>Ga0182024_10000503_pt1 | contig 100537 bp, 88 predicted proteins | sample P32metaG_FD_120480 | JGI IMG/M metagenome (GOLD analysis project Ga0182024, IMG submission 120480) | Permafrost microbial communities from Stordalen Mire, Sweden - P3-2 metaG (Illumina Assembly) | ecosystem: Environmental > Terrestrial > Soil > Wetlands > Permafrost | place: Sweden: Stordalen... | reverse complement strand
GTACAACGTTCCGCCGCCCCCACCGCCCAAGCCCCGGCCCAACCACGAATCCGGCCTCCCCTGCCACTGCCCGCCCTGCACCGAGCGCCGGGAGTACTACATCCAGAAAGCCCAGGGCCACCCTCGCAAAAAATCCGCCCTCATCGACAATCCCCTCTGCCCATCCGGAAACCCCACCTGCCTCGGCCCCGCTTCCGAATTCGCCTGCCGAGCCTGCCGCCGCCTTCGCAACCCCGTCCCACCCGACTCCGACGACTGTCATCCTGAGTCCGCGCCAGCGGGCGAAGGACCTCGCGTTTCGGAGAGCTGCTGCTCCCGGCTCCCAGCTCCCAGCTCCAGGCTCGTCGGGGGTAATACCTGATTCACGGTACCCTAATGGCCCCGCCGAATGAACCACTTGCCACAGCCCCCCAGGGGAGGGGGTAGGGGGTACCGGCCATGGGCCGCGGGCTGCAGGCTGCCGGCTCCAGGTCATTCGCTACCGGCTACGGGCTACCGGCTGCTTCACAGCCGTCTCCGCCTGCGCCTCTTCGATCATCGTGAACAGCCGCGACCGGTCGATCACCTCGACAAACGGCGACCCGCTCGTCCGGTTCGTCACCACCCAGATGGTCGGCGTGTGCTGGATGCCGACACTCTGGCCCAGGTCGGAATCGGCCTTCACCAGCTGTGCCAGCCGTCCCTGCGGATCGACGATAAACGGAAACACCAGCTTGTGATCCTGCGCGAACTTCTGCGCAAACACCTGCAACTCGTCCTGCGAAAGGATCGTCGCCTGCGCCGCAAACGTCGCGTCGCGAAAATCGTCGCCTAGCTTCTTCGACTTTGTGTCGAACCACCGCGCATCCACCGCGGCCTGGAAGCTCCAGGTGTGGAACGGCAGCGGGAAATCGTGCCGCACCCACGGAATGTGGTACTTCTCGATCGCCTCTTTGATCACTGGATTGGTCCGCCCGCAGTCCGGGCACTCGAGATCCTCGAATTCCACGATCGCCACCCGCGCCCCCGCCGGCGGACGCAGCGGCGCCGCGTTGTGCACCGTCGTCGTTTTCGACTCGGGATTCGAAAACTGGCCGAAAGCCGGCGCAACCAGCGCGGCAGAAAGAAGAAAAGGAGCGGCAAGAACACGTACAAAGCTGTGCATGGCAGTTCCCAATATTGTAACGAAGCAGTTCGTCACGAAACGTATACTGACGGCGCATGAAAAAGGCGAAGGTCATCCCAGGGGTGTGGAAATCGACCGACGCCGCTGCCGCCGCAAAAGATTTCTTCACCAGGCCGCGCAAAACTGCGGTCCGAGAGCTGATGCGCGAGCTTTGCTCCGACGAACCCTTCGACCATCGCTGCGCCGCTGAGCTGGCTCGCCTCGTCAGCCGCCGCGAACCCGGCATTCTCGCCGCTTTCGGCGACGTGCTCGCCGAAGTCGCCGCTGGGTTGCCGATGGAAGAGTGGCAAGCGCGCGGCTACGTCATCGTTGCCGCCGCGCACAACGCCCTCACGCGCCCGCAGCGTCTGCGCCTGCTGCCGCTGGTGCGAGCCCGGCTCGCCGAAGATCGCATCGCCGTCCGCGCCATGGCCCTCGAAGCCTTCGCCGTCCTCGCCGCCAGCGAACCAGACCTGCGCGACGAGGCGATGCTGATGCTGGAAGACGCCCGCCACAGCAGCGATTTCGCCCTGCGCGCCCGCGCCCGCCTCATGCTGCCGCTGATCCTGCAAGCGGAGATTCGCTCGCGGCCATGAGCCCCCAAAGCAAAGGCCACTCGTTTCCGAGTGGCCTCTGGTCTTTCTGCACGGCTGCGATCAAGGCAGATTGGTGTGGTGGTAGATTTTGCGCCGCCTGGACGGCCAGGCCTAGTCCCCCATGACCGGTTCTTCGGCCTTGGTGAGCTTCGGAGCCGGTGCGATGGAGTTGATGCTGACCAGTCCTTCGACGGGCTTCTCGCCGAGAATCTGTTCGCGGTAGAGCTTGGCCATACGGGCGTTTTCGGCGTCCTGCTTCAGCTTCGCTTCGCGCGCGCGCAGCTTCTCTTCCCGCGCGTTTTTCGCGATGCCGCTCTTCTCGAACGTATCGTTGGCCGCCGCCTGCACGTGGTCCTGGTTCAGCACCAGCGTGTGTTGCGCTGAGTCCATACCGACCTTTTTGCCGCCGGCGAAGATTTCATGCCGCCCATGCTCGTCGTACCACTTGGTGAGCGTGGCCGTCATGTGCATCTTCTCGATGATGTTCCGCCAGCCGACGCCGGTGTTGTAGGCGCAGAAGCTGATCTCGCCCTCCTGCGTCGCGTACGGAATGATGCACTGCTCGGTGCGCCGGAAGTCGTAGTTGAAGAGGTCCTGGAACCACATGCCGGCGATGAACAGGAAGTTCCAGCGATCGGCGCGGCGCTTCTCGATGTCCGCCATGGTGCGATCGCCCGTCACCTTGCCGTAGTTGCGGCCGGTGGCGCCGAAGCACTTGTCGAATTTCTGCAGCAGGTCCATGATCCGGAAGTGCGTCGGCGACTTCGTCGGATCGTAGTTGCGCAGCAGCGCCAGCGCCACACCGACGACCGAGAGGAACTTGCCGCGCGCAGCGTCGTTAACCTTCGCCACGTCCTTCGCCAGCCGATCGGCGTTCAGGAACGCGGTCACCGGAACGGCTTCCCTGGTTTCCTTGTCGATCATCAGCGCCATGCCGATCCCGCAGTTCGGGTGGCATCCGCAGGAGAGCTGGCCCCACTCGTGATTCGGCCCGTGCACCAGGTCGGCCCAGTCGGAGAAGGTGCTCATGAAGCTGATCGGGAACCAGTCACGGGTCGGCTCGCCGAGCCCGGTCTGGTTCTTCACATCGTGCGCCATATGGCTCGGCGTATAGCGCTGCGCCGTGCGGCGCTCGTCGGTCACAGCTTCGTCGCGGCCGGTAAATGAAACCGGCTGGAAGCTGAGGAAGTTGATTTTCTTCGGATTGTCGAGCGCGAACTGGATGATGTGGCCGACCTGCTCGTTGTTGATGCCGTTGATAATCGTCGTCACCGGAACGATGTCGACACCGGCTTCGTGCAGGTTGTGGATTGCCTGGAGCTTCACATCGAACAGGTTGCCGACTTTGCGGTGCGAATTGGCCGCGTTGCCGATGCCGTCAAACTGCAGGTACGCATAGCGCAGGCCCGCTTCCGCGGCCGCGCGGCACAGCTCCTTCGACTTGGCAAATTCGATGCCGTTAGTCGCCGCCTGCACCGAGTTGTAGCCTACCTTGCGGGCATAAGCGACAGCATCGAGGAAGTACGGCGAGAGCGTCGGCTCACCACCCGAGAACTGGACCGACATCTGCCGCTTCGGCTTAATCGTGATGGCGTTGTCCAGCATGGTCTTGATCTCGTCCCACGTCAGCTCGTGGACGAACCCCACCTGATTGGCGTCCATGAAACACGGATCGCACATCATGTTGCAGCGATTGGTTAGGTCGATGGTCAGCACCGAACCGCGGCCGTGCGTCACCGTCGAGGTACCGTGGTTGTGCAGCTTGTCGTCGTTGTGGGCGCGAATGTCGCGGCCTGGAAAGACCTCTTCGAGGTGCTTGAAGAACGCGGTGTCGATCGACATCACGTCTTCAAAGTGGCCGTGCTTCGGGCAATCCTTCACCATCAGGATCTTGCCGTCGCGCTCGATGATCTGCGCCTTGATCTCGCCGACTCTCTCGTTGAGCAGGATTTCGTGCGGCAGCTTGCCGTCGATGATCTGCTGCCGAATCTCCGGCACGCACTTCGGACACAGCGAGTCGGTGGTGCGCGGCCAGCCAAGCGGCGGCTTTTCCTTCTGCCACGATTTCAGCAGCGGCTTGTCGGACCATTACGGTGTGAACGAAGGATTAGGGCGAATGCTGTTCAGCTTCTCGAAAACAGACCAGGCGCCCTGAGCCGTCAGGGTCACCGCTCTCTCGGCGTATTTGACAGCTTTTGACATTGGCAGAAATCTCCTGGTAATAGGATGTCGTGCGCGTGTTGCCCGGCCTGGGATGTAAGTCGTTGTTCCGCCAGGGCTTTACCAGTTTCCAGCATACGGATAACGGGTGCACCGCAGGAACCCGCTTCGGTTAAAAGGGGAAAATCGCAACTCAGGCGGCGATTGCAGCGGGTGAATGGCGCAAGTCCATGAGCGAGATAGAGGTTCCGCTCCACCAGGTCGTCCGCCCTGGGCGGACCAACCGGCGTCCTTTTCATCGCCAACCGCTCAACCTATAAAGGAAGCGGCCTGCCCGAGTGAAATGCACCGGCTCGGTCAAAGCACCCACAGCAACCCGCGCGAGTGCGACAATCGTCTGCGGAGATTGTCCTGGCCTGAGCCGGACCCTCTCAAGGAGTTCGTTTGCCATGAAGCGTTTCCTGATTTGTACAGCACTTCTTGCTTTTGCCTCCACCATGCTTGCCCAACAAAAGGCGCCTGCCAGTCCGCCGGAAACAGCGACGGCGACGATTGGCGGCCACACGATCACGATCAAGTACTCCTCGCCAGGCGTGAAAGGCCGCGAAGGCCACATCTTCGGCGCCGATGGCCTGATCAGTCACGATCCGCATTACCCGGTCTGGCGTGCCGGCGCGAATTCCGCAACCGCGCTGCACACCGACGCCGACCTCACCATTGGCAACCTTGCTGTGCCGAAGGGTGACTACACGCTGTTCGTCGACATCTCGAACCCGGACCAGTGGGTGCTGATCGTCAACAAGCAGACCGGCGAATGGGGCCTGCGCTACGACGGCTCCCACGATCTGGGCAAGACACCGATGACCATGAGCAAACCGGCGAGCATGGTGGAGAACCTGAAATGGTCGATCACCGAGGTTAAGCCCGACCTGACCCTGGCCTGGGAAGACCACATCGCCTCTGTTCCTGTTTCCGTCCATTGACGCCGCATCGCTGGTGGCGCCGCTGCTGTTCGGTGATTGGGATTCGCGCAGCGCGATGAGTTCGTTGCTCCCGCGCGCCAAAGCTGCCCGTCCAACTCTGGTAACCAGGGCTGGACGGCCACCCGCCCGTTACTATGGAACTGGAGGTTCTCCGCTCGAATGGTTTCCCGAAGCGCTTTGCGGTTCTTTCTGGCTCCCTTCTCTGTTTTTCTCCTTTGTTCCGCAGTCCAGGCCCAGAAGGCTCTCAGGAACGACGACGTTTCCCTCGACGGCTTCTACCAGTTCACGCAGACCGCCAGCGGAAACGGAATCTCCGATACCGCCAGCAAATCCGTGGGCGGCGAAGCCAGCTTCCGCCATAGCTTTCACCCCCTGCTGGGCTTCGAAGCTGCGTATGACTACTCGCGCTTCACCGAGTCCTACACCGGGCAGGCGTTCGGCTACCAGCACAACCTCCATGTCTTCAGCGGCTCGTATTACGTGCACGGCCCGAAGGCGCTGGGCATCCAGCCCTTTGCGCTCGCCGGCATCAGCGCGGCCGTTTTTTCGCCGTCGCTGAATGGCGGCCAAAATGTCCCTTACCAGGTTCGACCCGCTGCGAACTTTGGAGCGGGCATCAACTATCCGCTGCTCGGGAGCGCCATCGGCCTACGGATCGAGTATCGAGGGCTCTATTACCAGGCGCCCGACTTTGGACTGCAGAAGCTGACGACCAACGCGTATCGGCTGATGTCGGAGCCGATGGCCGGCGTCTACATCCATTTCTGAAATCGCGAGGCGACCGAACCAGCACCTATGGACTGCATCTTCTGCAAAATCGTGGCCGGCGCCATTCCTTCGAAGAAAGTGCGCGAAGACGAGACCCTGCTCGCTTTTTATGACATCGAGCCGAAAGCGCCGATTCACATCCTCGTGATTCCGAAGAAGCATGTGGCGTCGCTCGCCGACGCGAAGAAAGCCGATGAAGCGCTGCTGGGCCGGTTGCTGATCGCGGCGGCCGACATTGCCCGCGAGCAGGGACTCGCCAGAGGATTCCGCGTGGTGATCAGCACCGGAGCCGAAGGCGGGCAAACCGTGGATCATCTGCATCTCCACGTGATGGGCGGCCGCCAGATGCACTGGCCGCCTGGGTAGGCACCTTTTCAAGGATCACCGGTTGAGTTTCGAGGTCGCCGACTTGCTATTGCCCTGGCCGTCAGCGCCTCTTGTTTTCTCTCCCCGACCATGCGGGAAGCCAGGTATATTGATCGGCTAAAGTTCCTCACAGGTGATCGGACAGGGCGGGTGCCTGCACCCGGCACGATCATCCGTACGAGCGCGAGGGCCTTCCATGCAAAAAAACATCGTGATCTGCTGCGACGGAACGGGCAACGACTTTAAAAGCCCTGAGACCGATTCGAACGTGGTGAAGCTGTACAACACCCTCCAAATTTGCGACGAGCAAATTGCCTATTACCATCCTGGCGTGGGCACCATGGGATCGCCCAATGTCGACGGCCATTTCGCGAAATGGTGGTCGAAGGTGGAGGGGCTGGCCGTCGGCAAGGGGCTGCTGGACAACGTCGGGGATGCGTATCGCTACCTGATGGACACCTATAAGGAAGGCGACAATATTTTCATCTTCGGTTTCAGCCGCGGGGCGTACACGGCGCGGGCGGTGGGCAGCCTGCTGCATGTTTACGGTTTGCTGGAACCGGGGAACGAACAGCTGATCCCATACATCCTGCGGATGTACGCGCAAAAGTCGAAGGCGGCGCAGGAATCGACGATCCCGGCAGAGAACGCCTTCAAATACGCTTTCTCGCGGGCAGTGGAGGTCCACTTCTGCGGAGTGTGGGACACGGTGAGCTCCTATGGATGGTTGACCTCGCCGATCAACCTGCGCTTCAACGGGCAGAATCCCATCATTCGCACGGGACGGCACGCGGTGTCGATCCACGAGCACCGCTGCTTCTACCAGGATGATCTGTGGGGGCCGGCGCTGGCGGCCTCGGAGGAGGGTCCGGCGCAGGATATCCGGCAGGTTTGGTTTACTGGAGTGCATTCGGACATTGGCGGGAGCTACGACGAGAGCGAGGCGGGGCTCTCGAAGATCACCTTCGAGTGGATGCTGGTGGAGGCGGTCAAACAGGGATTGCTGGTCGATGACCAGCGGGCCGCGATCGTGCTGGGCGAGGCTCCGCCGCCGCCGGCGTTGCCGAAATACGTGGAGCCCGATCACAGGGGCATGCTGCATGTGTCGCTCAAATCGTTTTGGTGGATCGCGGAGTGCATTCCGCGAACCAGGAACGGGCATCTTTCGATTCCCCTGGGGCGGTGGTGGCGACAGATTCCTGAGGGATCGTACATTCACGCCACGGTGCCACTCAGCGGGCAAAAGGTGAACTACCCGGCGCAGTATCAGACCGAGCCGTGGGTCAGGTTCGGTGCGTCCGGCGCGCCAGCCGCGGAATTCGCGCTGTCGGCGCCCGCAGTGGTGCAGCAGATGGCGGCCGTCGCGGCACCGACGAAGATTCATCGGCTCTTTCGGCGCTGAGTCTGCGCTTCCGATTAGTCCTTGTCAGATTCGGCAAGCAGATCCGCGAGGCGTTCGAGGCGTCGCTCCCAGGACGTGCGGTGATCGCGAATCCACTGCTCGAGGCGGTCGAACCCGGCGTGGTGGATGCTGCACGTCCGGACCCGGCCCAGCTTTTCGGTGCTGACCAGACCCGCGTCCTCGAGAATCTGCAGGTGCTGTCCGACAGCGGTAACGGTGACGCCGAGCCACTCGGCCAGGCGCGTTGCCGAGGTGGGCGCGTGGCCGAGGCGATCGAGGATGGCCCGGCGCGTGGGATCGCCGAGGGCATGAAAGAGACGATCAATGGCAGGGTCTTTCTTCTTCAAGCCACTCCTCGTTCCTGATTCCAACACTACCGGCTCAGATCCTCGGCCAGCCGGTCGAGGATTTTGCGCCATCCGCCTTCCCGCATCTTCGGGCCATCGGAGCCCTCATAGAACGCGCCCTGGTGGGTGAGGCGGAGTTCGGTCCCGGTCGCGATGGGCAACAGCTCGAAGGTGACCAGCGAGGAGGAGATGCGGTGGTCGCCGAGCATCATGGTGGAGGCGGAGACGACGCGCTGGTTGGGGATGATGTCCTGGAAGGTGCCGGTGTTCGTAAGGGCGACGCCGGGGAACGGCGTGCCGGGGCGGAAACGGTAGAGAGTGCGTTCCGCGCCGCCGACGCGAAAATCCATCTCGTACAGCTCGACGTCGGTAGCGTCGCCTTCGGCGAACCAGCGCCGCTTTTTGGCGGGGTCGGAGATGGCGGCGAAGAGGCGCTCGGGAGGATAGGGGTAGCGGTGTTCGATGACGAAGGTGGAATGGGTAACGGACGGTTCCATGGGGATCCTGCTTTCTTCTGGAAATTAGTGAAGCATTCACTTCACTGTTGAAGTATCGCGCGGACTCGGAGAATTGTCAAGTGGATACTTCAGTATTTTCTTCGGACCCCGGCAACACCCCCGAAGATCATCGGGAATCAATGAAACAACGACAGGTCGATCGCGGCGCCCATACGTTCGTAACCGGCGTCGCCGGGGTGGAGATGGTCGCCGGAATCGACGGCCGGGTCAAAGGCAGTCGGATTAGCGGGATCGCGCATGGCCTGATCGAAGTCGATGACGCCGTCGAAGACACCGCTGGTGCGGATCCACTGATTGACGGCTTCTCGCATCTGCTCGCCAGCCGGCGAGGCATAGTGCGCGCCCACGTACGGAGTCAGGGTCGCGCCGAAAACCTTGATGCCGTGCTGGTGGGCGCGGACGACGAGTTGGGTGAGCCCGGAGGTCAGTTCCTGGACGGTGACGGCGTCGCCCGGTTCGCGCGGCTGCGCGGTGCGGCCGATGTCATTGATGCTTTCGAGAATGATGAGATATTTCACGCCGCTCTGCGCGAGGACATCGCGATCGAAGCGGGCCAGGGCATTGGGGCCGGTGCCATCGTGCAGAATGGGATTGCCGCCGATGCCTTCGTTGAGCACGGAGAGGCTGGCGGTTTTCGAATTTTCCTGCAGGCGGCGGGCGAGAACGTCAGGCCAACGGCGGTTGGCGTCGCGCGTGGAGAGCGCGCCGTCGGTGATCGAATCGCCGAACGCGACGATAGCGGTGGCTCTCGGGTCGTGCGTGCTGACGTCAATGCCCTTCACGAAGCACCAGGAATAGATGGGGCGCGCATCGGTCACGGTTGCGGCGGTGGTTGTGTCTCCGACCGTGATGAAGGTGGTCGAGCGGGCGTCCTGGTGACAGGTGGTGTCGTTGATGGGCTGCTCGGGAAGAAAGATGCTGACGGCGAGGCTGGTGAGCGGAGTGATCTGAAGCGGCACCGGATCGCTGAAAACGGGCGCGCCAGGAGGGATGATGACGGAGGCCTCTCCGCTGAAGGTGAGGGCGTGGTCGCTGGCTGGTTGGATCGATCCCGAGCCCGCACTGAGGGCGATGTGCGCGGAGCCGATGGTGAGCGGACGCGCGCCAAATTCGTTGGTGAGCTCGACGCGCAGCGACGCGCCGCCGGCGCTGACGTGCACGACGTCACGATAGGTGGTGTTGGCCGGAGAAGGCTGCCCGGGATTCACCGGCTCCCCCATAGGCGATGCGGCCCAGGTGCCGATCCAGCGGAGCGGCTCTTGCGCGCTCAATGCGGGCGCGGCGATCATCGACAGAGACAGAAAAAGGCGGGCGAAGAACCGGCTCATGCGTGCTCCTTCGGAAAAGGCACTGTCCGTTCTACACGATTCGACGCCGGCTTCGCAGCGCAAAAGAAAAAGCCCCGGCCGGAACCGGGGCTTTGTTTTCGATCGAGGCTCAGAACGGCTGGGTGAGTTCCGCTTCCTGTTCCCCGTCGAGGCCATGACGGCGCAGGAGTGTGGGCAGGTTCTGCGAAAAAGCCGAGCGCGGCATGACCATGTCGCATCCGGCCTCGACAGCCTTGGCCTTCAGGTCTCCCTGCAGGTGCGAAAGAAAGCCGATGACCGATGTGCCCTTCTTGAGCTTCGATTTGATTTTCGGAATCAGCGTCATGGGCTTGGCCGCGACGTTGTTCAGATCGAAGACGATCAGCGAAGCACGCTCTTCTTCGGGAGCGTCGATGATCTTCGCGACGGTCTCGGGGTCGTTCTTAACGAATGCGACTTTGATGCCGAGCTTGCGCGCGGCCTCATTGATCTTCGCGAAGAAGAACAGGTCTTCGATGAAGAGGTAGATGCGCGTGGGCGCGTCTTCCTTGATGGGCGGCGGAGGGGCTTCCCACGGAGCAGCGTTCTCCGTCATGTAGTGGCCATTGCCGTTCATGTTGCCGTTCCGGAACTCGATGGTCGAGGGCGGAGAGTCGGCGACGTTGCCGTTGACCGTGCGGTAGCTGTGGTCCATGGGACCGACGAAGACGCGCTCGCGCCGCGGCTTGTTACGGCGGCGTCCGCCACCACCCCCGCCCTGGTGCTGGCCGTTCCCGTTGTTGCTCTTAAAGAAGCGGGTTTGGCTGGAGGGCTGCGGCTTGGGCGGCTTCTGCTTGTAGGGTTGCGGCTGCTGGATCTGGGGCTGGGCCTGATTCTGGCCCTGACCGTTGGCCTGCGCCTGCGCGCCACCCTTGTTCCGCTTGCGACGACGGCGGCGACGACGGCCGCCCTCGCCATGGTTTTGCCCCTGGGGGGCTGCTTGCGCCTGAGCCGGGATCGGATTATCCGCCGGCGGCTGGTTCTGCTCTGTTGTCATGCCTGCACTTCCTGGTGCGATGGACTGTCTGTTCCTGTTTCCCGCCACGTCTTGAGACCCGGCTGGCGTGAACTGCGATCCCTCGAGGACCGCGGCACGAAACCTGACTCGCCGGGAGTCAGGAACAGTGGAATTTGTTAGCTCCGGCCCAATATTTCTGGCTTCGATTCAACCGACACGGCCGGAAAGTTAATAATGCTGTGCGACACACGTGATCTGGGTTCCTGGGCCTGTACGGCTCCCGCCCTGCTGCCTGAGGAGTGCGACGGGGGAACGCAACCGAATGCCGCGCCAATCAACGGAACGTACTGGAGTTGCCGTCTGATTCTGATTCAACCTTCGCAACCGGGTGCTTTCTCCTCTGACGGCACACGCGACGGCGGAGAAAATCTCCCGGGGGTAATTCCTGACTCTCGAGAATCGCAGCGAGCCTCGCGCATAACCGGCGTGGCATCAGCCGCTCGATAGGCAAACACAATACTACTCCGAGAGGTCAGTGCTGACAAGTCCCTTCCTGCCAGGGCCGACCGCGCGATGCGAGATAGTAACGGGAGAGGCCCGGCAAAAAAGCCATCCGTCTGCCGGATGGCTTTTCGCTTGACGGCCAGTCACTGGCCTCCCTGAAGTCGCCCTATATCCTTAAAGAACCAAGTATGGATCAGGACTCTTTGCATCCCGGCCGGGGCAGAATCTCGAAGGATGATGCTCTCGACGGCCGGAATCTCTTGTCGCACCAGCCCACTTACGCGGGCCTATACGTCGCTGGCACTGTGATGAATTGCAATTTGTGGGCCGTTTCGTTGAAGGATTGAAATCAATGGTTTAAGCCCAGTGGACAGGCCCATTCCATTCAGATTCCCGTAGAACCCCGAACCGCTAAGTCCGGAAATTCATAACACCCGTGGAGGACTACTTAGGGCTCGGGGCCCGCTGGACCGATGTTTGGCACCGCGGGCAAAAGTGGGTGCCCCGACCCCCGAGGACGATCCGCCGGATGGGCGTGCCGCAGACAAGGCACGGCTCTCCTTCCCGGCCATAGACGCGATGCTGGATCTGAAAGAAGCCGGCGACCCCGTCGGCGTCGACGTAGTCGGAAACCGACGAACCCCCGGCGCGGATGGCCGACTGCAGGACAGTCCGCAGCGCTTTGTGGAGGCGAGCCAGTTGCTCCCGCGTGAGGCGGCCGGCTATCCGGGTGGGGCGAATGCCGGCGCGGAAGAGGCTCTCGTCGGCGTAGATGTTGCCGACCCCGTGCAGCAGCGACTGGTTCAGCAGCGCGGCTTTGATCGAGAGCTTCCGCCCCTTGAACAACGCCGCAAAGTCGGCCGCTGCGATGGTGAGAGGCTCGCGGCCGGGACCGGTGAAGCTGCCCACCCCGATGTCGTGCAGCGCAAGGCGCCCGAAACGGCGCGCGTCGACGAAGCGCAGCTCGCGGCCCGAGGCGAGGCGAAGGACCGCATGCGTATGCGGCGGAAGCGGAACCTCGGCGGCGGAAACCAGCAGGCGGCCCGTCATGCCGAGATGGACGAGCCACTGCGCTTTCAGTTTGCGGCTCGATTTCGCGGTGAGGTCGACGACAATGTGCTTGCCCACCCGACGAGCCCCGGCGATCCGCAGGCCCGTGAGCACTGCCGCCATTTCGGCAGGCGGCGTTTTGAACGGCTCCTTGTAGTTGCTGAACCAGACGGTGACAATGCTGTCGCCTCGAACGCGGCGGTCGACACCATTGGCGATGGTTTCCACTTCAGGGAGTTCGGGCATGCCTTCTCGGCAGGCGATACTTTTTCAGATCGGCCTGGTGCCCAGTCTAAATCCCCGAACCGCGCTCCCAGGCAGACTCGGAGCGTAGATGTGCAGCGCGGTCTCTGAAGTGGCCGTGTGGTCGGCCATTCCGAAGTTTGATGATCTTTCACCTGGAATCGGCCAAGCCGGAACGTGCACGTTGTGGCTGAGTTCAGGACTTCCAGGTTTTTGGCCCGGGGTGCGCTTTTCCGATCTTGTCGAGTTCTGATTGCCTTCACAACTCGCATGTTGCACGCATTTCTCCCACCCTGTAACGCCACCCCGTTGCCGCGCACTATCCCTGCGGGTATACTGCGGGCGACCCGCGCTTCTCTCTGGTTCTCTCTCTCTCTCCCGCGCCGCCTTAAAATCCTGTCCGGAGGCTGTCTATGTCTTCCCGTTTGCAGCACGCTCTGCTTGCGCTTGCCCTCTCTCTGCCTGCCACCCTCTTCGCTGGCGACTACACCTATCAGCAGACGACGCAGATCACCGGCGGCTCGCTCCTCCACATGATGAAGACCGTCGGCATCTTCAGCTCCCAGGCCCGCCACCTCGGCGACCCCGTCGTCTCAACCATCTACCTCAAAGACAATCGCCTCGCCAACGTCTCCTCGGACAACATCCAGATCATCGATCTCGACAAGGAAACCATCACCCAGATCGATATCCAGAAAAGGACCTACACCGTGATGACCTTCGCGCAGATCAAGCAGGCCATTGAAAATGCCAGGGCGCAGATGGAGCAACAGGCCGCCAAACAGCCCGCCGCCCAGCCTGCCCAGCCCGCCCCGAACTCTGCCTCGGAGAACGTCAAAATGAGCTTCGACGTCAAGGTTCGCAATACCGGCGCCCAAAAGGAAATCAGCGGCCTCCAAAGCAGCGAGTCGATCCTCACCCTCATGATGAACGCCACTGACACCCAAACCCAGCAGTCCGGCAGTATGGCCGTCACCAACGACATGTGGATGGTGCCCGCGATCCCCGGCTACGACCAGGTACGCGACTTCTACAAGCGCTTCGCGGACAAAATGTCGGACGCCACCATCGGTCTCGGCTTCGACTTCAGCAAGGTACTCTCTCAGAATCCCGCCGCAGGCCAGGCCCTCAACGATATGGCTGGCGAGATGCAGAAGCTCCAGGGCGTCCCCATCATGCAGGTCATGCGCATGGGAACCACCGTCAATGGCCAACCGCTGCCCGCCGCGTCCGAAGCGCCCCTGCCTCCCGACTCCGGCCCCGCTGCTCCCAGCGCCGGCCAGGTCGCCAAAGCCGGCATATCCTCCATGATTCCCGGCCACTTCGGATTCGGCAAGAAGAAGAACAATCCGCCCGACCAGACCTCCGACCAGAACAACACCGCCACCCAGGCCCAACCCACCAGCGCCATCCTCATGGAAACCCAGATCACCACATCGAACTTCTCATCGGCTCCGGTCGATCCCTCGCACTTCGAAATCCCCGCAGGCTACAAACAGGTCCAGCCGCCGGCTCTCGCCACGCCAAACGCGCCTGCTTCGCCCGGCGCCACAACCCACCCATAGCCCTCTCCGGAGCGCGTACGGATGACTCGTGCTTCACCCGACAATCATCGCCGACTATTGAGCTGAGTCAGACGTTAGATCGGTGCGGGTCAGCCGAAGATAGTGGACCACGGCGATCCTGCCCTCACCGAGCGGAAGCGTCGGGATGGAGATGACATCGCCTGATCGGACCACCAGAGGAGTCAGGTCCGACGGAAGCGCAACGGGGACAATTTCTTTTTCTCTGTCGCGAAACCCGGTCCAGCCCCGTGGATTGGTGAAGGCGCTGAACGTGCACTTGATCTTGTCCGTGCCCTCGACGGGTTCCGCCAGCAGGTCATACCCAAAAGCGACATTCAAATGGTCGTATTGAATGTAGAAATGGAAAAGCTCGGCAGGCTTGCTCCCATCTACGTCCGCTGCAACGGACCAGCCCGCTATTTCGCCGAAATCGGGAGACGACGAAGGCTCCGATTCGGATAAGTCAATCACAACGCCGTTCGCCTTGATGCCGCCGTGTTCATATCCCTCGACACGCGCCGTCGATGGAATGGCAGAGGCGGGCTTGTAAAAAGGTGAGTCTACGTAACTCTGACAGTGACCGCACAACGGAATTGCAAGGGCAAGCAACAGGAAATATCTGTGCATGTCAGCCTCCCGGATACCGTTCAGACGCAGGACCATGTCGATTCGTTCACGCCAGAGCATAGTACGGCAAGAGGACGGTTGGTGGTGCTTTGGGCTGTCTATTGTGGACTTCCGCATTCCCGGTGATTCGACCCCACGCAGGTATTCCAAAGTCACGCTATTGGAACTGCGCAGCAAGTTTTTTCATTGCTGCATTTTCGCGGGTAACTTCACCGGTCTCTCGACTGTGCGAAGCAATCTCGGCAGCGATGGAGCGACCGAGAATTCGCTGATCGATATTGCCAAACGGCCCAGGCACGAGTCTTCCCAGCCAACCGACCCAGGCCGGCGTATGAGCGTTGCCGACAATGATGCCGGGGCGAAAGATGGCGAGGCGGGTAAAACCGATGTTGCGTACGGTGTCTTCCTTCATGCCCATGACGCGGACATAGCGAAACCGGCTGCGGGCTGTGCTTCCTGCTGCGGAAAGCAGGCAAAACTGGGCGATTCCGGCGTCATGGCAGCCACGCGCAAAGGCGCCGACGACGCCGAGTTCAAGTCGTTGCAATTCTTCTTCGCTCCAGTGCATCGATCCGGAACCGACACCCACACAGCTCACCGCGCTGGCGGGACCCTGGCTCAAAACTTCGCGGGCAACGGCCTCTGTGCGCTCGGCAAAGTCAGCAGCGCCGGTATCGAGAACCACGTTGCGCACCCGCGATCGCGCCGCAATGGGCTTTCTCGTGACCATCACTACTTCCCGGCACTCCGGAATTGCCAGCAGCGCCGCAACCACTGCACCCCCGACCTGCCCGGTACCCCCGAGGATCATTGCGGCGAAATTCTGCTTCATCGTGAGGACCTTTGCTTGGATAGATAAGGATGCGACAGCCCCGTTCACCCCAGGAGAGAAGCATACCTGGCCTCGGCCCTAAATTGAGCCAATGAGGTATCGCGTTCTCCATTGGCGCTATCAGGCCAATGCGTTTCAAGCACGGATTCTTGCCGGATGTCGGCAATACGGACATTTCAACCCGGCCTCGGAATCCCAACCCGTTATTTCCTGTTGCCGGTAACCCGCCCGCTGTCCACCCGAAGCACGTCCACCAGGATGCCCCTGGGATTCTTCGCAATATCGCTCGACGCGCGCGTGCCTCTCAGCGTATACCTTGCCCACCACGAGGCCCGCAACTCCCTGCCGGATTAGTCCCCCGAAACGCGCTTGTGTTTTGTAATGCCTGTATGGTCGGCGATACGGAATGTATGGTCAACCGCCCCGAACATGAGATGGTGGTTCCAATTTACGGCTGAGCACCGTGCGCCAACGATTCGCGAGCCGTGCTACTCCCAGCGAAAAACCTTTGCCGAAATCGATGTAAAAAGGAGAAACAAGACCGTCAATGCTGCTATGTCACCCCAGTGAGCGAACCAGCCGTCTCCGTTCCATATGCCCTCGAGGAGGCGCACGGCGTAGGTCAGCGGCAAGACGTGCGTCACAGCACGCAGCGCCGGCGGCAGATCGGAAATGTGAACGAAGAGTCCCGAGAAAGCGATCATGGGGTAGAGAATGACGGCGCCGATCGGCTGCGCAAAGCGCGCCGTGGGAACGATGCTGGCGATGAGGAAGCCGATCGCCAGAACACTCCAGGTGCTGATGAGCAGCGCGATGGTAAACGAGAGCCATGGAACATGGGCTCCCGGCGGAAAGTAGCGTTTGCCCGCAACGAACATCAACCCTAATGTTGCTGCAGTGAGCAGGAGCTTGACGATCACGTGGGCACTCAGGATGGTTTGCGGGCGCAGCGGCGTAGCACGAAGCCGCTTGAGGATGCCCCCCTCGCGGTAGATGGAGATGATGGTTACCAGCGAAAGGACCGCACTCACAGAGATCAACAGCGCCACGAGGACAGGAAGGTCGGCGCCGGACAGACCCATGACAGCCGGTGAAGGCTTCCCGGATCTGAAATTTGCAAAGCGCCCCAAAACAACAAAAATCAGGACAGGTACACCAATGGTGCCCAACGCGCCCAGGGGTTCGCGCATGAAGACTTTCATCTCGATCCAGGTCAGTTTCCACAGTCCACGCAGCATCGTTGTCGATCCTATTCGCGAATGGAGCGGCCCGTCAGTTTCAGAAAGACGTCCTCAAGGTTGGGGAGAACGGTGCGGAAATCTGTGACCCGAATCCGATTCTCCGAAAGACAATGAATCACCTCGGTGACCAGGTCGTCGCCCCGCCCCCGAATGGTGAATCGCGTGTTTTCCCAGGTCACGGACTCTACTCCAGGAATGGTCTGAAAGTGATTGCCGGCAGCGGGGTCGTTGGCATCCAGAACGACAGTACGCTCCGGACAGTGCCGGCGCACGAGGCTCTCCGGCGTGTCGATGTCGATGATTCGTCCGTGCTCCATGATGGCGACCCGGTCGCACAACCGCTCGGCCTCTTCCATCAGATGCGTCGTCAAAAACACGGTCTTGCCTCGTTCGCGGATGCCGCGCACCAGATCCCAGATTGCGTGCCGCGCCTGGGGGTCGAGGCCGGTCGTCAGTTCGTCGAGAAACACCAGTTCCGGATCGTTGATCAAGGCAAGAGCGATAAACAGTCTCTGTTTCTGACCTCCTGAGAGATTCATGAACCAGGCGCCCCGCTTGTCGGTGAGGCTGAGCTGTTCCAGTAGCCGCCTTCCATCGATGGCTTTCTTCCCGTATAGCGACGCCCAGAGATCAACTGCCTCCCACACCTTGATGCGCTTCTGCAACTGTGCCTGCTGAAGCTGAACTCCGATGCGGTCCTGCAGCTTGTACACCTGGTGAAAAGGGTTAAGACCGAGCACTGTAATCGTGCCGCGGTCGGGCTTGCGAATCCCTTCGATACACTCCATCGTGGTGGTCTTCCCGGCTCCGTTGGGCCCGATCAATCCAAAGATTTCTCCCTCGTTGACCTCGAACGACGCCTCCTCGACGGCGACGGTCTTGCCGTAGGTCTTGCGGACTCCGGAAACTTCAATGACCGGATGCATGGCGCTTTTCTGACAATCGAGGATTCCACTGAGCTCGATGGCGGTGTTCAGTGTAATTCTTCGCGCCAAATCCGGGTTCCTGGCGAGTGGTCGGCGACTCGGAACTTTCAACCATGTCGCTTCGCTTGCCCGCCCCATGACCTTCGTACCGCGCGCCCCTCCGAATTCTCTTGAACCTGCCCCGCAAAACTCCTAACCTGAAAGCATAAGGAAAGCTCTGTCCGCCCGGCTCACGCCGTCCCCGAACAGAGCTTTTTTGTTTCCCGCATAGCCTGCCCTGAGCGAGTTCGCCTGGGCGGACCATTCGAACGGGGCCCAGGCCGTGCGCCGACCGGTCCCTTTGAGCGAACTATCGAGGAGGGTTCCAGGCCCGGACGGGGCTGGCCACTCGCTACGGCTGCTGGCTACCGGCTACCGGCTACCGGCTACCGGCTACCGGAGGGTAATACCTGATTCACGGTACCCTTTCGCCTCTGAATAATGAACGGCTTGCCACACCCCCAGGGGGGAGGGGGGGGATGGGGGGTAGGGGCTCGAGGAGCAGGTCGCTGGCTCACCAACCGCCGCGCCCTCGGCGAGCCCGCGCGACGATGCCTTGACGACGTGCCCTGCCTACACGGATAGTGGGAGTTCCTTCCCCATTCCAGGAATGCGAGAGGCAACGATGAAGCGAAGTTCGATCGCGCTGGCGGGTTTATTGTGCGGAGCGGTGGCAAGCGCGCAGGTTCCGGCCACGCTCCAGCCGTTTGTAAAGGTCGACGCGCCGGTCGTTGTGCTCGAAAATGTGCGCGTGATCGACGGGACCGGCGCGCCGGCACAAGAGAATCAAATGATCGTTCTCGAGCATGGAAAGATTACGTCGGTAGGGCCGCAGACCGGCGATCAGCTGATGCCGACGGGCGCGAAGATGATCGACCTGGCGGGCAAGACCGTTTTCCCGGGCCTCGTCGGCATGCATGAGCATCTCTTCTATCCGCTGCCCGACGGCGGCCCGGGGTTGTTGCGACTCTACGGCGAGATGGCGGACTCGGCGCCGCGCCTCTATCTCGCCGGCGGCGTGACGACGGCGCGGACAGCAGGCAGTCTCGAACCCTACACCGACATTTCGGTGAAGCAGGCGATCGATGCGGGGCAGATTCCCGGGCCGAAGTTGTTTTTGACCGGTCCTTATCTCGAAGGTTCGCCGGCGCTCGGGCCGCAGCTCCACACGCTCACCGGCCCCGACGATGCGGCGCGGCTGGTGGACTACTGGGCCGCGGAAGGCATGACGTCGTTCAAGGCCTACACGCACATCACGCCCGAGGAGCTGAAAGCTGCGGTCGATCACGCCCACGAGCACGGGCTGAAAATCACGGGGCACTTGTGCGCCGTGGGCTTCAAAGAGGCGGCAGGGCTGGGCATCGACAACCTGGAGCACGGGCTGGTGGTCGACACGGAGTTTTATTCGCAGAAGAAGACCGGCGTATGCCCAGGGCAGCGTCCTGCGCAAGCCGAGCTGGCGAAGATGGACGTCGAGGGGCCGGAGATTCAGGGGACGATCAGGTTCCTCATCGACCACCACGTGGCCGTCACGTCGACGCTGGCGATCTTCGAGAGCTTCGCGCCGAATCGCCCGCCGATGAGCGAGGAGATGCGCGTGCGCACCTCGTTGCTGCCCGATGCCTGGGGCAGTTACGCGACGACGCGCGCGGCCATTGCGGAGCGGGCGCAGGACCAGCCGTCTGAAAGCATCTCCGGCCGCCTGCTGAAGATGGAGGAGCGGTTCGAGCTTGACTTTGTTATGCGGGGCGGCGTGCTGATGGCCGGTTGCGATCCGACCGGATACGGCGGTGTTCTCCCCGGCTTCGGCGATCAGCGCAACCTGGAGCTGCTCGTGGAATCCGGATTCTCGCCAGAGGCGGCAATCCACATCGCAACGCAGAACGGGGCCCAGTGGCTCGGCGAAGACGCGCAGCTGGGGACGATTGCTGTTGGCAAAGCTGCGGACCTGGTGGTGGTGGACGGGAATCCCGCGAAGAATATCGCGGATGTGGAAAAGGTGGAGACCGTTTTCAAGGATGGCGTGGGCTACGACCCGCAGAAGCTAATTGCCTCGGTGCGTGGGTTGGTGGGATTGCGGTAACAGTGTGCACCATTTCTGGAGCATGCCAGCCGAAAGGAGGTCCGCCCTGGCCGGTGTTTACCGAAACGCCATCGTTTTCTTTTCTGTTGACCTTTGTCTCCGGATCGAGTATCCCTTCCTTTCCCCCTAAAACTAAGAAAAGAAGGAGATCAAATCAACATGATGGGACACGGGATTATTGCCTGGATCATTATCGGTGCGATCGCTGGCTGGCTAACCGGGAAGATCATGAAAGGGTCGGGCTTTGGCTTCCTGATGGATATGGTGGTCGGAATCGTTGGCGCGCTGATCGGCGGCTTCCTCTCCAGCCATCTCGGCCTCGGAGGGATTGGCCAGCATGGCCTGATCATGAGCATCGTGATCGCCGTCATCGGTGCGATCATTCTGACCCTGATCATCCGTCTGATCAGCGGCAATCGAAAAGCTAACCTCTGATCGCAGAGGGATCGCTCGCGGCGTCGACAGAGAAAAACAAGCCGTGCAGGCGCAATGGCTGAGCCTGCACGGCGTTCTCCTTGTGGCCCAATGCCCTACGCTTCCTTATAGAGCGCAGCGCCTGCCAGCGCCGCGAGCAAACACCCGACTAAACTGCCCAGCGTCGTATACAGCGTCAGGTGATGCGAGTAGAGGGGCGTGATGTACATGAACGAGGTATTCGGCAGCAGAAATGCGAGGATCCACGTGGCCAGCCCGGCATAGATCGCCGTCTTCGGTCCGGCGCCGAAGCGAGGACGGATGCCCACATAAATCCACAGCCCAACCAGCCCAATGAAGATTCCCACCACGTTGAATTCGACGATCTGCGTCGAGTTCATGGCATGCTGGCCAAGCCGGAGCAGTCCGGCGTTCCAGCGCGGCGCGAGCAGCACGCCGTCCACGAGACTCCCAACCAAATCCCCAACAATGCCCGCAATCACACCACACAGAATCCAGCGGGCGGCATTGATCTTTCCCATATTGCCTCCTTTTTGGGGGATTGCGGAAGTATAGCCATGCACCAAACTTTGTGCAATGAGAAACTTGCAGGCGGGAATTTACTTTGCGACGATGCGTTCTTCCAGCCGCACCGTCACCGAGTCGCCGGCGTCTTTCCCGATCGCTTTCAGGATGTCCGCCTTTACCGGCAGCTTGTGCCTGCCGTCGCCGAGAGCCATGAACGAGCTGCGGAAAGAAACTCCATCGACCTTGCCGCGAACCTTCACCAGGCCGCGCGTCCCGAAGAATTGCACCGAATCCGGCCAGATCACATAGGTCCAGCCGCCTTTGTTCGGGCTCTTTTGGAGTTTGGCGGTGAAGGATTGGTTGAGCTTCATTTGAACTCCCATAAGGAGCCGCTTACTGCAGCAGCGAAATCGCCACGCTCGTCATCGCCGTCACGCCGGTGCGGATGGTCGGCTCGGGCAGCGGCTCAAAGCGGCTGGTGTGCGGACCCGGCAGTTCTTTGCCGGCAGCGTGTGCGGCGGTCAGCTTCACCGGATCCATCGCGCCCAGAATGAAGTAGGTCAGCGGAATCTCGTGGTTCGGCAGCGCGAAGACCCCCACGTCCTCGCTCGCCATGGCTCGCGGTATGTCGGAGACGTTGTCCGCGCCGAGTGCTTTCACCAACGTCGCCCTCACCAGGGCGGTCTGCGCGGGATCGTTGTAGAGCACCGGCGTCGACTCATCGTCGAGCACGGTGACGGTCGTGGCTTTCTCCGGCGGCAAACCAGCGGAGGCGGTGATGCCGGCGGCCATCTGTTCGAGGCCTCTGATGACGGTGTCGCGGCTCTTGTCGGAGAAGGAGCGCGTGGTCAGCTCCAGCTTCACCTGGTCGGGAATAATGTTGCGCTTGGTGCCGCCTTCGATGTGTCCGACGGTGACGACAGTGGGATCCTGTGGGTCTTCTTCGCGGCTGACGATGGTTTGAATCTGCGTGATGTAGAGCGCGGCGAGCGTGATGGGATCGCGCCCGGCGTTCGGATACGCGCCGTGGCCGCCGATGCCGCGAATCACAACGTCGATGGAGGTCGAGCTGGCCGCCGACGCGCCGCTGCGCACGCCAACCGTGCCCGCAGCGAGTCCATTCGTGTCGTGCAGGCCGATGATGCGGTCGGGACGGCCGAAGCGCTTGTAGAGATGGTCGGCCAGCATGGCTTTGGCGCCGTCAATGGTTTCCTCAGAGGGCTGGCCGACCAGCATCAGCGTGCCATGCCACTGCGACTTCATCGCCACCATGGCGCGCGCCGTGCCGATCATCACCGTCGTGTGCACATCGTGCCCGCAGGCGTGCATCACCCCGACGGTCTGGCCCGCCAGGTCCTTCATGGTGACGTGGCTCGCGTAGGGGACGCCGGTTTCTTCGACGATGGGCAGCGCGTCCATGTCGGCGCGCACCATGAGCGTCGGTCCCGGGCCGTTCTTCAAAACGCCGACGACCCCGTAGGCCTGCGAGCCGTCGGGGTAGCGGCCCACGCGCTCGGTGACGGTGTAACCGGCGGCGCGCAGAGCCTCGGCCAGGATGTGCGAGGTGCGGGCCTCAAAGTGCGACAGCTCCGGGTGCGCGTGGATGTCTTTGTAAGTGTCCACCAGCGCCGGCGTTTCGGAGTTGACGAAGGAGGGAACGTCCTGGGCCGCAGGCGCGGCTGATAGTGGGAGACACACGAACGCCGCAATTGCGAAGCTTCGCACAGGATCTCCTGGAGAAAAGATTTGGCGGCCAGTATAGCGCGCTAGGCCGGAGGCCTACCCCTCGAACCGCCGCACCGCGAGCACCGCGTTCAATCCCCCAAACGCGAATGAACTGGACAGCGCCAGCCCAGGACTCGCTGGCTCATTCGCGAGCAGCACGCGGTCGAGGCCCAGCGCAGGGTCGACGCCCGTCTCTGCCAGCCCCGCGTTCGCAGGCAGCAAATTCCTGCGGAGCGCCAGCACCGTGGCCAGCAGCTCCATCGCGCCCGAAGCGCCGATGGCGTGGCCGTGCAGTCCCTTCGTCGAGCTGATGGAGAGCGTGCGCGCTCGTTCGCCGAAAACGCGATGCATCGCCTCGGCCTCGACGCGGTCGTTCACGTCCGTGCCCGTCCCATGCGCGTTGATGTAGCCGACCTCGTCAGGCGTTGCGTGACCGTCTTCGATCGCGCGCAGCATGGCCGCAGCGGGTCCGGCCGGATTCGGCTGTGTGATGTGGTGCGCGTCGGAAGACATGCCGAAGCCGACGATCTCGCCGAGAATTTCAGCTCCCCGCGCAACCGCGGACTCCAGCGCCTCGATGGCAAAAACGGCCGCACCTTCGCCCAGCGTCATGCCGTCGCGATCGGCGGCGAAGGGCCTGCACGCCGTCGGCGAGACGACGTGCAGGCTGTCCCACCCTTTCAGGAACGCGTAGGTCAGCGGCGCTTCGTGAGCGCCAGTGAGCGCGGCCCGTGCAGCGTCCGAGCGCACCAGGTGAAACGCGAGCCCGATGGCGTGCGTGCCCGAGGCGCATGCGGTCGTCAGCGTAAACGCCGGGCCCGTGCAGCCGTGCTCCATACTCACCAGGCTGGTGCCGGCGCTGGCCATCACGCGTGGCACGGTGAGCGGATGAATGCGCCCGCCGGTGGTGTAGAGCTTGCGATACTCCTGCTCTTCCGTCGTGCGGCCGCCGGTGGAGCAGCCGAAGATGACCGCGATGGAGTCGCCGGAATAGGCGGCGACCAGGCCGGACTGGCTTACCGCCTGGCGCGTCGCGGCAATGGCAAACGCGGAGGTCCGGTCGGCGATCGGGCGCTGGCTGGCGGTCAGCCATTCCGCCTGGCGGAAATCCTCGACGGTGCCGGTGCGTGAGAAGTGTAGTTCGGGCGGCCGATCCATCATCTCGCGGATGCCGCTGCGGCCAGTAAATAGATTTTCGGCGAAGCTGGCCACATCCTGCCCGATGGGCGTCATGCAGCCCGCCCCGGTGATGACCACGCGCGTCATGCGGTTGCGGAAGGTTTGGCGCTCTTCTGGCGCACAGCTTCTTCGATCCCGGTCACCATGTCGTTCACGGTCTTGATCTGGCCCAGCTTCTCTTCGGGAATTTCGATGTCGTACTTCTCTTCGAGGTCGAAGGCGATGCTGACGCGATCGAGCGAATCGAGGGAGAGCTCCTCAAGGGTGCTGTCGAGGCGGATTTGTCCGGGCGATATGCTCTTCTGTTTCGCGATGAGCGCAATGCACTCCTCGGCTATCGGGTTCATCGGCCTCTCCGTGCCTGCTGGGTGGAGGATACATGGTCAGGATGCCCCGCCTGGGCGAGTCCGATCAAGCAGGCTGCCGCGGAGACTACGCATCGCGAAGCTGCTTCCCGCCCGGGGGCGAAGAAGAAACGAAGATTCGCGGTAGAATAGGCGGATGTTGTCGCCGGTGACCCCAGTCCCGGAGAATCTTCCGGACCTCTCCGTCCCCGAAAGCCTCAAGTGGGCGCACCCGCTGGTGCAGGAGTGGTTCGTGCGCCGCTTCTTAACGCCGACCGAGCCCCAGGAGCAGGGCTGGCCCGTGATTCTGGCGGAGAAGCCGGTGCTGATCTCCGCGCCGACCGGGTCGGGCAAGACGCTGGCCGCATTTCTCATCTGCATTGACGGGCTGATCCGCAAGGCGATCGAAGGCCGCCTCGGCTGCGAGACCGAGGTGGTGTACGTTTCGCCGCTGAAGGCGCTCTCGAACGACGTCCAGAAAAATCTGGAGACGCCACTGCGGGAGATTCAGCAGCTGGCGCTGGAGCGTGGGTATCTGTGCCCCCCTGTGCGGGCCGCGGTGCGGACCGGCGACACGCCCGCAGCGGAGCGGCGCGCCATGCTGAAGACGCCGCCACACATCCTGGTCACGACGCCCGAATCGCTGTACATCCTGCTCACCGCCCAGCAGAGCCGCGAGCATCTGCGGCGCGTGCACACGGTCATCGTCGATGAGATTCACGCGATCGCCGACGACAAACGCGGCTCGCATCTGGCGCTCAGCCTGGAGCGGCTGGACGCGCTGGTGACCGGGGAAAATGCGCTGATGGTGGGCGCGAGTCTGCTCAAGTATCCGCCACCGTTACGCATTGGGCTATCGGCGACGCAGAATCCCATTGAACTGGTGGCGCAATTCCTGGGCGGCACGCGTGGCGACGAAGTGGAGATTGTACAGGCGGGGCAGCGGCGGACACTCGACTTGGCGATCGAGGTGCCGACCGACGAGTTGGGCTCCGTCGCGACCATGGCTATCTGGGAGAGCGTCTACACGCGGCTCGCAGAGCTGACCCTGCAGCACCGGTCGACGCTGGTGTTCGTCAACACGCGTTCGATGGCGGAGCGGCTGGCGTTCCAGATGGGTGAACGTCTGGGCACGGAGAATGTTGCGTGCCATCACGGCAGTTTGTCGCGCAAGCTGCGCCTCAACGCGGAGCGGCGGCTGAAGAACGGCGAGATTCGCGTGCTGATCGCGACGGCGTCGCTGGAGCTTGGCATCGACATCGGGACGGTGGATCTGGTCTGCCAGATTCAGTCGCCGCGGGCGATTTCTGTCGGGATGCAGCGCGTGGGTCGCGCGGGGCACTGGCGCGGCGCAACTCCCAAAGGGCGATTCTTTGCTCTGACGCGCGACGACCTCATGGAGCAGGCCGCGCTCATCCGCGCGATGCGGGCCGGCGTGCTCGATCGGCTGGAGATTCCGACCAAGCCCTTCGATGTGCTGATGCAGCAGATCGTGGCGACTTGCGCCGCGGAGCCGTGGGAGGAGCGGACGCTCTTTGGGGTCTTCCGCCGCGCGCAGCCGTATCGCGACTTGCAGTGGGTCGAGTTCGATGAGGCGCTTTGTTTGCTGACCGAGGGGATCGAGTCGAGCCGCGGGCGTTACGGCGCGTATTTGCTGCGGGATCGCGTGCAGGGACGCCTGCAGGCGCGGCGCGGTGCGCGGACGACGGCGATCACCAATGGCGGCGCAATCCCCGACACGGCGCTCTTCCCGGTGATTTTGCAACCGGAGGGCGTACAGATTGCAACACTCGACGAGCACTTCGCGGTGGACTCTTCTCCGGGCGACGTGGTGCAGCTTGGCAACGCAAGCTGGCGCATCCAGCGGATCGAGACTGCGGGGCGCGTGCTGGTGGAGGACGCACACGGGCAGCCGCCGACCCTGCCGTTCTGGTTTGGCGAGGCGCCGCAGCGGACGCGCGAGCTTTCAGAGTTTGTGGCGGAGCTGCGGGAGGAGATCGACCGCCAGACCCGTAACGTGCTGCCGGGGTACGTGAGTCAGGCTGTGCCGGAGGTGGCCGCCGCGGCGGCCTTCCTGAAAACCGAATGTGGCGTCGACGATGCGGGCGCGGAGCAACTGATCGCCTACGTGGCCGCGGGACGCGCCGTGCTGGGCGTCGTCCCTTCTGTAACAACTATTGTTGCAGAGCGCTTCTTCGACGAGGGTGGAGGGATGCAGCTGATCCTGCACGCACCGTTTGGCGGGCGAATCAACAAGGCCTGGGGTTTGGCGCTCCGCAAGCGCTTCTGCCGCGGGTTCAATTTTGAGCTGCAGGCGGCCGCGACAGACAACGGGCTCAACATCTGCCTGGCGGAGCAGCACAGCTTTCCGCTGAGCGACGTTTTCCATTTCCTGACGACCGAAACGGTGACGGAGCTGCTGGAACAGGCGTCGATTGCGTCGCCGATCTTCAAAACGCGCTGGCGCTGGGATGCATCCCGGAGTTTGCAACTGTTACGGTTCCAAAAAGGAAAGAAAGTCGCGCCGCAGGTGCAGCGCATCCGCTCTGACGATCTGCTGGCCAGCGTTTTCCCGCAGGCGGCGGCCTGCTTCGAGAACATCGAGGGCGATATTCAGATTCCCGATCACCCGCTGGTGAAGGAAGTGATGCGCGATGTGCTGCAGGAGGCCATGGATCTCGACGGGCTCAAGAACCTATTGGCGGCCATGCATCAGGGCCAAATCCGGTGCGTCGCGGTGGACACGACCACGCCATCGGCGTTTGCCCATGAGCTGATCAACGCGAATCCGTACGCGTTTTTGGACGACGCGGGACTCGAGGAGCGGCGGGCACGGGCGGTGCAGTTGCGCGGCGTGGTTCCAGATGCGGTGCTGGGCGAGGCGGGGCGGTTGTCGCTGGATGCGATCGCCGAGATTCGACAGGAGGTTTGGCCCGATATCCGCGACGAGCACGAGCTCCACGATTTGCTGTGCGCGCTGGTGGTGGTGCCGGTGGAGGTGCTCTCCTGGAACGCCGGATGTCGGGATTGGGACGTTTTTCTGGCGCGGCTGGAGCGAGCGGAGCGCGCAACCATTGCGCGGTCGCAGGGCAGGGCCCATTTCGTAGCAGCCGAACGAGCAGAATGGCTGATGACGCTCTGGCCAGGTGTGGAATTCCCTGTGGAAATGTTGAAAACGCCCGGGGAAGTGCCTGAGAACAGTGACATTGTGAAGAAAACGTTACAGGGATGGTTACAAATTCTCGGCCCTGTAACCTCGGCGGGGATCGCGGAGCGACTCGGACTCGACGCGAACGAGGTTTGGAAGCAGATGGTCCGGCTGGAGTCGACCGGGACGATCCTGCGGGGCGTCTTTGAGGGTCAGCCTGGACAACAATCTGTGCCCGACGTTGAGATTGAATGGTGCGAGCGGCGGATTCTGCAGCGCATTCACCGCAGGACGCTGAGCGCGCTGCGCAAACAGATTGAACCGGTCACACCGGCAATCTACATGCGCTTCCTGCTCGACTGGCAGCACCTGGGGGAACGACGGCAGCTGAGCGGCGAACAGGGATTGCTCCAGGCGCTGCGGGGGCTCGAGGGATTTGAAGCGCCGGCAGCGGAGTGGGAGCGCTCGATCCTTTCTCAGCGGGTGGCCGGGTACGATCCGCGCTGGCTCGATGCGCTGTGCCTGACGGGCGCGGTGGGATGGGGAAGGATTTCGCCGCACCCTGCATTTGCAGACGTCGCCAGTGGGGGACCGCGTCGCGTCGTGCCCACCAGCATGGCTCCGGTGACTTTCTTCGTGCGCGAAGAGGCGCTGTGGATGGATTTGTGCCTGTCGCAGCGACAAATTCCGGAGGCGAATCTGACCGCGTGCCTGAGCGAGCTGGCGAACCGGGTGCGGTCGTGCCTGGGTGAGCGCGGGGCGATGTTTTCGGCAGATTTGATTCGCATGCTGGGCGCGCCGCCAGAGGATGTTCATCGCGCGTTGTGGGAACTCGTCGCAGCGGGACTGGTGAATGCCGATGGATTTGACAGCCTGCGGGTGCTGATTGACCCCAGGCGGAAGCGGGCCTTTGCCGGACCCGGAAAAACCAAATCCACAGGTCGCAACGCTTCGGGACGATGGGCGCTGCTCGCCGATCCGAGCGAGCCGATGCAGTTCGGGGCTTCGAAGCCGAGCGTCGAGGCGGCTGCACAGGCTGCGGCGCGACGCGACGCGCAAATCGAATCGGCATGCCAGATGCTGTTGCGGCGCTACGGCATCGTTTTGCGCGATGTGCTGGCGCGCGAGACGACGGTAGCGCCGTGGCGGGAGCTGGTGGGGATGTTCCGGCGGCTGGAGGCGCGCGGCGTGGTGCGTGGCGGGCGGTTTGTGTCGGGGTTTGGCGGCGAGCAGTTCGCTCTGCCGGAAGCGGCCGATGCACTGCGGGCCAATCGAACCCGAACGCTGGCCGATATGCCTCCACTAATGATGGCGGCGGCCGATCCCATGAATCTCGTCGGCATCGTGATTCCAGGCGAGAGGACTGCGTCGATCGCGGGGAACACGGTGACGCTGCCGTTGCAACCGACGGAGGCCGAGGCTGTCGTGGTCGAGATGCCAGTGGCTGCGAGCTTTTCGTTCGACAGTCCACTGGAAGGCGGCGCGATTGCCTGAGTCGGGCTCAGAGCCGCGGACGGAGCGGAGTCCGGAACAAAATTCGGAACCCAGGCCCCTCGTCGAAGGCGAGGACTTCTATCGCGAGGGTCCCTACGTGGTGTTCACCGAGGCGTACCATCGCCGGCGCGGTTACTGCTGCGGCTCCGGATGCCGGCATTGCCCGTGGCGCGACGAGCCGGGTCCGCCAACCCGTCGGGATCCCGACTCCGCGTGATTCTTACTGCACCTGGCCGATGTACACGCCGAACGCCCCGAGCTGAATCGATCCGAGCGAAGCCGGGTCGGTCGCGCCGGGGGTTTTCATCAGCGTCTTCACATTCGTCCCGTGAATTCCCTGCCCTGACAAATCGAAGCTGACGGTCTGCGGCTGATCGCTGAAATTGCAGGCGACCACGACCGCCTCTCCGTTGTCCGATTTGCGCAGCCAGGAGAGCACGTGCCCGTCGCCGGTGTTGAGCATGGTCTCCGCGCCATCATGAAGCGCCGGATCCTGCTTTTTGAGCGCGATGATCTGCTGGTACCAGTGCAGCATCGAGTCCTGCTCATTCTGCTCCGAGGTGACGTTGATGGTGCTGTAACTCGGCGGAATGGGCAGCCAGGTCTTCACACCGGCCGGTGAGAAACCAGCGTCTGCGCCGTCGTTCCACTGCATGGGCGTGCGCTCGCCGTCGCGACCCTTCTGCTTCGGCCAGCCGGTGATGCCGATGGGGTCCTTCACATCTTCTTTACGGGTGGGCGGCGTGGTGGCCATGCCGATTTCGTCGCCGTAATACATCATCGCGGTGTCGCGCGAGGCGAAGAGCACCGTGGCGATCACGCGGCCCACGTCATCCTTGTGATCGCTGGTGACCCAGCGGTCCCAGCGCGGATTGTCGTGATTGTCGAAGACGAAGAGGGGCATCTCGCCGCCAATCCCGGTTTCGGCTTCGTTGATGCGCTGGCGAAACCAGTCGACGCTTGCGAGCGTGACGCCGTATGGCGGGAAGCCGACCTGCATGTCCATGGGCAAATCGAGCTCGTCGTCATGCGGACCGTACATTTTGCGCAGATCGTCGACGGAGCGCAGATAGGTTTCGCCAATGAGGACGACCTTATGGCCCTGGGTCTGATCGGCCACCTGGCGCAGTTCGCGCAGCACGTCGTGAACTTCGGGCAGATTGTCGGTCTTGCTGCTGTCCACCTCTTTATCGCCATAGACATTGATCTTCGGCTTGCCGTCGGGGCCGAGGACATAAGGTTCGTCGGTATCAGAGGGGTCTTCGAAGAGCGCTGTGATGGCGTCGAGACGGAACCCGGCCGCACCGTGCTGGATCCAGAAGCGCTCGACGTCGTACATGGCTTTGCGAACCTCGGGGTTGCTCCAGTTGAGGTCGGGCTGCTGGATGTAGAAGCGGTGGTAGTAGTACTGCTGGCGCACGGGATCCCATTGCCACGCGGAATGGCCGAAGACGGAGAGCCAGTTGTTGGGCGGCTCGCGATGGCCGTCGACCATCTTCGGGTCGCGCCACATGTACCAGTCGGCTTTCGAATTGGTGCGTGAGCTGGCGGACTCTTTGAACCAGGGGTGCTTGTCGGAAGTATGGTTCAGCACCAGATCCATGATGACGCCGATGTTGCGCTTCTTCGCTTCGGCGACGAGCCGGTCGAAGTCGGCGAGGGTGCCATACTGCGGGTCGATGTTGTCGTAGTCCGAGATGTCGTAGCCGAAGTCGACCTGCGGCGAGGGATAGATGGGCGTGAGCCAGATGGCGTCGATGCCCAGGCCCTGCAGATAGTCGAGGCGCGAGGTGATGCCATTGAGGTCGCCAATACCGTCGGCGTTCGAGTCCTGAAAGCTGCGCGGATAGATTTCGTAGATGACCGCGTTCTTCCACCAGTTATTCGGATTCTGCTGGGCGGGGGTTGCGTCTTGCCGGGCACAGGAGATCGCGCTGAGGAGAACCAGCGCAACGACGACACACGAAAGGCCGCGGGCCGCTGCTTTCATTTTGTTGTTCACTCCCAGAGAAATGGCATTGCGCTTTGGCCGCTCTTGCATGGCGACGTGCAAATCAACCAATGAAGCTACCACAAGAGAGGGTACGCGGGTGTCGAGCGGTCCCGCCCGCTGTACTCTGGAGGGCATGAGCAAGCTCTCGCACTTTGACGATGCCGGCGAGGCGCGCATGGTGGATGTGAGCGGCAAACCCGCGACGCGCCGTGAGGCGGAGGCGTCTGCGTTTGTCGCATTGAGCCCCGAAGCGCTGGCCGCACTGCCGCAAAACCCCAAGGGCAACCCGTTGGCCGTGGCGAGGATCGCCGGCATCCAGGCGGCGAAGCGCACCGCGGAGCTGATCCCGATGTGCCATCCGTTGCCGCTCAGCTTTGTCGATGTGAACGCCGAAGTCGTGGCGGGCGGCATTGCGATTCGCGCGACTGCGGCCACTACGGCCGCGACCGGCGTGGAGATGGAGGCCATGACAGCGGCGGCGGTTGCCGCGCTGACGGTTTACGACATGTGCAAGGCAGTCGACAAGGGGATCGTCATCCGCGATCTGCAGCTCGAACGCAAATCGGGCGGCAAGAGCGGCGATTACGCGCGAAATTTATCGCGCTGAAATGAATTCCCGGGCATCCGCCGTGCCACCTCTGTTCATCTTTAAGTAAACAGGTGTTCCCTTAGCCGCGATGTCTGCGACCAGTCCGGAAAGCCGGCGGCTGGTCCGAGGGGCGGATCCACCGGGAGGGGCCACATCAAGAGGCAAGCCCAACTTTTGTTGAGGATGATCCTTCCTGATGCCCCGAATACTGGTAACCGGAGGCGCCGGATTCGTCGGCGGAATCCTGAAGCGCCACCTCCTGCAGCACCACTATGACGTGACCAGTGTCGATCGGGTACCCGATCCGAGCTGGCATCCGCGCCTGACAAGAATTACCGGCGACCTGCGCGATCCGTGGCTGGTGAACTCGGTCTTCGAAAGAGCCGGCTACGATGCGGTGTTCCACTGCGCGGCGGTTCTGTCGCACGGAACGCCGCTCCATGAGAACGACCTGTGGGCTTCCAACGTCAGCGCCACCCGCATGCTGGCGGAGGCGTGCCGCGACCACGGCGTTCCCAAGCTGATTTTCACTTCGACAAATTGCCTGTGGGGCGGCAATCAGGGGCATGCTGTCAGCGAAGACGAGCCGCCCGCCCCAGCCGAGATTTATGGCCAGTCGAAGCTGGCGGCGGAACAGATCCTGCGCCGCTATACACGATACCTGGATGTGGTCATCCTGCGCTGTCCGGCCATCATCGATCGCGGGCGCGAGGGTCTGCTCACGATTCTGTTTGAATCCATTCGCAACGGCGAGGTGCTTTGGGTGGTGGGCGACGGCGGCAATCGCTGCCAGTTCCTTTACGCCGAAGACCTGGTCCAGGCGTGCATGGCGGCGCTGCAGCCCGGCGAATCGGGTGTCTTTCACCTCGGGGCGTCCGGGGTAATGCCGCTGCGCGAGCTCTATCAGGCGGTCATTGACGTCGCGGGCAGCTCGTCGAAGGTGCGATCGCTCCCGTCGAGGCCCGCGCTCGCCGCGATGCGCCTCGCGCATCGGCTGGGTGTGTCGCGTCTGGGTCCCTATCCCTACCGCATGATCGCCGAAGACTTCCTGTTCGATACCACCCGGATCGAGGAACGTCTGGAATGGCGGGCCACGCTCACCAACGAAGAAATGCTGGTGCTGGCTTACCGCTCTTATCTGGTGCGCCGCCAGGAGATGGGCCTGCCCCGGCATGTCTTCGCGCGCTCAAAATCCGCGCCAATGGGCCTGATTCGGTTGCTGAAGTGGGTTTCATGAAGACTGATCCAATCGACTTCCCCGCAAATCGCTCCTCTCTCGCGCGCTCGCCCAGGGCAGACACTTCCGGCAACCTCGCCCTCCGCGTCGATCGCTTCGAGTGGCCCGAAGAGGTCGCCCCCAAGCTGGAAATCACCGGTCCGGTCATTGTCGAGGAACGCCCGCCAACCTGAGCCAGCCGAGTTGCGATCCCCTGAACGACCCGTACCACGTCATCGATTACGCGGAGGCGCATGGATATCGCGAGACGCATCGCTTCTGCGGCCACGTATGGATGCGCAGCGGGTATTCCGAGGAAATGCCGGGTGGCGCCCCAGCCGGTGCAGTAATCGCGGCGGTTCGGGCGGAGAAACGCGGTGGGACGCGGGGCGATTCGCGGTATCATCGAACCAGCAGGCAGACTGGACGGCCGCTGCTGCGGAGCGAGAGCGATGCGGTGGAGGAAAGTCCGGACTCCTCAGGGCAGTGTGCCGGATAACATCCGGGACCTGAGCGTCAAGGCTCAGGGACGGCAAGTGCCACAGAGAATATACCGCCCTGGTTTTCCGAGAGAGGTTCCGAGAGGAACATTCCCGAAGGGAATCCGGGGTAAGGGTGAAAAGGTGCGGTAAGAGCGCACCGCTCCGGCGGTAACGGCGGAGGCAGGGTAAACCCCACACGGAGCAAGACCAAATAGGGAACGAGTCCGCAGCAATGCGGGCACGCGCCGGCCCGGCGCGGCAGCCTCGGCGAGGCATCCTGCAAGGGATGGAAGTTCCGGGTAGGTCGCTAAAAGGCGTTCTCTTCGGAGAGCGCCCGTGAGCGTCGCAGCAATGCGGCGCCCAGAGGAATGGCCGTCCTCGACAGAATCCGGCTTACAGGTCTGTCTGTCACACTATGGCCCCGGTTTTCCGATAAGGAGAGCCGGGGCCTTCAACTTCCAACGCTCATCCGGGGGCGTTCTTCAGCCAATCGGCTGGAGAGACGATCGTTATCCCCTGAAATGGATGGAGTGCGAGCAGGTCGGCATCGCCGGTGAGTATCGCATTCGCGGATCCATTTACCGCGAGCTCCAGAAACTTGTCGTCCTTCGGATCGCGACAGGCGCGCACGGGGCGCAAAACGCGGATAATTTCCGCGACATCGCCGATTTGAAGCAGAAACCCCTGTCGTTCTTCAACTGAAACATAGCGGTCGAACTTCGGGTGCGCGAGAACATCGACCAATTCCAGCATGGTCGATTCAGAGACGAGCAGCTGCTCCTCATCGACTGCCTTGCGAACCGCACGGCCGGGAGTGGACGAGGGAAAGATCAGTCTGCTGATCAAAGCATTGGTATCAATGACCAGGCGCTGGCGGATCTTCATCGGAGAGCAGTTGCTCCAGAATTTCAGGGGTCATGCCGCGAGCAGCGGCCTTTTCCGCAACCTGGTCGCAGAACCGCTGAAATTCGGCCACACGCAGCGCGCGGAGACGCTCGTATTCCTCTGCGGACAATATGACGGCGACATCGCGATCATGGCGACGGATCACCACAGGCTCGCGCTGTGCCGTGTCGAGCACGGCGGCCAGATTTTGCTTGGCCTCGGTAGCAGAAACGGAACGCATCAGCCAATTTTACTACCAAAATGAGCTAAATAGACAATTTAGACAAAATAGACCGATTGGAACCCGGGCCCCTGATCGGGCATTACTTGCGGGGCGGGGTCTCTCTCCTGCCGGAAATGCTCCCACCCCCCAGGATCGACTGCGATGCACCGGCCGTCGCGCGTCTTCAGAAGGATCAGCGGCTGAACACGGCTGGGCTTGCGCATCGTCCCGATGCGATGAATGGGCACTCCGGCGATGGTGTGTGGGATGCGTACGGAGGCGGGTGCGGTAAAGAGCAGCTCGTAGTCCTCGCCGCCGTTCAGCGCCAGGCCCAGCGGATCCCTGGACTCCGCAGCCAGCGGACGGATGGGCAGCGCGGCTTCGTCAATCGTTGCGGCAACGCGCGACTCCTGGCAGAGGTGCGTCAGATCCGTCGAGAGCCCATCGCTGATGTCGATCGCCGCGTGAGCCAGCTTGCGCAGGCGGTGCCCGACTGCCAGACGCGGCTCGGGATAGAGATGCGGATGGCCGTCCACAGCGCGAGTCAACTTCGCAAATTTTCCTGGACTCTTTTCGAGAGCCTTCAACTCCGCGGCGGCTCCACCCAATTCGCCGGTGACATAAATCGAATCGCCCGGCCGAGCGCCCGAGCGTAGCAACGCCTGATTGCGCGGCGTCTGGCCCACCGCCACAATGTCGGCGGCGATGAGCCCGTCGCGTCCCCTCGCAATCGCCGGCGACTCGGACGTGTCGCCCCCGGCCAGCGGAACGCCGTAGCGGCGGGCCAGCGCGAGAAAGCCGTTCATGAATCCCTCCAGCCACGCCGCGGGCAGCCGCGAAGGAACAGCGAGCGACAGGAATACTGCCAGCGGCTCCGCCCCCATCGCGGCCAAATCGCTTAGGCCGCGGGCAAGACAACGATGGCCAACCGACTCCGGCGGATGCCACTCCCGCCGAAAATGCCTGCCCTCCAGCGTGAAGTCCGTTGTCACACAAATCTCGTGACCGGGCGAGGGTCGAAGAACAGCGCAGTCGTCGCCGATACCCAGGCGCACAGCCCGCGACCCGGACCCGGCCCGCGCAGCCTGACGCCGGATCGTCTCGATCAGCTCAAGCTCACCAGAAATTACTCGGGATGGCGCTGGGCGGGCCAGGAAAAATTACCTGCGAACAGGATACCTGCGATTTTCTTACCCAGGCACGGGTGCAATTTCTACGACCTGGCAACGCGGCGTACGATTGAACGCTTTCATATCAACAGAATGCCCTGTTATCCACTTGATTTGCACAACATCCGGCGACTGTAATGGAGTCCTGCCCGTGCAAGCGGTTGGAGGTGTTTATGGCGAAGGAAGCCTGGATGGACCACACTCATGTGCGCGTGACCTCTGAGGACGGCAGAACCTCATATCTTTACGAAGTCGATTCCGTGGGCGAGAGGACCTGCACCGAGATCACGGAGCGCAAAGCCGACGGCACCATCGACGATTACGTCCCCGCACGAGCTCTCGACGATCTGTTCTGGGGCGCCAGAAGCAGTCACAAATAGCCTTCCCGCGGCCCTGGATCCCGGACCAGGAACCAGGTCTATTCTGAACAGACAGATTATGTCTGATCAGATCGATTCCCTCAGGACAAAACTCGAAAAGTTCGCGTCGGCCGGTGGCGATGCCATCGGGGATCGCGCCGCCATGGAGGCGTTCCTCGAACTGCGCCTCCTTCTGGAGGCCGGCGCCGTCCGCGCCGCGGAACCCGACCCGGCAGCCGCTACCGGATGGCACGTCAACGCCTGGGTCAAGAAGGGCATCCTGCTCGGCTTCCGCCTCGGACAGCTCAAGTCGTTCGGCGCCGATCTGTCCTTCGTCGATAAGGACACCTTTCCCGCCCGCCATTTCACGCCGGACCAGGGAATCCGCATCGTCGCCGGTGGGTCTGCCGTGCGTGCGGGAGCCTACCTCGCGCGGGGCGTCATCGCCGTCCCGCCCATGTACGTCAATACAGGCGCGTATGTCGACGAGGGCACGCTGATCGATTCGCACGCGCTGGTCGGCAGCTGCGCGCAGATCGGCAAGCGCGTGCATCTGAGCGCCGCGGCCCAGGTGGGCGGCGTGCTGGAGCCAGTGAACGCCAGCCCGGTGATCCTCGAAGACGACGTGCTCGTCGGTGGTAATTGCGGCATCTACGAAGGCACGATTGTCCGCAGCCGAGCGGTGCTGGCAGCGGGCGCCGTGCTCACGCGCGGCACCCCGGTCTACGATGTGGTCCGTGGCGAAGTACTCCGTGCCGACGGGGAGAAGCCGCTGATCATTCCTGAAGGCGCGGTTGTGGTTCCAGGCGCGCGCGCCGTGACGAAGGGCAAAGGCCGCGAGTGGGGCCTGAGCGTCTACACTCCCGTGATCTTGAAATATCGCGACGAGAAGACCGAGCTCAGCCTGGCGCTGGAAGATTTGCTGCGCTAGCTGGGGCTATGCCTGCTTCTCTTCCGCCTCGTGGAGAAACGGCAGCGGCGTCCCGTTGTTGCCCGCCCAGCGGATGCTGGCGATCAGGTCCCCCATGTTAGGAACCGTGATGCCCTGCGCCGGGAGATACAGCCCGAGGCAGTTTTGGTTCCACAACTGGTTCGCCATCAGGAACAGAAGCTTATAGCAGGAAGGCCATTCCGATTCCGGCATCTTTGGGGCATCGGGATAGTCAACCGCCAGCCAGGCTTGGTGCCGGTCCCACGCGCCCTGTCTCACCTGATTGGCTTCCTGTCCCGGTCGGTGATAGCGGGCTCGTGCGGTGCGCACGCCGAACAGCACATTGGAAACGCGGATCAGCCACCTTCCCTTGCGCGGCCGGCTGGCGATGACAGGCTGGCCTTCCGGTCCACCCCACGCCTGAGCGGCCAGTTCCAGAGCCGCCTCCCGCGTCAGTTCCACCGGCGATTCCAGCAGCAGCACCAGGGAGGGACACGGTTCCTCCCCTTTGTTGGGAGAGCCGGTAACGACGCTCCCCAGGAACCGAATCATTTTTCGAATCATTTCGGCACCCATATTACGATAAGTTGGGCCGAACGGTGCAGGAAGTTTCCGCCGTAACTACGATAGTAACCAGGCCCGGGTACTTCATAAGTAATTTACTTAGGCACTGGATAAGTCCGGCTCCAGCCCCTACGCCACTGCGCTCGTTTCGCGCTCGATCCTCTGATTGGTCATGAAGCGCTCCATCGCCTGCATCGCGCATCCCCGGCCACAGAGGTGGTGCATTTCGCTATTGCGGCTCTCGGCAAAGTTCCACGGCAGCAATGTGAAGCGCTGCCTCGGCTGGCCCTCGTCGCAGCAGTCAACATCGCCCAGCGTAAACATCCACCAGTGGTTAGAGTCGCCTTTCTTCTTGCCGCAGACGTCGCAGGTAAAAGATACGTCCCAAACCATGTTTACTCCCTGTGAAGCCCTAATGTCCTTAAAGTACACCGGTACCGGAACACCGGCAGTAGCTCTTCCGTGGGACTATGGACATCGCTCCGCGTTGCTCGTATGGTGGTGCCACCATGGTTTGCCAGCGCTGCAAAGCAACGGAATTCCGGCTGTCGGGCCTGCGCTTCCGCGACCTCGAGCACCTCGCTGTGCTGCGTTACCCGGTTCGCTGCCGGTCGTGCCACCACCGCACCTATGGAAGCCTGCTGCTGGCGCTGGTTTTGTTCCAGCTGCGGCGCCACCATTTCGGCAACAAAGAAGCGGCCTAGCGGGTTATTGCGGAGCCGGCCCGCGCACGATCTGCACCAGATTGTCCGGCTGAATGTGCTTCGCAAACGCCGCCTTCACATCGTCGGCCGTCAGCGCGGAATATTTCTTCGCCGCCACGATCGGCTCGTCCAGGGGCAGCCCGATTTCGGCTCGGCCCAGCAGGCCCCCAGCCACCGCCTCTTCACTCGATTCGCTCAGCGGGATCGAGCGCAGCAGCAACGCCTTCGCCTGGTGCAGCTCCGCATCGGAGACATTCTGCGCCCGCATCTGGTTCAGGTCCCTCACGATCAGCGCCTTCGCCTTCGACACATTCGGCGGGTCGCAGCCGTAGGTGACCGAATAGCTGGCCCGCGTCTTCGAGGTCTCCATTCCCACGTCGACGTTGTAGACGTAACCCGCGACCTGGCGCAGATCGTGATACAGGCGCGTTGCGTAGAAGCCCCCGCCGAGCACATGGTTTCCCAGCTGCAGCGGGTAGAAGTCGGGATCGAAGCGGTTGATGTCGATCTGCTCGGCCAGTGTTACCGAGTCCTGCACCGCTTCGGAGTCGGGCACGGTCGCCGCCGACGTCTTGTTCACCGGTACCGCCGGCAGCGTCGTATTCGGCTTATCGCCCGTAGCCTTCCAGTCGCCAAACCATTTCTCGATGACCGAGCGCGCATCAGCCGGTGTTACGGCGCCGATCACAACAATGGTCGTCAGATCGGGGCGGATCGTCGCATCGTGGTACTGCTTCACTTCGTCAAGGGTCAGCGCGGTGACCGTAGCCGGCGTGACCTCACGCAGCACCGGGTCGCCCGCCGGCAGCAGCGCCAGATCCATCGCGCGCGCGGTGCGGTACCCAGGACTCTGCAGGTTCCCCGCGACAAACTGAGCAGTCTGCTGCTGCGTGACCTTGAAAGCCTGCTCCGGCAGTGCCGGATGCAGCTCGTTGTCGGCCAGCAGCTGCACGCCGCGCGAGAAGTACTCCTTCAGCACTTTTACCGAGAAGCTGTAGCCCGCGCTCTCGTTGGCGGCGATGTCGTCGAGCGCCTTCTGGTACGCGATCCGGTCCAGCGACGTCGTCCCGTAGGAATAGAGCCCATCCAGCACGTCGCCCACTCCTTCCTGTTTCGGCGGCGTCTGCAGGTCGCCATCGTGCTTGACCACCCCCATCACCGTTACCGTCGGGCTAGTGGTGTCCGTGCGGACGATGAGGCGGATCCCGTTCGGCAAGGTCGTATCCGACACCGGAATAAACGTCGATGGCACCTCCAGCTCGGCGAGCGGCTTGGCCGCCCAATCCGGCAGCGCCACGGGCTTCGTGGGAGCCGACGTGACCTTCTCGCTGCCGCCGAATCCCTTTTCCGCGATCGGCTCCCCGTTCGGTACCGGCTTCAGCGTCGCCGTGATGGTGTTGGCGTTCAGCAGATACTGCTTCGCGACGCGATTCACGTCGGCCAGCGTCACTTTGCGGATCGCGTCAATGTCCTCATCCGGTGAGTTGCGCCCCTCGGCGGCCAGCGCGTCCGACCAGACCGCGGCCAGATCGGGAATGGAATTGCGCTGGAACTCCGCCTGCGCAATCTCCGCGCGCTTGGCCGCGTCCACCAGGTCCTCCGGTACGCCGCTGGCCGCGTACTTGTTCACAATCTGCCGCAGCTCTTCGAGCGGAGGTGTCGCATCCTGTCCCGCCGGCAGCGCCACCACGCCGTATCCGACGCTGGCTTTGGGATAGTTCTCCGCGATACCGAATTCCGCAGCCAGCGCTTTGCCCGCCGGAACCATGCCGTAAATGTCCGCCCGCTGGCTCGCCAGCACGTCGGCTAGGATCTGCAGAGCCGCATAATCGGGCGAGTCGGTTCCCGGCATGCGCCACGCGATGAATCCGAGAACGTAGGGCAAATTGCTGTCGAGAGTAAACGTCTCCGGTTTCACCGGCTGCAGGCTGACCGCCGGATGCTGCGGCAGCGGATGGCTCGGAATATCGCCATAGAGGCGGCGGATTTTCTCGAGGGTGGCTGCAGGGTCAACATCGCCGACGATGACCAGAATCATGTTCGAAGGCGAGTACCACTTGTCGGCGAAGTCCTTGAGCATGGCGCCGGTCGTCTTGTCGAACGACGGCCGCGTCCCCAGGGAATCGTGGGCGTAGGGCGTGCCGGCGAACATATCCACGTTGAGGCGGTTCACAAATTTGTAGGTCGGGTTTGAAAGATCCCGCGCGACTTCCTGCTCAATCGCGCCCCGCTCCTGATCCCACTCTGCCTGCGAGTCGTCGATCCCGCGCATGCAGGCCGCCTCCGCCTGGAGCGCCACGTCGACGTCGGCAGAAGGCACTGTCTCGAAGTACTGTGTGATGTTCTGCTGCGTGTCGGCGTTGTTATCGCCGCCCATCAGCGCGAAGATCGCCGAAGTCTGATCCGCGGTCATGCCCTTGCAGCCGCGGAACGCCATATGCTCCTGCGCGTGCGCCATACCTGGGAACCCATCGGGAGTCTCGTTGCCGCCGACCATGAAGTTGGCCTCAACCGTCACCACCGGCGCCAGCGTGTTGCGGATGATCACCACGCGCATGCCATTCGGCAAAGTCGCGCGGGTAGGCGGCGCATCGGCCGCGTGTAAGAAGGACGCGGCGGCAAGAAACAGGAGCGTAATCAGAAATGGAAGAGTAAGGCGAAGCTTCAAAACAATCCTCCGGGCAGGAAATGCCCTTTAAGGATGGTAACGGATGGGCAGCAAACCAAGACCGCGCCATCACCATCGAAGTGACGAATGGAGAAACCTGTGTGGAGAGGTTTAAATGGTCGGGACGGGCAGATTTGAACTGCCGACCCCTCGCACCCCAAGCGAGTGCTCTACCAGGCTGAGCCACGTCCTGACAACAGCAGAGGTCTGACGCCAAGTTTACCACCCGGCCCACCATGAGCGGCCGCGTGCGTCAGAACGAAACCGCCCCCGCCAGCGCCGCCAGCCCCTCCTGGCGCGTCCGCAGCTCTCTCATCTCGTCCGGCCCCAGCTTCTCCGCGCAGCCGGCCACCGTGCGCCATCCGCGTTCCACCAGAATCTGCCGGAACTCCGCATCGGGCGTCGAAGCGGCGATGTCCCCCAGCGCCCGCAGCAGCCGCAGGCTCACCGCCACGTCGCCCTTCGCGTACATGCGAATCTGCTCGAACGCCGCGTCCAGCAGGCGCGGAAACTGGATCCACGCCAGGCTGACGCGAATCACGCCCGGTGGATCGAACATCAGCTCATCGGGTGGCTGCCGCGACGCGAAGCGAATCATAATGCGGCTCAGCTGATCGACGCAGTTGATGCCGGTGCTGGGATCGTTCACCGCGGGCGAAATCGCCTTCAGCGCGATATCCACGATCTGCAGCACCCCGAATTCCACATCCTGTTGCAGCGTCCTCGTCGGCCCCATATCGAACGCCGACAGCAGCCGTGCCCTTGCGTCGTCGTCGAGCCGCTCGCCCTTCGCCACCATGGCCACCGGTATCCCCTCCGGAACAAAATGACCCACCCGCCGCAGCACGCGGATCCGCACATGGTACTGCTTCGCCAGATCGAGCAGCCGTCGCGTGTCGATGAACCGGATGTATCCGGACTCTGGATTTGCCACCGCCTCCTCATCCGGCGTCGCCGGGGGCGCCTGCGACTGCTGCAGCCGCTCGGGCCAGTGCGGCCACGGCATGACTTCGTCGATCACTCCCTCCGTCTCCTTCGCAATGCGGTCCACGATGTGGTTCACGCTGATCGCCTGCGAGATGTGGTGGATGAAAAACAGCAGCCAGCCCACGCAGATGAGTGCCAGCAGCATCGCGCCCAGCACCGTCGCCACCGGCGCAAACGGATGCGGCAGCGATCGCGCCGCTGGCAAAGCCGCCATGCAATAAGAAAACGTCCCAAGGAAGACGCCCAGCGTCCATTGCGTCACCCGGTCTTTGGAGAAGCTAACGATGATGCGCGGCGAGAACTGCATCGACGCCAGCGTGAGCGTCATCAGCAGAATCGCGAACACGATGGAGACCACCGTCATCATCGAGGTCGCGACCCCGCCCAGAATCACCTGCGCCACCTGCGGATCGGCATGCGACGGAAAGATCGCCCGCGGAACCCACGCGCTCACCGCGGGAACCATCTCCTCCAGCCACGAGAGCAGCGCTCCCGCGCACCCCAGCGTCAGCGCGATGATCAGCGGGCGGACGAGAAAGCCGCCGCGCAGGTTGTACATCGCGCGGCGCAGGATCAATGGGAAGCTCTTGTTCATGAATCTGTTGGAGCAAGTATAGTGGCCGATTGCGCGGCCCCGCCTTCAGATCGCCGGTGCCCGCCGCAGAGCGAAGCTCGCCCTACTGCGGCACCTGCCATCCCGCTCCCACCGTCGCCAGCGTCGCCTGATCCGTCGGCGAATCTCCCAGCGACTTCGCGAGCTGCGGGAACGCGGCTTTTGCCTGATCCGTGCCCGCCCACACCGGCACATCCCGCATGGCGTACTGGTAGGTCACCGTCGTTTCGGTGAAGCCGTTGTGCGGCCCCGGCGGCGTGAAGCTCACGATGCCCGTCACCTCGCGATGCCCGTAGCAGAATCGAGGCGCGAAACGGTTGCCGGCAAGATTGAGCGTGTACCGGTCCACATGCATGTCGCGGTCTTCGAGGCGCGTCAGCAGCCCCGCGTCGGTTAGCGAATCCATTTCGCTCTTCTCTTCCTTCGCGGTGGGACCGGGCGCGACCTCGTACGGGAACGTGTGGCCATGCGGGAAGAGGCAGTCGTTGTGGTCCTGGTAATACGCGTTCAGCGTACTCGTGAAGTTTTCGTTGGTGGGCTTGTTGGCCGATGAGCAGCCGGCCGCGAAGATGAGCAGCGCACACCCTGTGATGGTTCTGATTGCTTTCGTCGTCATTTTGCCTCGTTCCGCTGCTGCGATGCATGGTAGCGGAAAAATGGCAGCTATGGGCTGGGAATGCTCGGCAGGGTCCCCCGGCTGGCGCGATTCTCCTGCACCGGGGGTAAGCAGAGGAAATCGCGAAAACCTGCGCCCCTGCCGTGATGCGCTCTGCGTTGCTTCGCGAAAGCTCCGCAGGGAGCCGAGCGGCGGCGCTTCTCTGCCGCCCTGCTCACACGAAGATAGATGCCAAGCCGGAGCAGCGGAGATGGCCGGCAGACGCGCAAATCGCCCCGGCTTTGCCGCATTTGGTCCCCAAAATGATGGAACCAAAGCTCCCCGCCAGGCGTATGGTTTCTCCATAACAGGGAGTTTGCCTATGCGAGTGCGCATATTGCCGGAAGCGCTGATCCTGGGAACGCTGCTGGGCACACTGCTGGCCGCCGCAGGCTGCCACGTCGAGGTCGACAAAGGGAAAAACGGCGAGGACAAAAACGTCAAAATTGACACGCCGCTGGGCGGGTTGCACGTGCGCGCCGATCAGACCTCAGCCGTCGACCTGGGGCTGCCCGTCTATCCCGGAGCCGAGATCGCTCCAGACCACGAGGGCGACAAGTCCGCCGATGTGCACTTCGGCTTCGGCCAGTTCCAGCTCCGCATCAGGGTGGTCACCTACGAGTCGCCCGATTCTCGCGATAAGGTGGTCGCGTTCTACAAAAACGCCATGGGCCGCTTCGGCGATGTCATCACCTGCGACGGAAATCATCCCGTCGGTTCGCCAGCCGTGACCGCCGAAGGCCTCGGCTGCGACGAAGAACACAATCGCAACGTGCAGGTGAACGGAATCTCCGACGACAGCGGCTTTAGCCTCCGGGCTGGCTCGAAGCATCACCAGCACATCTTTGCGATCAAGAACGGCGGCGAGGGAACCAAATTCTCTCTCGTGGAGCTGCAGTTGCCGACCGGCCTTGACGAGAGCGCGTCAAAATCCAGCGATTAGCGACTGCTTTTTTCCTGCTCCAGGCTTTCGCGCGCAACCACCCACAATCTCGCATTGCGCTCCCAGCCCGCGTGCGATAGGGTCAAGTTATGGACTCGTTGTGCCATCGCTGCGGAAACAGTCTGCATGAGGGAGAAGGCTTTTGCTCCCATTGCGGCGCGCCGCAGTTGTTGGTCGACACCTCCGAAGTGAGCGGGCCGCAGCAGCCGCCACAGCGGCTGGGCGTCGATCCCGGCCGGGTCCAGTGGCGCACCGCGATCACTTCGGCGCTCCTGGTTTCGGTACCCGTGGGCCTGTTGTCGGCGCTGCTTGGGGGTGTTCGCACCCTCCTCGTCATCGCCGGAGGTTTTGCCGCCATCGCGCTCTACCGCAGACGCAGCGAAGCCGCCACGGATGGCCGCATCGGATGGCGGCTCGGCGCGCTGGTCGGAGTCGCTTCGGCCTTCCTGGCGACCGCCACCTATTCCGTGCAGCTGATCGTCGCTCGCTACCTTCTGCACGAAGGGCCCACGATGGATCGGGAATTTCAGGCCGCTGCGCAGATGGGCGTCGACTATTGGGCAAAAAATTCGCAGCAGGGTCCGCAGCCTCCTGAGGTTGCCCACGCGTTGCAGACCGTCACCAGCTTCATGCTCTCGCCCGACGGGCACGCCGCAGGCCAGCTGGCGGCTGCCGTGCTCATGTCGACAGGAATGATCCTCTTTGCCGCAACCGGCGGCGCCATCGCCGGACGCATTCTGTCCGCCCGCCCCAAACCGCAGCAAACTCTCTGATCCGGATCGGCTCCGCCGCGCTGGCCTGAGGAAAACGCGCGCGCACAAAGTCTTGCGGCGCGCAAACCAGGCTCGTATCATCGCCTTGATACCTATGTCGGATTTGCAGGCTGTCGCTACGCCAAAATTGCGCGAGAAGGGGCGGATTATGTCCGCGTCGGAGATCGAGCGCACCCTGGTTCGCCTGGCGCATCAGATCATCGAGAAAAACAATGGCGCGGAGACCATCGGCCTGGTCGGCATCAAGCGGCGCGGCGTCCCCATTGCCGAGCGCCTGGGCGCGCTCATCGGCGGCATCGAGAAGCACCCCGTCGACACTGGCGTCCTCGACATCAGCTTCTATCGCGACGATCTTTCCACCCGCGATGTGCGTCCGGTCGTCGTCCCCGGCTCGCTCGGCTTCGACGTCAATGGCCGCGACGTAATCCTGATCGACGATGTGCTGTATACCGGACGCACCATTCGCGCCGCCCTCGATGCCCTTTTCGATCACGGACGCCCGCGCCGCGTGCAGTTGCTGGTCCTCATCGATCGCGGTCATCGCGAGCTGCCCATTGAGGCCACGTTTGTGGGGCGCTCCGTCCCCACCTCGCAGCGGGAGATCATCGAAGTCAAGCTGAAGGAAGTGGACAACGACGAGCAGGTGTTGCTCGTCGAGCGCGTGGAATAGAGGATCGCAGTTTGAAAGCGCGGAGCCGGACTCTATCTGCTACAAGCCACCGGCTACCGGCTGTGTTCGAGGAGATGGCGCTGACCAGGACCACAGTCCGCAAGCCGCAAAAACTCTCCAGCCCCTCTTTTTTCCATCAGCCTATCCATCCCGGCTCCGCCATCTCCGCCAGCGACTTCTCTGTCGCCGAAGTGCGCCGGATTCTCCAATCCGCCGATGCCCTCGAAAAAGAAAATCCCATGCGGCGCATGCATCGGCTGGAGAAGCGTCGCGTCGCCCTGCTCTTCTACGAATCGAGCACGCGTACGCGCACCTCGTTTGAGCTGGCCGCGAAAGCCCTGGGCGCCGATACCACCCTGGTCAGTTCCCTTTCTTCCAGCATCGAAAAAGGCGAGTCCCTCAAGGACACCGGCATCACCCTCAGGGCGCTGGGCGCCGAATGCATCATCCTGCGCAGCCCGTATTCAGGCGCGCCGTATCTGCTGGCGAGCGTGACCGGCCTGCCCGTGCTCAACGCCGGCGACGGCATGGCCGAACACCCCTCCCAGGCGCTGCTCGATCTGCGGACCATCCTGCAGTTCCTCCACATTCCTTCGTCGTCAATCAACGAGAAGGTCCTGCGCGGCGTCACGCTCACCATCTGCGGCGATATCCTGCACAGCCGTGTAGCGCGTTCGAACGCGCTGCTCCTTCCGCGCCTCGGCGCAAAGGTGCTCCTCTGCGGGCCGCCCGAGCTCCTGCCGGAAGTCGCAACCGGCATCGGTCCAGGCATCGCCATCGAGCGCGACTTCGATGCAGCCCTTCGCCGATCCCAAATCGTCATGATGCTGCGCATCCAGGCGGAGCGCCTCGCCGGCCTGCAGATCGACCTCGACGACTACCGCGGCCGCTATCAGGCCAACGCCGAACACATCGCCGCGCACGCGCCGAAAGCGATGATCATGCACCCCGGCCCCATCATTCGCGGCATGGAGATTACCGGCGCAGTCGCCGACGGCCCGCAGTCGGCCATCGCCCAGCAGGTGCACAACGGCGTGCCCATCCGCATGGCCCTCCTCGATCGCGCGCTGCAGGGCGATGCGAGCGCCGCCGCCAAAAAGAAAGGCGGGCCCAAATGATGCCCTCTCCGAAGCCTCTTCTCATTCGCGGCGGACGCGTCATCGATCCGGCCACCGGCCGCGACGGCCCGCGCGACGTGCTGCTGCGCGACGGCAGGATTGTCGCCGTCGAAAATCCTGGTCAGATCAAAGCCCCCGACGCTGAGGTTTTCAATGCCAAAGGCCTCGTCGTCGCGCCTGGGCTCGTCGACATTCACGTGCACCTGCGCGAGCCCGGCCAGGGCTATAAGGAGACGATTGCGACCGGCACCTCCGCCGCCGCTGCCGGCGGATTTACCAGCGTCTGCGCGATGCCCAACACCGTCCCCGTCAACGACTCGCCGGAGATCGTGCGCTGGATGCAGGCTCCCGAGCGCGGCGCGGCGGCTCGCGTCTTCCCGATTGCCGCTGCGACGCGCGGCTCCCTGGGCGAGGTACTCACCGATTACCCCGCGCTGAAGGCCGCCGGCGCCATCGCCGTCACCGACGACGGCAAACCCATCCTCGACGACGCCATCATGCTGAGGGCTCTCCGCTCCGCGGCGGCGGTGGGGCTCCCGGTGATCCAGCACGCCGAGGATACGCGCCTCACCGGTGGCTGCTCCATGAACGCTGGTGCGCTCGCCTTTCGCCTCGGTCTGCGCGGCATGCCCGTCGAGGCCGAATCCGGTTTGGTCGAGCGCGACATTGCTCTGCTGCAACAGGTGAGGAACGGCCATCTGCACGTCGCGCACATTTCAACCGCCCGGGCTCTGGACGCGGTCCGCGAAGCTCGCAACCAGGGCCTGAACGTCAGCTGCGAAGTCACGCCCCACCACTTCGCGTTGACCGAAGAGCGCGTCGGCCTCTATGACACCAACGCGAAGATGAATCCCCCGCTGCGTGCCGAAAGCGATCGTGCCGCGATGATCGAAGGCCTCCTCGACGGCACCATCGATGCCATCGCCACCGATCACGCGCCCCACGCCTCACACGAAAAGGAGCAGGAGTTCGATCGCGCCCCCAACGGCATCACCGGCCTCGAAACCGCGCTGGGCCTCGCGATGCAGGTGCTCCACGTCCGGCACAAAATGCCTCTGGTCAAAGTACTGGCGCTGCTCAGCCAGCGTCCTGCGCTGGCGCTCGGTCTGAAAGCTGGCAGCCTCGCCCCCGGCTCGGCCACCGACGTCGTCGTTTTCGACCCCGCGGAGAAGTGGGTGTTTCACGCCGCTGACTCGCTGTCGAAATCGAAGAACACGCCCTTTGACGGCTGGGAATTGCAGGGCCGCGTGAGGCTCACCGTCAGCGAAGGCCGCATCGCATACCGGCGCACCTGACGGCGTCATCTTTGGGCGTCGGCGCTTCCCCAAACGGCGCTGTATATACGGCCCTCTATTTGTATATACTGATGCGGAGGACCCGAGTATGGCGCTCAGCATCCGCAATCCTGAAACCGAAAAGCTGGCGCGCCAGGTCTCCCGCCTCACCGGTGAAACCCTCACCGAGGCCATCGGCAAATCCCTCGAAGAGCGGCTTGAGCGGCTGAAGCACCGGCGCAATGACCGAAACCTGCGTCGCGATATTGACAAAATCCTGGCTCGGGTGCACGCGCTTCCTGTGCTCGATGACCGTCCGGAGGATGAAATCCTCGGCTACGACGAGAACGGCCTTCCCTCCTGATGGTGATCGATTCGTCGGCGGTCGTCGCCATTTTCATGAATGAGCCGGAATGCCTGTTCTTCCAGAACCAGACCCTTGCCGCAGAAGCCCGGCTCATCTCCGCAGCCTCTGTCGTCGAGACAGGCATGGTTCTGGAAGCGCGCCTCGGTGCCGCCGCTGTGCAGGATTTCGAGCACTGGCTGGAGCGACTCGATATCGAGGTAGTAGCTGTCGACCGTGAGCTGGCTTGGCAAGCCCTCGCTGCGTGGCGCAAATATGGCAAAGGCCGCCACCCAGCCCGACTCAACTTCGGCGATTGCTTTTCCTACGCCCTCTCTCACTCGAGCGGCGAACCCCTCCTCGCCAAAGGCGACGATTTCGCGCACACCGATCTCGAGCTCTGCCCGCAGCAGCCCCGCCCCTAGCGCCGCTTTTTCTTTTTCCCGAGCTTTCGCGGCGGTTTGTAACGGTTGCTGTGGCTTTTCCCGGATTTGCCTGCCTGAGCCGCCGCCCCTTTTCGCGCCGCCTTCGCGCGCTTCTCCTCGCGCAGCGCCTGCTTGCCCTTTGCTGGCGGCCCTCCTGTCTCCTCTCTCCTGACTCCTGGCTCTTCGTCCAGAATCGAGAACTGCAGCCGCCTCTCTACCGCATCCACGCGATCCAGAATCACCCGCACGCGCTTTCCGACTGAAAACTTCCGTCCCCAGCGGTCGCCGATGATCTGCCGCGTGTTTTCCCGGTAGGTATAGCGGTCGTTGTCGAAGAGCCCGAGGCTCTGGATCGGCACCAGCCCCTCGACAAACAAATCGTCCAGCTCCACAAACAATCCATACTTCGTCGCGTTCAGGATCATGCCGCCAAACGCTTCGCCCACGCGGTCGCTCATGAACTTGATCTTCTTCCACTCCACCAGCTCGCGCTCCGCATCGGCCGCCCGGCGTTCTCTCTCGCTCGATTCCTGCGCGATGGCCGCCAACTCCCCCTCCGCGATCGGCTCAAAAGGTGGATGACCCTGCCTCTCCGGCTTGCGTTTCTCATGCGCGAAGCGCGTATCGCTGGACGCGAAGTCCCCGTTCCCCTCCACGCCTGCCCGCAGCAGCTCCTTCGTAATCCTGTGGACAATCAGATCCGGATAGCGCCGGATCGGCGAAGTGAAGTGCGTATAGCAAGGAGCCGCCAGCGCGAAGTGGCCTTCGTTCTTCTCGCTGTAACGCGCCTGCCGCAGCGATCGCAACATTAAATAGGAAAGAATCCGCTCCTCGGGCTTGCCGGCAATCTTCTCCGTCAGCTTTTGATACATGCGCGGCGTGACCGGAATGTCGCCCGGCACCTCATAGCTGCGCGGAGCGCGCCCACCGCCATGCTTCTGTTCCCGGCGTTCGCTGCGCATCCGAAAGGTCCGAACCGGCAGGCTCCCGATCCCCAGCGAGTATCCAAACGCCGCCGCAATCTCCTCAAATTCGACCACCCGCCGCGGCTCCGGCTTCTCGTGAATGCGGTACAGCGACGGCACGCCCAGGTTCTCCAGCCACGAAGCGACGCACTCGTTCGCCGAGAGCATGAACTCCTCGATCAGCCGGTGCGCCCAGTTCCTCTCCGCACGCGTGACCGACTTCATCGCGCCGAATTCGTCGAACTCGATCAGCGGCTCCGGCAAATCGAAATCAATCGACCCGCGCCGGTCCCGCTTGCGGTTCAGGATCCGCGCCAGGTCCATCATCCGATCGAACTCCGGCGCCAGCGTCGCAAACTCGGCCCGCGCCTCAGCATCGCCGGAAATGATGGCGTGCACCTGCGTGTACGTCATCCGCCGTGCCGAGCGAATTACCCCCTCCGTGATCTCGTAGTCGAGAATCTCGCCCTGCGGATCGATGCGCATCAGGCACGAAAGCACGAGCCGGTCTTCGTCGGGCCGCAGGCTGCAGATGTCCGTCGAAAGTTCCTGCGGTAACATCGGGATCGCCCGATCCGGAAAATAAACCGACGTCCCCCGCAGCCGCGCCTCCAGATCCAGCGCCGTGCCCGGCCGCACATACTGCGCCACGTCTGCAATGTGCACCTGCAGTTTCCAGATTCCATCGTCCTCGCGCCGTACCAGAACTGCATCGTCAAAATCCCTGGCCGTCTCGCCATCGATGGTCACAATCGGCAGCGCGCGAAAATCCCGCCGCCGCGCAGCAATCGCAGGATCCAAGTGTGCCACTGCACGCGCCTCCGCCAGCACCGCATCCGGAAAAACTCGCGGCAGATGATGCTTGCGAATCACCATCTCCACATCGACGCCAAAATCATCTTCGGCGCCAAGCACCTCCAGCACCCGCCCCCGCGCGCCACGCGTTGGCGACGGCCAGTCCGTGATCTCCACGTCGACCACCAACCCCTCAAGATCCGCGTGATGCCGCGCCGCCCGCGCCTCTGCGCCCAGCACCCGATGCGGCGTTGGCGCATCTTCAACCGCAGGCAATTCCGCCCCGAAAGGAATCACAATGGGCTGCGTCATCCGCTCATCGAACGCCACAACATAATTCCCACCCCGCCCCGTCTCACCCTCCAGCCGCCGGGCGTAGTGAAAAATCCCCACCACCGTTGCATTGCGCCGCGTCAGGATGCGCAGCACCCGCCCCGAGCGTCGCCCATCGCGTTGCCCAAAGCGTGGCGGCGTCAGCTCTACCAGCACATCGTCGCCCTGCATCGCGCCGCCCATTTCCCCCGGCGGAATGAAGACGTCTTCCTCGATCGCGGATCGCGCGCCCGGCTGCTTTGGCGTGGGCCGAACAAATCCGTAGCCATCGCGGTGCAGATCGACCTTGCCCGCCACCAGATCCTCGCTGCGAATCCCAGGCCGGCGACTCTCCGCCTTCCGCGAATGATCCCGCCCCGCACTGCTCTGGCCCGCACCAGCCTGACCCGAGTCAGCTTTGGGAATCGCCCAGTGATCGCCATCGATCTGCACCAGCTGCCGCGAGCCCGTGAGCCGTCCCAGCTGCTCGCGCAGTTCGCGGCGCTCCTGGCCGCCGCCCAGCCCCAGTTCGCGGATCAGCTGCTTGTACCCGGCGCGCCCGTCCGGCAGTCGCGAAAGATGGCGCAGCAAGTCGCGGTCCAACATGGTTGACTCGATGGTACCCGACCGTCAATCGCGCTAAACCCACCGCGCCGGGCCCCGAAAAGAGCCCCTTCCGAACCCGGTACCACAGTCAAGCACGGATTCCACAAGAAAGAGTCTCAACTGGGGGATGCCAATTTCCTCCGAAGGTGTTTAATATGCAGATAACGGCGGCGATTGCGCGGAGGGGGAGAGAGTTCTCCAAAGGCTTGAGGGTCGGCGCTGCACAGTTCTGCATGGGCCCACGCAACCAACTGGCAGGCCAGCTGCAGGGCGCCAAGTCACCAACCATCTTCAGAAGGAAGGAATCCTAATTTTATGTGGAAACCCAATCAGCCCGGCACCGGCGGCGGATCGCTCAGCCCCGAACCCGCGCGTCCGGCCACCCCGGCAGCCCCCAATTTTGACGCTGGCACCCGCCTTGCGCCTCCCCCGGCAGCGCAGAACGCCGCCAGCGGCGAACAGGCCACCATCGGCAAGAGCCTCGTCATCAAAGGCGAGGTCAGCGGTTCCGAGTCCCTCTATATCGACGGCAAGGTGGAAGGCTCCATCAGCCTGCCCGGCAATCGCGTGACCGTGGGCCGCAACGGCCAGGTCGCCGCTAACGTCACCGCGCGCGAAATTGTCGTGCTCGGCAAGGTGCGCGGCAATGTCACGGCCAGTGATCGCGTCGACATTCGCAGCGAGGGCTCCCTCACCGGCGACGTCACCGCGCAGCGCATTTCCATTGAAGACGGCGCATTCTTCAAGGGCGGCATCGACATCCGCAAGCCGGGCTCGAATGAGAAACCCGGCGAATCGAAGGTCAACACCAACGCCAACGCCGAGCGGCCTGTTCCGGTGCAGGTCTAGTTTTTTCACCGGACTGAAGACAGGCTCCCGCGGCGGGTCTCGGCCAGCAACATTGCCGGGATTCGCCGGTGGGAGCTTTTCGTTTTAGTGCCCGATCGGCCCCGTGCCCACTTCCATCACAAAATAGGACGCGACCGTGTCGCCCGCGTTGCGCACCCAGTGCAGCGTGCCCGCCACCGCAATGCCCACATCGCCCGGGCTGAGAAAATGCGAGACGCCGTTCAGGTGCAGCTCCACCTTGCCCTCCCGCACCAGCCAGATTTCCGAATGCATGTGCTTCTCCTCCGGCTCGTGCTGCGCGCCCACAGCAAGGTACGACAAATGCGCCTCGCAGCCGATCTCCGTGGGCAGCATGCCGTGAAAGAAACTGTGTCCGGCGCGGCCGGTGAATTGTTCCGGCGGCGTGAACCCGGGATAAACACCGGTTTCCACGGGAGCCGCGCTCGCCGGAGGAGCCGGCGTCGGCGAAATTCCGGTTTGCGCTTCGGCCAGTGCGGGCAATCCAGCGGCCAGCGCCGGCAAGAGCGCGGCAAAGCTGCGACGGTTCATAGGGGGCTCTCCTGCAGGTAAGACGTCTGACCGCAGAAGTATAGCCGCCCGCACCAGCCTGGCGTCTGCTCCCACAACCGTCAGCGCTATCATCCGTTTTAGCCGCCGAGGCTCTCGGCGGGCGCGAAGTGGAGCTTGAGAACGGTGATGTCGTCCTCCTGGCCGAACGATTGCGCCACGGAAGCAATCTCTTCTGCGGCCCGGTGAGAGATGGCGGCGGTGCGCTCGAAGCCGAACAGTTCGCCCGATGCACTGTGGGCTTCGACGACTCCATCGGAAATAAATGTGAGTGAATCGCCAGGCAAGAGATGGACTTCCGCCTCGCCGTACGTCGCATCCACCGTGATACCCAGCGGCAGCCCAGGGTCCAGCTTCATCTCTTCGCCGTTGCGATACGGCGGCAGGTGGCCGGCGTTCGCCAGCGTGAGCGTACCCGCTGCTGATAGTTCCGCGCACAGGCAAGTCGCAAATCCGCCCAGGCGCATCTTCGTCAGCACGCCATTCAGGTGGTCCAGCAGTGCGCCCGGAGCATCGGTATCCCGTCCCTGCGCTGCGCCCAGCAGTACGGCCGCGGTCATAGCCGCGGCTGCGCCCTTGCCGCTCACGTCCCCCAGCAGAATCCGCTGGCGATTTCCGGGCAGAATCGAGCAGCTGTAGAAATCCCCGCCAACCTCGCGAATCGGATGAAACGCAACAGCGAGCCGGATGCCCGGCACCGTATCCAGCACCGTCGGCGCCAGAATGCGTTGGACCTGCTGCGCCGCCTGCATCTCCCCCGCCAGCACCGCCCGCTCGCGCGACGTCTGCCGCTGCTCACGCGACAACAGCGTCAGCAGCCCAATCAGAACACCCAGCGTGGCGACCGCCTCAAAGTCTGCGACTACATTGCTCCAGCGGCTTTGCAGATTGGGCAGGCCGAGAAGCTGCGCGCCCGTGAATCGCACGAAGAAGAACACAATCATCGTGGCTCCCCATATCATGCAAAGTGCCGCCAGCGGCTTGATGCGAGCCGAGAGCTTGCGCCATGGCCAGAAGGCGAAAAACGGAGCGGTGGATTCCAGAACCGAGGCGAGCTGCGAGACAGCGCCGAAGCGGTGCGCACGCAGCCCATCAAGCCAAAGCGATTGCGCCGGTGGAAGCAGCGGGATCGCCGCCGTAACGAAATAGATGGCAGTCGCGGTGGCAATCAGAATCCAGAAAATCCAGGGAACGCGCCGGCCGGCCAGTGCGAAGAAGAACAGCGTGCGGCAGATGTTAGTGGCCAGGGCGGGGACGGCCCAAAGACTGAAGTAGACTCCGGCCGGGTAGTCGAGCAGCCCAGCGATACCCAGATAGTTCAGATAAATCGGCGGAAGCGCGATGCAGTTGATCCCCAGAAGAAGCAGTTCGTAACGACTGCGGTCGTTGAACCATAGACCGAGAATGATCAGACCGACGATGCCGACAATGCAAAAACAAAGCGCCGGAATAAGGAAGGGCGCGCTTCGTGTGACGATCGCAGCACTTCGGTGATCGTGCAGGTTGTCGAGATTGCCGCCCAGTAAATCCAGCGCAGGGTACGGGCCGAAGGGAACCGCCGAGGTATACCGCCATGTGCTGCGCAGCGCGATGGTCGACGGTCCGGAGAAATCGCGCGGAAGAGGCCAGTTGCGAATCAGGTTCATACTGAAACCGCCGCTCTCAAGATCTCCGGCGGAGCCAATTAGTTTGCCATCCACAAACACCTGATAGGCGGCGTAGAGCCGAATCTGCAATGAAGGCTGCGCTGAGCCTTGCAGAGCCGAAAGATCCACGTGACAGCGAATCCAGATGTGCGGCTGCGAGAGGCTTTGTTGCCATGCGGAGTACGGTGTCCAGCCGGACTCATCGATGGCCGGAGCCGCCCACGCTGGATCATCCCCGGCCCGCCAGACGCATTGGCCCAGCGGGATGTTCACCTCCTCCGCGAAGAGCCCGGCAGGAAGAAAAAGCCACAGAAGAACAAGGACCTTGCGCATGCGCCCCCATGGAAACTGGCCTGTGCCTCCGAAACTACTCAGGCCGCTCATCGCCCGCGCCCCAGCAGCCGCGTCAGCATTCCCATGCTGGCAATGCCCATCCAGTGCGTCACGGCAAGATAGATCCCCGCATACGGGATGAGCACGCAGGGCCCGACCAATAGCGGGCCATGGAACGGCAGCACCACTTTAATCCCGTAACTTACCGCTGCCGCCGCCACTGCGACCAGCCATAGCCGCATAATCCGCGATGCGCGTGACGGCACGGCCCCGATCCGCTTGTGCATCGCCGCCCGCAGCAAAAGAAGCTCCAGCCACCCCGCAATCCCCGCGGAAGCCGTCAACCCCGCGGTCCCCCACCGCTGATCGAGCCCCAGCAGTCGAGGCAGCGGCAGCGCGCACAGGTAGCCAAGCCCCAGCGTGAGCGCAACCCGCAGCACCGCGAATCGCAGCGGCGTGCGTGTATCGCGCAGCGCGTAAAAGGCCGAAGAATACAGCCGTCCCGAGGTCGATGCCAGCAGCCCGACCGACGATCCGGCCAGCACCGCCCACACGAAAATCACATCCGCGTGCACAAAGTGCCCTGTGTGATAAATAAACCCGACGATGACATCGCCGAGCAGCACAAAGCCCACCGCCGAGGGAATAACAAAAAACGCAATCTGCTGCAGTCCCGCCCTCAGCCGTTCGCGCAGAGTTCCAGCCACCTCCGCCTCGCTCCCCAGCGCGCTCGACATCGCCGGCAACTCCGCCGCCGAAACCGCCATGCCGAACAGGCTTACCGGCAGCGTGTACAGCGTCTGCGCATACGCCAGAGCCGCGACCGCGCCCGTCCCCAGAAAACTACCCAGCCACGAATCGACATACGCGCTGATCTGCACCACCCCGCGGCTCAGAAACACCGGAAAGAAATTCCGGCCGACAGTGCGCGCATGCAGGCCCGCAAAATTCAGATGCAGCCGCAGCGGCCACAAAAACCGCAGCACCGTCGGCAACTGCACGAAGAACTGCAGTGCGCTCCCGACGATCGAGCCGATCGCCAGCAGCACCGCCAGGCGCGGCTGCGCGTGATGCGGCCCGCCCCATAACAGCGTCGCAATCATCGCGATGTTCCACACCACCGGCGCAGCGTACGAAAGGAAGAATTTGCGGTGGCTGTTCAGAATCCCGAGGCACCACGCCGAGAACACCAGCAACGCCGCGCCGGGAAAAAGAATCTGCACCAGCCGGATGGTCAGCAGCCGCTTGTCGCCGTGGAAGCCCGGCGCGATCAGGTCGATCAGCCACGGCGTGGCAAACACTCCCACTACCACCAAAACGGTGGTGATCACGAACAGAAGCGCGAAGATCGCCTCGGCCAGCTCCGACGCCTCCTCGTCCCGCCCTTCCGCCTTCAGCCGCGCATAGACCGGGATGAACGACGCCGAGAGCACACCCTCACCGAAGAGGTTTTGCAGAATATTCGGAATGCGGAACGCCGCGCGAAAAGCGTCCGCCGCGTCGGAGGCGCCAAAATAGTGCGCGAACACCCGATCGCGCACCAGCCCCACCAGCCGGCTCAGCAGAATCCCCGAGGCTACGGCAGCCGCATGCGCCTTCGCCGTTGTGCTGCTGGACTGAGAGTTCAAGCCTGGATTATATGGGGATGCAAATCGGGCGGATCATAGAATGACCGAATGGAGAATTTCCGGCTGAAGGTGTTTCGCACGGTGGCCGAAGAATTCAGCTTCCGGCGCGCCGCCGAGCGCCTGCACCTCAGCCAGCCCGCCGTCAGCCAGCAGATTCAGGCGCTGGAAGAAGAGATGGAAACAACCCTCTTCGATCGCGGCAAGGGCCGCGTCCGCCTTACCGATGCCGGAGTTGTCCTGCTGCGCTACGCCCGCAAGGGCGCCAAACTTGCCGAGGAGGCGCGAGCGGCGCTCGAACTCCTGCGCGGGGAAACCTCGGGCGCCCTCCGCATCGGCGCTTCTATGACGGTGACGCAGTACATTCTTCCCCGTATGCTGGGCCCCTTCCTTGAGCAGCATCCGCGCATCGCGCTCCAGGTGACAAGCGGCAACACAGACCAGGTTGTCGCTGCCCTCACCAAAGGAAAGATCGATCTGGGCCTCATCGAAGCTCCCGTTTCCAGCCGCGAATTTTTCCGCCAACGCTTCTTCGAAGACCGCATCGTGCTCATCGTCGGCCGCCGTTATCCCTGGCCGGCCAAAGCGGCGGTTCCGGTCAGCGCCCTCACTCAGGTTCCCCTGCTCATGCGCGAGCGAGGTTCCGGCTCGCGGCGCGTCGTGGAGCTGGCCCTGCGTCATGCCGGCCTGCACATCAAGGATCTGCACATCGCGATGGCCCTCGACTCCATCGTTGCCATCGTCTCGGCGGTCGAGGCCGGGCTCGGCGCCGGCTTTGTCTCCGAGTGGGCGATCCGCAAGGAGCTGCGCCTCGGCACGGTGCGCGTTGTCCCGGTCGAAGGCCTCGACATGCGCCGCGACATGACCCTCATCCGCCGCTTCGGCCCTGTTCCCGACGGTCCAGCCGGCGCCTTCGAGCGATTCGCGCTTACCGGGGTGGAGATGGCGGGTATTTTCCGGTAATGCGCCCGAAATGCGACCGCCGCGAACGCCGCACCCGATAAGCAAATCTTATCGGCGATTGAAACTTACGTCTGGACCCGTCGCCGCCGGCCCCGTCATTCTAAGCCTGTGGTGAAAAACCTGTTCTTCCTGGGGATTATCCTCGCGGCCACCGGAATTCTCTCTCCTCCGCTGGCCCTGGCCGCCGGCCTGGCCTATGGGCTGTCAGTCGCCCACGGATACCATCTCGAAGCGCGCCGCCTTTCGAAATTTCTGTTGCAGGCTTCGGTGGTGTGTCTGGGATTCGGCATGAATCTTGCCGAAGTCGTCCGCGTGGGCCGCTCCGGATTTGTCTATACCGCCCTTGGCATCGCCTTCGCTTTGCTGCTCGGGACCACGCTCGCGCTTCTCCTGCGCGTGGGCAGGGTCCCCGGCTTCCTCATCTCCGCGGGAACCGCCATCTGCGGCGGCAGCGCTATCGCCGCGCTCGCCCCCGTCACCAACGCCAGCGAGGAATCGATCGCTGTTTCCATGGGAACGGTCTTCGTGCTGAATTCCGTTGCGTTGTTCATCTTTCCCGCCATCGGCCACGCCCTGCATCTTTCGCAGACCCAGTTCGGCCTGTGGTCGGCGCTCGCCATTCACGACACCAGTTCCGTCGTCGGCGCAGCCGCGCGTTATGGAGCCGTCGCCCTCGCTGTCGCCACCACCGTCAAGCTGGCCCGCGCCCTGTGGATCGTCCCCGTCTCCGTCGGCACGGCGCTCGTCCGTCGCAGCCGCGCCAGGATTCATCTGCCCTGGTTCATCTTGTTCTTCTGCCTGGCTGCGGTGCTCAACAGCTCCGTCCCGTGGCTCCATCCGGAATATACGCAGCTGGCGCGCCTCGGCCGACTCGGCCTTGGCGTTACTCTGTTCCTGATCGGCACCGGAATCACCCGCCAAACCCTCAAAGACGTCGGAGCGCGGCCGCTGGTGCAAGGCGTGCTTCTCTGGGTCGTGGTGGGCAGTGTCTCTTTGCTGATGATTCTGCGAGGATGGATTCACCTGTAATGCAATCCACCAAGCCACATCCGCTCGTCGCCTTCTATCGCGATGGCGCGCCCGACGATGCCGGACGAACGCTGGCCGAGGTCCTCGCCTGGGACGACGCCCGCCTCGAAGCCGTCCACGACTTCATTCAGTGGCTCTTTCCCCTGCCGGAGCCGAGCGGGGCGAACCCCGCCGCGCCCATCCTCGATCCCGCCACCATCCAAACCTTCCGCGCCTCCCTCGCCATGCGCGATCGTCTCCGCTCGTCCTATGACCGCATGCTGAAGTTCTACGGCCTCCGCCTCATCCCGGGAAAATCCCCTCTCGTCATCGAGCGCGCTCCCGACTTCCCAGCCCGCGCGCAAAATTGGCTCTGGCCGATGAATCACAATCATCTGCGCCTCACGCGCATCCTGCGATCCACTCTGCTGCTCGGCCTCGAAGCGGAATCGAAGGCCCTGTTCCACGCCCTGAACGCCGTCTATCGCGAATTCCCCGACCGCATCCCCGCTCGCACCCACGCCTTCTGGAGCAACACGCAGGGCACGTTGTGACAACCCACTTTTCAAATGCATGCACATGCATGTAGGATACGAACCATGCGTACCACCGTGGAAATGAAGCCCGAGCACCGCAGCGCTTTGCTCTCGGTTGCCTCACGCCGGGGGCAGAAAGGTTTCTCAGCTGTCCTGGGCGAAGCCATCGAGCACTATCTCCGCGCGGAGCAGGATCGGGAGAAGCGCCGCAAGTCGCTTTTGTCGCTGGCGGGCTCTCTGTCCAGGCACGAAGCCGTTAACCTGCGGCGAACGTTCCAGCACCTTCGGGAGCATTGGCGTTGATCCTGGCAGACACGGACGTGCTCATCGATTATCTCGCTGGCGTATCGCCGGTCAGAGAGCAACTCTCGCGCTATATCGCCTCGGACCGCCTGTGGACCACTGCCATCAGTTGCTTTGAACTGCTCAGCGGCGCGGCGGACGGACGACGTGGTGACGCCATCAGGCGTCTGGTCGATTCACTCAGCGTGCTCTCTCTGGATCGCGACGCGGCACAGCGGGCCGCCGAAGTGCGTCGTCATCTCGACGAGCAGGGTCAATCCATTGGAATGGCGGATAGCTTGATCGCCGGGATCGCCCTGGTCCACGATCTCCCGATTTTTTCGCGAAATCAGAAACATTTCGCGCGAGTTCCGGGGCTGGAACTGGTGGACATCGAAAACCACCGTTGATGTCGGCCCGCACCTTCCCTTCTTGCAGCAACCCCGCGCAAAGCAGTTAAACTGGCCATTCCCCTCCGAACGCCATAATGAGGAAACCCGCATGTCTAGTGGACGCCGCCTTGCCGCTGCCCTTTCCGTTCCCGCCCTCATCCTCATTGCCGGTGCGCAGGTGATCGCAGCGCAGGATTCCAGCGACGCTTCGAAGACCATCGAGGGCGCCAACGGCATCACCCTGCCCTCGCCTCCCGTCGCCACCGTCACCGTCGTCACCGACGACTACAACGGCACGAAGATCGAAGACCCCTACCGCTGGCTCGAGGACGCGAAGAGTCCCGCGACCCGCGCCTGGATCGGCGAGGAGAATGCCTACACGCAGAAATACCTCGCGCAGATCACGACCCTTCCGCAAATTGCCGGCCAGCTGACCTCCCTCATGCGCGTCGATAAGTACTCCACGCCGACCCTGCGCGCCGGAAAATACTTCTTCAAGAAGCGCCTCGCCGACGAGAACCAGGGATCGATCTACATGCGCGCCGGCTGGCACGGTGACGATCAGCGCCTGATCGACGCCACCAAACTCAGCGCCGACCAGAACACCTCCGCCAATATGGTCGACGTCTCTGAAGACGGCAACCTGCTCGTCTACGAAATTCGCGAAGGCGGCGCCGACGAAGGCTCGGTGCACATCCTCAATGTGCGCACCGGAGCTGATCTGCCTGACATCCTGCCCTCCGCGCGCTACTCCGGCGTCAGCCTCAGCCCCGACAACGGGGGCCTCTACTACGCGAAATTCACCCACCAGGGCACCAACGTCTGGTTCCACAAGTTCGGCACGCCCGTCGCCGGCGACCCGAAGCTCTTCGGCGGCGATTATCGCGGCAAGCAGCTCGGCGAGCTCGACCTGGTCGGCGTCCGCATCACTGACAATCATCACTTCCTCATCGTCAACATCGCCCACGGCGTGCCCGCCACCAGCGAAGACTTCCTCGTGAAGGACCTGCGCAAGCCCGGCAGCGATTTTGTCCCGCTCGTCTACAACGTCGAAGCGCACGTCCGCGTCATCGACGCCCAGGACCGCTTCTTTCTGATGACGGATTTTCAGGCCCCCAATACGCGCATCGTCGAGGCGACCCCCGGCGCGGATCCATCCTCCTGGAAAACCATCGTCGCCGAAGGCAAAGAAGTCATCGCAAGCTACAGCATTGTCGGCGGCAAGCTCTTCGTCTCGCGCCTGCACGACGTCAAAACCGAAACCACTATCTACACCCTCGACGGAAAAGAGATCGGCAAGCTCACCTACCCAGGCATCGGCACCGGCTCGGTCGTCTTCGGCCGATCCACCGAGACCGAGGGCTTCTACACCTTCGACTCGTTCATCATTCCGCCCACCATCTACCGCTACGACACGAAGACCGGCCACTCCGAAGTTTTCGCCGCGCCCAAGGTCCCCTTTGACTCCTCGCAGTACGAAGTCACCCAGGTCTTCTACAACTCAAAGGACGGCACGCGCGTCCCGATGTTCATCGCTGGCAAAAAAGGCATCAAGCGCGACGGCAGCGCGCGCCTGCTCATGACCGGCTATGGCGGATTCGATTTGCCTATGCTCTCCGAGTGGAATCCCGAATATGCCTGGTGGATGGAGCAAGGCGGATTCTTCGCGCTGCCCAACCTGCGCGGCGGCAACGAATACGGTGAGGCCTGGCACAAAGCCGCCATGTTTGAGAATAAGCAAAACGTCTTTGACGACTTCGCCGGCGCGGCCGAGTATCTCATCGCCAACCACTACACCTCGCCTGAGCACTTCGCCATCCGCGGCCGTTCCAACGGCGGCCTTCTCATGGGCGCGGCCATGACCCAGCGCCCCGATCTCTTCGGCGCCATCTGGTGCGGCTATCCGCTCCTTGATATGCTCCGCTACCAGCGCTTCGAGTTCGGCCGCCTCTGGACCACCGAATACGGCAACGCCGAAAATCCGAAGGACTTTGCGTACATCGTCAAATACTCGCCCTACCAAAACGTCCACAAGGGCGAGAAATACCCCGCCATCATGTTCTTCACCGGCGACAACGATACTCGCGTCGACCCCATGAACGCCCGCAAAATGACCGCGCTCATGCAGGCCCAGCTGCAGAATTCGGCTGGCGGCGATCGCCCCATCCTGCTGCACTATTCCGTCAAGGGCGGACACTTGGCCGGCGTCTCCATGACGCAACTCGTCGACGACTACGCCGACGAAATGGCCTTCCTCTGGAACGAAACCAGCGGGATGCAACAAAAAGCCGGTGCGGGGAGCACCGGCTCTTCCAACAACTAGCTCGCTCTCAGGCGGCGGGGGCGATCAACAGAGGTTCGATGGCGGGCGCAGCCACGACGGTGGGCATCTGCACGGTCACGTACTTGCCTCCAGCCACTTCGCTGAAAACCCGGTTTGTGGTGTCTTCGGTCCGCGTGGAGTCGATGTGCAGCTTCCGCACCGCACGCATCACCACGGTGGCCAGGAGAAAGCGGTTTTCTATTTTCAGCCCGGCCGAGTACACCAGATTCGATCGCATTCGCTTCGCCTCATTTTCGGTTGTGGATCATGAACAACGAAAAGCCAGGGCTCGCGGCAGAAAAAGTCCTGCACAGCAGGCACGATGGTCCGCCGGACGGCAAACGATCGAGGACAGGCTAAAGAATTAGGAAGAGAAAGCAATTCTCTCCCTGGTTCGAGCATACGCTGCCGAGGCCATTTCCCCTAATACAAAAGGTGGCTCCCGCCTCCCTTCCGGGCTCGCCCCCCCGACCCCTTTGAGCGAAGCTGGCTGCCCGCTTCTCCCGAATTGGTCCTCAATCCCAGCATGAAATCAGTGCAAATTTTCATCCGATCGAAAACCCTGACGCTATTGACCAAATTTGCACAGGTCCTCCCTGCGCTATCCCATTTTGGGACCCCTTCTCCACAACTCCCACACCCATCCACCGAAACTGCACCATCTTCACGCCTTGTCCCGCGCCCACCACACGCGTAACCTCTTTTCGTGGCACGTGAATCACTCCCCAGATCCTGCCGGGGCGCATCGTGCCGCGCGGCCCTCCTGGCGCCCCGGCAGCGTTCAAACCCGCCAACCACGCACCTTCCAGCCATTCTCCACAACCAAAATCCGGCAATTATGTTCCTTGATTCCCCCTTCCCCATCTGAAATACTAGATGTTGTGGTTAGGGCTTGACACACACCATTAACAGAGGTACTTTCCCTTCTGCGGCTCCAAAATATCCGTTGAGGTTCTGAAAAGCGGTCGTCGCCTCCCCCATTAACTGGAAGCACACTCGCCTGAAGTCCTGCGGTTTTCTTGTCCGCCATTGGTTAGCTTGCTTTTGTCCTGCCGAGATCAGGAACCCGAGGAGTGTTCCTCAGGGCCCCTGTTCCCGGAAATCCAGTTTTTCCCGGTGCCCTTTGGGTGCCGGCCAGGGCCACGACGACCAGAAAGACCACGCTGAACCCACGCGATTAGCGTCATTATCCAGAAGAGAGGAACACCCATGGCCGAGGCTACCAGGAAATCCGTCACGCTCGCCTCCTCCGACTCCGCGACCCACGGCGCCGGCCATCCCACAACGTCCAGCTCTGCCCCGCAGACCGCGCTCCGCTTCCCGCGCTTCTTCTCCCGCGCCAACGCCTCGCCCTATGACGAGATCCAGTGGGAGCGCCGCACCGCCGCCATCACCGATGCGGGCGGCAAGACCATCTTCGAGCAGAAGGACGTCGAAATCCCCGTCGACTGGTCCATGACCGCCACCAACATCGTCGCCAGCAAATATCTCCACGGCCAGATCGGCACCCCCGAGCGCGAGACCGGCGTCCGCCAGCTCGTCGGCCGCGTCGCCGAAACCATCCGCGACTGGGGCCTGAAGGGCGGCTACTTCGCCACTCCCGAAGATGCCGCCGTCTTCCACGATGAGCTCGTCCACCTGCTGGTCACCCAGAAGGCCGCCTTCAATTCGCCCGTCTGGTTCAACGTCGGCTGCGATCGCCTCGAGCCCAAATCCGACGCCCAAAACTGGCACTGGAACCCGCACACCTGCGCCGTCGAATTTTCCGTCACCGGCTACCGCTCGCCGCAGTGCTCGGCGTGCTTCATCAACGCGGTCGAGGACTCCCTCGACTCCATCCTGACCCTCGCCAAGACTGAGGGCATGCTCTTCAAGTGGGGCTCTGGGACTGGGACCAATCTGTCTTCCATCCGTGGTTCGAACGAAACCCTCTCCGGCGGAGGCACCGCCTCGGGTCCGCTCAGCTTCATGCGCGGATTCGACGCCTTCGCCGGCGTCATCAAATCCGGCGGCAAAACCCGTCGCGCCGCCAAGATGGTCATCCTCAACGTCGACCATCCCGACATCGTCGACTTCATCGAGTGCAAATCCAAAGAAGAAGCCAAGGCCTGGGCCCTCATGCGGGAAGGCTACGACGGCTCTTCCGGACCCGACTCCGAAGCCTACTCCTCCATCTTCTTCCAGAACGCCAACAACTCCGTCCGCGTCACCGACGAGTTCATGCGCGCCGTCGAAAAGGATGCCGACTTCACCACCCGCACCGTCAAAGACCAGAAGCCCATCAACACCTACAAGGCTCGCGACATCATGAAGAAGATCGCCGAAGCCACCTGGCAGTGCGGCGATCCCGGCATGCAGTACGACACCACCATCAACCGCTGGCACACCTCCAAAAACACCGGCCGCATCAACGCGTCCAATCCCTGCTCGGAGTACATGTTCCTCGATAACTCCGCCTGCAACCTCGCCAGCTTCAACCTGCTCAAGTTCCTCACGCCCGCCGGCACCTTCGATATCCCCGCTTACCGCGCCGCCATCGACGTCCTCATCACCGCCATGGAGATCCTCGTCGATAACTCCGGCTACCCCACTGAATCCATCGCCAAAAATTCCCACGACTACCGGCCCCTCGGCCTCGGCTACGCCAACCTCGGCGCGCTGCTCATGGCCTTCGGCCTTCCCTACGACTCCGACGCAGGCCGCGACTTTGCCGCCACGCTCACCGCCATCATGTGCGGCGAAGCGTATCTGCAGTCCGCCCGCATCGCCGAAAGCTGCCCTCCCCTGGCTACTGCCACGCCGCTCACCGCCTCCGCCCAGCGCGAAGGCGGCGCGTGCCCCGGCTACTACGTCAACCGCGAACCCTTCCTCGACGTCATCCGCATGCATCGCGCCGAGGTCAACAACATCGGCAAATCGCGCACCGCTGGCGACAAGACCTTCGCCGTCCCGCAATTCGACGACCTGCTTCAATCCTCAAAGGACTGCTGGGACGAGGCGCTCCGGCACGGCGAAAAGCACGGCTACCGCAACTCCCAGGTCACCGTCCTCGCGCCCACCGGAACCATCGGGTTCATGATGGATTGCGACACCACCGGCATCGAGCCCGATCTCGCCCTCGTCAAGTACAAGAAGCTCGTCGGCGGCGGCATGATCAAAATCGTCAACAACACCGTCCCCACCGCGCTCTTCAAGCTCGGCTACAACAACGCTCAGGTCGACGCCATCGTCAGCTACATCGACGCTACCGGCACCATCGAAGGCGCGCCCTCCCTCAAGCCCGAGCACCTCGCCGTCTTCGACTGCTCCTTCAAGCCGTCGAAGGGTACCCGTTCCATCCACTACATGGGCCACGTTCGTATGATGGCCGCAACCCAGCCGTTCCTCTCGGGAGCTATTTCCAAGACGGTCAATCTGCCTCATGACTGCTCGCTCGACGACATCGCCGAAGCCTATCTCGAGTCGTGGCGTCTCGGCCTCAAAGCCGTCGCCATCTACCGCGATGGCTCGAAGGGCGCGCAACCCCTCAACGTCTCCGACGGCGCAAAAGCTAAGGAGATCAAACAATCCTCCCCCGAACCTTCCGCCGCCGCCGATCGCATCCTCACCGCGATGGCCTCCGGCCACAAGCCCGCCGAAGCCGACCTCAAAGCCCTCGAGGCGAAAGTTGCCGAGAAGGTTGAGATCGCTTCGAAATCCATCCTCGGCGCCACCACCGCCTTCACCGCCGCACTCGCCACTGCCGCGCACGCGGATCCTGCCCCCGACCTCGATCATCAGCAGGGTCCGCCGCGCGCCATCCGTCATCGTCTCCCCGACGAGCGCGCCTCGCTCACCCACAAATTCGCCATCGCCGGCCACGAAGGCTACATCACCGTCGGACTCTATCCCAACGGACAGCCCGGCGAAATCTTCATCCGCATGGCCAAAGAAGGTTCCACCGTCTCCGGCCTCATGGACAGCTTCGCCACCGCCGCCTCGCTCGCCCTCCAGCACGGCGTCCCGCTCAAAGTCCTGTGCGAAAAGTTCGCGCACTCCCGCTTCGAGCCCTCCGGCTGGACCGGCAACGAGCACATCGGCTACGCCAAATCCATCATGGATTACATCTTCCGCTGGCTCCAGCTCCGCTTCCTCTCCGGCCAGCAACTAACGCTCTTCGCCGGCATGATGCCCTCATCTCCGGTGCTCCCATCGGGCGAAAATGAAGATGGCATCAATGAAGGTGTCATCCCGAGCGAAGCGAGGGACCGCGCGTTTTCTCCCGAGCAGCACTCCCCCACCAGAGGCATGGGATCGCACGATGCTCCGCAAGGCGGCATCGCCCCCGAACCAGGTTCGCTACCGGCTACCGGCTACGGGCTACAGGCTCCCTCGATCGCAGATCGAGGCCTCTACCACCCCTCCGACGCCATGCGCGGCATGTACGACATGGGCGACGCCCCCAGCTGCCACACCTGCGGAGCCATCATGGTCCGCAACGGCTCCTGCTACCGCTGCATGAGTTGCGGCAGCACCAGCGGCTGCAGCTAAAGGCTTGCCTCCGGCGGCGGACTCGCCGTCCGGGGCCTCTCGTGAAGAGCCGGGAAACGAACCCCATCTCTTCACGAACAACAATTCGGAAGTCACAGTTAATGACACGGAGATACCTTGTCACACCTGATTGACTGACCTTGGCGACTCAATGCTCCGTGCCGGATGGGACGCCTGCAACCGCAACTGCGTCACCATTTCGAAGGAGTGCAGTCATGATCTTTGAAGAGCTCAATCCCCAGACCAGAAGTTATATGCTCGAGGAATTTCGGGCGGAACAACTCACCCCGAACCCCTATAGGCCCAAGGTCCTTACGCCGGAAGGCGAGGCAGCCTTCGTGGGCATCATGGAAGAGCACCTTACGAGCGGCACCGAAACGACCCTGATGCTCGCTCTAAGTCAACCAAGATATTGGGTGGAACGCGGCATCAGAAATACGCGGAATGGTCCGGTATCATATCGTCTCCCTGCTGACCAGAGGGCGCGGATCTTCTCACTTACAGACTTTAATACTTGGTACGTGAGGGGACTATGTCGCATTCTGCTGGAGGCGGGCATAACGGACTGCGAAGTGTACAGAGCAGAATCCGCCTATGAGCCCCGCGGCGAATGCTTGCAGATAGAAGGCCAGATATTAGGCGTCGAGGAGGTCTATCGCGGCCATCGCGCTCGATATCACCCCGAAGATCGCAAGGACCCGGCCGCACTCTCTATACCAGTCGGCCCCAACTGCCATCATTCGATAAGGAGAAGGTCCATGCGCTGAGATCTCGATGGCTTTGGGAGTGAAGAGAGGGGTACCTCCGTGATGAGATCGTGCGAAAAGGTTCGGGGCGGGCTCAGTTCTGTGGCTACAGTTGAAAGGACAATTTGCAACGATCAATTGCGCTCAATTGACATTCGCTTTTTGTTCGCCTACGATGACTGAGACGCTCAGAGGAGCCGAGCACGAGCCGACGGGAAAGGTCAGATGCCCGGTGCATGGTTTCATTCATTTCTCGAAAGCCGAGCGACAGGTCATTGATCATTGGACCTTTCAGCGGCTGCGCCAGATCCACCAATTGGCAATGACGTATTTGGTCTATCCAGGAGCGATGCATTCCCGGTTTGAGCACTCCCTTGGCGTGATGGAACTCACGACCCGTGCGTTCGATAGCGTGATTTCGAAGAAGAGGGAAAGGGTCGTCGAAGAACTTAAAGCCGTGCCGGAATTCAGCGAAGACACGCTAGAAAGAGCTCGGCAGACCGTTCGTCTGATGGCGTTGCTCCATGACATAGGCCACCCAGCATTCTCGCACGCCGCGGAAAACACCATTCCCGGCGGCGACCACGAAAAGCTTTCGATTCACATCATCCGATCAATTGTCGGCTCCGATCTGGATCGATGGTTTTTTCGGGGTATCAGCGCCGTGTTGGCGCGAATGATGGAAAAGGCAGAAGACCTGACGTTCCTCAGGCAATTCGTCGCCAGCCAGATGGATATGGATAGGACCGATTATCTGCGGAGAGACTCGCTCCATTGTGGAGTAAGCTATGGAGTCTTTGATTCCCAGCGGCTCATCGAATCGCTCACCGTTGTCGAGAATCCGGATTCGGACCGCCTTCAACTTGCGATCAGCCGCGGCGGCGAACACGCATTCGAGGCCCTAATTCTTGCGCGATATCAGATGAACACACAGGTTTATCTCCATCGAATCCGCAGGATATACGATTATTACCTGACCGAGTACATGAAACTGTGGGCTCCCGGCAATCACGATACCTTTGACCGCGTGCTTGAGCACGATGACGCCACCATCACAACCGAGCTTCGCAAAGATGCGAAAGGCACTTCCGATCGCGCTAAGTGGGCCTGCCGCATTATTAATCGGCAACACCACCGCTGCATTCTGGACTCTGGCGATTATGCGGATCAACAAAGGCTAAAGGTGATCAAGCGCGTTCAGAACAAACTAAGAGTGGAGTTCCCCGAGGTCGATTTCCATTTAGACGACGCAGCACATGACGTGCATAAGCTGGCAATACCCGGGGAACAGCAGGACCCCAAAGTCGAGGATCTTTATATAGTCGAAAAGAACGGAGACAAAAGACTTCTCGCAGCGGAGAGCGGGATCATCAACAAGATTCCCAAAAGCGTCAGGACGGTCCGTATTTTTGCGTTTCCCAGCGGAACCGCAACCATAAAAAAATTAGCCGACAGAGCGAGAGAGCTAGAAAGGGAAGAATCATGAGCCGCAGCGACAACCTCGCCTATTCAAACAATCTCTGTTGCGCGTTTTTGACTGAGATCGTCCGCGCATATGAATTGAAGGTTGGAGGACAGCACTACCTCGGCAGAACCGCCATGCAGAAACTATCCTATTTTGCCAAAGTGCTGGGTGTACCAATACCCTGTTCTTTCGAGCTTTATACCTATGGGCCATACTCCGAAACCGTTACGGTTTCCGTGGAATCCCTATTGGCAGACGATGTTCTCAAGGACACCAGCAGAACAGGGAAATATTCTGACTATCGGCTTGGTGACAACTCTTCAGAGATTCTCGACAGTTTCCGAGAGGATTTGCACCCCTTTAAGGATCGGATCGAGACCTTGGTCAGCGTGCTCGGTAAATTTACACCGGACCAGCTCGAATTGGTTGCGACGGTCCATTACGTCCATCAACGTTTGAAGCGCATCGACGGCTCCGAACCATCGGAAGGCGCGGTGATTCGGGAGTTCAAGAGGTTTAAGCGGGACAAATTCGCAGACGATGACATCAAAGGTTGGTATAAGGCGTTAAAAGACGCGAGTCTGATCTAGCACTGATCACATCCGCAGAGTTCAGAACGAGGCGGAGCGGACTCGCCTAACACGCCCGCCGTTGGCGTGTTGGAAAGAAAAAAGCCGGCGCGAACCCACGCCTTTTCCCGTTCGATTCGCACGAGCCGAGGGTCCGCGGAGGCTCGCAACGAGGCACAGCGGACTAACCTCAAACGCGGTACCTCCGTACCCCCGCTCCTTCCGCCTCCCTCACCAAACCACACAACTCGCCCCGAAGACGTAAGCGGCCCTGGCTACAATCGTCTTGAGGCTCGGTTAGAATCATGGCTCAGGATGCACGGCTGGAGAACCTGCCTTTACCCCAACGGTCAGGGAGCGGAATCATGCGGGTCGCTCAGGGTATCGCCAGGACGATCGAACACAACCGCAAGGCCGTTCTGGCCAGCCCGCTCGTCTTCGCTCTCCTCTTTGGCGCCCTCTACGTCTTCTGCGGCCCCCAGTTGCAGCGCGTGATCGACTTCATGGCTCCTGGTCACCTCTTCGGACGCTGAGTTCGCCCCCATGAAAAAACTTCACCTCTTCCTTTGGGGCTGTCTCGGCGCCGTCCTGCCGGAGCTGTTGCGCTTCTTTCGCCTCGTCGCCGCGGGCCAGCCATTGCCAAATCTGAACTGGCCCCTCTACGCCGTCGTTCTCGCGCTCTTTGTCCTGGCCGCTGGCGCCTTCACCCTGGCCTGGGAGGCGGACAGCCCCTTCAAGGCCATTTGGGTAGGAGCCTCTTTCCCAACCATCATCACCGCCCTGATCACGACGGCTCCGACCCACCTTTGATCCACCACCCCTGTTGCGGCCATGACACGGAACGCCCCGGGACAACCAGCATGAGGTTCGTATCAGAGCCCGACTTCAGTCGGGCCGCAAAATAGCGGCGCGGAGCGCCTTCCTCGGTTCGATCGCGTCGGCGCGCCACTCCGTGGCACGCCGACGCGACCGAGCCCCACGCCTTTTTCCCGCCGCCAAACACTCCGCGGTACCTTCGTACCGCCAGCCCCTCCGAATCTCCTTGCCTCCCAATCGCAAAAAACCCACCCTAACAACAGGGAAAGCTCTGCTCGCGCCAAACGCGAACAGAGCTTTTTTCTTGCATGGCAAACTGTCCTCGGCCCTGTCCCCTGTCTCCACCTTACTGCACGGTGAGCGTGAAGGTAACGGTCTGGCTCAGGCTGCCCGCTGTTCCGGTCACCCTCACTCTGGTCGCCCCCGGCGGAGTCGTTGCACCACCGCCACCCCTACGATCACGAACAACGGAGCAGATAAGTACCAAAATCCAGTCAACGGCGAACTGTCAAAAACTCAACCTGTCTCACCCCAAGGGGTTCACCGCAAAAACTGTCAAGAGGCGCACCTCCGAACCGAAGTAATGACCCCACATTCCAAACCACTTCCACCACAATACCCTCAAAGATATTTGGCCGGTTTTAGTGCTGAACTTGGTATCCTGATAATAGGGGGTAAAGAAAATAATTCTTCCCCTTTTGCAGTTCTGAGAGTGAAGAAGTGGTGCTCTGCCGGCTTCCTGCCCGCAGGGCTTTTCTATTGGGCACCGCAGAGCTTTTTTGTTGCGTGCGAAGTGACGCGAATCCCGCTAAGCGGAACGGAGGAGGGTAATACCTGATTTACGGTACCCAATCACCACAATGGAATCAACAGCTTGCCAGTACCCCGGGGGGGAGGGGGGTGGGGGGCTCCAGGCTCACGGCTATCACAGCCCGACGCGCTTTTCCAGCGCCACGCAACGCGGGTCGGAGCGGATCTCGTAAGGATTGGCGCGGAGTCCCAGGACCTGTTCGAGACTCAGTGCTGGATGACACCCGCGGAAGCGGCGGCGTCCGCTTGAAGGACTTGCCCGAGTGTGGAACTGAGAAGCGCGCCCATGTCGCTGGCGGCCACCGGCCGGCTGAAGTAGTATCCCTGGATTTCATCGCAGCCGCGCTCTTGCAGGAAGGCCATTTGCGCCTGGTTCTCCACGCCCTCGGCGACGACCCTCATGTTGAGACTCTTCGCCATCCGGATGATGGCCGTGGTGATGGCTGCGTCGTCGCTGCTGGTGGCAACCTCCCGAATAAAGGAACGGTCGATCTTCAGTTTTCCGAACCGGAACTGTTTCAGATAACTGAGGCTCGAATATCCCGTCCCAAAGTCGTCGATGGCCAGAGCCACGCCCATGTCCTTCAATTCCTGGAGAACCGGCCGCATTAAATCGGCATTGGACAACAGCACACTCTCCGTCAGCTCCAGCTCAAGCGACGAAGCGGGCAGTCCGGATTCCCGCAGCACCCTGCGGATCGACGAGCAAAAGCCCTCCTGCCGGAACTGGAGCGCCGAGACGTTCACTGAGACCGGCGCCACGGCAAGCGCGTGGCGTTGCCATTCCAGGATCTGTGCGCAGGCCGTCCTGAGCACCCAATCCCCGATAGGCAGAATCAGGCCGCTCTTCTCGGCAATCGGGATGAAGCGATCGGGCGGCACCAGACCGAGCACAGGATGCTGCCAGCGCAGCAGAGCCTCAATGCCGGTGATGGTTCCCGTCGCCATTTCCATCTGCGGCTGGTACACCAGGAAGAACTCGCCGGCCTCGAGCGCTGCGCGCAGGTCGTTTTCGAGCGTGAGCTGCGCCACCGCCGCGCGGTTCATCCGGTCCGCGAACACGCGAACCCGGTTGCTCCCGTCGTCTTTGGCACAGTACATGGCCGCATCGGCGTTCTTGATCAGCGTCTCCCCATCCTGCCCGTGATCCGGGAAAACGCTGACGCCGATGCTGCTGCTGGTGCTCAGCATGTGGCCCTGCACGACAAACGGTCGCGCCATCGCATTCATCAGACGGCGCGCCGCCAGCGCCGGCTCGGCAGCATGGTCCGCGCCGCTCAGCATGATCAGAAACTCATCGCCGCCCACGCGGGCCACAGTGTCCTGCTCGCGCACGCTCTCCTTCAGCCGTTCCGCCACCACCTTCAGCAACTGGTCGCCAAAGGAATGACCCAGCGAGTCATTGATGTTCTTGAATCGGTCCAGATCCAGAAACAGCACCGCCAGCTTTTCACTCTTCCTCCGTGCGCCGGCCAGAGCACTCTCCAGCCGATCCATGAACAACGCACGGTTGGGCAGGCCGGTCAGGGCATCGTGATAGGCCAGGAAGTTGACCTGCGCCTCGGCTGCCTTCCGGTTGGTGATGTCCTCAGCCGTCCCCTCAAACAGCACGATCTTTCCCGCCGGATCGTGCACCGCCCGCAGATTCACGATCACCCAGAACCGGCTGCGATCCTTCCGGTAGAGCTCCACTTCCGCTCCCCGCACGATTCCCTGGGTAGCGGCCGCTGTTACCACTTCCATCATGCGCTGGGGCTCGACAAACAGCTGTGCCGCCGCGTTGGTCACCTGCGCCAGCAACTCCTCGGGCGAATCGTAGCCGTGCATGCGGGCAAACGCCCGGTTGACGTTGGCGGGCCGTCCGTCGGGCGTGTGCTGGAAGATCCCCACCACCGCGTTGTCGAAAATGGTGCGGTACTTTTCTTCCGCCTGCCCGGCCGCTTCCTGGGCCCGCTCGCGCGCGGTCACATCGTAGGCGGCCACCAGCATCGCTTCGGATTCCTGAAACTTCAGGTCGTGACACACGACTTCGACATCGATGATCGTGCCGTCCTTACGGCAATGTTTCCACACCTCAGGTTCCTGCAGTCCGTGACGCCGCCGCGCCACATCCAGCATCAGATCCGGAACCGTTTCGGCTGGCCGGATCTCTGCGATGGTCATCCTCAGGAATTGCGCTTCGCTGTACCCGTATTGCCGAATGGCCGCCTGGTTCACCGCAAGGAAATGAAGAGTCTTCCGATCGAAAACCCACATCGGAATGGGATTGCCCTCAAAGAGCAGCCGATACTGAGAATCGGACCCCTGAAACGCCTGGTTCACACCCTCACTGTCGGCGACTGGCGTCGCCGTCGATGCGTGCGGGTGAGCCCTGCTCTCCTCGGTCGTTTTCACGATCGTATTGCGCGCAACGTTGCAACCGCCGTCGCATCCACTGCGCACCCTTATCCCTGTCCGATCCCGTTCGCCTCCGCTTTCACAGCATCGAGCGCGCCGGAGCCCGAGCACAGCTTCGGTGGCAGCGGCTCCTGAGGGAACAGTTCAGTTTGAGTTCAGTATGGTTATCGGGTCAGTTGGAAGGGTGCGTTAGCTGTCGCTGCTGTGGCCGTTGCCAGGTCAGCGTCCCTTTGAGGTTAACGTCCTGCAAAACCATCGTGTTGGCGGTGATCTCCCGCTCGGATTGCGGGAGGGGTTGGCAAGATTGGGAGAAGAAAAACCCGGATGCCCATCGTGGCACGTTCACGCGGGCATCCGGCAGACCAAAACCCCTTCATTGGCCCGGAAATAGGACAGTATTCCCTGGTTGCGGGATCGATCTGGGAGAGGGCAACACTGCAGATGCAGTCGACAGGATAAGCGGTTCGCTTTCGTCTCTTGTCATCAGCTTGTCATCGGCTTGTCATTAGCTTTGGCGAGAGACGTGCGCCTTCAGAACGAGTCCCAACACCCATGCTGTTGGGTTCTGCGGCCGGGGCGCCATTGGAGAACGGGGAGAGCTGCGGATATCTTCCCCCGATGGAGCCCCGGGCCGGATCAGTGCAAAACGTTGAAGGTGTTCGTCGCGTCGTCGACGAAGTAGACGCCCCCACCCACGGCCAGCAGGCCGAAGAGCGCGCCCGCTCCCGGAGGGGGGCCTCCGGAGTTGTCGACCAGGTTGGTGGCGATCTGCCTGCCAGTGAAAGGATCGATCTCGACGAGGTTTCCGTCGTCGCCATTGGCGGCGATCAGGCGATTGTCGGGCGTGAGCGCGAGGCCGAGCGGCGCATTGAGCGAGCCGCCATGCGAAACGGTGGCGCCGATACCGGCGGGCAGGAAGCGGAAGAGCGCGTCGCCGATTGCGGCGATGCGGTTGTTCAGCGTGTCGGCAACGTAGAGAACGCCCGAGTCAGGGTTGAAGGCTACGCCTGTGGCGCCGATGACGAGAGCGTTGGGATCGGTGCGCTGCGGAAAGCCGAAGGCAATGACGGCGCTGTCGAGCAACCGCGGCGCATGGCCTTCAGGGAAGTCGAGCAGCATACGGAGCACGGTGCCGCGATTCACGACATCGCCGGCGGCGGCGACGGTTCCGTCGAGAACATTGGTGACGAACAGGACTGCGAAGCCATCCAGATCGAGAGCGGTCATATCCCATGGGCCGTTGATGCCGTGGCCGCTGAAGGTCTCGACGATGTTACCCCAGCTGTCGAGGACGATGAGACAGCCGGCTTCGGCGGTAGACGATGCGCCGCCGACGGTGGGCAGGCTACCGACGATGACGTACCCGCTGCGGAGGGCGACCAGAGCCGTTGTCAATCCAATGCCGCCGGGGCAGGAAACCCTGGCCGGATTGATTTCGGCAAACTGGCTGAAGGCGCCGCCGGGCGCGATCTCGACGATGGTAGTTCCGGTTCCCTGAGCATTCGAAGCATTATTGAAGTTGCTGATGAGAAACTGGCCGGCAACGAGCCGACCTTTGGTCAGCGGGACCTGGGCCACGCCATAGGGATTCACGTCGCCGTTGGTAGGGATGGTGGTGCTGATGGTGGAGATGTGGTGCAGCTGAGCGATGGTGGTGGGAGTGGCGGCATACGCGGGGACGCCGGCGGCTGCCGTCATCAACAGGGTGAGTCCCAGCAAGGGGGCTCGGCGGGATGTTGCGTGATCTTTCATGGGTGTGCTCCTTCGCCAGTGCGCAGGGGCGGCGCAGCGATGGCGGATAGGGCCAGCGTAGGTGCGCCGGTCCGGCACTGTTGTCATGGAATTGTCGAGGGGGTGTAACTTCCTTCGGCGGGTGCGCGGGAAGATTCGTAACAGCAAGCGCAGGCGGCGCATACAAAGATCGTTCCAGCGCTGGTTCGACCGCTGCGAAGATACAGCGCACACATCCGTACAAAAGAGTGACAAATGCCTAACAAATGGGCCAGTCGACCTACTCATACTCGGGCTCAAGGCACAGTTCTGCCGCGAGAGGGATTTGAGAGACGCCTGTATGAAGCACTCCTGGGCAAAACCCACGCTGATCGTTTTCGCATTCATATTGTTGTTGCTGGCCGGCGCGGCGCTGGCGCAGACACCGGGAACGGGCGCCATCTACGGTACGGTCGAGGATCCGGCGCATCGGCCCGTGACTCACGCCGAGGTGCTGGCCGAGAACGAAGCGACCCACGTTTCGCGCTCCGTGACGACGTCTGCGGAGGGAGTGTTCCGCGTTCCGTTACTCGAACCGGGGCGGAATACCGTCACCGTGACGTCGGCGGGATTCGCGGCAAACACGACCCACTCCGTGCAGGTTGCGGTGAGCGAAACCAGCTCGATCAACGTCGTGCTGGCGGTAGCGGGGGACAACACCACGATCCGTGTGTCGGGGAACGCGGCGGTCGCGGACCTCGAGAGCTCGACGCTGGGCGGCACGGTGGATCAGGCGGCGATCGCCGCATTGCCGCTCTCGAACCGGAATTACACGCAGATTCTGGGTCTGTCACCGGGCGTGGTCGTCGATCTGCCGAACGCCGCCGAGCTGGGATCGGGCACGCAGAACGTGGCGTCGGATGGTGCGATGCCGACGGCGAATAACATCCAGTTCAACGGCGTGGATGCGAACAATCTCGCGGAGAACTCGGCCGCCGTTGCCGAAGATGTGATCGTGGGGACCGCGATTCCCGCGCCGGACACCATTGAAGAGTTTCGCGTGCAGACGGCGAATTTCGATGCGGCCTATGGACGTGGCAGCGGCGCCAACGTCGATCTGGTGAGCCGGAGCGGAACCAATCGCTTCCACGGAAACCTCTGGGAGTTTCTCCGTAACAATGTGTTCAACGCCAATGACTTTTTCTCGAAGCTGGACGGACAGCCGCGTCCTGACCTGAAGCAGAACCAGTTTGGCGGAGCGGTAGGCGGGCCGATCCGGCGCGACAGGACCTTCTTCTTTGCGTCCTACCAGGGACTCACGGAAGTGAATGGCCTGGGCGATGAGCAGAATCCAACGCTGCCGCTGCTGACTTCGGATCGATCGGCGGCAACGCTGGGCACGCAATTCTGCCCGACGGGGCACCTGGATGCACAGGGACAGCCGGCTGCGGGTTATCTGACGCAGGCGGGCGGCGTGCAGGTGGCCTGCGAAGGATCGAACATCAATCCGGTAGCGCTGGCGATTTTGAATGCGAAGCTGCCCAATGGGCAGTTTGCCGTACCGAGCCCGCAGGTGGTGCTGCCGAACAGTGGGCCCGATCCTACGGATGAGCTGCCGATTGGGCAGTCGACCTACGCGATCCCCGCGCATTATCGCGAAGACCAGTTCTCGGTAAACATCGACGAGGTCGTGAACACGAAAAACACGCTGTCGGGACGCTTCTTCTATTCGCGCGCGCCCACCAATGAGCCGTTTTCGCTGAATGCGGCGAATGTGCCGGGGTGGGGGACGAACGAGCTGAGCCGCAACACGATGTTTGTGCTGGCGGATACGCACGTCTTCAACGCGAACCTGGTGAACATCGCTCGCTTCGGCTATATGCGCTTCGACGGCAAGTCCACGGTGCAGAATCCGCTGACCGCGGCTGCGCTGGGCGAGGGCACGCCGACGGGAGCGACGGGAACATCCCTCAATGCGCCGGGGCTTACGGTGGGAGGATTCACCATCGGCGATGCGGGGACGCCGGCGTTCTGGCAGGTGACGAATTCCTTCACCTGGCAGGACACCGTAGCGCTGACGCGTGGCCGGAACAATGTGCGGCTGGGCGCCGAGGTAAAACGGCATCAGATGGACGACAATGTCCCCGAAGAAGTCGATGGTCTTCTGGAAATTGGCACCTTCGACGATTTTCTTCTCGGCGAGAGCGCGACGCAAAACGGGAGCCCCTTCGGCCTGAGCAATATCGGCACCAGCATTGCAGGCGGAGGCGTCTTTCGGAGGAATGAACGCTACACGGATTTCGCCGGTTTTGAACAGGACGACGTGAAGCTGACGCCGCGGCTGACCGTGAATGAGGGCGTGCGCTACGAAATCTTCGGCGCGCCAACGGAAACCCATGGTTTGCTGGCGAACTTTGACGAGCAAATTGCGACGCAGGGACCGGTACCGGCGGCGGGCACATACAGCGGATTCACGCTTCCGTCGAATTTCAAAGGGACGCTGCCGGAAGGTTATATCCGGACATCGTTTCCGAGCTTGTACGAGACGCCGCACGGGGATATTTCGCCACGACTGGGATTTGTGTGGCAGATAACGCAGAAGCCGGTGCTGGTGCTGCGCGGCGGCTACGGCGTTTACTACGACCGGCACTCGGCGACGCTCGCGGAGCAGACCATCACGCAGCCGCCGTTTGCCGCGCTGCAGTTCATCTCGGGAGATCCGAACGGACCGGCGACGCTGCAGAGCCCCTTCGTGCCGTTGATTCCGCCGCCCTCGAGCTTTCCGATTTTCATGCCGCGCACGCCGACCTCAACGCCGTTTATCGAGGGCACCAACCCGCACATGCAGGATGGTCGTACTCAGGAATACAACCTGAACGTGCAGTATGCGCTGGGGCATGGCTACCTGCTGGATGTGGGCTATGTGGGCACGCAGTCAGCGCATCGACCGGGGCAGGTGGAGTTCGATCAGGCGCTGCTGGCGGGCCCGGGGAATCCGGTGAATGGGCAGACGACGAGCTCGATCAACAACGTGACCGCGCGGCTGCCGATTCAGGGAGTGAGCGAGGGATCGCTGTTCACCGATTCGGTTTTCGTCGCGAACTACAACGCGCTGCAAGCCAGCATCACGCGACGCATGCAGCATGGGCTCGAAGTCCAGGGCAGCTACACCTGGGCCAAGAACCTCGACGAGGTCTACGGGGCATTTGGAACAGACGTCTTCGAGTTGCAGTTGCCGACCAACGATCAGAATCATCTGCGGCAATCCGCTTATGGACCAGCAGGCGACGATCGCGATCAGCGCGCGGTGGTGAGCTTCAACTGGCTCACGCCGCGGATGGGACAGGGGCCGGCAGCGGTGCGGCGGACGCTGTCGAACTGGCAGTTCTCGGGGATCGGGTTGATCCAGTCGGGAATCCCACTGAGCGTCTTCGACGACAATGCGGGATCGGTGTACGGCCTCCTGTTCGGCGAGGTGCGCGCGGAGCGCACGGGCAGTAATCCGCTGACCCATGGGTCGCTGTTCTCGCGGGCGATCAACGGCCATCTGGATCCGAACGCATTCACACGAGCGCCGGAAGCGCCCAATGGCACAGGCCCGGCCGATCAGGACTTCGGCAACAGCGGGGCGGGATTCGTGCGCGGCCCCGGGCAGCACAACCTGGATATGGCCGTGGAGCGCACGTTTCCTCTGACCGAGTCGACCAGCGTGCATTTTCGCACGGAATTTTTCAACCTGACCAATACCCCGCAGTTTGCGAATCCCAACACCACGCTGGGGTACACGGATCCAACCCTGGTCAATCCGGTGGCGAGCCCAACCTTCGGCAAGATCACGTCGACGGCGGCGAACCCGCGCGTGATCCAGTTCGCGCTGAAGTTCCAGTTCTGAAATGAGCGCGACACAGACCGTCGTTGAGCCGATCGGGCGAGCCGCGCCAGCAGGAGAAACAAGAAGGATGATGACTGTCCAGGAGATCGAGGCTGCCTGCGATGCGCAACAGCCCCCCAACTTTACCAGGCATATGCTCCAGACGCCGGAGCTGACGGAGCGGGCCGTGTTCTATCCGTTGGGATTTCCGGCGGAAGTGCGAACCAATTCGGAGATGATCCTCGATCAGTTCGCATTGCTTTGGTCGATGTTTGAAAAGAGATTCGATACGAAGACAATCGTGGCCGAGGTTCAGGTGGTTGAAACCGAGTCGACGGAATGCCCGCCGGCGCCGGTCTATCACTATATGCCGCCGGCGCTGACGGCGGTTGCCGATGCGAACAATTTTTGCTTCGCCGATTTTTCGCAGGGCCGGACGCGGATCGTGGTTTCGACGGCCGCTCTGCGGTATCCGCTCTATCTGCGGCAGTTTTTTCTGGAATGCGCCGCGGGCGGGCACATTGCCACCAACTATGTGACGCCCGTGCACGCCGGCTGCGTTGTGCTCGAGGAACGGGGAGTCCTGCTATGCGGTGACTCGGGCGCGGGAAAGTCGTCGCTGTCGTACGCGTGCGCGCGCGCCGGTTGGAGCTATGTGTCCGACGATGCCAGCTACCTGCTGAACGGAGGGAGCAAACGCATCGTCATCGGCGATTGCCACAAGGTGCGGCTTCGGCCCTCGGCGGCGGAACTGTTTCCGGAGATCGGCCGAATGGAGATCACACCGCGAGCGGAGGGCAAGCCGTCGATTGAAGTGCCCACCGCGACCATGGCTCACGTGACCCGCAGAGAAAGCGCGCATGTGGACTACGTGGTGTTCCTGAACCGGAACGCCGCCGGGGCCCCGCAGCTTGTTCCGTATCGCCGGGACGTGGCGCGGCACTACATGCGCCAGGTGCTGTTTGGCTGGCCGGAATCGCTGGCGGCGCAACACCAGGCGATCGATCGCATGCTGGCGGCCGAGGTCTTCGAGATGCGCTATCACTGCATGGACTGGGCGGTCGACCGTCTCCAGCAACTGGTGCGCGAGGGCCGCTGATGGAGTTATTGCTGGAGGATAAAACAGGCGACTCGGCAGGGCCTGCGTTCTGGAGAAATCCCGCTCGGTGGTTTCGCGAAAAGAATTTGGGTCGGGGATTCTGGTTTTTCTTCACCGCGGCGTTTTTCTTCGATGCAGGCTTTTCGGTCTACTTTTTTCTCTTCAATCTGTACCTGCTGGATTTCCATTTCAACGAAAAGGCCATCGGTCTGGTGAACGGCGCGCTGACGCTGGGTGCGCTGGTGGGCACGCTGCCCGTGGGAGCGCTGGGGCGCAGGATCGGACTGCGGCCTGTCCTGCTCTTTTGTTTTGTGGCCGCGCCTCTGGTAGGCGTGGCCCGCGCTTTCTGGATGTGGGAACCCGCGCAGATCGGTCTCGCGTTTCTGGCCGGGATGACGATGTGCACGTGGACGGTGAGTTTTCTACCGGCAGTTGCGAGCCTGACGACGGAGAAAAACCGAACGTCGGCCATCAGCCTCATTTTCTCCGTTGGCGTGGGCACGAGCGCGCTGGGCGGCGCCGTCTCCGGTTACCTGCCGCAATGGCTGCGCATGGCCGGGTTCTCGATGCAGTCGGCGGAAGTCAAACGGCTGATCCTTTTGGCGTCGTGCGCGATTGCCGCAGTCGGGATGCTTGCACTGCTGCGGTTGCGCCTGCCGCAGCGATCGGACGATGGGGAGAATTCCGTCTCCGCGTGGAGGGGCGCAGCGTGGTTACGCGGCTTCAGGCTGAACGCGTTTCTGTGGCGATTCCTGCCGTGCATGGCGCTGTGGTCGGCGGTGCTGGCGGCGTTCACTCCCTTCGCCAACGTGTATTTGTCGCGCGATCTTCATCTTCCGCTCGCGCGCATCGGACTGATCTTCTCCCTGGCGCAGGTGTTGCAGGTGACCGCGGGCCTGTTTCTGCCCCTGGTGGTCCGCGCTGTGGGGCTGATCAATGGCATTGTGGCCACGCAGCTGGCTACAGCTCTGAGTTTGGCCTTGCTGGCAGCGGCTCACCATGAAGGACTGGCTATTGTTCTCTACCTGAGCTTTTCCGCCGCGCAATGGATGAGCTCGCCCGCCCTCTACAACCTGCTCATGAACGAGACCCCGGAAGGCGAGCGCAGCCCAGCCTCGGCGATGACCATGTTCTCCAATGCGCTGGTGGGTTCGGTAGCGACGGCCGGCGCGGGAATGCTGCTGGCGCGGTTCGGCTATGCGCCGGTGCTGCTGGGCATCGCCGGATTCGCGCTGACCATTGCGGTGCTGTGCAGGATTCTGATGGCGCCGCGGCGCGCGAGCGGAGCTGTGTCGCAAATTGCCACCGGTGCGGTTACGGATTAAGGAAGCGCAGCAGAACCTGCACGTCGTGCTCGCTGAGATTGGCGCGGACCCGCATATGCCGCACGATAGTGCCGGAGATGCGCGGCGAGAAGCTTTCCGGAGCATTGTGGCAGCGCGAGCAATTCTGCGCGAATACCCGCTGCCCCTCATCCTCGGTCTGAGCGCCCTTGGGAGATTTGTACTGCTTGACCTGCGGCTGTGATCCCGATGGAGGCGTGGACTGTGTGTAACCGGGACGCGGGGAGATAACTGCGGTGCCGATAGCTGCCAGCATCAGCAGTCCCGGAACGAGATGCTTAACACGAATGGTCATTTTCCTCTCCATGCGGGAAAGAGAAAGCGATAGACGATACCGGTTTCCCAGATGTTCTCGTTGCTGCTTGAAGAAAACTGACGCGTATAACTGGTCAGGATCCTGACGTTGTGGGGCAGGTTATAGTTCAGGCCGAAGTCGGCGCGCTGCGTGTTCACCAGCGGCAGGCCGTCGCTCACGATCGTGTCGCGGCGGAAAGTCTGCTGCATCCGGAAGAGCGGCTCGAACCGGCCGACGAAGCTGTCGAGCCCGCCAAAAGCGGCGGTACGGTAATCGGCTTCGATCCAGTAGCCCTGCGGGTGATGACCGCGCGCAAATTCGGATCGGAGGCGGAAGTTGGTGTCCTTCGGCTCCCACCAGACGTGCATGCCGTAGAAGTTCTCCTGCGTGTTCTGCAGCGATCGGTCATAGGAAAGACCGACTTCGAGACGCTGTTCAGGGAGATAAAGACTGGAGCGCCCGCCAAAGGAGCGTTCGGCGCTGAACTGCGAGTTCGCACTCCGCGCGGAAAACCACGTTGCGTAGTCGATGGAGTACTTCGCGCGGGAAATCGCGTTGCCGCGCAACTGTCCGCCGAGGCCGGTGCCAGTGGAGAGCAGGCCCAGGCTGGCGATGAGAGGGCCATCCTGGAAATTGCCGATCCAAATCGGCGACAGGCGCTCGTTGTAGGTGCCGAAGGGCAACAGATAACTGCCCACCACAGCAGTTAAGTGCGGTGAGGCGACGTAGTCTCCCTGCAGATAGGTCAGCCCAATGAAGTGCGTGTGGTCGTATCCTCCCTGACCGTTGGGGGACCAGGTTTCGAGCAGCACCGCGCGCGATTCGATGAGCAGGTGCGGGCCTACGGGCACGGCGGCGAGGGGTTCGAGGACGGGGTAAGCGGAGGTGTTGCCTCCGGGCGTGTTGGTGAAGAACCCAACGCCTCCGGAGAGCAAAGGCGTATCCTGCGCGCCGGCGAGATGCCCTGTGCCCAGCGCGAGGATGCCAACCACCAGGCTCGAAAGCCGCAGCGCTCGTGCGCCGCGGCGCGTGAAGTTATGAAGCTCCATGATCGCGAAGTTAATCGGTCCTTGCAGCGGGTGTGTCGCCTGACCGTCTGCATTTTGTAAAAGCATTGTCATGGCCTGCAGCGCAAAGCTGTGACAATCCGATTGCAGACCTGTGACATGCGCGCAACCGCCGCCGTTTACGTTTGAGATAACCGGTGCCGCAGTGCATCCGGCTGGTAGAACGACGACGGAGACCAACGTGCCGCAGCCAGCGCCCCTCAACCTCGGCACCCAATGGGAATCTGCGCAAGCTGAAACGCCGGTCGATTCCGCGTCCGGCGCTCCGTATCCGGGCCGACGGAAGCCATCTCCTTTTGCCTCCGTACAGCAGAACCATGGGCAACGCCGTTTGCTGAGCGGTCGACAGAAGATACGCGAAGCCCTGTTGCTGATTTTCTGCGATCCGGTTCCCAGGGAGTGCAGCCGGTTGTGGCTGCTGAGTGATGGCCAATGGAGTCAGGCGCTCGAATGGCTGGATATGAGTGGGCTGGCGCTTTATTTTCTTGACCGGGTCATCGAGCAAAGGCCGCAGGACATGATCCCGCGGCGCGTGCTGGCGCGTCTTCGACAGAACCTGGTGGAAAACACCTGGCGCACCGCGCAGATGATTGCGGAAGCGAACTCGATCCACATCAGTTTTCAAAATGCGGGACTCTCCTACGCCACGCTTAAGGGCTTTTCCCTGTGGCCGGTTTCCGTCCCAAGGCTGGAACAGCGATCGCAGCTGGATCTCGATTTTCTGGTCGCCGAGCAAAGTGCGCCGGAAGCGCGGCGCATCCTCGAAGAGCGCGGGTACCGACTCCACGCGATCAGCGGGAGGAGTTGGGAGTTTAAGGCCGGCGAAATGCCCCGCGCTTCCCTGAAGGACCTTTACAAAGCCTCGCCGCACCGGTGCGCGGAGTTGCACATCGAGCCCACCTCGACGGAGCGCCCGCTGCTGGCGCGCACCGAACAACAGTACCTGCATGGGATGTGGTTTCCCGTTCTCGCCCCCGAAGATTTGCTTGTGGGCCAGGGTCTGCATCTCTTCAAGCATTTGTGCAGCGAGTTCTCGCGGGCTGCGCACGTGCTCGAATTTCGCCGTCACGTGATGGCTCGCAGCCACGACGCTGGGTTCTGGGTTCGTCTGCGCCCCATCGCCGAAGCCAGCCCGCGCGCGCCGCTGGCCCTTGGCGCGGCGACGCTGTGGATCACGCATCTGATGGGCGACTTTGCACCGAAGACATTCACGGAATGGACCGTGGATCGTGTGCCTGACTCCGTGCGCTTTTGGATCGAGGTCTTTGGGCGCGAGACGCTTCTCGCAGGGTTTCCTGGGACCAAGCTATACCTCATGCTCCGGCAGGAAATGCTGCGAGCGGAGGCTGCAGGTGGAAGGCCCCCGCTCCAGGTCCTGATACCGCGCAGGCTGCCGCCGCCGATCGCGCTGCCGGCGGCCAACGAATCGCTGGCGTCGCGAATTCGGCGCCATTGGAGACAGCTTCGCTACATTCTGAAAAGGCTGCGCTTTCACGTGGTCGAGGATCTGCGGTATCTGTACGAATCGCGCCGGTGGAAACGCCTGCTCCGGTGAGCGGGACTCTGACGGGCTGGGCGGCGAACTCACGGCGTGGCTCCCGGCGCCGAAGGCCAGCTAACCCTTGTCCCTGCGACTTATGACAAAGCGATAACAATTAGTTGACAGCCACGACCGCCGCGACCCGCTAGTGTCACAGGTGATGCGGCTCCTGGGGAAGCAACACCTTCCGAACGCTGTTTGTGGCGTGCTGGACTACGCGGCGTATCCGGTGGGGATGCTGCTGGTCGCGCCGATTATTTTGCGCCACCTGGGCGTCGAACACTACGGCGTATGGGCGGTCGCGACGGCCGCCATCGGCGCGGGCTCCATTCTTGCCTCGGGCTTCGGCGACGCGAACATCCAGCAGATTGCCAGCGACCGCGGAGCCGGCGACTCCTCGCGCCTCATCCGAACCGTGCGCAGCACCATGGGCATCCACGTCGTGCTTGGGCTGTTGATTGGGCTGATTGGATGGATGCTGTCGCCCTACGTGGCGCGGCACGTGGTCGCGCACGATGCGGCGCTCGAAGCCGACTGCCTGTGGTCGCTGCGCATCGCAAGCGTGGTGATGCTGGTTCGCGCGATTGAGAGCGTATGCATCAGCACGCAGCGTGCCTTCGAGCGCTACGGACCCGCAGTGTACGTGAGCATCGCCGGGCGGCTGCTGTCGCTGGTCCTGGCGGCCGTGCTGGCGTGCGTCGGCCGCAGCGTGGCCGGCATTCTCCTGGCAAGCCTCGTGGTCATCGTCGCCAGCGTGTGGATGCAGCTCAGCAGACTGCGCATCCTTCTCGGCGCCGGCTCTCTTGGGCCAAAGTTCGATCGCGACTCGTTTCAGGCACTGTATCACTTCGGAATCTTCAGCTGGCTGCTGGCGCTGGCGGGAATCGTTGTGGGCCAGGCGGACCGCCTGGTTGCCGGCGTCGCTCTTGGCGCCACGGCGGTGGCTTCCTACGCGCTGTGCGTGCAGATTGCGCAGCCGCTCTACGGCCTGACCTCTTCGGGGCTGCATTTTCTTTTCCCGCATCTTGCCGGCCGGCGAGCGACATCGTCCGCGGCCATGTTGAGAAAGATCGTGGGCCGCGCATTCCTGGCGAATCTTTTCATGACGTCCGCAGGTACCGCGGTCCTTCTCCTGGTGGGCAACCGGATCATTCGAGCTTTGGCCGGCAATGCAGTAGCGGCGGCGGCGGCGCCGGTGTTGCCGCTCATCGTGTGGAGCACCGCGTTGCTCGGGATGAGCGTCACTGCCTACTACGCGCTGCTGGCCTTCGGGCGCGTGCGCACCGTGACGTTCATCAGCATCGCCGGCGGCTGCGCCATGCTCTTACCGCTTGGCTGGCTGATTCGAAGCTACGGTGTGCACGGAATCGCGATGGCTCGGTTCGCCTATGGCGGAACGGCGTTGCTGTTACACCTTCCCTTGCTTGTGTTTCTGAATCCGGAATGGTCGATGAGGCTGTCGAGCGCCCCCCTTTGGCGTTTCTGGTTGGTGGGGCGGAAGGAGGCGGGAGGCGCGACTCCATATCTGTTGTCTGGAAGTGGTCCCCCGGCAAGCCACGCGAATGTTCTGGGCGTCCACGTGGAGGCGCTCAACATGGATCGTGCAGTCTCGCGCGTAACCGAGATTCTCGAGAGCTCTGAGAAAGGATACGTTTCGGTCGTGGGGGTGCACGGGATCATGGAGGCGCAGCGCAATCCGCGCCTGGAAACGATCTATGCACAATCGGCTATCACGATTCCGGACGGAATGCCGACAGTATGGGTGGGGTGGCTGCAGGGTTGCCGGCAAATGGAGCGGGTCGCCGGTCCGGATCTGATGCTGGAGATTTGTCGCAGCCCAAAGCTGGCCGGCTATTCCCACTTCCTTTATGGGGGCGAGCCGGGCGTCGCGGAAAAGCTGGCCGCCAATCTGAAGCAATGGTTCCCCTGGCTGCGAATTTGCGGCACCTTCACTCCGCCTTTTCGGGAGCTCTACCCCGAAGAAGAAGATGCGCTGGTCGCAAAGATTCGTACCCTGAAGCCGGATGTTGTTTGGGTCGGGATGAGCACGCCGCGGCAGGAAGCATTCATGCACCGCTATCTTCCGAAGCTCGATACTCGGCTCATGTTTGGAGTCGGTGCGGCCTTCGATTTTCACACCGGGCGCATCAAAGACGCGCCCAAATGGGTGAAGCATGCGGGCCTGCAATGGCTTCATCGCCTGGTGCAGGATCCCCACCGGTTGTGGCGGCGCTATCTGCGCAATAACCCGGTTTTTCTTTGGCAGATCATGCTGCAACTGACCGGTATGCGCACCTACAGCATCAGACGAACAGCGCACACGGAGAGAAAGCTGGCAACTACATCGGGCCAGCCATCGCCGATCCTGAGACAAACAGGTTCCGAATAGCGCATCAGCCGCGTGACTTCGAGAAGCGGTCGGTCTGGCACGCAATCCCGTCCGAAGTCACATCGGCTATTTGCAACTGACAGCAGCCAGGACAACTCAGTAAGTCGGCTTGGTGTCCTTATCGTACGGTTGGCCGAATTTGTTGGTGTGCGCAGTAGCGCGAAGCGGTGCAATCGCCACACTGACCAGTCCGAGGTCGCCACCATTTGGACCAACGTATACGCGACGAGTCAGGCGATCGAGGACGGGCTGTGGCACACCCTCTACCCAGGTATACAGTTCGTATTCACCCGCGGGGACGTTATGAATATCGATCGCTCCGGCGGAATCGGCGATCGCATAAAGCGGCGTGGTGAGAGCTACCACCACAGCGCTCATTTCCGGATGAATATTGCAGAAGATATAGGAGACGCCCTCCCGGGAAAAGGTAACTCCCCTGGTAGAACCAGCCTCATACAATCCCAGATCGAAGCGCTTGCCATCGAAAAGCGAGAACACATTGTGGTAGAAGGGATCGGCGTTAGGGAAGAAAACCTCGGTGGCTACGGGAACCACCAGCAGATGCGGGATGAAGGTCCGATTCTTCTGCAGCAGGGTATAGGTCTTGTGCGGCGGGAACTGCAGTTCGGGCATGGGCTGCAGCGGCTTCAGCCACACAACAGCGGGCGGCGCGGGACGTTTGGCATTGCCCGGGAAGGCAAGACGCAGATGCACATCGCTGGTGGGCTGCTGCGCGAACACCACCGAACACGGCAGCAGAAGCGCCGCCGCGATGGCCAGCACGATAAGGAAGCGCAGTCGCCGCATAGTTAGAATTTATATCCTGCCGCGACACCAATAATGTTGCTGGCCGCGGCGGGAGCACCCAGGGTTGAGCTTTCCAGGTGACGATATTCGAGTGAGAAGAGCAGCCACGCACTGGGGCTGTAGATTGCATTGCCGGTGAAGGTCTGCGTCCGATCCAGGTTTTGATAGGCGGGTGCGGCGATCGCCTGATATTCTCTCAGTTCGCCGGCCGGCACGCTGTCGATTCCAAGCGCCGCATTGAATTCCAGCCGTTCGGTGGCGCGCTCCTTCAGCTCGGCCCAACCGCCCACCGCGTCGAGCGACCGGATATAGAATACGCCGGGATCATCCAGGTCCGCGCGTACCCCGTAGTCTTTGTATGCTCCGCCGCCCAGCCCTCCCAGGGCCGCTCCACGATAGAAGTTGCCGCTGAACTGCATCCTGCCCGGCAGCGGCTGGCGATAGTCCAGCGTTCCCGCCCATGAATCGTATTCCCCGCCATAGATTGTGCGATGCGGCGCGAAGTATCCGCCTGCTCCGAGACGAAAGCCCGCGCCCTCCTGGGAACCGAAGGCCATGCGCGCCTCGACCCCTGGCCACCGGCTTTGTTCGGCGGTGGAGGCGGGATACACTGCGGGGCTGGCGTTGGCGGCGTAGGGGGGATCCGATACATCGATGAGCGCGCCCTGAATGCGGACGCGCTCCGCAGAAGAGGCGCCGAAATCGCGCGTGATGCCTGCCTGTGGGTTCCACGTCCAGAGATTGCCGGACCATGACAGAGGCGGAACCGCCGCAGCGGTCAGGGACGCGGGCTCGTTGGCGCTGACCATCGGCCGATCGAGTGAAAACCAGGCTGCCGTGTTGTCCCATGCGAGCGCAGCGTGGGCGGTCCGCAGGCGCAGCAGCCCCAACGCGTTGTAGGCTCCGTTATTGCTGCTGCCCGTGCTTCCGAAGAAATCGGCCCGCACATCCGCGTGACTCTGGCCCCCGAACAGATGGGGCCCGAGCAGGTCGAGACCCAGCACCGTCTGCCGCACAGAGGCCCCGGTGGTTCCCGCTCCGCCAAGGGCAACGGTGGGAGTGGCCGGCATGTCGACTCCGTTCGTATTCACGAACCCATTCAGCAGAACCATGCCCGTGACCTTAACCGGATACTTTGACTCGCTTTCCACTTTGGCTTGTTCATGCGTGGCAATCTCTGACGCCTGCAACTCCTGGTTCTCCTTCAACGCTTCCACCTGCGAGGACAACCGCTGCTGCTCCGCCGAGGCAGACGCGCTCTCAGCCGTAGTGCTGACCTGCTCGCGCAAATCGGCAATCTGACGGCGCAGGTCCTGGAGCTGCACCTGCGCCTGGCTCAGCTGGTCCTGCGCCCGGTTCAGGGCATCGGTGAGCAGCTGAACCTTGTTGTCTATGTCCGTCTGGCCATAACTCGTGGGAGCGAACACGGCGAGCGGTGCACACAAAAGAGCGGAAACCAACAGCGTGCGCCGCAAGCCTGTGAAACTTGTCAGCCAGGGAGATATGGCTTTATGAAAATTTCGCCTCATTGGCCACCTCTGGTGTTGAACTCTCGGGAGAGACAGACTCCTCCGCCGCCAACCCGCGCGCAATGCTCATACGAAAAATGGTTTCTCCGGGGCGGCTGCTCACCAGTACCAGATAGCCGCCGTGTTCGGCCGCGATGCAATGCGCCAGCGTCAGTCCAAGACCCGATCCTTTCTGCTTGCCCTGGCTCACGAACGGCTCGAAGAGGCTGCTCCGGATATCGTCCGGAACGCCAGCCCCGTCATCCGTGACTTCCAGAACAATATGATCCTCCTGAACTTCGAGCGTTGCGGTAACGTGAATCACCGCCGGGGATGGAGAACGCGACTGGCACGCATTGAGAAGAATGTTGTAAATCGCACGCTCAATTTGTTGTGCGTCCACGACAGCCAGCGTCGTCCCGGGAAAACCATACCGCGCGACGAGAGCTACGTTGGCGGCATCGGGATGCTTGCGGACCAGATCGACTGCGCGCTCCAGCAGAGTCGCCATCATTTCCGGAGCCCGGCGAACCGCGGAACCGGTTCTGCCGAACGTGAGCATCGATTCCAGAAGCTCGGTCGTCCCGAACACTGCGCTGCGAATATCGGCCAAAACGTCGACTCGCTCCGATTCCGAGAGCCGCGCCGAGGCGAGGAACTCCGCGTTCGCATAGACAGCAGCCAGATAATGACGCAGGTCGTGCGAAACAGAACTGGCCATACGTCCGATGGTGGCCAGCCGCTCGGCTTCCAGCAAAGCGCGGTTCGTTTGCTGGATCTCCTGCCGCATTCTGGAAAAGGACGTGCTCAGGTCCAGCACTTCCCTGGTGCCGCGATGGGGAAGAAGATGAGCGCTGTCGCCGCTCCCGAACGCCCGAACACCGGCGGCCAGCTCCTCGAGCGACCGCGTCACTGCCTCGGACAGCGCCAGCATCAGCAGAGTTCCCAGCACCATAGCCAGCAGGCCGGCGATCAGGATCAGGTGATCGATTTGCCGGATGGAATTGTCTGCCTCGGCAAAGGATTTGAGCACGATCAGCTGCAGCGGAGCCGAGGACCTGGAGGTCAGGTCCACCGTGATGGCCAGGTAACGTTCGCCTCCCAGTGTAAGAGATCTGGCGGCGGAGCCCCGCGACGTAGGCACCGACTTCACCAGCCAATCCTGCGCCGGGGGAGCGATGGTGCTCGCCAGGGCGCGGCCGCTGCTGACAAAGGCAGCCTGCACCATGGTGGCCCGGCTGATCTGATCCACCAGGCTGCGATCGATGGCAAAGCCGCTGATGACGTAACCGAGCAGAGCGCCGCTGGCTTCGCTGCCAAAGTAGAGCGGCCGCACCGAGCAGGCAAACAGGCGGTCTCCGCTGATGAGGTACAGCATGTTGGGGGATGCGAGGACGGGCTCCAGCTGCGTAGCCAGCTGAGGATCGGAACGAGCCGAGGCGTTGGTATACGCAGCGACCACCTGGCCCTCGGAGTCGGCCAGCGCAAACAGATCGTTCCCGCTGACATTCCGGGATTCGATCGCCTCGTCCTGAATGGTGCGGGTATCATGGCTGGTCATCAGCGCCTTGAGCGTGGGCAGGTCAGCCAGCAGCGCATTCTCCCGATCGAGTGAATTCAACCGCTGGGCCTGCAGATCCTGAAACGTTCCCACCGAACGCTGTAGATCGCGCGAGAACCCGTTCGTCACTTCGTCCAGCAGACGGTGGCGGATCAGAAGCAGGCTGGCGAGAGTGGCGGTGGCGATCACCAGCGCCATGGCCGCGATCAGAAGAACCCGCGTCCGGACCCCTTTGCTCCCTTGCATGCGTGACACTCCGGACCGGAGAATTCTGCTGCCCCTTACGGGACAAACTTGTAACCGGCTCCATAGATGGTGAGCAGATGCCTGGGATTCGCCGGGTCCGGTTCAAGTTTCTGTCGCAGTTTGAGTATCTGATTATCTACGGTCCTGGTGGTCGGATACGAGTTGTAGCCCCAGACTTCGTTCAGCAGAACATCGCGGGTGAGCACCCGCTCGGCGTTCTCCGTGAAAAACTTCATTAGCTTGAATTCGTGCGAAGTGAGGACCACCGGCACGCCTCCGCGCCGCGCCACCATCTTTTCGAACTCCAGCTCGCAGTCGCTGAAGCGGTATACGGTCGTGGATGTCTTGCGCCTGCGGCGGCGAATGGCCGCCTGGACGCGGGCCATCAGCTCGCGCGGACTGAAGGGCTTGGTTACATAATCGTCCGCTCCCAGCTCCAGCAGCAGAACTTTATCCACAACCTCGGTAACCGCGCTGAGAACAATGACCGGCGTCTCACTGCTGATCGCCTTGATGCTCTGGCACAGCTCGCGGCCGGAGATGTGCGGCAGGATCAGATCGAGGAGCACCGCCATGGGGCGGTGAGCCCGAAACGAATCCAGCCCCGCCTGACCGTCTCCTGCGATGAGAACGGAGTAATTCTCTTCGGCAAACATCCGTCGCAGCACCTTCTGCATGCGGGGATCGTCCTCGATGACAAGGATAGTCCCCAGCTCCGGCACCGGCGCATTTTCCGCCGGGGTTAGCTCGTCGGGTTCTGCTTCTCTTGCCATTGCCATAGATACAATTCTGCTCCAGCGCACCGCATAATTGACAACTGGAAGGCTACAAATGACAAAGTCTTGACATTTGACGGTTTTAACCGGCTCCTGGTTTTCACGCCCCTTTTCATGATGAGACCTTGGGCATCGACAGCACGCCAGGGTCCGGAGCCGCCGGCAAACGACAGGCACCTCCGGCCAGAGCGCGATAGAGCGTCATGTATTCTCCTGCAATACATCGCCCGGAAAGCTGGGGCAGGGAAACAGGTCCGCGCCGGGGGTCCGCCCTGGCGAGCCGGACAGCTGTCGCAAAATTCTCTTCCGCTTCGGGCCCGAGCGAAAAGTATCGACAATGGCCGCCGCCCAGCTCCCGGAAAGGCCGGATGTCGGAACACACCACCCGGCAACCAGCGAGCAGCGCCTCGGCCACCGGCAGACCAAAACCCTCGGTCAGCGATGGCGCGAGCAAAGCCTCGCAATTGCGATAACACCATTGCAGCTCCGCTTCGGAGATTCCGTTCAGAAGCACCACATGAGCGCCGATTCCAGCTTCCTGAATGAACCGGTGGATGTTGGCGGTCTCGGGTCCGGCAATTCCAACAATGACCAGCCTGGTTTCAGGATGGATAGTCTTCTCGCGCAGCAGCCGAACCAGAATCCGGAGCGCAAGAAGGATATTCTTGTTGCGCCGGTGCTGTGCAACGCAAAGAAAAAACGGAACGCGTGACGATCCCGGCAATGGGCTGCGCCCCAGCCTCACCCTGGCCGGCTCGACACAGTTATAGATTCTTCGGCTCTTCGCCCAGACTCGCCGGCTCTTGATCTCGTAGCCGGTCGTGGGTTGCGTCGGAAACACACGCCAATGCGTCGGCTGCCCGCACGCACTGGCGAAAAACCATCCGATTGAAGAGAACCTTGGGAAAGCCCCAGTTTTCCGGAATGTCCCACGGATACAGATCGTGCACGCTGATCACGACGGGACCGCGAAATTTGCGCCGATGAAGAGGCGCAGGGTAGCCCAGGTGGACGACGTCCGCGTGCAGCTGATCTGCGATCGAGGGCAGGTCCACCCAGAACCACAGATTGCGCGCAAAACTGCTGGTTCCCACATAAACCGAGTGGATGTGCAGTCGCGGATCTTCCTGCGCGATGGCGTCCCGGAACAATGTTCTCTCCCAGGGCGCGGCGACCAGATGGATCGTCTCCACATCGGAATGCGCCAGCAGGCAGCGCGTCAGATTGGCGACATGGCGCGAGACCCCGGAGAGCTGCGTGTTGGAAGAGACGGAGACCAGTACGATCTTCATGGCGGGGGCTCCTCCGGCAAGGGCACGAGGGGCATGGGTCTCGTGGTTGCGAGCGCCGATGGCCTCTCGTGTGGTTGCGCGGCCCACTGCATCAGCACGGGCGTGATGAGGCAGACAAACCAAAGAGGGAGCGACAGATCGAACGGTTCGGTATCCGCCAAGCCGCGAACCAGAACAAAGATCAGTAAGCCCTGAAAAAATGTTTTGACCGGGCCGCGTGACAGCCGCCTAATCTGCAGAAAAACGCTTGTGTAGAGCCCGGCCATGAGAATGATCCCGACAGCGCCGTAGGCGTAGAACTGCTGCAGCAATTCATTGTGGGCGTGGCGCGCTTCGAAGGGACCAAAGGGCGGCACGACTTTCCAGACAGAATGAAAGCCGTGGCCGATCCATGGCTGCTGCACGGCCTCCGTGACGAAGTACGCCCAGATGCCGAGCCTGCCGGTGAGCGTTTCTGCCTGGCTGCCGGCGTTGGTGTAGATGGTGTAGTAGGACGCGATCAATCCCTGGAACGCGAACAGGATAATGAGAGCCAGGCCAAGCAGGAGCAGCTTTCTGGTGCGACTGATGGAGCGATCGCGCAGCAGGATAAAAGCTTCGGCCACGATGAAAGCGACAATGGTGGTCTTGCTGAGGCTGCGCAACAACGTGATCGCCAGGAATACCGCGGGAAAGCCCCACAGGCGGCTGCGCCGCGACATCAGATACTGCGCAAGGAAACACGCAAAAGCGCATGAATAGCCGATCTGGTTGGGGCCGAGCAGTTCCTCATCACCCAAACGAAGATCCGATTGCGCGGGCATCAGCCATGCTATCGCGGCGAAAGCGCAGGTTCCCCAGATGAATCCCTGCATCAGAGCCTGGCCCGTTTCGTCCGCGGATCCGTTGCGCAGCAGGAGCATCACGGCCGCGACGTCCGCGGCCATCGCACACCAGAACGCCGCGGCTGCGGCCAGAGACGCGGTACTGCTCCACAGAAGGCTGACGCCGGAAAACGCCAGGAAGGCAAGCACCCACCACACCGGACCGCGCAGCATCGACCTGAGACTGCACGAAGCGGGCCCCAGCGAGAAAAAGCCGACGACGACGAGCAGAAGGCAGTTGCATATCAGCCCCGCGGCCACTCCGGTTTGCGCATCCTGCAGAAAGAGCCGCACTGTGACCAGCACAAGGGCAACGCGAAATGAGAAGTAGAAGCCGACCGCACCGGGCAGCAGCCTGGGGACCGGAGAAACTTCTGCGATGGGCTCTGACGGAGCGAACCATGGCAATCGCGATGCGGAGCGAGTGAACATCAGCGCGCTCCTCTCGTGCGGTTGCGCAGCTGTTGCAGTGTGTCGCCGATACTGCCTCCGATCCGCCGTGCCAACATCTTTCGCGGATCGCTGCTGCTGACCAGCTGCCAGCGATGGAGAAAGAGCAACCAGGCGGCCGACACACCACTGGCCAACACTGTCAGGATCAAAGCGACCAGCAGCCGTGGCGGAAAGGACTTCTTCTCCGGGATTCCCGGCGCATCGATTATGCTGACCACCGGCACATCCTTGGCTTCCTGAATGCGCGCAACTTCGTACTGCTGGGTCAACAGTTCGTAAATCGTCTCTTCCACGCGCACGCGCCGATACAGGTTCGCATAGGGGACGGCCAGGCGCGGAAGTTGCCGCAGGGGAGGATAAAGGTCTCCGCTGTCGGCGTCTGCCGATGCTTCGTCGGAATTCTTGTCGCCATCCTTCGGAAGAGGAGCCGACGTGCCGCTCATTTTGACCAGCTGGCGCTGCAGTTCCGCAGCCCGGGCTTCGGCGGCACGCAGACGCACGTTGGTGTCGCCATAGATCAGCCGCAGCGAATCGACCTCGGATTGGGCGGCGATCTGCTCGGCCTGCAGCCGCGCCGCCGCGTCCACCATGGCTCGCGTCTGGTTCGGCAGGTCGATGGTGGTGTGCGTGCTGGAGTAATCGCTCAGAGCCACCTGCGCCTGCTCCAGGTCGGCTTCCACCCCTTGCAGGCGGCGCTCGATGAAGACCCGTTCCTGGTGCGCCGCGGAGATGCTCGTGCGGTTCAGCAACATATTCAGCTCATCGAGATAACCCTGTGCCAGATCCCGCGCCCGCTGCGGATTGGTGTCCTGGACCTCGACGGTGATCACGCCGCTGCGCTTGTCATCGACGATCGTCGAGTGGCGCGCCAGGTATTTCGCGGCGTCCACGCGATAGCGTTTGTGCCACGCCTGCTGCAGATGGTAGCGATCGATGAGCGCTCCGCTGACCGTGCCGCTCCGCAGCAGATCGACAAAAAGTGCGCTCGAATTGCGGCCGCCGAGCAAAGACCCGGCCAGATTGCTGAGTCCGGAAAATTCGCCGCCACTCCGCCCGGTGAGCGCGGCGAACATCGCCAGGCTCGAACCCGAATTATCCGGCGGCATGATGCGTCCCGTCGACGTGTAGCGCTTGGGAATGATGAACGCGATGACGAGGCTCACCACCAACGCGATCGCCGTCACGCGCACCAGCGTGCGGCGATGGTCCCACAGCACGTTGGCATTGACGACCCAGTTCGGTGTCCGCTGGGAAGCGACGCCATCGCGTGTCTCGGTCGAAACGGGTTCGAGCAGCTCCGTATCCATGCTGACCCTACAGTCCAGTCGCGACTGCGGTGGCGATCGCAATGGACGACGCGATTTGTGCTCCGGAGAGCAGGTTGCGCCAGAACAGCGACGTGCCGATAATCTTCGGCGGCACAACAACAACATCGCCCGGCTCCAGCTTCGTGTCGAGAACGCCGCCCCCCCATGAATCGGAACGACGCCCCACCACCGAACCGTTGGCGCGGATCACGAAGATGTCTTTGCGGTCCGCGGCAGCCGTAGCCCCGCCCGCGTGGCTGAGATACCAGCCCGCCGTCTTGCCTGGATCGAAGGTGATCGCGGTTGCGTTGTAGACTTGCCCGTTGACCAGCACAAATCCGGGCCGCTTGGGCACGCGCAACACGTCGCCCTTGCGGACTTCGATATCGTCGGGAGTTCCCGCCCAGCTGTTGATGTCCGCGCTCATATGGATGACCAGCCGCCCGCTGAGCGGCGCGCTGCGCAGGCGCGCCAGCACCTGGTCCTCCTGTTGCTTGACCAGCTGCACCGAAGCCGATTGGTCGCCGCCCGCAAGGCTGGGCGACAAGCGCGCCGTGGCCGAGCCGGTCTCGATTTGCCGGATCAGCTCCGCGCGGCTCTTCTCTTCCAGATCGCGCACTTCCACGCGTGTGAGCACCGCGCCTTCCGGATACGCAGTCTCGCGCAGGCCGCCGGCGCGCCGCAGCACGTCGCTGAGGTGTTCTCCCTGCTGAAAGCCATAATTGCCGGGATGGCCGACTTCGCCTTCGATCGTGACTGAGGAGCCGATGTCGTCCCAACCCGTCACCTGATGAATGGTGAGCACGTCGCCGGGCATCAGCGGGGTATCCGCAGCCGCGTCGCCCTTCAGCACCGCGTCGCCAATGCGAATGTCCGTGCGCACGCCCGCGACCTGAGTTCCATCTACAACCCGGTAGCTCATCAGGTCCGCGTCGGCCAGCAGGGCATCGCGCTTGAAGCCGCCCGCCATCCGCACCAGCTGCGCCGCCGTCATGCCCGCGGACATCGGATAGGATCCGGGCCGCAGCACTTCGCCACTGATCGTCACTTTAGGGGCATCGGTTTCATAGCGTCCGAAGACACGAATCGTATCGAACGGCTGCAGTGGAGGATTCTCGTTGCCGATGAGCGCGTCGGGCAGCGGAATCTCAATCGTCTCCGGATGCAGATCCGGCGGCACCAGGCGCACGATCTCCGCGCGATCCGAGGGTTCGGGCAACAGGTCCTGATAGCTGCGCAGCACATCGTTCAGGTGCATGCCATCGCGAAACGCGACTCTGCCGGGGCGCGCGACGTGGCCTTCAAGATAGATAACGCGCTCGCTGTAGGGCAGGATGGGAGCAACACGGATGCGATCGCCGTCCTTCACGGTGAAGGCGGTTAGTGCAGCTTGCTCGTTCGCCTTGTCCGGAGAGTCGCTTTTAACCGTCAGCGTTTCGCGGTGCTGGTTGGCGTCGATGCGCTCGACGGTGATGTGCCCCAGCGCCGCAGCCACCGTCATTCCGCCCGCCACGTCGAGGACCTGGTCGAGAGTTTGTTCGCTTTTCAGCTCGTAGATAGCCGGACGGCGCACCGCCCCGGAAACCGCAACCTGCGGCCCGGCCGGAGGAACGACCAGCGTGTCGCCCGCCTCCAGCCGATCGTCGGTGCTGTGCACGCCGTGGAGAAGGAAATCGTACAGATCGATTTCCGCGATGAGCTGTTTGCCGCGATAGTGGCGGACCACACGCAGCGAGCCTGCCGCGCTGGGGCCGCCCGCCGAGTAAAGAGCGCTCAGCGCTGTGGACAGCGACGGAATGTCGTAGGCCCCGGGCGACTGCACATCGCCCACAACGTAGACCCGCACCGAGCGCAGGCGCGCAATTGTAACCGTGATCTGAGCATTTCTGAATTGCTGCCGAAGCGCATGATCGATCGCCTCCTGGGTGCGTTCCAGCGTGAGTCCGGCCACCTGGACCTCACCGGCTTCCGGCAGCATCAGGCTGCCATTGCGATTGATGGTCCGCATCATCGTCTGCGAGACTCCGCCCCACATATTGATGGTGAGGCTGTCTCCCGGGCCGACAACGTAGTCGGGGCCGATGGGCACGTCGAGCGAGGGCACGCTCGCTGAGCCACCGAGCCGCGTGGCCACCCCCATGCTGCGGCTGAGAAAGACCTCTGAACCGAAGCGCTTCAGTTTCTCCGGCGTATCCGGGACTTGCGTGTACAGGTCGCGCAGCGAATTCAGATTGTAGGGTGTGGGCTCGCGCAGCACTTCGGGCGCCTCGGTGATGTTGGGTTGCTTGACTGCCTTTTGGCCGTTCGTCGTCGCGGCACGATTCGCCCTTTGCGCGGAGAGCGGAAGCTGCGTGTACTCCGCCGATTCCTGGCGCATGCCCGGCATGCAGGATGACAGAAACGGAGTCGTCCCCGTGGCGGTCGTCCCGCAGCCAGGCGAAAGCATATCCGGCATTTCCAGCGGACCCATCGCGTCTCCAGGCAGCATCGGATACTGGTCGCCGCCGAATCCGCCCGCCAGTCCGCCTGTTGCTGCGCTCTGAATCTCTTCGTCGGAGACATAACCGCGTCCGCGAAGAAACAGCGTGATGGTTGTCCGCACCTCGCGGCTGGAAGCGATCTGCCGGTACAGCATTTCGTCGGTGATGGAGTTCGGATCGACGGAGACCCCCTGCTGCGACAGCGTGTCCGCCAGCAACTGCTTCAGCTCGACGACCACCTCCGGCTTGTCCTCAATCAGGCTGAAAATCTGGCGCGCGGTCAGCCCCATATCGAGACTGTTGATGGAGAGGCCGCTCGCGTCCGCGTTGCGGGAGAGAGTTGGTGCGGACGCAGGCACATCCAAACCCGAGGAGGGAGCAGGGGGGGAACTGCCGGCGCCTTGTGATGCTCCCGTCGACGAGGCGTCACCGGTTTGTGCGCGCCCCGCCGTTCCGGCGATCAGGAGCGCGGCCAGCGCAAGCAGAGCTGCTCTTCGTGATTGCGCCGTGAAGCCTGGGAAGCTGGAGCCCGAAATGTTCGTGTGGGTTTTCATCGGCGTTTCAGTGGGAATACATTTCAGGCTCACCCTGGCTGCCGGCGGGCGGAAGATGACGGAGAAATGCGACGATCGACCAAATTTCCTCGTCACTCAGCGTGCCTTTCGAACCCGGCATTCCCGAAGGCCAAATGCCGTTGTCGATCACCCATTTCAGCTGACCATCCGAGTAGCGCTGCACTGCGGGCGAGGCGAGCAACGGGATGGGCGGAGAGATGTGGTCGACGAACGGCACCCCGGTGTTCTGTCCGTCCATTCCGTGGCAGGCAACGCAATAGTGAGAAAACGCCTCTTTGCCTTCCGCAATCACTTCAGGATTTGCGGGAAAGGGATTCTTCTGCGAGCGATTCCCGACGAACACATGGTGCTTGGCTGCGGTCATAAACCATGTCTCGAAAGCGTTGGGCGGCGTTGCCTTGCAGCCGGCCGCAACCAGCAGAACAGCGGCCGAGACCGCGCCTGAAATCGAACGAATCCGCCCCATGCTTACTCCACCACATGCAGCATCAGCTTCATCGAACCATGGCCCCCGCCGCAGAAAACGGAGCAGTGACCCACGAAATCGCCGGTCTTCTGTGGGGTGAACTGCACCTCGCTCGTCGCCCCCTTGCCGACCTTCATATCCACGCCCAGTTCGCGAAAACGCAGGCCGTGCGCTACGTCAACGCTTTTCAGAACCAGGACCACCGGCTTTCCCTTCTTCAACGTCAGCTCGGCCGGATCGAAGGAGAACCGCTTCGCCGTAATTTCAATGCGGCGCGGCTGGGTCTCCGGCGCTGCACCGCGCACCACAAACAATCCGCAGAAAAGTAGAGCGAGTGCGACCGTGGCAAACCATCTGTTTCTCATATCCCTCCGCCGTGTGCGGCGTTTTCGCCGGGCTCGCGGCCCCAGGGGCCGATCATTTGCCGTGACAATTGCGTGACAACTGCTGTGCCGCCAAAGCTGTCTTTATCCTGGCTATGGCTGCCCGGGGGCGTGTCATGCGTCTGTCAGCGGATTGTCAGGATACTGTTGAAAATCCCGCAGGGCCGGGCATGCACTGCCCGGGTCACGATCCGGCGATCTTCAGCCGCTTCCCGGCAGTCGCTCCCGGTGTGGTGAAGATCGACTGGAAGACAGCCTGCAGCAGGGGTTGGATTCAGTTCCCGCCTGCGCGAGAACGCCGCCGATTATTGGGTCGATTCAGCCGCGGACTCCGCGCGCTTCGCTGTGAATTTACGCAGGCGAGTCATGGTGCCGCGCGGGAACCCGGTCGACTCCCGCACCACCAGATGGGTGTCGATGGTGTATTCGCGCTTGGGCGTGGAGCCTTCCAAATGGGTCCGAAGAGCGGAAACCGCGGCGCGGGCCAGGTCCGCTCGGGACATCTGAATCGAGGTCAGCGAGGGGATCATCATCTCCGCCATGTGGATGTCGTCGAATCCAATGATGGAGACGTCGCCTGGTACCTGAAGACCGGAGCGTGAAAGCTTATGCAGAACTCCGATGGCCAGCATGTCGTTCGAGCACATGATCGCCGTGGGCAGATTCTTGTGTTCGAGGATGCGAGCGGCGGCCGCCAGACCGCCTTCCATGGTGTGATCGCCTTCGATGATGAACTTCTCCTCCACCGGGATGCCACACTCCTGCAACGCCTTCTTGAACGCGGCCAGACGCGACTGCGCGGAGTGGAGCCGCAAAGGCCCGGCCACGAATGCGATGCTGCGATGTCCGAGAGCCGCCAGGTGCTGCACTCCCTGGCGAATCCCGTGATGGTAGTCGACGCGCAGTACGCTCATGCCCGGCCGGTTTGGCGCCACGTCTACAAAAACCAGCGGTATCTTGCGGTCGGCGAGCTGATCGAGAAGCGGCTGCTCGATGCCGAAGGTCATAACGGCCACTCCCTCGGCGTTCCGCTCGACCATGCGGCGGATGCAGCTCTTCATCCTTTCCGGATCGTAGTTCGTCGAGCCGATCAGGACCTCGTATCCGTTTTCGACCGCCACCTCCTCGAATCCCTGAATCAATTCGGGAAAAAAGGGATTGGTAATTTCGGAGACGATCAGGCCAAGAAGCCGGCTGCGTCCGGAAACCAGCGCGCGCGCCTGGGTGTTGGGGAAATAGTCTAGCTCGCGGATCGCTTCCCACACCCGCTTGGCCATCTTCGGATTGACGGTGGGAATGTGATTGATGGTGCGGGAAACGGTGGCGATGGAGACATGGGCAAGTTTGGCGACCGCGTGAATATCCATCCGGTCGGATTTGGACGCCGAGCGCCGTCTTGTTCTTCGCACCGGACCAGCCATAGGCAGCCTGAAGAATGCGTTTACAGCATACCTCATAACCGGAAAAAGCTTGACATGAATTGAACTCGCCTCCTACATTTGCGGTAAAGGTTTACTGGGATTGGACGGGGAATCCGCTGCCTGCGCCGCGTCCTGCGGGATTGGCCCAGGTACGACCCGGCGCGACGCGCAAGGGACGCTTTTGCTGTTTGATTTCCTCCGCGCCTAACGGTACTCACGCAGATAGGCAGAGAACTTCATCATGAAGAAGCAACTGACATTCGGACTTATTGTGGGGAACCGGGGATTTTTCCCCGATCATCTGGCCAAAGAAGGCCGGGAAGAGATGCTGGGGGTGCTGGGGAAGGCGGGCATCCGGGCGATCACGCTGGAGCCGGAGCAATCGAAGTTCGGCTCGGTGGAGACGCACGACGACGCGATCAAATGCGGCGATCTG
>Ga0182024_10000502_pt1 | contig 100661 bp, 98 predicted proteins | sample P32metaG_FD_120480 | JGI IMG/M metagenome (GOLD analysis project Ga0182024, IMG submission 120480) | Permafrost microbial communities from Stordalen Mire, Sweden - P3-2 metaG (Illumina Assembly) | ecosystem: Environmental > Terrestrial > Soil > Wetlands > Permafrost | place: Sweden: Stordalen... | reverse complement strand
TCCGCAGAAGTACGTGCCGAACATTTTCTACGCCGAACCAGCCGACTATGTGAAAGCGACACAGACGGTTTTTCGTTCCAACGACCAGGCCAGTTCGGTGTTGTTACCTGTCGTGCCATAGATCCAAATCCACTTGGCGTTGGGCGGAAGCGGCGAAGTCAGGTGTGCACAAGCCCGGAGTCCGACATGAAAACTCCGGACCATGTGAAAGGGCGCGTGAGCACAGCCGTGGCAGCGGCGTGCCAAGCGTCCACTATGACCCCGGCTGGTTGACGGTCTGCGGGGCAAGTGACCACGAAGTGGCTGCGAAATGTCAGCCAGGCACCGCTCATGCGTCTTGCCGCGATGCGAGGTGAGTTTTTCGGAAACCTTTATCCGGCGTCCTATCGCTACCAGCCTTCTGATGTTGGCAATCGGGATGTTCGGAGTCAGGCGCCCGCTGGGCATGGCGGTGGTAGGCGGATTGCTATTTTCTCAGATGATGACGCTCTATCTGACCCCGGTGGTTTACACGTATATGGCAGCGATCCTGGACCGGTGGCGCGGCGGGCCGGAAGAACACGAACCGATGCCATCACGCGACGCTCTGGTCCCCGAAACGATCGACGCAAGATGACCGCTCCCTATGGTCACGGCTCAGAAACACGCAGCTTACAGAGCCGTGACCATAGGGAGCGGTGTCTTGCCCTCACTGCCACCCGCCCCCCAGCGCCCTATAAAGCTGGACGTACGCCAGCAGTTCCTGGAGCCGCAGTTGTGCCAGTGCCAGCCGCCCCTGAAACAGATTGCGTTCGGCGTCCAACACCTGCAGATAGTTATCCACTCCACCTTGATAACGCAAGTCCGACAGTCGGGCCGTTTCGGTCAACGCCCGTACCAGTTGATCCTGCTGCTTGCGCTGCTCGCGAGTGTCGGTGTAGCCAATTAATGCGTCCGACACTTCCCGAAACGCCGTGTAGATGGCCTTCTGGTACGTGATCACCATCTCCCGCTTCTGCGCCTCCGACAGGCGCACGCCGGCACTCACTTGCCCTCCGGAGAAGATCGGCAAAACCGCAGTCGGGGCAATGGTCCACAAACGTGCCGGACCTGTGAACAGATCCATAAGCGGACGGCTCTGGCCGCCCAGAAAACCCGTTAGGGAAATCTGCGGGAAGAAATAGGCTTTGGCAACACCAATCTGCGCGTTCGCGGAAATCAGCATATCCTCGGCCTCGCGGATGTCTGGCCGCCGGTCGAGTAGCGATGACGGCAACCCTGGCGGCAACTCCGGCGGCAGGCCGAAATCATCCACCGCTTTCCCGCGCGCAATGTCGCCCGGAGTCTGCCCCAGCAACAGGTTCAACGCGTTCTCTGCCTGCCCGATGTCTCTTTGCGTCCCGGCGATTTGCGCGGCGGCGATGTAGAGAAACTGCTCGGCCTGATGCACGTCCAGCGCCGTAGCAGTGCCGTGGTCGTGACGCAGGCGTATCAGCCGCAGATTATGCTCGGCGATGTCGCGCGTGCCGAGCGCGATCTCCAGTTCCAGATCGCGCTCGCGCACGGTGAAGTAACCGCTGGTCACATCGCCGATCAGGGATACGATTACGCCGCGCCGGCCCTCTTCGGTGGCCAGATATTGCGCCTTGGCCGACTCAGTCATCCGGCGCAGCTTGCCCCAGAGGTCCAACTCCCAGGAAAGGGCGGCGCCCGCCTGCGTATAGCTCGCATCCACCGTTTCGCCGGCCGGGACGATCGGATTCGCACCGATCCGGGAGTTTCGGTCGGCGGCGAACCCGCTCTGTGCTTCGAGAGATGGATACTGCCCAGCCGCTGTGATGCGGAAACGCGCACGCGCCTCCTGCACCCGCTCCGAAGCGATCCCCAAATCAAAGTTATGATCGAGAGCGGTCGCGATCAGCTGTCTGAGCGTATCATCGGCAAAAAGCTCGGACCATTTCTTGTCGGCCAGCGATGCCGCAAAACTGTCGACAGGCGCTCCGCGGAACTCAGGCGGAACGGGCACTGCAGGACGCTTGTAGTTGGGCCCGAGAGTGCACCCTGCGAGCAGCAACAGCGGCAAGAGAATTAGGACGCGTCTTCTCATTTTGCCGGCTCCGTAACGGGTTGCATGCCGGTGGCCGGCTTCCTGCCGCGCTCTACCACCCGCTGAATGACCACGTACAGCACGGGGACGATGAAGATGGCCAGCAACGTCGCCGCGTTCATGCCACCGAATACCGCGGTACCGAGCGATCGGCGCGAGGCTCCGCCGGCGCCTTGCGCGATCATCAGCGGTGTGACACCAAGAATGAATGCGAAGGAGGTCATCAGAATGGGCCGCAGCCGCAAGCGCGCGGCTTCCAGCGCCGCTTCACGGATAGACTTGCCTTCCTCATGCGTCATCCGGGCGAACTCCACGATCAAGATGGCGTTCTTGGCAGCCAGACCAATCAAGGTAACGATTCCAATCTGCGTGTAGATGTCGTACGGGTACGAGCGCATCCATGTGGCCAGCAGCGCGCCGAAAAGGCCCAGTGGCAGAGCCAGCAGCACGGCGAACGGAATCGACCAGCTTTCGTACAGCGCCGCCAAGAACAGAAACACGAGCACTCCCGCAAAACCGAAGATTACGCCTTCGTGCCCCTGGGCTTCCTTCTGCTGATAAGTTGTGCCGGTCCACTCGTAGCCGTAGCCGGACGGCAACGCCGAGGCGGCCACTTGTTCCATGGCGTCGCTGGCCTCGCCGCTGCTAAACCCCGGCGCAGGCCCTCCCAAGATCTGGATGGCGCGGTTCCGATTGTAACGATAGACAACGTCCGGCCCTGAGGTGGCCCTCACGGTGGACAGCGTGCTCAACGGGACCATGTCGCCGCCATTAGTGCGCACATAGAAACGGTTGATGTCCGCGGGTTGGCTGCGGAATTCCGGCTCGGCCTGCGCCACCACCTGCCAGGTCCGCCCGAACGCGTTGAAGTCATTTATGTACAAACCGCCAAGGAAGGTTTGCAGAGTGTTGTACGCATCGGTAACCGGAATCCCGAGCGTCTCAATCTTGGCCAGGTCCATGTCCACGTTGTAAGCGGGCACATCCGGCCGAAACGTGCTGATCACGTTGGAAAGTTCGCGCCGCCCGCGGGCCGATTGCAGCAGCAGGTCGGCCGCTCGCGCCAAATCCTGTACGCTGCCGCCGGTGTGGTCCTCGAGCATGAACTGGAAACCGCCGGTTGTACTGAGACCCAGAATGGGCGGCAGTCCGAAGGCCACGGTGAACGCCTCAGGCACCTTGGCAAACTCAACCTGCATGCGCGCCAAAATCGGCTGGAGTTGCAGCTCTTTTGTGGTGCGCTCGTCCCAATGCTTCAGCCGCACGATCACGGTCGCAACGTTCGAGCTGTTGGTCCGTGTGGCAATATCGATGCCTCCCAAGGTGAAGGTCCCCGCCACACCCGGCACACCGGTTACGAGCTTTTCGATTTTCTTAGTAGCCGCATCGGTTCGTCCGACCGAGGCGCCATCGGGAAGCCGAACACTCACGAAGACGGTGCCCTGGTCCTCTTCGGGAAGGAAGCCGGCGGGAAGGTGTCGGAACAGAGTTCCGGCCGCCAGCCAGAAGCAAAGCAGCCCAAGCAAGGCAAAAGCCGACTTGCGCATCAGCATGCCCACGCCCCCGAGGTACCGGTTGCGGGTCCACTCGAAGAGCCGGTTGAAGCCGCCGAAGAATCGGCCCAGCCAGCCGCCGGCCTGCTTTTTCGGCTGCAGGATCATGGCACTCAATGCGGGGCTGAGGGATAGCGCATTGAAGGCCGACAACAACACGGAAGTGGCGATGGTCAGGGCAAATTGCTTGTAGATCTGGCCGCTGATGCCGCCCAGGAACGCCACCGGAATGAAGGCCGCCGCCAGGATGCAGGCGATCGCCACCACCGGCGCGGAGACTTCCTGCATGGCGCGGATGGTAGCATCGCGCGGCGCCATACCATCGTCGATGTGGCGTTGCACCGCCTCAACCACCACGATGGAGTCGTCGACCACGATGCCGATGGCCAGCACCAGACCGAACATGCTGGTGAGGTTGATCGAGAACCCCAGCAACGGGAAAAGCGCAAACGTGCCGACGATCGCCACTGGCACCGTCAGCATGGGGATCAGAGTGGCGCGCCAGTTCTGCAGGAAAATGAAGACCACCAGGATGACCAGCCCGGTGGCTTCGAACAGCGTCAGCCGCACTTCGCTGATGGCTGCGCGCACAAACACAGTCGAGTCATAAGGGATCACATAATCCATGCCCGCCGGAAAGCTCTTCTTGGTCTGCGCCATGAAGTTCCGCACGCGGTCGGCCGTGGCTACCGCGTTCGCGCCAGGCGAAAGATACACGATGAGGTTGCCCGAGTCCTGGCCATTCACACGGCTGAAGCCGCTATAATTCTGGGCCCCCAGAACCACGTTGCCAATATCGCGGATGCGCAGCAGGGAGGTATCGGGGCCCGCCCGCAACACGATGTCGTTAAACTCGCTGGGGGTGACGAGCCGCCCTTGTGCGTTTACGGAATACTGGAAATCGGTGCCGCTAGGCGAGGGCGGCTGGCCGAATGCTCCGGACGGGTTCTGCCGGTTCTGAGCCTGAATCGCGTCGCTCACATCCGTGGCAGTGACTCCCAGTTTCGCCATCTTATCCGGGTTCACCCACACGCGCATGGAGTAAACCTGGTTGGCCCCCAGCCGGCATTCGCCGACACCATCGAGACTCGCCACCTGGTTCAGAAGATTGATTTGGGCGTAGTTGTTGAGAAAGAGACTGTCGTAGCGGTTGTCGTCGGAAACCAGGCTGACGCTCGTCAGAAACGCGCTCGAGACTTTCTTGACCGTCACACCCTGGCGCTGCACCTCCGGTGGCAGCCGCGGCATCGCGATGTTCACGCGATTCTGCGTCTGCACGGTCGCGATATCGGGATTGGTGCCCAGCCGGAACGTCACCTGGATGGTGAGCGATCCATCGTTGCCGCTGCTGGAAAGGAAATAGAGCATCCCGTCCAAAGCGATGAGCTGTTCCTCGATCGGTTGCGCGACGGTCTTCTCCAAGTCCTGCGAGTTTCCACCCAGATAGCTGGTGGCGATCTGCACAACCGGAGGCACGACTTCCGGATAATTTGCCACCGGCAACGTGGGGATGGCGACGACGCCCAGAATGACGATTACGATGGCGATCACCATCGCGAAGACAGGATGGTCGATGAAGAAGCGAGCCATGGATTAGAAGCCTGTCGGCGGCCCTCCGGGTTGGGAATCGGAACGGTAGGGTAGCGGACGAGTGAGTACCCCGGGCCGCACTCTGAGCTGGCCCTCGACGATGACGCGGTCACCCGCTTTGAGGCCCTGCTCGATCACCCAACCCTCCCCCACGCGCGCGCCGGTCGTCACCGGCTGCATGAGCACGCGGTTGTCCGGCCCTAGCGTGTAGACCATCTGCAGCCCCTGCAACTGCTGCACGGATTTTTGCGGCACCACCAGCGCGTTCCTGCGTTCTTCCACCTGCACGCGAATCCGGCCGAACTGGCCCGGCAGCACGGTGTGCTGCGGATTGGGGAAACGCGCTTGCAGTTCGAGAGTGCCGGTCTTGGGATCCACCTGGTTCAACGAGTTCTCGATATGTCCTTCCCCAGGCAAGTCGCAATTGTCCGCGAGAACCAGCCGCAACGGCAGATCGCGGCCCAGCATTTTTTGTCCGCGCTTAGACCAGGACAGGTACTCCGGTTCGCTCACTTTGAAGCGGACCCAGATGGGATCCAACGGCACGATGGTGGTTAGCGGTTGGGCGGAGGTCGGAGTGACCAGTCCACCCACGGGAATTAACGAATCGCCGATGCGCCCACCGATGGGAGCGGTGATCGTTCCATATTGCAGGTTCAGCTGGGCCGTAACCAGAGCGGCCTTCAGCGATTCCATTTTCCCCTGCATCGCGTCGATCTGGGTGCGCGTCGATAGGCTGGTTTGATCCACGTTCGCCTTGAGCGCATTCACGTTCGCTTCGTTGGCTTTCCAGACGGCCACCGCGGCATCCAGATCCTGCTTGGAAAGGGCGTCGGCCTCGACTAGCGGCGCTATCCGTTCGTGGTCCTGCTGCGCCTTTAGCAAGTTGGCTTGCGCCTGGGCGAGGTTGGCTTGTGCCTGGAGGAGGGAGACCTGGCGCCGGGCGAATTCGAGGTCGGCTTCGCTCTGCCGCAGGTTGCCTTGGGCCTGCAGAACGGCGGCCTCATACGGCCGCAGGTCGAGTATATAGAGGACCTGGCCGGCCTTGACTTCCGAACCCGGCTGGAACAGCCAGCGTTCGATGTACCCCTCCACCCGGCCACGGACCTCCACCATGTTTCGCGCATAAGTCTGCGCCGCGAAATCAGCGTAGATAGGAATGTCCGCGGGCTGCACTTCCAAAACCGTGACGGAGGGAGCCGGAGGCGCGTCCGCGACCTTCTTCCCCGATGCCGTGCACCCCGCCAACCAGAGGCCGTACCACAGGATGCCAACGCCCGCCGCCGAACCGAGGCCGGCGATGCGGACGCCTTTCCTGCTGCCTTCCTTACCGACCATCAAGAGCCGATACATGTATCTTCCTCATAGGCCAACCCCTTCCAGATCAGATCGAACAAGAGCTGTATATCCTCATCCACACTGGATCCAGACCATCCAAGCAGACGATGCGTGATGAGCGCGCATGTCAATTCGTAAACGAAAAACGCCGCCGCAGCGGCGCGTATGGGACGGACCTGACCTTGTAGGGAGGCTTGGTGGAGCACCGCTTCGAGCGGATCAACCTGCTGCGAGTACTGATTCTTGAATTCCCTGTTGCAACGTGCCGGGTTGAGGTTGCCGAACTCCGCGTGATAAATTGCCACAAAATCCCGGTGTTCTTCCGCGAACCGCAACCGTGCAGTAACGAACGCTCTGATCTTGTCCGCGGGGGTCGACGCCGCATCTATGTTCCGCTTGGTTTCCTCGATTAGTGCGGCAACGCCTCGTTTGAGCGCTGTCCGGTACAGCTCGCGCTTGGAATGGAAATATACGTAGACAGTACCTTTGGCGAGGCCAGCCGCGTCGGCTATATCGTCCACGGTGGCGCCATCAAAACCTTTTCGCGCAAATACCCTGCATGCCGCTCGAAGGATCTCTGCGCTGCGAAACTCGCAGATCACCCCATGCTTGGTTCTATTCAGCGCCAACATGACTCTTGAGTTCATATTATCATACTTAAAGGTCTGTTTATTATTATATAGAGTCGGACTCCTCCGCGGCCCTACGGCCCACTTTCGTAAACTCGATAGGTATGCAAACCGGAGAGTCAAGCCGTACGGCCCGCGCAGCAGCCTTTCACCGCGCCGCTCACTAGGTGTTGGAACAGGGCCGCCTCTTCGCCGATCCTTTTTTCTACACCGACCACAAGCTCACACCCGATCCGGTCTTGGGGCAAGAATTCGAAGCGGCGCTGCCCAAGGCGATCGAACTGGTCGGGCTCGCACCGCAAGCCGCTAACGCCTGCGCTGGCGGCTGGGGCTGGCGGGCGGACCAAACAAAGGATCCAGGCAGCACAGTTGGTCGCCGAGGTTAGGTTAACCGAGGTGACGATTGCGACCCATGTCGGCATCAGCGATCGACAACTTTGGCGCTGGATGCCGTTTCGGAGTTTGAATCTGAGGTCCGAAAATAACGGCAGCGCACGCCGGCCCGCAGATAGCCACGCCGGCGCACCGTCCGCCAAGACTCCGGAAGGTGGGGCGCCCACGCAGGGCTGAGCCACGGACGTCCCCGCTGCGCAGCGCGACTTTGCGGCGCGTCAAGCCGTGGTGAGAGGCGACGGCCGCGCCTTATCGCCGCAGCGCGACGGGGTCGGAAACCTCCGCCGTGGCGCGCCGATCGGATGCTGCCAGCGGCGATGCCGCGAAGTTCCCGCTCCGCGCTCGTCGTCTGCCGCGCCGGAGCGCCACTCACAAAAACGCCGGAACGTCGGGCGGGCGCGTGCTGAAGCCGCCGGAATGCCGGGTGCGTAGAGCGCCAGCTCAACGCCCCTTCGTAGTAGCCGAGGCGGCGGGCAGCAGCGGGGTCTTCTTGGCAACATCCTCCGGCAACGCGAACACCTGATTTCGCGCTTCTCTTTCCAATCGCCCACTTCGACCGCGATATCCCGCTCGATCTCGTCGTAGCCCTGGAGCAGGGCGGTGTTGATCGCGAATTCCGGGACATCTCCGTCCTTGCCTTTGTACCGGATGCAGACCAAGCCAGCAGCTACGCCGATCCCGTCCAGGTAGTTTTGCAGCGGTTTGACTGCACCCTCTTCGAACCACTTGGCGATGGCTCCCTGAACCTTCCGGAGTTGTGCGTGGCGCCGCATCTTCTGGAAGATCCGCTCCGTCTTCAGCGCTAAACCGTGCTTTGAGATCTCCTCGCGCTGCTGCTCTGCCGCTTTGCGGAAGCCGTCTCTGTGGCGCGCGACCGTTTCGCGGAACTCGGGTTCCTTCTGCCAATAGGTCGGGGTTCGCTTGCTGATTTCTGCCCGTTTGGCGATGACGGCTTGGGACAGACGGCCTTGGGCGATCAGGAGTGCGGCTTGTTCTTGTGGCTCGGTCAAGAGGTTTCGACGGTCGGGTCGATTTCGTCAGCAGTCGTATCGAGGGCTCGCGCATTGCCCATGCAGATTCCGATGCTTCGCGCGAGCCGAGGGTTTCAAATCAGTCGCCAGACGTCCTTGCGCCAGGCTGTAAACCGGCATCGCCGGCAGTTTTGTGTTGAACGCTCAAGCCAGCTAAATCCCGCGCGCACAAGTGCTAGGCCGCTTCTCCCGTTTCCTATAGGGGCTCAAAAACGCCGGGAAAAACCAGGAAAAAGCGTGGTTTTGGACTAGACTTAAGAATATGTCCCAGCGCGGTGTGGTGGACTGGCGCCGCTTCGTTTCCCAGCCTCACCGCGAGAACGCCGGTTTCCAATTCGCTTCCGCTCATGCCGGCCGTTTCGTCTTGGTAACGGGGGCGGGCGGCTCCATAGGCTCGGCACTGGTGAACGCCCTGGTGGGGGCCGGGCTGCAGCGCCTCCTGCTGCTGGACACTTCGGAAATTGGTTTGTCCGAGCTTCAGAGGCAACTTGCAAAAACTCACAAAAACGAATCGATCGAATTGGGCTTAGGAAGTATTGACGACGCCGATTTCTTGGATGCACTATTCAGCCGCCATCGCGTCGACCTGATTTATCACGCGGCCGCGTGGAAACAAGTGCCCTTGCTGGAGAGCCATCCGTTTTCCGCCGTACGGAACAATGCCCTGGGAACGCATACACTGGTCGAAGCCGCCATCCGCGGCGGTGTGCCGAAACTGGTGCTGATTTCCACCGACAAGGCCGTGAATCCATCCAGCATTATGGGCGTATCCAAGAGAATCGCCGAGCTGGCCGTGGTGTCGCAGGCCTCCTGCCAGATGAATGCAATCCGCCTGTGCAACGTGATCGGCTCCAGCGGCAGCGTGGTCCCTCAATTTCTCCGGCAGATCGCGCAGCGGGAGCCGGTCACGGTCACCGATCCGCAAGCCAGGCGATGGTTTCTCACAATGCATGAGGCGGTGGAAGCGATTCTCGCTTGCGGTGTGTCGTCACAGCAGGGAAAGATCCTGCTGCCTCCCGTGGGAGAGACCGTGCGCATTCTTGACCTGGCACAGTTTCTCATCCGCTCGTCCGAAGATGGCGGGCAGGTGGCGTATATCGGCCTGCGCCCCGGCGACAAGCTGACCGAACAATTGATTTTCGAAAGTGAGCGCAAGGTGGGGATGGAAGGATGCCTTACCGTTTTGGAGACGCCCCGCCTTAGCGCCGGGGGTCTGGGCGCATTCATCGGCGAGCTCGATGACCGCATCAAGCTGCGCGATCTGCCCGGAATGCTCCGGGCCATTCATTCCGTGATTCCCGAATATATTCCCAGCGCCAAGGTCTGCGAGCAGGCCACCAGCGCCGCCGCACACGAATGAAGCGCAAGGTCGCCGTAATCACCACATCCCGCGCCGATTACAGCCACCTGTATTGGCCGCTGCGCGATTTGTCCGTTTGCCCGGATATCGATTTGAAGATCATCGCGCTGGGGCCCCATCTCTCGCCGGAATTCGGGTTCACCGGGCGGGAAATCGAGAAAGACGGGTTTTCGATCGATGCCCGCATCGAATGCCTGATGAGTTCGGACAGCGATGTCGGCATGGCCAAGACCATCGGCGTGGCCACTCTGGCTCTGGCCGACTGTCTGGGTCAGATGCGCCCTGACTTGCTTCTGCTGGCCGCGGATCGCTATGAGCTCTTGGCGCCCGCTTCGGTGGCGCTGGCGCTGCGGATCCCCTTGGCGCATATCGAAGGCGGAGAAATCAGCGAAGGCGCCATCGACGATGCCGTGCGGAATGCGCTGACCAAATTGTCTCACGTGCATTTCACGTCGACCGCCGAGGCGCGCGCTCGCGTGATCGCCATGGGTGAAGAGGAGTGGCGGGTCCATTGCGCTGGAGCCCCGTCCCTGGACCACCTGCGACGCAGCCGGTTGCTCGACAAAGAGGAGATTCAAGCACGCTTGGGAATTGTTCTCGGGGATCTGTCGACCCTGGTGGCCTACCATCCCACCACGATTGCGCGAGACACAACGCGCGAGGCCGATGCGGTCTTCGAGGCCTTGCGATCGGTTCCGGGCCAGCTCCTTTTCTGCTACCCGAACAGCGATGCCGGCAGCCGCTCGCTGATCGAACGAGCGCAAGCCTTTTTGCGCGAATCCGGAAATGGCAAGGTCTTCGTCAACCTGGGAGCCATTGAGTACTGGAGTTTATTGCGGCATGTGCACCTGCTGTTGGGAAATTCGAGCAGTGGGATTATGGAGGCGGCTTCCTTCGCACTGCCAGTCGTAAATATTGGAATCCGCCAGCGCGGCAGAGAACGCGGCGCCAACGTGATCGACGCCGAGCCTTCCGTAGATGCCATCCTGGACGCGGTGGGACGCGCGAGTCGCAGCGAATTCCGGGCCTCCCTGCAGGGTATGGAGAACCTTTATGGTAACGGCAGGGCGTCGCCCAAGATAGTGAGCGTGCTGTGCAGCGTGCCCCTGGGCGAAGAGCTCCTGGTGAAGCGCGCCTTACCGAGCCGCGACCGCCAGGGAGCGGAGGTTACTGGATGAGAATCCCGCTTTCCGCGCCTGACATCACCGAAGCTGACATTTCAGCCGTGGTCGACGTGCTGCGGACACCGCGATTGAGCATCGGCCCGCGCATGGACGAGTTCGAACGGGCCGTGGCCAGCTATGTAGGCGTGCGACACGGCGTGGCGGTGAGCTCCGGAACAGCCGGCCTGCATCTGAGCATGCGGGCCTTGGGCATCGGCGAAGGCGATGAAGTCATTCTCCCCTCCTTCACGTTCATTGCGGTTGCCCATGCCGTTCTGTATGAACGAGCCATCCCCGTATTTGCGGACATCGATCCCGTCACCCTCAATCTGAATCCGCAGAAGATCGAGGAACGAATCACACCTCGCACGCGCGCCATCGTGGTGGTGCACACCTTCGGCTATCCGGCTGACCTCGGACCAATTTTAGACATAGCCGACCGGCACCGTCTGCCGGTGATTGAGGATGCCTGTGAAGCGATCGGAGCGGAATATCGCGGACGCAAGGTAGGCGGCATTGGCCGCATCGGCGTGTTTGCCTTTTATCCGAACAAGCCGATCACGACAGGGGAAGGCGGGATGTTGGTGACGGACGATGCCGATCTGGCGGAGACGTTCCGGGCCTTGCGCAATCAGGGCCGGAAGGATACCGACCAGTGGTCCGATCATCGCTTGCTGGGCTACAACTACCGGCTGTCAGAACTCCCTTGCGCTCTGGGGTTGTCGCAGATGCGCAGGCTAGACCAGATTCTGGACCGCCGGAGGGACCGGGCGCGCCGGTATTCCCAAGAGTTGCGGACCATCCCCGAAGTGATGGGTCCGCCGCTCGACGCCCTCGAAGGCCGCGTATGCTGGTTCGCCTTCGTCGTCAGGCTGCATGGTGACTTCACCCAGGCCGATCGCGACTTCATCCGCGACCGGATGCTCCAACGCGGCATCGCGTGCGAGCGCTACTTCGCTCCGCTCCACCGGCAGCCGCTATACGCCCGGTTCGCTACGGGGGCGAGAGGCGATCTGCAGGTTACCGAGCATGTATCCGCGCGCACGTTGGCGCTTCCATTCTTCAACTCAATAACCGACGGACAAATCGCCGAGGTCTGTGACGCTTTGCGCGAACTCACTCAACAGCAGTCAAGGCGGGACGGAGCACGTAAAGAAGATTGCCCTGAAGACTCGATCGCCTGATTCGGCCGGTCGCGTAGTCCACTACGAATCTTTCTTCGATGGTCAAACCAGATGTGCGCGCGATGGACCGGACTTCCCGGTGAGTGAACACGTGGCCCCTGGCGCTGCACGGCGTACCGCCCACATCCCACGTGGCCACGACATCGCCGTTTTTCACGCCGGGGTGAATCCGGTCGCGCAGGTACCGGAAGGCGGTGCGGGCCGTTCCGTAGTGCGTGGCATTGTAGCGATGATTGACGTCCACGAAAATCCGCCCTCGATGAGATGTGAGGCGGGCAAACTGGCGCATCGCTTCCACTCTGGAGGCGTGAGGAAAGACGTGTCCCAGGACATTCCAAAGACAAACGATTACGTCGAAGCGGCCCTGAACCGAATCCAGTTGTTCGGCGCGCAACGTCCGGAACGCTGCGGGCTGGGCGCCGAGACGCTGCATTCCTACGCTGGGTTCCAGTAAAACGACCTCCGTCAAGTTCCCAGCTTCGGCGATACGACGAGTGCGGCGCCCGTCGCCGGCGCCGACGTCGAGGAGGGAACGGCTGCCGGGCGGTATGTGGGAGATAACGATCTGATCGACCCGATCCAGATACAGCTTCCGCTCCTCGGCCAGACTCCCGAACATTGGAGCGATGCGATCATAGGCGGCGATGGGGTCGTGCGGATCTGCATTCGCGGCCGACATGAGGTTTCTTATACTGACAACCGCTCCCTTTGGTCACGGCTCAGTAAAGAGCCGATGTTTACTGAGCCGTGACCAAAGGGAGCGGTCTTGTAACTTGTTACGCCAGATCGCACAATAGCACGGAGTTATGGCCTGGAAAGCAATTCCCCGCTCGAATCAAATGCGAACTTGCCACTCACCGAATGGCCCGAAGCCAGATATTCGCGAATCCGTCCGCGATTGGGGCCGGCCTGCTTCACGGCGTCAATGAGGCAATCGACGGCATCCTGAACGGGCGTGCCCGGCTCTAGACGAAAGATCCAGGGAATGTTGGTCGTGGTCAGCTTGTGGTCTGCCGATAACGCAATCACCGGCAGGAAAGTCTTGACGGCGATCTGCTCGGCGAGATGCGCGGACGCCCGGTCTGTGGCGATCAGCCCGATCGCCTGTTGCTGATACACCAGGTTGACCAGATCCGTGGAAGACTTGCCCCACGCCGCCTCCGAGGGGATGCCGAAAATGCGATAGCCGCTCGCGTGCAACGTGGCTGCCAGCTTATCGGCCTGCGGCCCGAAGAGACCAATCGTCAACTCCGGCGCGCTGATATCCTCCGCCGGCGGCCCCGCATATTCCACGGTGTGCTCATTCACCGCCGCGTAAGGCTGGCTCATGGGGTAGCGGCGAAAAGCCAGCTTGCGGTCTTTCGCCGTTCCCAGATACAGCGGCGCCATGTTCTTGGCGTTCGGATCGAAGATCATCTCGCCGGTGACGCCTTTGAATCGCTCCAGTCCGTAGAGCGCATCGCGGATTCCGCCGCGGTTTAGCCCGGCCCGGCAGATGGCATCCAGCAGGATATTCATCGTGTCATACCCCAAAGCGGAGAAGGCATCCACGGAGGCCGAGTACTTTTCGGTGAAGCGTTTTTGGAAACTGAGCCAGTCAGGATCATCGCGGTTGGGATCGAACGGGTAAACCACTTCCAGGCCATTAGCCGCGTCACCCGCGATACGGAACAGGTCGTCTCCCACTACCCGCGCTGCGCCAAAGACGCGCTGCTGCATGCCCATCTCACGCATCTGCTTCAGGATCATGCCGGCGGGCGCTGCGTCAGCCCAAAGCACTATCCCATCGACATCCGAATCCTGAATCACCCGAAGCTGGCGGCTGAAGTCCATGTCGCCGGGCATGAACTTTTGCTCAATGATTAGAGGGTGTCCCAGGCGGCGCGAGGCGTCGCGGAACTTCAAGACTCCGAAACGGCCATAGCGCTCGTTCACGCGCAGTAGAGCGATCCGCTTGAGTCCCAGATCCGTATAGATGCGCCGGGCCAGCGTGTACGATTGAACGCGGTCGTCCTGAATGGTGGTGAGGATCCAAGGGATGATAGTTTCCGGAATGGTGGGATCGGTGGCGGCGCTGTTCACAATCGGCAGTTCCGCGCGCAAGGAAACCCGCAGCGCGATATGAGTGGAGTCGCCGCTGATCGATCCGAGCATCGCCCAGACCTTGTCTTCATAAACCATTTTGACGATTTCGTTGCTGGACGATCCCCACAACGCGCCGTCGTTGTGAATTTTGAGGCTGAACGGCCTACTGCCGTAGCCGCCGCGCGCATTGGCTTCGTCCACCGCCATCTGGGCGCCGTGCAGCATGGCCACGCCTAGCGTTTCGTCTTTGTGCTCGCGAATGGGGCCGAGAAATCCGATCGCCACTTCGGAGACCTCCGAAGGTTTCACGGTGCGCACATCGCGCGCCGCGCCGTTGTATTCCACCTCCTTGGTGTAGTTCTCGTAGTACGGTTTGGTGAACTTCGAGAACGGCCGCAGATCCTCCGGAACGCCTCCATAGGGTGCAAGCGTACGGTTGGGCGGCGGGCCCGGCGGATCCACTCCGCAGGCGCACGTGCCGGATTGCGCGTGCGCACCGGCGACCAGCAGCAAGCCCACTGCAACAACTTGCCAGCGCATGGCTACTCCTTTCGCTGCGGAATGAACATGGCTATCGCTTCCATCTCGATCAATAGATCGGGGCGGCACAGAATAGCCTGAATCCCCGTAGAGGCCGGCAGCGGATCCAGTTGCTGCTCCTGGAAGAATGCCGTGCGCTCCTCGTTGAAGACGGCGTAGTCCCGCTCGATGTCGCGCAGGTAGCAGGTGGTGCGCACGATGTCTTTCCAGGTGGCGCCGGCGGCCTCCAGCAGTTCCGTGATGTTCTGGTACGTGCGCCGGGTCTGCGCCCGGAAATCGCCGATGTGCGCCGATTCGCCCTTCTCATTCACACTGGCGGTTCCGGAAATCAGCAGAATCACGAGGCCGTTCAAATCGATCCGCAAGGCGCGCGAAAACGAACTCGGGCGCTCGTAGTGGTAGGCTTCATTCAGAACACTCGGCGCACTGATCGCGCGTTTTTCTACCCGAGTAGCACCACTGACTTGGTCAAGTGCTTCGGTGATTGTCATTTTGAACTCTCCTTTTTGATCCGGATTCCGTGGCTCAGGCCGTTAGCCGTCGCCACCCAAATGTCGTCGCCCTGAAAATCAACGCCGAATGTGTAATGGTGGGCCGGCGCGGTGTCCACTGCGATCTTGGTCACCTGCCCCTGCGCATCCCGCACCAGCATCTCCGGCGCGTGCGTGTCTAAAGCCGGACGGTAGGTGGCCCACTCTGTGCCATTGAAGTACGCCAACCCCTTGTCCGTGGAAAACCACGTCGCCGTGCCATCCACCGTCTTCACCTGGTTCAGGAAATTGCTGGGCAGGCCGCTGTCTTTATCCAGAAAGTTGCGCCAGTTGCGGCCGTCATAGCGGCTCGCGCCAAAGTAAGTCGCGGCCCAGAGGATCTTGTTGACGTAGCTTACCGAAGTCGTGATCTCGTGGATCAGCCCCTGGTCTTTGAACAGCACCAGTTCTGTCTCGCCATCCGGGTCGTCGTAATTCTTCCAGCGCTCGGTTTTGACGTCGTACTCCAGCACGCCCCCGCCCCAGACCGCGTAATAGACCTTATCCTCTGTAGCGGTCACGCTGTAAGTCCAGATTTCGTACATCGGCGTATTGCGCTCGTTGAAGAGGGTCCACTCGCCGGTGCGTTTGTTCAGGCGGCTGGCGCCCGCCGCGGTGGCCACCCACACGAAGTCGCCCAGCGCCGAAACACCGTAGACCACATCGTTGGCTAACCCGCTGTTGAGCTGCGTGAAAGTGTCGAAGCGCCCGCCCGAATAGCGGCTCAGACCGCCCATGGTGGCGATCCAGACGTCGTGCGTCTGCTTATCGACGGTGACGTAAAGTACGGCGCGGTGCGCCAGCCCATCCGCGGGAGTGAACACCCGCCACTTTCCGTTCTGATACAATCCCAGCCCGTTGTCGGTGCCCGCCCAGATCTTGTCGCCGTCTACACAAACGCTGTAGACGCGGTTGTTCGGCAGGCCTTGGGCAGTGGTGAAGTTCTCCCATCGAAAGCGCGGCAACTCTCCGGCTCCCAGCAGACCGATCGTCGCGAGAAAAACAGCAGCGAATCTCATAGCGTTTTCAGGTACTCAATCAAATCGTTCAGCTCGTCTTTGGCCAGGTCATTGGTGACCCCGTGCGTATCTTTGGGGTTGAAAACGGTCCAGATTTCCTCCAGACTGTTGGCCGAACCGTCGTGCAAATAGGGAGCGCTCAGCGCGATGTTCGTGAGGTGCGGAACATCGATCATCGGCGAGCGGTCAGTCCATTTGACAGTGCCGACATCGGCCAGTTGCTGGTTGGTGTGGTACTTGCCCGAATGGCAGACGTAACAACGGTTCTGCTCGGGGATCAGTGAGCCATCCTTGCTTTTGGCGCGCTCGAAGATGGCCTTGCCGCGTTCCTGCGCGGCGGTGAGTTCTCCGTCGGACCGCCGGTACCGGTTGGGCCGCAAAGGAATCGAGCCCACGTAGGTGACGAGATCGGCCAGATCCTCATCGCGGAATCCTTGCGAGCGGAAGAAGAAGCGCTCGGTGCGCGGGCCGCACTCGGTGAACAGGTCCGGATTGCCGCCGTTCCATTTGAACGGAGCCGTATTGGAAATATCTTCCAGCGAGCGGTTGTCCACGATATCCACTCCGAAACCGTCGGGCTCCAGGTCCCAGTGGAGGCCGTCAATAGTCGAATCGAGATGACAGCTCGCGCAGCCGAACTCGTGCTGGAACGAAAACTTCGACGTATAGAACAGGCGCTCGCCGCGCCGCCGCTGATCGACCACCAACGGTCCGCCCAGCCCGATCGTTCCGGCTATCTTGGCTGCGGCCGTGTCCACGATGGAGACGGTGTCGTCCAGGCGATTGGCCACGTACAGTTTCGATCCATCCGGAGAAAGCGCGATGCCCCGCGGATTCCTGCCTACCGCAATCCGCGCCAGCACATACCGAGAAGATGCCGATAGATCGTTGGCCAGCGCATCCCTTTCCGGAGACCGCGCCGCCATCACCAGCCGCTTCACATCGACGATAGCGATCTCGTCGGATCCGCTGGCTGACAGGTACACCTTTGACTTGTCCGGGGCAATGGCCACGCCAAACGGCAGCGAGAAGTAGCGTTCCAGTTCGTCGAGTGGCAGTTCGACTACTCCGCCGACATCTTCGCCAAATACCGCCAGCGAGTCGCCAAAGACCCAGCCATGCTCCACGTGCGCCAGCGGAATCAGGTTCTTCGGCCGCATCTGTGTGGCGACGCCGAGCCGCCCGTCCCGCGACAGCGCGATATGAAACACGCCGCCCACATTGTGAAGCCGCGTACGCGCGTCTACCACCTGCTGTTCCGCGTCGATTTCCGTGATCTCGGACTCAGGCTGCGTGCGGTGTTTGCCCGGATTGGGGTAGATGTGAGTGACATACACGCGCGAGCCATTCGCCGCTACATAGCTCGCGCCGCGACCGGCTGCCAGCCGCTTGGTCTCACTTCCGGTCCGCAGGTCGATCACCGAGACGTCGTTGCTGATGCGGTTGGCGACATACAAAGCCTGCCCTCGCGCGTCCAGCGTCACCCCGCTCGGTTCGAAGCCAGTGGGCAGCGTACGCGTTACCTTTAGTGAGGCCGCATCGATCTCCGTTACGCTATCGGCCCATGAGTTTGTCACGTAAATGAGCCGGCCATCGGGACTGAGAGCGATCCCGCGAGGTTGCCGCCCTACCGGTACGCGCGCGATCGCCGATTCTTTCGCCAGATCGACCACCACCAGTTCATCGGTACCTTCGCAAACCACGTAGAGCCGCCGGCCGTCGGGCGAGACCGCCAGGTCAACGGGACTGGGGTAGCCGCCGTTCGACGGCGTTTGACCGAACAGCAGCCACGCCGCCAACAGTCCGCCGATGACCCCGACTCGCATCGCCTATTTCTCCCGAATCTCCACGATCTGATCGGCAGCGACATCCTCCAGCACCTGCCGCTTTCCACTCGGCCAGTTCACGATCACCTGGGCGGCTTTGGTCGCGCTGCCAAGTCCGAAGTGCAACCGCCAGTCGTCCTGGCTGAGATAACCCGAGCCGGCCACCCGCTCGGATTTCTGCCTCATCCCGTTGGCGACAACTTCCACCGTGGCGCCGATGCCATCCCGATTGCTCTTCGTGCCGATCAGCCGGAATGCGAGCCAGTGTCCGGCCCCCGCGGTCACGTTGTGCAGCAACACTCCAGGCGCGCCTAGGTTCACCAGAAAAGCGTCCACCTTGCCATCGTTGTCGTAATCCGCAAAGCAAGCGCCGCGGCCGACGGATTTCGTCTGGAAGAACGGGCCGGCGGTGGTGGAGACGTCCTGGAATTTGCCGCCGCCCAGGTTCCGGAACAGCGAATGTTCCTGCGGCACCATGTGAATCAATCCGCCGTGAAAGATCAGGATGTCCTTCAGGCCGTTGTTGTCAAAATCGTACGCGCCCGTGCCCCAACTCGTATATTGGGCCGCCCATTGCGAGATACCGGCCTGTTCGGTGACGTCGGTGAACCCGAGTTTGCCGTCGTTCTTCAGCAGGCGATTGTATTTGGAATCGCTCACCCACAGATCCGCCCGGCCTGCGTTGTTCACATCGAAAAAGACAGGACCCATAGCCGAAGTCGATTCGCCGTTCTGGCCGAAAGCCGTGCCCGACTCCACGCCGATTTCTTCGAACGTGCCGTCGTGCTTGTTGTGGAACAGGAAATTCTCGGTCTTGTCGTTGGCCACGTAGATGTCCGGGTAACCGTCGCCATCGAAATCCGCCGCGGTCACGCCCATGGTGCGGCCTCTATACTTCGCGATGCCCGACTTCTTGCTCACGTCTTCAAAAGTGCCTTTGCAAGTGTTGTGGAACAGAAGATTGGTGTCGGCCTCGTAATCGAGCGGCCCCGGATAATTGTCGGCGGCGTAGTAGGAGCGATACTCGGGATCGAACTTCACATACCGGCCGATGAAGAGATCGATACAGCCATCGCGGTCGTAATCCAGCCAGGCCGCGCCGATCGCCCAGCCTGTGATATCGAGCCCGGCCTTTTTGGTTACATCCTCGAACGTGCCATCGCCCTTGTTCCGATACAAAGTGACGTGGCCGTAGCTGGTCACCAGCAGGTCTGTGAAGCCATCGTTATCGAAATCGGCGGCGATCGCCCCGAAGCTGAATCCATCGCCGGCCACACCGGCTTCTTCCGTCACGTCCGTGAACTTCCCGTTGCCGTCGTTGCGATACAGATGATTGTGCGGCATGGTGGCCGGGGGCTTGCGCAGGGGGTAGGGATGCATTCCAGGCGGCAGCGGCCGACCGCTCGCCACGAACAAGTCCGGTTTGCCGTCGTGGTTGTAATCGAACCAGACGCAGCCCGCGCCGGTGCTTTCGATTAGCGAACCCAGTTTCTCCGCGCCGATCGAGTGCGTGAATTCGATGCCCGATTGCTTGGTCGCGTCCTCAAACTGGATAGGGCCGGCTGCTTGGGCGGTCAGGCAAATCGCCAGAAAAAACCCGACACAGGCCGGGAGGCCTGTGCTACTGGCCTTGCCTGTGTCCGGTTTTTCCACTAACCAGCTAACACTCACGGCTGTACCTCCAGCATCTTCACCGGCACGATGGTCCGTAGAAGGATTTCCGGAACCTTGTTTTCCGGGGCGCGCTCCGGCCCGGTGTGGCAGCCCACACAGATGCGCTGCTCGCTGGGCCGCATCCAAAACCAGCCGTGCTCGGCCTGCACCGTCTTCCCAGAGCCATCCACCAGTTCCATCCGCAGCGGCTTATCGGCAGGGACCTGGATGTAAAACGACCCGTCGCCTTCCACCTCGGTTTGGCCCAACAGTGCCGCCTTCCCATCCGCGCCCTGTGTGTACGCTCGAACCATGTGCACGGCCGCCCCGTTGATCGGCGTTCGCGAAACCCGCGCATTGAGGCAAAGCAAGTTGCCCGCTGTTCGCGTCGGAACCAATCCCGAAGGAAACTCCCGTGGCGGGATTCGCGCAGCCACAATGACGGGTTCTACCGCGGATGCGTTCGACGGAGTTTCCACTGGGACAGTCTGACGATCCACCGCACTCCAGCGATACAGCCCAAATCTGCCCGCCTTTCCGCGCAGGCTGACGAGCCACACGTCCGGCGCCATCTCGGCGATCGGCCCCGCCGCATCCCCAACCGGTTGAGCGACGTCGGTCTGTTCGGCCAAACCCGATGTGAACCGCGCCAGGCGGTTGCCAGAATGGAAAATGTAATCGCCCGACGCTACCTGACGGGCTTCTCCGCGGTCGCGGCCGTGGTCGCACCGCACCGATTCCACGCCCGTACCATCCGGATAGACAGTGTAGATCTCACGGCGGCGTGAACCCTGGTCCGCCTCAAATAGGATTCGGCCGTCCGCCAGCACTTCATCTGTCAGGTAACGTCCGGGGACGAATGTCAGACGCGACGGTTTCCCCGCGATCTCGATATCAGATCCGTCAGGGGCGCTCCGGGTGTAGACGATCTGGTTAGGGGGCAGATACAAAGGCCGAATCCGATCCTCAGCGCCCTGCGTAATCTGGCGTGGCGTTCCGCCGGAAACGGCCACCTCCCAAATCTGCCAATGGGCGCCCGCGCTGCGTTTCCCGGAGAAGAGAACGCTGCGCCCGTCGTCGGAAACCGTCGCGTCGGCCGAGGCGTAGAACCCTGGGGCCAGATCGCGGCGCGTCTCCCCTATGACCAGTCGTAGGGTTGCCCCGGCGGGAAAGCGGTCACGGCCATCCAGCCAGGCTTTAGGCTCATAACGCGGCGCTTCGGTGAAAATGCAGGGCACGGTAACCCGCGTAGTTCCGACGGTTGCGCATAATGCCCCAACGGCGAGGACAGCTCCAGCGCCAAAAGCGACGAACACGGCCTGATTTGTCCGAGTCTTACGAGTGCCCACAGACACCAGCCCCTTAAACTAAGTGGTCCTGTGTGCAATTATCCCACCATTACGGTGTTAGAGGTCTGATTAACTGTAAAGCATGTCTAGAATTATAGTCCTGCCGGTACTTCTCGTGGATGGCGTCGCTCGGGAAAGCTTCGCCCGCGGGATAGGGATAGCTGCTCATCGCATGAAAAGGAAGGGGTTCCACACTTTGGGAGAACGCAGTGTTGGCGTCGGCGTCTTTGGCCCAGCCGTCCACCAACAGCAGAAAGTCGCGCGCCCAGCCTCGGGGCAGAGGCGGCAGGCGGCCGGCATCGTACCAGAGCTGCAGTTCGTCGCCCGAGCCCATCACCACCATGCGATCGTCCGCCTGCTGAACCAGTTCGCGCACATCGCCGTAGCGCGTGTACCGGCCGGGGGTAGGATTCCAGTTCGACAGCGCCGCTACCGAGGCATAGTCGAACGATTCCGGCCGCAGGCGCTGGGGATCTACCTGAATGCGCGAAAACCCCCGAAAGTGCAGTTGCGCGGCGCTGGCATCCACGGGCGTGGTCCGGGCCTCGGGAGCGGACGCATCTTGGACCAGGAAGATCTCATCCCAGTACACGCACATGTTGGTCACGATGCGGACTTCGCGGGAATCCGAGAGGAACCGCCCGGTGAGATCGACGGCGATGGTTTTGGTTTTCCCGGACGGCATGCCCATGTCCTCGATCACGGTCTTCCAGTGGCCGAAGGCATCCCTCACCTGGAGCGACGGGGAGACCAGCGGATGTGCGGATTGGGCGGACTTCAGGAAGGTGCTGCCGTCGGCCCAATCCACCCAGCCGTTGAGCACCAGCACCGCCCGGTTGGAGCGCGCCGCTGCGGGTCCGAAGTCCAGGTCGAGCGTATGCATTTCGGCAACCCCCGCCACATCCCGCGAGAATCCGTTCACGTACACCTGGTCACGCCGCAGCAGCGCGCCCAAGACGTCGTGACCGCGTTCGTCGCGGGCCGCGCGCGGATAGATCCGCCGCTTCACCCCATACAGACGGAATTCCGGATACGGCGGCCCTTTCCATTTCTCATTGGTGAACACTTCCGTGTCAGCCGGATGATCGAGCGCCAGCAGGCGGACCTGGTCGAGATACGAAACCTCGTTCAGCTCCTCGGTGATGTGGATTTCGTACCGCCCCTGTTGCAGGGCGAGCGACGAGCCGGGGATCGAAACATATTCGTCGTGATCCACCGGGAAGTAAGTGCCGTCTCCGGAGCTGGCGCCCAGCGGCGCTACGCCCAGCACATCGGTAATGAATTCGAAGGCGTGCCCGTTCCAGGTGAAGATCATAGGGCACGAGCCGGAGAGGCGCGGCGCTTCCTTGATGTGCAAGCGCCGGCGTGCCAGTTGACGCACTTCATTCTGGATCAAACCGTTGGGCCACGTGATGCGAATCGTGTCGACCACTTCGCGATCCCCTAGCTCAAAAGTCACCGGAGTGGTCTCGTACCGTTGCCGTTCGTAAAACGTTCCGGCCTTGACTTCAATTTCGGCTCCGGTGGGAATCTTGAGGCTCTTGACTCCTTCCAACTCCACGGTCAGCCACGCGCCGTTTCGCTTGGTTTCATTGGCGGAGTACTGGACTGTGCCGTCGGGCGCGATACTGACGCGATCGATTCGCCCGTCCCCATTGAAATCGGCCGTGGCGACCTTCGACACCTCCGCCGAGATGCCACCGCCGTCCGTTGCTTCGTAGCGCCCATTCAACCGGTCCCGGTAGAGAACGCGCTTGCCGTCCGCATAGGAGACCAGAAGGTCGAACGCCTTCGTGTCTTCCGGCAGGAAGCGGAAAGCCTTCGCACTCACAGCGCTACCCTGGACGAATGGAAAATCCCGCGTGCGGTCTTCCCAGCCAGCAATGCCATCGTTGCGAAGCAGCAAGGCGCGATCGCCCAGAAGGATCAAATCAAGGTCACGGTCGTGATCGTAATCGATCCACACAGCGACACGGAACCCGCTGCCGGAAACGGGAAGCGCCTGGCGCTGGAACCCGGCGGTTTTGTCATTTCGAAACAGTAACGGGCCATCGGAGGTAACGACACAAAGATCCACCAGGCCGTCGTTGTCGTAATCGCCGGTGGCGACGTACAATACGTGCCGAAGCGCGGACAGTCCGCGATCCACCAGTTCGGTTCCGCCACGGTACAGCAGGATTCCCGAATCGGACCAGACCAGCAGATCGGGTTTGCCGTCCCCATCGAAATCCAGCACCAGCGTACCGGCGGATTTCGGATCCACGGTGCCCGCGAGCGTACGCGTCCGGAACGTCGTGCGCAGCGCGTTTGGCAGGCTGGCGGTCCGGTCCTCTACCGGGTCGTAGATCTCCGCGTACATGCTCCAGTTGACATCTTCTTTGTCGGCATCCGGCTTGTCCTGCTTTTCCTTAAGCGCCCGGAATTCGGCGATGACGCGGTCGGCATCGGCCGTCCGGTCCAGGCTGCGATAAGCGCTGTAAAGCTGAAACCGCGGTGCAGCGAACGTAGCGTCCAGTCGGGCGGCGGTCTCAAATTCTTTCACGGCGCCCGCAAGATCGCCGTTTTGACGGTACAGTACCCCCAGGTTATAGTGCGAAACCGGTTCGTCGGGAACCAGACGGAGCATGCCCTGAAACTGTTCGATGGCCGCGGCCGGATTCCCCTGGATCTTGTAAGTGACCCCGAGATTGAACCAGGTGTGGGGCAGGGCCGGAGCCTCCTTCTGCACCTTTTTAAGCTCCGCCACACCCTGATCGGTTTCACCCGCTTTTAGCAGAGCGAGGCCGTAATTGAGCTGTTCGCGCACTGAATTCGGATTCAGATCGAGCGCCTTTCGAAACTCCCCCACGGCCTGTTTCTGTGTGGTCGGGTTTTCGTAAAACGCTTTGCCCAGGTTGCGGTGCTGCCACACCAGGTCGTCGTGTGTCGGCCGGTGCGAACCCTGAAGGACGACCGCTGCCGCTATCGTCAGGCCCAGGGCCAGCCACTGTTTTGGGCTGACCATGCTTACCGGTCTTCCGCGTAAATCCGCTGAACAAAGTTGGGGATGGAATTGAGATTGGGCCAGTCGGGATTGCGAGCCCACTCGGGATATGCCAACTGGAATTCCTCCGCCATGCGCTTGCCGGCGTCGGCGGCGGACAGGCCCTGCTTCTTCAGCGCCAGCGTGCGGGACCGCATGTCGAGTATGAAGGCGCGCTCCTGAGCGATCAGCGAACCGACGCCGATCGGGCTATGGTCGGGAATGACGATCCGCGGCTTCAGAGCCTCCAGTTTGTCGAGTACGGTTAGCCAGCTGGTGAATCCGCCGCTATCGGCAGCCGCGCCCGGGACCACCTTATTTTGCACCACGTCACCGGTTACCAGAGCGCCGTCTGGCTCCACCAGCACCAGTTCATCGCCTTTCGTGTGCGCACCGCCGAGCCACATCAGGCGGGCAGTCACGCCGCCCAGATCGAGCTTCAATTCGTTTTCGAAGACCACGTCGGGCGCTCGCATCTGGCCGACACCCTCGAGCAATCCGGCATATTCCGGCCGCTGCTTGAATCGAGCCACGACTTCGGCCCCGTGTTCCACCATTTCCTGCTGCTGTACGGCGGCTCGAAACAGAATGGTTTCCGGAGGGAAGCCGGATTCCCCCGCAGCGTGCTCGGGATGAAAATGCGTGGTAGTGAGATAAAGCTTGTGGCCTTTGGACAGCTTCTTCGCCACGCGCGCGACGGTCGCTCCGTTGGAAGGACCCAGACCGGTATCGACCACCAGGGTCGCCTGATCGCCGGTGATGATGACGACGTTGGGAAACCCGAAAATCACCTGGACATGTTCGGAAGCACGAGTCGTGTTCTCCGATAGGTTGGGCGCCGGAAACTGAGCCAAAGCAGCGGCTGCGGAAAGCCAGCACAAAATAAGTACGCGAAAGCGCATTGGTCCTCCCTATTGATTCGTGGCTATTGGATAGAGTGACACAAATTGGCCGTCCCCCGGCAACGCCGACGGTCAATACCGGCGAGTAGAATAAAGGCGGCTCTATGATTCACGCCTCCCCGGTAGTCAACGAATCCACAGCCCCGCCGCGGAAGACCGGCCTTGCCCTGGCCGTCATCGCCTCCGTCTTTTTCATGTGGGGGTTTGTCACCGTTCTCAACGATATTCTGGTGCCGCACCTGAAAGCGGTTTTCGAACTGAATTACACGCAAATTATGCTGATTCAGTTCACGTTCTTCTCGGCCTATTTTCTATTCGCGCTGCCTGCATCGAAGATCATTTCGCATTTCGGGTACAGCCGGAGCATCGTCCTGGGACTAGTGGTGATGGCATGCGGTGCGCTGCTGTTCCTGCCCGCGGCCGGCCTGCCTTCCTATGGGCTCTTCTTGACCGCGCTGTACGTACTTGCCAGCGGCATGACGATTCTGCAGGTTTCGGCGAATCCCTACGTCGCCGTACTCGGGCCGCCCGAGCGGGCCTCCAGCCGCCTGAATTTGGTCCAGGCGATGAATTCGCTGGGAACCACCATCGGTCCTTATGTCGGGGGCCTCCTGATTCTTTCCCAAGGCGGGGCTAGTTCGGCCCGGAACGCTTCCTCGGTCGAGTTACCCTATCTCGTCATTTGCGGCGTGCTGTTAGCGGTGGCCGTAGCGATTTCTCGATTTCACCTGCCCGTGCTGCAGCAGATCGAAGAGAGCGGCTCCGCGGAGAAGGTTGTCGACTCTGTGTGGAGGCATCGCCCGCTGATTCTCGCGGCCATCGGCATATTCGTCTACGTGGGCGCGGAGGTTTCCATCGGCAGCTTCCTGGTGAGCTATCTCTCGCAACCCGATATCGGAAATCTGCCGGCGCGGGTTGCGGCGGGCTTCGTTTCCTTCTATTGGGGAGGCGCCATGGTGGGTCGGTTCGCGGGTTCCGCGCTGCTGCGCAAGCTGCGCACGGGGCCGGTGCTGGGTGCGGCGGCGATGATCGCCTGTGGGTTAGTGATAACTTCGATTCTCACCACCGGCCACATCGCCATGTGGAGCATCATTTTGGTGGGACTCTTCAATTCCATCATGTTCCCGAGCATCTTCACGCTCGGAATCGCGGGCCTCGGCAAGCTGACCGGCAAGGGCTCTGGGATGCTAGTGATGGCGATTGTAGGCGGCGCCATCATCCCGATTCTCGAGGGCGCTGTGGCCGATCGGATCGGCCTTCACTTGGCTTTCGTTTTGCCTGCGGTGTGCTACTTGTACATCGTGTACTACGGCTTTCGAGGATCGCAGACTAGGGAAGCGCACGGTCAGGCGCTCAGCAGCTGACCAGCGCCGCAACTCCTCACCACCAGCCGTGTCCGGCAGCTTTCCGTTTGCTATTCCGGCTATGCGGGCAGCACCTCATGGCAAGGTTCAAACGGCAATGATTCCCATCACCACGCTGGCCCCAGAACCGTACGAGACCCGGCGAGATATTCGAGTGGTCGTTGAGCCGGCTACCGACGGATTCATTGGAACATTCTTCGACGCAAACATAAGTACATCAGGCGACATGCGAGGGGAAGCGGTTTCCAATTTCTATACTCTGCTACGCTGTTCGTTGCCAGGCTATGGACCTCGCTGAGATAAGGCGCCAGATAATAATCGCGTTGTTCGCTGATGACGAGCTTATGCAGCGGCTTGTGCTCAAGGGTGGGAACGCTCTAACCCTTATTTACAAACTCAGCTCGCGAGCTTCTCTGGATCTGGATTTCTCTATCGAAAATGATTTCGAGGACATCGATGCTACTCGGCAGCGGATCTTTCGGACGCTAAAAGACCGCTTCGATTCCGCCGGGTATGTCGTATTCGATGAGCGTCTAGATGCCAAACCGAAGCTTAGCGGTCCCGATGAGCGTCCCTGGTGGGGCGGCTATGAACTTAAGTTCAAGCTTATCGAAAAGAAGAAGCACTCCGCGATGCTGCACAAACCAGACAAAATGCGAATCGATTCCCTGATTGTAGGTCCAAGTCAGCAGCGAGTCTTCACCGTGGATCTTAGCAAATATGAGTACACGGATGGCAAGATCGAGCTCGATCTGGACGACTACACAATTTATGTCTACACACCAGCGATGGTAGCCATCGAGAAACTCCGGGCAATCTGTCAGCAGATGCCCGAGTATGAAGTGAAGGGCCAGGGCAGACCGCGCGCCCGTGACTTCTTTGACATCCACCTTGTGCTGTCCAAAGAGGGGATCGACCTGACAGCGTCGGAAAACTTGGATCTCATCCAAAGCATTTTTGCCGCAAAAAGAGTGCCGCTACGGCTAATTTCAAAAATTCGCGACCAACGCAACTTTCACGCCCCCGACTGGCCGTCCGTTGTGGCTAGCGTCACCGGCGATATTCAGGGCTTCGATTTTTATTTCGATTTCGTAGTGGGAGAAACTGAACGCCTACAGCCCCTTTGGGAAGAACAGGCGCCAATCTGAGTTGTGCTCCGGCTCGCGGATTCCATGGCCTATATAGAAATCGTATTCGAGCCCCAGTGCTTTCAGGCGTCCGTATTGCGCAGGGTCGTATCCTGCTCGTTCCATGTAGAATCCGATAGCCTGATGGTAAGGGTACACGTAATCCAACTTCTTGAGGGTCGCGATCAGCGTGCTAACTGAAATGCGCGATCGTGCATTGCGGAATGCCTCCATTACCTGGAAGGTGCCTCCGGCGTACACCGGTCGCACGACAATGTCTATCAGAGTTCGTTCGATTTTTGTGACATCGAGCAACTCGTCGCCGAAACGCAGATCGCTGACCTCTAAGCGCCCAGTGTGCTTCCCCGCGAGTAATACAAACCGCCATTGCCCAAAGGTGTAGACGAATGTCGATTCCCTCTGCTTTCCCGCAAATGCTCGGTCGATCCCGGCTTGGGTGAGTTCGCTTGTCCCAAAGTCTTTAGGGGATTGCTCCCTGTTGACGTAAATGGTTGTCGGGATCTGATCATTCAGAGAGTGCAAGAAAACGGCTGTTCCGTGAGACAGGTACGCGCCTTTGCTTTGGAGCGAGAGTCCCATCTGAAACGGCGAAGCCTCGCCCCAAGTATATCGGCTGATACGCCTCGCGCTGGGGTGGTTAATGGGAGTAAACTCGATGTGGCGCAGCTTCCCCTCGGTGGTCAGGAGATCAATAAACCGCCTTTTGCTCATTGTTTGTGGCAAACGCCATTCCGAACCGTACTCTTTCAAAATTGCCGATAATTGGGCTTCCGTGAATACCCGCTGGTCGGCTGAATCGAAAAACCCAAACAGCTTCGATCTTTCCGTCGAGCTTCTTCTTGGCATTTTTGGCCCTGGGGGGACGGTTCCGACCGCAAGACGGGGTTCCCATGAGTATATATACCATGGGAACCCCGTCTTGCGGTGCTGGGCCACGAGAGGGTTGGCCCATAGGCACGGTGGGTATATATACCCACCGTGTGGCCGCAAAGCGCCGAAAGGAGCGACTAAGATGCATGGCTTTACGGTCTTACCGCAGCTTGGTGGCTCATTGCAGGTGGCATATGGATGGTATATATACCATCCATATGCTGCCCTTCGCAGAGACTGTGGAGCACTACGGAGACTCAAGCTCCGCTGACCAGCGCCGGCGTTTTCCATCCCCCGAATACTTCTTCCAGCCTTTCCGCCACACCCAGCGCAATATCTTCCCGAAATGGCCGCGCCACCACTTGGACCGCGATCGGCAGGCCACTAGGCGATTCGCCGCACCGCACCACCGCGGCCGGCCAACCTGTCAGATTGTAGGCCATCGTGTGGCTGAAGCCGCGGAAGTTCTTGTCTACCGTCGAGGTCCCATGAAGCAAGGCCGGCTGCGTGTAAGCCGGGCAGAGGATCACGTCGTACTGGCTTAGAAACCCGCACATCTCCGCGCGATACGCGTCCAACTCGGCCCAATAACGGGCGAAGCCGCCGAGATCGGTGCGGTAGCCTTCCAGCTTATCCAGCCACGCCGTGAGCAAGGGGTGCAGCCGCCCAGAGCCCAGATACTCCAGGTATTCGCGCAGCCCGTCGCCGCCATCCGCTCCGATCAGCTTCATTTCGAGATCGTACGCCTGCGCCAGGCAAGCCGGCCGCGCCTCCTCGACAGCCGCGACATCACGGGCTAGCTCCTGCGCCGCCGCGCCGACCACGCCAGCAACTTCGGCGGTTGGCGCCGCCATCCCGTTGTCCGTGTAGAAGGCGACCCGCAGATCCCGCAGTTTCACCTCTGCCGGATCGGCAAGCGGAAGATCGATGACAGACGCATCCCGGCCGTCACCCGATACCAGCAGCTTCATCAGCGTGAACAGGTCCTCTACACGCCGCGCCATGGGCCCGATTTGCCACAGCGTCTCGATCCAGCCGCCGGCCGGAGGGAAGTGGCCGGTCCGCGGTAAGCGGCCGGAAGTGGGCTTAATGCTCGCTATGCCGCAGAAGGCTGCTGGCAAACGCACGCTCCCCGCGGCGTCGCTTCCCAGCCCAAAGGGCGATCCGCAAGCCGCAATCAACGCGGCTTCTCCGCCGCTGCTTCCTCCGGACGTTCGCGTCAGATCATAGGGATTGTTGGTCGCGCCGAACAGCAGGTTGTCGCTTTCGAAAGCGAACAGCAAATCCGGGAGATTGGTCTTGGCGATCGGAATAGCGCCGGCGCGGCGCACGCGCGCCACCACGGTTGCGTCTTCTGTAGAGGGCGCCGCATGGCGACGCCCCACGGTGCCCGCGGTGCAAATTGTTCCCTCCAGTTCCAAGGAGTCTTTAATGCTGAAGGGTACCCCGTGAAACGGCCCGCTGCCTTCACCGCGCGCCATCGCTTCGTCCGCTCGACGCGCCTCCAGCAATGCTCTTTCGGCGAGCGCTTCGACCGCCGCGTTGATGCGCGGATTCACACGCGCGATCTGCTGCAGGTGCGCCTCGATGAGTTCCCGCGACGAAATCTTTCGCACACGGATCAGCGCGGCTTGCCCGGTTGCGGAAAGAGAGAGTAGTTCGTCCATCGCTGCGGCGTCGGTCAGATTTGATTATGACGCCTGAGCACGCCCACGCGGATTAATACCTAGAACTCTGATATTATGGTGTTCCGAGTGAAACTGCATCCCATCGATATCGCGATCATTCTGGCTTACCTGCTGACTTCCGTCCTGGTGGGTTACTGGGTCTCTCGGCGCGCCTCGCGGGACACCAAGGCTTACTTCCTGGGCGGCAATACGCTGCCTTGGTACTTCCTGGGCGTATCCAACGCCTCCGGCATGTTCGATATCGCCGGCACCATGTGGCTGGTCTACCTGATGTTCCTGTACGGGCTGAAGAGCGCATGGATCCCCTGGCTTTGGCCGGTGTTCAACCAGATTTTCCTGATGGTCTATCTCTCGGCCTGGCTGCGCCGCTCCAACGTGACCACCGGCGCCGAGTGGATTCGCACCCGTTTCGGCACCGGGCGCGGCGCCCATCTGTCCCATCTCATCGTGGTGATCTACGCCTTGGTCAGCGTTATCGGCTTTCTCACTTACGGGTTCAAAGGCATCGGGAAATTCGCCGTCGATTTTCTGCCCTGGCACCTTTCCGCCAATCAGTACGCATTGATTCTCATGGGCATCACCACCTTCTATGTAGTGAAGGGCGGAATGTTCAGCGTGGTGATCACGGAGGTGCTGCAATTCTGCATCCTGTCGGTGGCGTCGATTGCGATCGGCATCATTGCCATCACGCGCGTATCGCCGGAGGCGCTGCGGCGGGTGGTTCCGGCGGGCTGGGACCAGATCTTCTTCGGCTGGCATTTAAACCTCGATTGGTCCGGGTTGATCGCCGCCGCCAATACCAAGATCGCCGAAGACGGCTACACGCTGTTCGGAGCGTTCTTTATGATGATGCTCTTCAAGGGAATCCTCATCAGCATGGCCGGCCCCGCCCCCAACTACGACATGCAGCGCATCCTGTCAACCCGGAACCCCCGCGAGGCTTCCATGATGAGCGCCATGGTGAATGTGGTTCTGAACGTGCCGCGCTATTTCATGATTTCGGGGCTTACCATTCTTGCATTGGTCTTCTACAGCGACAAGATTCGCGCGATGGGCGACAAGATGGATTTCGAAATGGTGCTGCCCGACGCGTTGACTCAATTCGTGCCGGCCGGGCTGCTGGGGCTTTTGGTAGCGGGGCTGCTGGCCGCATTCATGTCCAACTTCGCCGCCACGGTGAACGCCGCGCCGCCTTACCTGGTGAACGACATTTACCGCCGCTTCATCAACCCGCATGCGAGCGAGCGGACGTATGTGCGGTTGAGCTATCTGGCGTCGTTTGGTGTGGTGGTGCTGGGCGTTACCTTCGGCTGGTTTGTCGGTTCCATCGATGCCGTAATCAAGTGGATCGTCTCGGCACTGTGGGGAGGTTATATCGCTTCCAATATCCTGAAGTGGTACTGGTGGCGGTTCAACGGCTTCGGTTATTTCTGGGGAATGGTAGCGGGAATCGCGGGATCCCTGATTATTCCGTTTGCACTTCCCGACGTTTCGGCGCTCAATTCCTTTCCCATCATTCTGGGATTCTCGCTGGTGGGCGCATTTGCCGGAACACTGTTGACCAAGCCCGAGGATGACGAAGTATTGAAAGACTTTTACAAACGCGTCCGGCCGTGGGGCTTCTGGGGACCGGTCCGCGACCTGGTCATGAAAGACGACCCGTCATTCGTGCCCAATCCGGACTTTGCGCGCGACATGTTCAACATTGTGGTGGGCGTCGCCTGGCAGACCAGCCTGATTGCCTTCCCGGTCTACATCGTGATTCGACGCTCGACGCCGGCGATTATCGCGATCATCGTCGTCGCGGTAACTTCCACGATCCTGAAGTTCACCTGGTATGACCACTTAAAGAAGATGGACCTTGCAACGCCGGAAGCGCCCCACGTAACTCCTGTGCGCGTTTGAGTGGCACAGGCCTCCCGGCCTGTGTCCGGTTTTTTCAGCTATCGGCTCGAAAGAGACACAGGCAGGAAAGGAATGCCTGAGCCACGTGTTTATCCGATCACCGCTTCCACTACGGTTTCGCCGCCCACGCCATGCGGGGGCACTACCAAATTGCCATCCACTTCCCGTCCGTCTACGCTCAGTTTCACCTGATTGCCGGGCCCCTGCCGCCGCACCTGGATCTGGTACCTCACACCACGAAACTTGCGCACCGCCCGGAACCCCGTCCAGCGCTCAGGAATAACCGGCGCTATTCGCAGTCCCTCGTAATCCGGGCGAATGCCGAGAATCCACTGCGTAATCGCGTAGTAATTCCAGGCCGCGGTGCCAGTGAGCCATGAGTTCTTGGCTTCACCGTGCGTCGGCGCGTCACGCCCCGCGATCATCTGCGCGTACACATACGGCTCACACCGGTGCACGTCGCTGATGGCTTCCCGAGCCGATGGGTTGATGCGTTGATAGTAGTCGTAGGCCTCGTCGCCCCTGCCGATCAGAGCCTCCGCGATCATGATCCAGGGATTGTTGTGACAAAATATGCCCGCATTCTCCTTATACCCAGGCGGATAGGACGAGATTTCTCCCAGATGCAGGTAGTAGCGCGAATAGGCCGGCTGCTGCAACACGATACCGTGCGGTGTGGCGAGATGCTTGCGCACCGAGTCCAAAGCTTGGCGCGCCAGACCGTCTTCCAGGCCGATACCCGCCAGGACACAGAAGCCCTGCGGCTCGATGAAGATTTTCCCCTCGACACATTCCTTTGACCCGACCTTGTGGCCGAAATCGTCATACGCGCGCAGGAACCATTCCCCGTCCCACCCCTGCAGCCGCACCGTTTCGTCCATGCGCGCGGCAGCGGTCAGGCACTGCAGCCCCTGCTGCTCGCACGAGCGATGAGCGGCAATGGCCGCCAGTTCCTTGGCCGCCAGTACAAACAGTCCGGCGATGAACACGGACTCCGCCACTTTGCCATCCTTATTGGTAGTCGTCTGGAAGGATTGCCCGGGCGTGTCGGAAAAGCAGTTCAGGTTCAGGCAGTCGTTCCAATCGGCGCGGCCGATTAGCGGCAGACCGTGCGGACCCAACCGTTCCAAAGTGTAACGGAAGCTGCGCTGCAGGTGGTCATAGAGCGAAACCTCGGAACCAGGCTGGTTATCGTACGGAGCGGGTTCGTCCAGAATGCTCCAATCGCCGGTCTCTTTGAGATAAGCCGCAGTCGCCAGAATCAGCCAATGTGGATCATCATTGAAGCCGCTACCGACATCGTTGTTGCCCTTTTTCGTAAGCGGTTGGTACTGGTGATAAGCGCCCCCGCTGGGGAGTTGCGTGGCCGCCAAGTCGAGGATACGGGCTCGCGCACGTTCCGGGACCATGTGCACGAAGCCCAGCAGGTCCTGACTGGAATCCCGGAATCCCAAACCGCGCCCGATGCCCGATTCGAACAGCGAGGCCGAACGCGACATATTAAATGTCGCCATGCATTGATAGGCAGTCCATATGTTCACCATGCGGTCGGTGTGGACCTCGGGCGTCTTCACCTGGCAAACTCCCAGCAAGCCATCCCAGTACTGGCCCAGCTTTTGAAATGCGGCGTCGGCGTTTGCTGGATCGCGATAACGGGCGATAAGCGGTTTGACCGTCCTCTTGTTGATGGTCTGGGAATCCGGCGGATCGAACTTGTCGTCTTTCGGGTTCTCCTGATAGCCCAGCACGAACACGATCTGGCGGGTCTCGCCCGCCGCCAGGGCCAGGCGCACGTGGTGCGAACCGATGGGCGCCCAGCCGTGGGCAACGGAGTTAGAAGATTCGCCGCGCTCGACTACCGCCGGCCGGTCCCAACCGCGCATCGGTCCGAGAAAGGCGTCGCGCGCGGTGTCGTATCCCGCCAGCCCGGCAGAGCAGGCGAACCAGGCGAAATGGTCGCGGCGCTCCCGATATTCGGTCTTGTGGTAAATAACGCCATCCTCGATTTCGACTTCCCCGATGCTATAGTTGCGCTGGAAGTTGGTAGCGTCATCCTGGGCATCCCACAGGCAGAATTCGACTGCGGAAAACACCGACAACTCGACCGGCGCCAGGCGCTGGTTCGTCACCGTGAGCTGCCAGATTTCCAGGTTCTCATCCACCGGAACGAAGTATCGAGTGCTGGCGCCGATCCCTTGTCGGCGTGACCGGATCACGCTGTACCCCATGCCATGGCGGCAGGTATACTGCTCCAGCTCTCGCCCGGTGGGCTGCCAGGAAGGCGACCAGTAGTCTCCAGTGGCATCATCCCGCAAATACAGATAGCGCCCGCCGTAATCCAGCGGGACATTGTTATATCGATAGCGCGTGATCCGGCGTAACCGGGCATCCCGATAGAAGGAATAACCGCCGGCCGTGTGCGAGATGATTCCGAAGTAGTCCTGACACCCCAGGTAGTTGATCCATGGCAGGGGCGTATCGGGCTGCGTAATCACGTATTCCCGGTTCCGGTCGTCGAAATAGCCGTAGCGCATATTTGGAGTTGTGGGTCTCTTTATGATACAACGAGCGTGGATGAAAACCCCAAGCCCGATTCGCGGCCAAGAATCTGGTTATGGCGTACGTGCAGATTGCCCTCCAGGGCCTCGACGAGGGAGGGCGATGCGACAACGCGGTGCCGGTGTTTGAGCAGGCGATTCACCGGTACCCTCAAGAGTGGTTTGCCTGGGCCGGTCTCGGGGAATGCCTTTTTTCCCCGTGTGATAGACGCGTGGCAGGAAGTGCATGCGAGGATGGGGCTGACTCCCGCGGCGCAGGAGTAAGTTTTGGGGCGGCGCCATGCGCTGCCCAGCGAGTCCGGGTACCACTCGGCAGCGCATGGAGCTGCCCCACCTACCAGACCTGCGTGGCCAGAACCCTGGGGTGCCCCGATGTGCCCTGCTCCACCGGAACGCGCAACACGATCTGTAGATTCTTCCTTTGCCAGCCCACCGGAAGGTGCTGTACCACTTCGGAGAAATACTTCGGGTTACTGAGCAACTCGCCGGCAGCCATCGTGCCGAAATGCGTGATGCCGGCGGCGATCACCACCGGGCGGTCGGTGTCGGTGTCGAGCAGGCGGGACACAATCGCGTAGTCGTTTGGAATGTCCCAATATGGCCAAGCCCCAGTTAGTTTCCAATCGGTGCGCTCGGGGTGCAGGCGATCGCGGACCATATCGGTCTCCCGGGCGCTATCTTTGACAAATGTAAAGCGGAGTTGGCTGGCGGCGCGCAACGTCCAGTGGTTGTCGAAGGCGCCAATGAGGACTGCCGCGTTCTCGCGCAGGTCAGAAGACGAAGTCGATCCTTCCCCGCGAATCCGGTATTGTTTGCCATGTTTCTCCAGCAGGGACGCCAACCGCGCCAGACATACTGCGTCGCCTAACGCAAGGTAGCGGTCGCGCAGGATGACCAGTTCGTTTTTGGCAATGGGTCCTGAGGCAAATGTGGCGGGTGCGGAGGCTGGGTTGGCAGCGGCGGCTTGGATCCGATCCTGAGCCTGAGCCGAGACCAGGTTATAAGCGACCGGTTGGCCCAAGCTGATGAGCACGGTCCCCGGCGCGTCCAGGATCGGACTCCAGAACTGCTCCAGACTGGATCGTCTCCAACCCGGCAACGCCCAGGCCACTGCGGCGAGCAGGATTAGAGCGGCGAGGCCAGCCGCAGCGTACGTCCATAGCCAATTCCTACCGCGCGGCGCCACCACCGGCGGGTGCAATCCGTTGGCCTTATGAAATTCCGGAACATAACCGCCAGCCACCAGGTCAATTCGGTACTCCGACTCGCGTCCGGCTTCCTGGTAGTATTGCGCGAGCTTCTTGCGCGTCTCGGCCGCGGTAGCACGAACAATCGGATCCTGATTGGTGTCATAGTCCGCGGCGCGCCCGAACACTTCCACCCCGAGGACGCGCTCCTTGAGCGTCGCCGCATCGCCGGCGAGCGTCTGCTCGGTAACGTACCGCAACAAGCTTTGGCAGCGCTTGCTGCTGCGGAACTGCTGGCTGCTGAGCAACCGCTCCAATTGTTCCCGGATCTCCTCTGCCTGCTGCGGCAGCAGAAACAACAGCGGCGCTGGTGGGTCCGCCCTGGTAGGCAACATTTAAGACCTCTTAGTCGTAATATACCACGGATCGGCACGTACCGTACCCCCATGAAATTTCACCGCTCCTGGATGGCGGCGCCTTTTCCAACTCAGTGTTATTTAAGATAAATAGGACTTTTTCTACAGTACAATACCGTATGCTCCCTGTTCCAGGGCTCCCAGACTGCCTTACGATTTTGACAGCAAACCAGGATAGGTCTTGAACAGAAGAGGTTTCGCAATGCAGTTGATGCCCGAGACCACGTTTCGGATTTGCGTCAAGAAAGGGTCTAGGAGGAAGCTATGAAGGATATCGGTCCATCTCGGTGGGTGGTTCTTCTCCTGTTACTTTTGGTGTTCGGCGTCCCGGTGTTCGCCCAGGAGGCCGCCATCGTGGGGAGCGTCACCGACCCGACCGGGGCGGTACTGCCCAACGTAACCATCAACATCACAAATACAGATACCGGCCAAGTCTCTAGTGTCAACAGCAATGAGGTCGGCCAATACACCCTGCCCGCTTTGCGGGTGGGCACTTACACTGTACAAACGACGGTCGCGGGGTTTAAGGCTTGGACGTCCAAGGGCGTTGTTCTCAACGTTGGGGATCGCGTCCGCGTCGACATCAAGCTCGAAATCGGTGCCGCCACTGAAAGCGTCACAGTAGAGTCGGAGGCCTTGCACGTGCAGGCCGATTCCAGTGAAATCAGCAGCGTCACGACCGGCTCACAAATGTTGAACCTGGCCATGAACGGCCGCAACCTGGTCACCCTGGCAACCTTGACGCCGGGCGTCTCCGGGAAGTTGAATTCTTTCGAAATGCCTACCTCGGTGGGCAGCGATTGGCAACTCAGCTTCAATGGACAGAACCCCGACCACAACGTCTGGATGATAGATGGCGGAGAGGACTACGACCGCGGCTCAGGGGGAAAGATGTCGATCATGCCCTCCATGGAAGCCGTCGGCGAGTTCCGTTCCCTGACCTCGAACTACAGCGCTGACTATGGCTTGGGTTCGGGCGGTACGATCGCCATGGTATTCAAGTCCGGCAACAGCAGCCTCCACGGTTCGTTGTGGGAGTTCGTCCGCAACAATGCCATGGACGCCAATAACTATTTTCTGAACGCGGCGGGCCAACCGAGCCAAGTCTTGAAGTTCAATACCTATGGCTTCAATCTTGGCGGCCCCGTGGCTATCGGAAGGTACAACAAAGACCACAACAAGACGTTTTTCTTTTACAACATGGAGTGGCGCGCGGTCCGTCAGGGTCAAAGCGTGAATGCCGTCGATCCCTCCGAGGCGGAGCGCGGTGGCAACTTCGGCAGCACGCCAGTCTACGTGCCCACCGGCCTGTCTGCGGCCCAGAACGCCCTCTTTGCGCAGTACGGTCTTGTTCCCGGACAGCAGTTCCCCAACAACACGATTCCGGCGGGTCTGATCAATCCGGCTGCGACGGCCTTCCTCGGTACCGGCGCGCTACCCACGCCGAATTATGTGGATCCGAGCGGCGTATCCCGGTACATCGGCGGGGGAACCCTTCCCACCAACGTACGGGAAGAGTTGGCCCGCATCGACCATCGCTTCAATGACAAATTCTCCATTTTCGGTCACTTCGTCGCTGAATCGGTCTCGCAGGCCTATGGCACGTCCATGTGGAGCAGCGATAATTATCCGACGGTCGGCTCCACATTTGGGAACCCTTCCTATAGCGCCGTGGTACACGCCGCCTATACGATTACTCCCAACCTGTTGGACGAAGCGTCGTTCAACTACAACGGGAACCGGATCAGCATCCTTCCCACCGGGATCTACCAGGAGCCCAGTACAGCGATTAACAGCCTGCTCTTCCCCAGTAGCGCCAACGCTGATAACCGCTTGCCTGGAGTCACTTTCCAGTCGGGCGTCGGGACGGAGTATGACGCGAACTGGCAGCCTTGGACGAACCGCGCTGACGATTACCAGGTTCGCGACGACTTCTCCTGGCAGCATGGGCGCCATGCTTTTAAATTTGGCGGCCAATTCATGGAGTACAACAAGACGCAGACGTCTTTTGCGACTACCCAAGGCGAGTTCACCTTCAACGGCCTGTTCACGGCCAGCCCGACAGGCGCAGGCGGCAATGCCTTCGCGGACTTCCTGTTAGGTTATGCCTCAGGCTACAACGAAGCGATGAACCAGACCGCCGGCGTCTGGCACGACCAGACCTATGCGTTCTACGCTCAGGACAACTGGCGTGTTAACAATCGACTGACCGTTAACCTGGGTATTCGTTGGGAAGGACTGCCGCACACCTATGAAGTCGACAACAACATGGCGAACTTCTATCCCAACCTGTATAATCCGGCTAACGCACCGACCTATCTTGCCAATGGCTCGATGAATCCCAACGGTCCCGGATTCCAAACGATCAATGGCGTTCCGTATTACTTGAACGGAATGTCGCTCGCGGGGCAAAATGGCATTCCTGCCGGTTTGGTCCAAAACTATTGGAACAACTGGGCACCGCGTGTCGGACTTGCCTGGGACGTTACGGGAAGAGGCAAGACGGTGATTCGCGCCGGCTTCGGGATCATGTACGAGCGTGTACAGGGCAACGACATGTACAACTCATACACCAACCCGCCGATCAGTTACACGCCCAATGTGAACAACGTTTTGTTCTCCAATCCGAACACTAGCGTGATCACCGGGCAGACGGCCACTTCGCCCTTCAATCCGTCCAGCATCACCGCCCTGTCGTACGGGAATTACAAGGCCCCTACCAGTGACCAGTGGAGCTTTGGCATTCAGCAGGAGTTGTTCCCGCGCGGAGTATTGTCGGTATCCTATGTGGGCAACGTCAATAGGCACCAGAGCGTGGCCGTCGATATCAACGCGCCCGCACTGACGAATCCCCTGCGAGCGGAGGTGGCTAACAACACACTCGGCGTCAACTCGATCCGTCCCTATCAGGGGTTCGGTTCGATCCTGACGTACGAGAATGTTGAAAATTCCAACTACAATGCGCTCCAAAGCAACTTGCGAATCGAGGCCGCCAAGGGCCTGACCTTGCAGTTTGCCTACACGTTCTCGAAGGCTCTGGGCGAGACACCTGCCAGTGTCGAGAACAATGGTGCTACAGGCAACTTGGGCGAACTCGACCTGCAAACTGCCTCGAACCCCTATAATCTACGATATGACTACGGCCTAAGCCAGTACAATCGGACCAACGTCGCGGTCTTCAACTACGTCTACGAGATCCCGCTCCTGAAGAATTCCTCCAATAAGGCTCTGAAAGGCGCCTTTGGTGGATGGTCCTTCTCCGGAATCACCACCTTCGAATCGGGCTTGGCTCTCACGCCGTACTACAGCAGCGCGACCCTCGGCTTAGGCGGCGACGTCTACAACCGGCCCAACGTGACGGGCCCGGTTGCGACTCCCAACACCCAGGCTGAATGGTTCAATCCCGCGGCCTTCACAGCTCCGGGATTACTCCAATATGGCAACGCCGGCAAAGGACTCATCACCGGACCTGGCATGAACAACTGGAACCTCTCCCTGTTTAAGGATTTCAAAGGCATTCCCTTTATCCACAAGGAAGGCGCCGATGTGCAGTTCCGCTTTGAAACCTTCAACACATTCAACCACACGCAGTTCGATCAGCTAGCCCTCAACGCGTCGGCGGCCGGTTTCGGTAGCGCCGTCACCGCGTATGACCCTCGAGTCCTCCAATTCGGTCTGAAATTCAAATTCTGACCGTTGTTTTTTTGGAGATAGCCCCGCTCGCAGCTAAAGGCTGCGAGCGGGTTTTTTTATTTTGTCGGCTCCTTGACTCGGATAACCCGATCAGCCGCGACGTTTTTGAATTCCTGAGTGATCCCTGAAGGCCAGCGGATTTCGACCGAGTCGGCAGAAGTGTTCCGACCGAGCCCGAAGTGAACGGGGCCCGCGCTCGAGGAAGCATAGCCTGCGGCGAAAGACACGTGATTGTATTGGGCAGTCCCGCCGGCCGTCACCTTGATTCTCGCCCCAATACCGTCGCGATTGCTCTTGGTGCCCTCCAAATCGAACTCCAGCCAGTAATAGGCGCCGGCGGTGTCGTTGATCCAAACCTCGGCAGGCGCGTTGATGGCGGTGGCTACGACGTCCAGGCGGCCGTCGCCATTCAGATCGCCGATAGCCGAGCCGCGATGCCGCCGCGGTGGCTGTGCAGTCAAGCCTGCTTCTGCCGTGAGTGCACGAAATTTCATGCCACCCAGATTCTGGAACACGGTATTGGGCTGCTCCACTTGCACTATGGACGCATATCCCAGCGACTGCACGTGACCGCGCGTGACAAATATGTCCTTCCAGCCATCGTTATCGAAATCGGCGATCGTCGGGGAATAGCCCGCCATGGGTGAGCTGAGACGAGTCATGCCGCTGGTTTCGGTGACATCGGCGAACGCGCCCTTCGTCAGGTTACGGAACAATGGAAAGGTCTCCTTGTCGAGCGCGGCATAAGCGATATCCGGATAGCCGTCGTTGTCGATATCCCGGAAGTCTACCCCCATCCCCGAAATGAACTGCCCGTTTTCGGTGAGCGCTACGCCGGCCTCGAATGCGACTTCCTCGAACTTACCGCCGCCCTTGTTATGAAAGAGCGAGTTATAGACCTTGTCGTTGGTGACGAAGATGTCGATCAGACCGTCCAGGTCGTAATCCGCGATGCCCACGCCCATGCCCTTTCCGGGATGAGCACGGATTCCGGATTCCGTTGAAATATCGCGGAAGGTCCCATCGCCGTTATTCAGGAATAACTGGTTGGCCGTTGGCTTGTAGAATTTGGGGTGGCAATAGTCGCGCCGGCCCGCTTCCGCTTCGCAGACCGGTTCGTTCTGGATGTCCCAGGCCAGATAGTTCACCACAAACAAATCCAGCAGCCCGTCGTTGTTCACATCCAGCCATGCCCCGCCGACCGACCACAGAGGACCGTACTGGCTGTCCGTCCGGTTGAGCCCCGCCTTCACCGTGACATCCGTGAACGTGCCGTCGCCGTTGTTGTGATACAACCGGTTCCCGTGCACACCGCCGACGAACAGATCTTTGTAGCCGTCGTTGTCATAGTCCCCGACAGTAACGCCATTGTCGAAACCCACGCCGGCCAGGCCGGCTTTCTGGGTGACATCTTTGAAGTTTCCCTTGCCGTCGTTTTCGAAAAGGCGGTCGGAGTACCCGGGAGAAGTTTTTTGGAGTGTTTGTATGTCGGCGCCGTTGGTGAAGAAGATATCCAGATGACCGTCGTTGTTGTAGTCGAAGACAGCTACGCCACCGGCCATGGTCTCCGGCGCGTGACGTTGGGGGGTTTCCGAACTGTCGAGCCGGAAATCGATTGAGCGATGGACGAAGTGGATGGGTGTTCCCGTGTTCTGACCCGACACCAGCCAGGCGGCCGTGGGCAACAAGGCTAAGGCCCCGATCGCTCGCCATGCCGGGAATGCCCGATTCATTTCTGGGGGCCACCATCGTGGCCCGGAATCTGAATGAGTGCATCCGGCGTTTCCTGTTTTGCCAGCTCTTTGACTGTGGCGAACTCGGCGTTGGCTTGCTCCTGCTGACCCAGGGAGACTAAGAGCCGGCCGAGCCGGTAGTGCGCATCAGGTTTCGACGGATCGATTCGAATGGCCTCGCGAAATTGAGCCGCCGCCTGATCGGAATCGTTGCGGGCCGCCAGGAGAATTCCCAGATCCAAATGCGCGAGCCCAACTTTCGGATCCAGCTTTAATACGCGCCGCAAATGTTCTTCGGCGTCTTTTTCGGCGCCGGAGTGCAGTTCTGCATCGGCCAGGTAAGTGAGCGCCTGCGGATGTTGCGGCTGATCGGCCAGCTCCGCCTGAAACTCGCGCCGGGCTTCGTCGTAGCGCTTCTGCTTCCAATAGAGATAGCCAAGACCAAAGTGGGCTTCGGGTTCGTGCGGGGACGCTTTCACGGCAGCCTCAAACTCACCAGTCGCCTGCTCCTCCTGGTTGGCCGCATCGAGCACTTCGCCCAATAGCATGTGAACGGGCGCCGAATCCGGATTCTGAGTCAGCAGAAATTTAAACTCATTTTTGGCGGCCTCGTACTGTTTGGACCACAGATAGCTTTGGGCCAACTTGAAACGCAGTTCAGTGTTGTCGGGCTGCTGCACGGAGGCGCGCTTAAGCTGGGCGGCGGCGGCGTCGAACCGGCGGCTGCCGTAGTAACTCATCCCGAGCAAGACGCGGGCCTGGAAGTTGTTTGGGTCCGCCTTGGCGGCCTGCTCGAACAGAGGTATGGCGTCGGTGAATCGGTCCAGTTTGAAGTAGGCCAATCCGAGATTCAGGTGAAGGCCCGGCAGGCTGGGCTCCAGAGCGAGGGCCGCGCGATAATGCGATATCGCCAGTTCATACTTGCCCTCGCGTGCCAGCGCGAGTGCGGTGTCGGCCTCGGCGGCGGCTCGCGGGTTCGCGGCCGGCCACAAGCGTGCGGTCAACACCAGCAACACGAGGGCGGACCTCATAGAAGGTTGCACGTCACCAGCCGCTTGTATAGTAACGCTATGACTCCGCAGCTGACAACCGGAGCCGGCCTAACCAAACCCCAGGAACTCGCCCGGCCAGTAACGCCGCAGGGCCGGAATAACGAACGGACCTCCTGGGTGCAGGAGGAGGGCAGGAGCAATTCCGCGCCGCGGCCGTTACTCGAAGTATGCCGAAGTGCAGTACATTTGTGCGATTGAAACGAACTTCGATTAGGTTCATGCTCAGAATGGGGGGATGTGAGTCTCAGGCCTTACCAGTCCAGGCTGGGTAAGGGGGTTCCAGGCGCAATATGGAAGTCGCACCAGATGCAGCGCAGGCTGCGAACATTAACGTTAAGCTGCTCAAGAAATGGGATGAGGTTCGCTCAAGCCTTCACGAATCGGGGCATCGTTTGAATTTTCGATACGCCGAGCTGCGGTATGCAGGCGAGAACATGGCCCCCCATGAGCTCCTTCAGTACTTAATTAAAACCTACGAGACGGCCGCCGCAATGGCAGTCAGGACGGTGGCTGACCATGACTCTGCCCTTATTTGTGCTCAGGAGCTCGACGTATATCTGAAGAACCTCCTGAAGGTTTCGGCGAAATTGTTTCGGGTGGTCCTCCGGCAAAAGGGCCGCAACAACTCGCCGGAATTCACTCGGGAACTGCGTCGACGCCTATTGTCCCGGTCGAAGCCCTGGAAGGCGGAGGCACATAAGATGGCCCGCTCCGCCGCCCGGCCCGTCGACGTGCCGGCTCCTATACGCTCAAGGTATCCGAGTTTGGCTTACGAACAAAACTGTTTGGGATTTGGTCGGTCTGCACACTTACCACGAAATCTCGGGTGAGTTTCGTCGTAATTGCGTTTGGCGACGCTCCAGAGCTTGTCGGCAACGATCAACCATCTTTTTTCGCTTGGCATCGGTCTCCGCCGCGGCGAGGTTATGGGACTCGAATGGAGCGGCCTGGACCTCGCGCGAGGCCTCCTTGAGGTCACACAGACTTGCCAGCGCATCAAAGGCCAGGGGATGATCATGCGCCGCGCTGCGAAAACCGAGAAGAGCATGAGAACAATTCCTCTGCCAGGGTTCGCTGTGGCAGCTCTGCTACGTCACCGCGAGCGCCAGGTGGAAGAACGCCAGTTCGCCGCTGATCAGTGGAAAGAACATGGCCTCGTATTCACGTCCAGCATAGGAACGCCGATCGAGCCCAGCAACCTACTTCGACATTTCCTTGGCGTGCTGGACGCGCTCAAAATCGATCGCCGGAGGTTCCATGATCTTCGACACACCAGCGCGAGCCTTCTACTGGCGCAAGGCGCCCCACTGCACGACGTGAAAGAAATTTTTGGCCATTCGCAGATTGCCCTTACGTCGGATCTCTACGGCCACGCCTACACCTCAGTGCTCCGTGGGACGGTGGATCGAGTAGGCTCGGTGTTGGCTCCCCAGTTCTCGGTGGCTCCCTCGGTGGCTCCCCTGGAACGAAAGCTACGTCCCAACTAAACTGTAAGTTATTTATTTTTGGAGCTGGCGGAGGTATTTGAACCCCCGACCCTCTGATTACAAATGCGTTACCGGGTCCTGACCAGTCCTGGCGAGTCCATGTTTTCAGCCGTTTGGTCTGGCCGAGGGCGTCCCCAGAAGCACGGGTTGGGACAGAAAACGGGGGACACTTTTGGGGGACACCGAGCATCTGATTTTCGCTCAGCTCGCCTCATAGTTTAAACTAAAGGCCCATCCTGTGCCACCATATTTCCGCCGATAAGCCTACCGTGGTACCTGTTCGTTGTCGGGCAAAGGCTCGCGATCATTCATGCGCGGAGCCTCATTGTGGGTGGAATCAACTGGCGCGCACACTTGCCGCTGTCGGCTTCGGTCGGCGCGAGCGTCACCGAGAGAAAGTGGACTCGAGGGCTAAATATGTTCGATGAAAACTTCGTCCAAGCCCTTTCGACTGAGATCGCACAGCAAGTGAAGAAGGAGCTTCGGCGTGAGACGGGTCTGAAGCGTCTAATGACGCTTCCGGAAACCGCTACGTATCTGGGACGAAGTGTGGGGGCCATTGAGCAGCTCATCAAACGAGGAACCTTGCCGGTGACCAAAATAGACGGGAAGCGCCAGATCGACAGGCTTGTGCTGGATAGGATCATCGACGACAACACGCACTGGGCTGCTTGATATATGTCTCCGGTGATCGGAGATGCAACCGCACGTCGCCGGCATCACGCAGTGTCCGAAGACGCAAGCCGCCGTAAATTCATTGATGCTGAGCAAGGATCTTCCAAGCTGGGCTGGGCGGCCTTTGGCCCCTTGTGAGAACTCTAAAGGACTTATCCCGACCGGTCAATAGGACCAAAGTACCGAGACTGTTACTCTTACTGCACAGTGACAGGAGTGACAGATCTGACCCCTTTTCTTAAACTCTCCTACGATAATTGATTCAACAAAGAGTTTATAGATACCCCTCAAACCTGTCACTCCTGTCACTCGCCTTCGGGCCTGTCACCGGGCAGTTAGGCAACACCCCGACTCTCCGCACAAGGAGGCTTCTAAAGCCCCAACTTCCCCGCGCTGTTCTCCCTGAACAGACTGCCATCTCTGATATACCGCCTCACCATCTGAACTGACCGATGCCCGGTCTGGTTCATGATGCTCCGTTCCGATGCTCCTGCGATAGCGGCACTCGTGGCGTGGCCCGCTCTGAGGGAGTGGCCCGCATAGTTGGCAGGGTCCAATCCTGCCCGCTCTGCCAGTTTCTTCACCACCCGTGCAACATCCGTCCCTGCCAACCGTCCCGGTTGAATTTTCCCGTGGCGATTGATTGACCGGAATAGTTGCCCGCTTGTGATGCCTGCCGCCTCAATCCAGGTTTGCAGGTTGCGAACTGGGCAGGTCTCAGGGTTCGATCCATAGGGGATACCCACCTTGCGGCCAGCGCCCTCCTGATCGGTTTTGCTCCGCCGTAGCGTTATGGTGAGGCCATCCTTGCCGAATGTGCAATCCTCCAGGTCCAGCGCGACAAGTTCTGACCGGCGAAAGGCACCTGCAAATCCCAGGAGGATCAGCGCCCGGTCCCGAGTGCCAATTAGCCCTGAATCGGTAGCATCCACCATGGCCCGGATATCATCCGTCAGTGTGGGTGCCTTCTGCACTGGGGCAGTGCCTAGAGTCCGCCGAATGCCCTTCATGGTGTTCCGCACCATCGGATTGTGAATGGGCGATTCCAGCCCAGTGGCCTTATGCGCTTCTGCAATCGCATTCAACCTCCGTTGGATACTGCCCACCCGCAAGCGGGCTGCACATTCCGCGATGTAGGTGGCCACAGCGTCAGGACTCGCAGGCAAGGGGCATAGCCTATGCCCCTCACACCACTTGCAGAAATCTCGCCAATCGCTCTGGTAGCCACGGAGGGTGTTGGCTGCTTTGGATGCCCGGATGTATTCCCGGACCTGGGAGGGGAGCGAACCTGGCAAGACTTCACCGACCTTGGGTATTACGTCCTGAATTGTGTAGACTGATCCAGCGGAGACAACATGCGGCCCTGGCGTATCTTTCAGCTCGTGGCAATTGCGGTCTGGGTTCTCGTCATGATTGTGCAGTCCAGGAGGGGACTGCTGAAAGGGGCAGCTCGCGTATGGGTATTCGTTGGACTCGGGTGTCTCGCTGTGGCAGTCGTCGTGACATACTTTCTCGGCTGGTGAGGCGGGGCCTGCTGCTTTTGGCCCCTCCCCGTTGTTTGCAATCGGCCCCGTGGGCTTCATGCCGCCACCTCATCATCTTCAGTGGCAGTTTCATCTGTCCGTCCCGGTTTGAAGTGGTCCCGTTGGCCGCTGAGAAGTTCCAACTCCCGCCAATACTCCCACTCCGCCCGGAGGTGCTCCTCCGCCATCTGGGATAGCTCCTGATAGCGGGCCTGATGCCTGCTCCAATAAACCGTCCCATCCTTCCGCCGCTCCCGGTTCTCAGGCAGAAACCATGCCGCCTCTTGTGCGCGATCCCTACATCTCTGGGCTGGCACAGGTGAGGGCAGGGGCAGCCGATGTGCCCCTGGGTGCTTTCGCGGTTTGGCCGTTCCGCTAGCGGTGATGAGGATGTGCGGATTCACGGCCCTCAGATTCAATTGCACCGCATAGCTGAGTCCGTCCCGGTGAAGGGACCGGCATACCTCGGCAAATTTCCGCCATGCAGCATCAAACCGCTTTTCATCCCCTAGGCTCTCCAGGGGGGTGTAGATCAGATAGCGCCCGGTCATGCTGCCACCTCCGCAGTCCGACCAGCGTTCTGGATCATGAAATCGGCAGCCTGTTGCGCTTTGCTGGCAGCGGTAAAGATTGCCCGCTTATCGGCCTTCAGAACTCGCAACCACGATTGAATGTACCGGGCGTGATCCTCACGAGGGGTCAATTCCAGTTCCAGGCGGGCCATGGTGTAGGCGCTGCCCAGCTCTGCAATCAATTCCTCCATCGCATAGCCATCGTCACCAAACCGCTGGCCCAATTGCCGATCACACCGGGAAGCATGCGAGGTCCAATGGGTGGATTCATGGGCCAACACGCTGTAGTAGTCCACGCGGTTTGGGAATTGATCGAATCCAGGCATGTACACTGCCTGTGAGGTATCGGGCCGGTAGAATGCCCGATTGCCACCATCCCGGATCTGAACTCCCGTGCTGGCAAAGAACGAATCAGCCTGGGCGATCCGCTCGTTATGGCTCAACTTCGGTTCAAATCGTTTGGGCAGTTTGCAGCCGTCAACCTGTTCGATGTTGAAAACGGTATACCCCTTGGCGAATAGGCCACTATGGGATTTTTCCTCATCCTGATCCGTCTGCTTTTCATACGTCCCCCAGTACACAACAGGTGATCCATGCTCACCCTTGCGGACTTGCCCGCCGATAGCTTGCCATTGCTGGTAGGTTCCCCAAAACGCCGAACCGTACCCCTTGCTTTGAGCTTGCGCCCACAGCACCAGCGTGTTGATGCCACGGTACGGTTTGGATGAACCTACGGATATCGGGCTGAATCCCCTATCCTGTCGTACTGTCCATGGCATGTGGTATTGACCAGCGCCATTCTCGATTGTGGTTATGATCGCGTCCGTTACCTTGCGGTAAACGTCCTGTTTCGGTGCGGTATTCTCGTGTGTAGACATCGAAGCTCCAATCCAGCTCTGGTGTTTAGGGGCTGCACCAGATTTGCCGTCTGATGCGGTCCCGTTTCTGTCCTGGTGATCGATTCCTTTGAATAATCGAACATCAGAACCAACCTCAGAACCAACCTCAGATTACTCTAAACACGCTTTAGGTGCAAGAGGTATTTCGCTGCTCCTCCTAAACCGTCTTAAGATCAAGGGGTGGACAAAAAGACTAAAGCACTGTTCCGGGAGATCATGCGGGAGATTGGCAGCAAGGGCGGCAAGATCGGCGGCAAGCGAAGCCTGGAGACCATGACGCCTGAGGAACGATCTGCCCGTGCCAAGAAAGCATCAGAGGCGGCAGCAAAGAAACGAACCGCCCAGCGGTTGGAACGTCAGGCAAAGGTCGGCAAGAAAACTCGGAAGAAGAAGTGAGGCCCCCCACCCCATGACCGGGGGGGGCGGGTCAACCCACTACAGGGACTCCGACTTCTCAGAGTGGGGGTCTAGGTACCTTTCGCTTGAGCGGAAAAAATTCAAAACGAAAAAATGGAAACTTGGGTGGTGGGCCACTGCCGGTGATCCACGCTGGCCTTCTCCTCCATTCGCCGAATGGCCTTGCTTGAACGGGCTGGAGAGACCGGCGGCGTCAAGTCTCTTCAGACGCCAACTGGCGAATGCATCAAGTGGATGTCCGGCTCCTGGTCGGGAGATCACCTCTACGAAAAAATGCTGGCAACCATTCCGGGAATGCCAGGGCCGTAACACGCCATAATTTCATTTATAACCTCGCAGGCTTGGTCATCGCCCGGCTAGCCGCATCCCTTGAGGTATGATGGCCGAGATTGGAGGAATCGAAGTATGCCTACCGCAGTGGAAAGCATCACGCCCGCCAAATGGTGTTTGGTGGGATCGGTTATGATCGGCCCCTCTGGACTACCGCTATCCCAGATGACTTTACCGCAGCTCCTGGCGAGCCGTTCTTTGAAGTTCGTCCACCGCCGTGGGCCAGCATCATCGCAGATCATGTCCGCCGTGCTCAAAAAGACGATCCTGCCCAAGGTGGAGATCAACACCCCGAATGGCATAGTTACGCTTACGAATGCGCAAATCGTGAAGGGCGTGCCTTTTCTCCCCAAGCATGGGACTGGGCGGCAAGGGGAGGGCGGGCACGCCGAGCCCAACGACACCTACGAGATCGAAGAATTCGACTTGACGTTCTCAACGATCACATTCACAAATGTCTTCAAGAGCAAATCGGGGAAAGACAGCTGGTCATCCCAGACTTGAGTCGGCCCTAGGCACGCCGCACGCACCGAACCTCTTGCCATCGCCCGGAGGTGTTGCACTGTTGCACGGGATTTCGGAGATAGACTAAGCCCTGAAGGGGAGCGCCATGCGTACCGTAACGGATCTAGAAGGTGATGTGGTCTTTTCGCGGGATACCATCCTTGACGGCACGGTCTCGGGGTCTGCTCGGGTCACGCCGGGCACACTGCTGAAGATGAGGGGAACCGTTACGGGGGATCTCACACTGGAACCAAGCTCTGTGGTTGAGCTGCGGGGCACTGTCCAGGGGAACGTGACGAACATGGGAGGACGCCTGGAGATCTACGGTGTTGTCAAAGGGCAGGTGTCTGCACGCTTTGGTCAGACCACAGTTGATCCGCAGGCGGTTGTGACGGCGGTCCACAGGTGATGGCAGGCCTGGGCCTCTACTCCTTCGTTTGGGGTGCAACGGTGCAACGGTGCAACAGTAGCGCCATTGCAATTCTCGCTATGCACCCCCAGGGACTCCGATCTCTCAGAGTGGGCGTCTAGGTACCTGTCGCCTGAGCGGAAAAAATTTGGAAAATCAAAAATGAAAACTCGGTGGTGAGCCACTGGGATTCTTCTCTTTGGCGGCAGGAGGATGACGATTGTGAGGGGTCTATAATATAAACAGAGGTTTAAGTATTAAATAAGATGGCGGCTTGGGCTAAGAACATGGACTTCGCCAACCGTTTGGGCGTGGAGTTCATGTTTACGGATTGTGATCTCGCTATGACATTCCTGGATGTGGCTGACACTACCACGATCCCTGAAACAGCCCAGCGGAATGCGACAGAATGCACGTAAGGCGTATGATGCGATCCTCTACTATAGAGCCAAACGGGTTCTGAGTGCCGCCGAAACGAAATCCATCGAGGACAAGCTAACCGCTCTGAGGACCCGCCTGGAAGCCGCTGGGGAACAATTTTGAAGGAAGCCCACTGCCGATTCAATGGTGGCGCAGCTTCAATTCTTGGGCAATCTGATGCTATCCGTTTTCTACCGCGTCCGCGTTCCGGTTGTCCTCTTGATCTAGGATGGCCACTGCAATCTCGGCGAGGGAGAGCATGGCATCTTCCTCCCGGACGGCCCAGTTACGGAGTTTGATGGCGTCGTGGAATGGCACAGGATCACCCTTCGCAAGCATGTCCAAAATGCGTCGCGCCAATTCTGCCCGTGCCGAATCCATGCGCTGCCTAGTTACTATGCCACAATCGTATCATTCCCTATGGAATGCGAAGAGAAAGCTGAGCTGATGGTGGCCTTTGGTAGGGTGACAGACGCGTTTTCCGTAGCGGTGAAGGAGTTGGCCTCGCTAACGGGGACCACTTCAGTTGAGCGCTTCCAGGAACTCATGAGGCATGCCAATACCATGCGATTGCAATGTGAGGGTGTGCGCCTTCAGTTGGAAAATCACATTGCAATTCACCGTTGCTGATTCTTTCTTGAAAGTAGCCCACTACCGAAATATCCATCCTCCAGTCATCGGCCTGGCGGTGTTGCAGTGTTGCACGCCGAAGGAGGGGTAAGGCGGGCACTGCTGGTGAGCGAAACCGAACAGCGGTTTCATGGGCATCGGTGATACCATTTCTGGCAGATATGCCCAACACCGCAGAAATCTGCAAAAAGAAGGTCCGCTTGATGGAGCGATATGCCGATGCTGCCCATCTGTTCAGCCGCGCCGTGGAGAGGTTGCTTCGCTACGGCCACACCACAGCTACGTTCAGGTTAGGCCGTGACGCGGTGGACCGGGCTAAGGAGAATTGTAACTCCGCCTGCCTTGCATTGGATAAACACTGCGGCACGCATGACTGTTGAGCAGACGCGCCGTTTGGATCTCCGATCCGCTAAACCAAGATGGTCTTATACCCTCCGCCGGGATGCAACACTGCAGCGGTCGCCACCAGCCCCCGGCCCATTCAAGAGATGTACCCCCTCAGGCATTCCGACTATAATCGAGATTCCAAAGGAGGGAAGGCGATGGCAAGCAAGTTCTTGTTGACCATGAAGTTGACTAAACAGGGCCACGTGAAAGGTTCAAGCACGAAGAAAGAGGGCGATTTAGATTTTTCAAAGGGCATGGAATGTCACGGCTTCAACTACGAGGTTGTAACGCAGTTCGATGCTGGTTCCGGCCAGCCAGTAGGCAAACGACAGCACGGCCCGATCACTACCGGACCAAGGCGACACCAACAAACCGATCACTATCAGACGAGAGGTGGATTCAGCATCGCCCAAGCTTCTCCAGGCCCTGGCCACAAGTGAAGTCTTTGAGACGGCCACATTGTCGTTTAGCAGGATTGGCTCTGACGGCAAACCCGCCGTGGTTCACACAATCGAACTAACAAACGGCATTCTCATCGCTATCAAGCCTGCAATGGGTTCCCACGGAACAAGGTACGAGGACGTGACCCTGGTATATGACGGTCTGCTGGTCAACGGAATAAAGGACGGAATCATTCCCTTCACCGCGCTTGGTTTTGGCCGGCCCTAAAGGATCGAAGTCCCCTTCAAGCCGTAAATGTAGGATAGTCGGCAGGCACTGCAATCGCGGGCATCGCGGCCAGCCATTCACGAGAAATCCCCCCACACCCCATATGCCATTTCCCAATCCTCTGGGGGAAGGGAGTTCTAGTGAAAAGCGGGCTTCGGCCCTCGAAGAGGTGTTGAAGTGCTGCAGTTCAGAATGGGGACACTACAGGATTAACCGGGAAATGTATCGGCGGGTCACTCCTGCGATGGCGGCGGAGTTGACGGATCACGTTTGGTCAATTCGCGAAGTGATCGCTCTCCTAGCTTAGCGAAGAACTCTCGAAGCTCTGCCGTTTTCTTATAGGCCGCTCGTTTAGCTTCATCTGTAATCTCAAGCTCGACCCTCAACTCTTGCATCTCCTCCGCAAACGCCTGTATGGATGATAAGAACTTAGCATCTGTCTGACTCAGAAGCCTAAACAAGAACAAGCGAATCCGTGCATCGAAATAACGGAGGCCAGATTCCAAAGTTGCTGTCTCATCCCACGGCACTTGCTCGAAGGTGCCGTCATCGTAAAGGGCGATCATATGCGTTCTTCCGCCGCATCCATCAACGTTATCTTTGACCTGCGTCATAACGTAGGTGGCTACGAGACGAACCGCATCTATATCCATAGTGGGATCGAACATGGAATGAATCAGATATTTACCTAAATAGAAACCCGATCCGACACATTCATACGCGTCACATCGCCGAATTGATCCTTGCCACGTTGAATAGAGCGCGGTTCCGGATTCTCGATGCCACAAGGCTGCTAATATCTGGTAGATGCTCTCCCCTCTAGCATCAGGTGTCGCTAATACATGTTTTCGATACTGGGCACGCGTGACTCTTTCAACCAACTCAGCCATTTCAGAATGACTGGAAAGGCCTGACTTCGTATTTTGTAACGCCTTCTCGCAGCGTTGAATTGTAGCCAAGGCGAGATCAGCATTGTCTGCCGAAAACGAAAACAGCGCCCGCCCCTGCGGGAAGACCACTGGAATAACCTTGCGCTCGCGGCCAACCAACCGTCCGCCCGAATGTTCCGTATCTGAGCAAATCAAGACCCCATTCGTAACCCTGAAGCCCATTGCGATTGTCATACGTTTTTTCCCTAGGTCCCTCCAAGGATAACGCGTAAGCTTGACCAGTCGCGGAGAATCGAGTTCTGGTCGTTGGTTCCTTAGCCGAGGCAGACTAAGGGCTGGCCTCTGCGAAGCCCGGTTGACCGCATCAACATCATGCTTGACCGCTAAATGGGTGGTCGCCATCTAAATTGAAACGGACCCACTACCCCCACAGGGCCATTTCTCATCCTCGGTAGGGAGGGAGTTCTAGTGAATGGGTTCTGAGCGCCCCAGAAAGCTAATCCAGAGCGCCCAGTGGATAAGCTACTGCCCCATTTTCCACTTGAGGTAGTCCATCAGATCGCACAAAAACGCGATGGCGATAACTGCCTCAAGAAGGTGTACATAAAGCTCGTTTGGCATCAACCCCTCCTTTCGTTATGCACTGTAGCGTGTTCGTGGAAGGGGGGCTACCTTTAGAACCAAAAAGACCGAAATGTCTGTGGATTGCGGCAGGGCTCTGCAATCATTAGGATGGGAAGGCGAAATCAGCAGGCGTGCCCGGTTTTCCACAGGTAACGCAAAACATTTTCCCTTTAATGTGTTGTTTGGGCAGAAAGGTCGGAATCTTCAGTTCTCCCCCCGTTAGGCTCTAACCACTCAAATCGCCTGCAACGGTGCAACGGTCGGCCCGGTGTTGCAGTGTTGCACAGCAAAACGGACATAGAGCGTGCCCGGAGGCAGACGGAGCTTCGCGAAGATGGGATGCCCATACCGGCCCTCTTAGCGCAAAACGGACCAGACGCCGGATGGAAACAGCTTGTCGGGAAGGATTTGCGGAAGGTGCATGATGGGCTATCATTGCTGACGAGATGAGCTACTCAAAAGAAGATCGCCTACAAACTCTTTCCATGACGCTCCTGATCATGCTGAAAGATCTAGGGCTACGTGCAATTGATGTTCGCTTATTCGACATAACAGAACCACTATTCCAAGACACCTACGAAACAACGTGGACTGAACTTGAAGAAGCCTACTTCGTCAAGCCGAATCATGTCATTGGTGCTCGATTATATCGTCTTACGGGTCATGGCTGGTATAGGGCAATGGATGCGACCTGGGACCAAAACCAAGACGTGCTGAATGACCTTCTGGGGAAGCTAATGGCGGCGCTAAAAGAGCGAGTAGCGGGCAGGCATGAACCTGGTTACATCTACCTTGACCAAGTTGCAAATGCCGGCCTTCCCGAAGGCTTCGTGTACGACGCCATAGAGAGCAACCTCATTGAGTACCGTCTCAACAAACATGGTGCCCATTGGTATGAAGGTCGGGTGGGAGGACTGATCGAAGTCCCGATAAAGTTCGGGCACGAGATGCTGTAGAGCAAATGAACTAGCGTCTCTTTTCGGAATGACCTGTCAGGGACGATCATCGAGGGCGATTATTGTTTCTTCGCAGACTCTTCCTTGGGCTTCCATTCGCGACTGAGTCTCTGGGCCTCCGCGATCTGGTCGGGAGTCATTTGTTTTTCCAGCCTATCTCTGATCATTTTGGCAACCTCGCCGAACGTGTCGGCTGCCGCCAGATTGCACCACATGTAAGCAAGAACAAGATCTTTGGGAACACCAGTCCCTTCGGCATACATTTCACCAAGGCTTTGCTGTGCGCTTCTATTGCCGCCTTCAGCAGCCTTCTTGCGCCAACTCACAGCTTCTGACACATCCTTCGGCATACCGCCATCACCCGTCGCATAGATATCGCCCAAGCTAGCCGCTGAGTAAGCATCGCCCTGCAGGGCAGCTTTCCGATACCAATATACAGCCTGAACTGTGTCCCTCGGCACGCCAAAACCGGCGTAATATATGAAGCCTAAAGCGGACTGTGCTTGGGAATCACCCTTGTCTGCCAACGTCTTGAGTTGTGCCAGGGCTTGTGCGTCGCCGCCCCCAGCACGAAGCTTAAGTTCAGTAGGGAGAGATTCCAACATCTCTCGGGCTGCCGAGTATCCCTTTCCGGCAGCCTTCTGATACCACTGAATGCCTATTGCCAAGTCCTTGGGAACTCCCTCACCCAAGTAGTACATCCCTCCCAACCAATACTCAGCCTCAGCATTTCCCGCTTGCCCTAGCGCGGTCAGTCGTTGGATTGCGGCTTTGTCACCAACACTTGCAAGTTTATAAACCTCAAACGGCGTCAGCTGGGCCTGCGCCGCACCAAGTGTCATCAGAACCATCAAGACGGAATTGGAAACTCGATTCATCCTAAATCCTTCAAAGGCCGACATCGTTTCTTTCCGCAACCGTGGTTCACTTACTTATTGCCTGTTTTGGGCCGAGCAACTCCACGTCCCGCTCCTCGAATTCTGTCGGGTTGTTAGAAGCTACGAGTTGCTCTCCGCTGAGGAGATCCACTATAAGACCTTGGGTGGTGCCCACATCTAGCGGTCCACGTGGGGCGACGATTATCCGGCCACTATAAAGACAAGTATTCAAGGTCTCGTTGTAGGCGAATCTAGAACCACCAACGGTTATACGGGCTGTATTTATGTCTTTCGCCAACTGGTTTGCATAGGTTCTCCCCATTTCGGCGCATCGAGCTTTCAGATCAAACAGATCTTTCTTGGAAAGAGCTACTTTTACAGGCTCCGAGGCTACAGTCTGTTTGGGCGGGGTGTTCGCCTGTTTACATCCAGACATGCTGCTCAGCACAAGACTGATTATTCCAAGTGCAAATGAGATCAGGGCCATCTGTGCGGGGTACAGTGAACATGCTGTCCTTACCTGCGAGTCCGTTCCAGCGCAAAAGCGTCACCCGTTCCTGCGGGATGCCGCAATAGCTTAAGAAGCCTTTAAAAAGAGAGGTCATGTGTCGGAAGCAACGGTGCTGATATTCGTCTTGCTTCGCTTGAGCCATGTGCGCGGCATCACACATTTCCTCATACTTGGTGGCCAAGATGGTTTCCTCCTAACGATTAAGCTTAGATTAGAAAATATAGCCACGATATTAAAGGGCGCCGAGCAAAGCCCTGATCCTCGCCCGCTTCGAAATCCCCGCCGGTCCCTCCTTGGTCGTGTGCTCGGCCCATTTCGTAACCTGGTTCAAACGTATCCGATGCTCGATGGGCTTTCGGTAGGCGGTGACGGTAAACTCCGTCATCACGCCTGGCTCGGCCCTGATCACCTCGTCGCGGCGGAACTCGGCAACCGCAAGGGCGACGGCCTCGTACAAAGACTCGGCATCCACATCCACAGCGTGAATGATTCCTTCGGAATCGGTGAAGGCGACGCGGCAGGAGCCCACGTCACGCATTATAGCGCGATATTCTCTTTTTGTTCGCCCTCCGCGCGAAGACGCCGATCCTGGTCCTAACTGAGAGAGGAGGTGTATTGAAGATCAGGAGCGCCCGCACACCCGAAGCTGCCCACGAAACAGGGAAGGGGGAAACAAGAGGGCAGGGCGCTCTGTTGACGCGGTTTTGCAGCCATGGTGCGAGAGGGGAGAGAAGGGGATGTTCCATGTGCTGCAGATCGCTCAAAAGCCATTCTTCTTGACATAAAACATATCAAAAATTATATTTTATGTGCGGCTAATTGCCCTCTGGACAAACAGATGAGCACCAAACATAACACTCCAAGCAAAACGGTCGGACGCCAGACGGCGAGGCTTCTGGCGGGGCTCTATGATCGGTCGCAATCGACCTTCACGCTCGCAGATGCCGAGGAGATCACCGGGCTGAGCCCACCGCTGGCCAGCAGTTTACTTCACAAAGCGGTGCAGCGCGGTCTCGTGTCGCGACTCAAGCCGGGAGCATTCGTTATCGTTCCTCCGGAGATGGGGAGCAGCACCGAATACGCCGGCAATCCGTACCTCACCGCCCGGCACTTGGCAGGTAGTGCGTCCTGTTTTATCTCTCATGCTTCGGCTATGGAATTACACCGGATGGTCACCCAGCCCCAACTTGTCGTCTTCGCCTCAAGCTCCAAGCGGCTGCGAAGCCGTACGCTCCACGGAACGGAATTCCGCTTCATCCTTATCCAGCCTGAGCACTATTTCGGCACCGCCAAACACTGGGTCACGAAGCAGGAGTCCGTAGAAATCAGCGACCTGGAACGCACCATCCTCGACGGCCTCCGCCAGCCGGAATATTGCGGCGGCGTGACGGAAGTCGCCAAGGGTCTGTGGATGCGTCACCAGGATATGCAGGCAACGAAGCTCGTGGACTATGCGCTGCGTCTTGGAATCGGAGCGGTCATACGTCGCCTTGGCTACCTGCTTGAACTGTACGCGATCGGGCCGGCTGGCGAACTGGCGAGGCTGCGAAAAGCTCTCACCGCAACCTACGTTCCGCTCGACCCCATGCTCCCGAAGGAAGGTCCCCACTTGCGCCGCTGGCGTCTTCAACTTAACATCACGCCCCAGGAAGTCGAAGCAATCCGGATAAGTTAAATGATCCCGCAGCGAAACCTCTCGCTTCTCGCCAACAGGCTCGAAATGGATGGCGGCGCGCCTGGAATATTGCTTGTATCCTCAACCGTTCCACGCGATTAGGGCTCTTTGTAGTGACAGTCTGCTGCTCGATGAGCTGGAGCACACCGACTGTCACTAAAATGCCACTATAGAGCGGTCAAAACCGATGAAAATCCGTGAAATCAGGTGAGGCTAAAAACGGCTGCAAGTGGTTGGCTGGCAAGAGGATTTGATTGTTTTTCTTGCACTTGCCTGAGGCGGCTGAATCGGTTTAGCAAACCGCTGCTTTCGACCACTCAGCCACCTCTCCGGGAGAATGGAATGGTCTTGTACAGCATCGTAGCACAACGTCTCCCAGGGTTTGTTCTACAATTGGGAGTGGCTCACGTGCGCCCGTAGCTCAGCTGGATAGAGCGTTTGCCTCCGGAGCAAAAGGTCGGTGGTTCGAATCCACTCGGGCGTACCAACCAAACTTTTCCGAATCACTGATTTAGCGTTTTGCCCCATCGCTCGTCCTGCCTGTAAAACGTTTCAAAACGTATCAGATCGTATCAAAACTCCATTAGGCGCACTTCACCGTATCCGAACCCGCAACCGCGCTTGCGTCGCCGGCTTTGCGGTTCAGCTTCACCAAGGCCTCGCGCTTCATCTGGAGCTTCATCTGCGAATACTTCTTAAACACCTGGGCATCCGTCTGCCGGAGCATCTGCGTCACCCACTCGTCGGCCACTCCGCCCGCACTAAGCCGTGTGGCGTACGTGGAGCGGAGGTCATACAGCCGGAAGTAGGGGACACCCGCCCTGCGCAGAGTCGTCCGCCAGCTCCCCTTGAACTCGGTCTGGTGCCCGGTCCGGTTGCCGTCGCTCGGAAAGAGCCAGGGGCCGGGTCCGGCCAATTCGATTTGGCTGCGGAACGCTTCTACGGCAATGTCGGTCAGGGGAACATCGGCCACTCCGGTGGGAGTTTTGGAGTCCTCGATAAATACCACCTTGTTTGGCAGGTCAACCTGCTCTTTCTTCATCGCCGCCAGCTCCTTATACACCCGGAGGCCGGTCTCGGTGATAATTTGGATCACGTTCCGCAGGTATGCGGGCGCGTGCCCCTCGATCTTGGTCTGCTCTGACCACGTCATATAGTGGGGCCGGAACAGGCCCTTAATCCGTACCGGAAACTCCACCCCGGCGCAGGGGTTGGCGGGAACCAGCTTCTTCCTGACCGCCACCGAAAAGACCCTACGCAAAACCCGGAACTCGTTGTGCACCGTCGTTGGCTTCAAGATCCCGAGTTCCGCCACGCCCGCCTTGCGGTGAACGCGGCGCCGCTGCCTCAGCCGATTACGCAGGTGGTCTTCGATCATTGGCGCTTCGATCTCCGCCAACTGCATCGCTCCGAATACCGGCCTCATAATTTTCAGCGCGGACTGGTTGGCCACGTGCGTGCCCTTCGCCCGAATTGGCGGCTTGGAATAGTGCTCCAGGAAGAAATCCGCCCACTCATCAAATGTGATTTGCTTGGCCCTGCGAACAAGGTCAAGGCTGTTAAAGTCTCTGGCGAAAAGGCGCTCGCGCATCTTCCGCTGCGCCTCGTGCCAGTCTTCTGTGCCCGTGGATTCCATGCGGCGGCAACCGGTTTGGTCCCGGTAGCGCATCCACCAGATGCTGCTGTCCTTGCGTTTGTAGACAACTCCATCGTGCTTACTCGATCTTGCCATTCTCCACCTCTTGTTTGAACTGCGCGCGGAATGGCCCTAAATCCGATTTCAGAAACCGGATGTTGCGACCCATCACGCGGAGGTGGGGAATCTGCTTTCGCTCAACCCAAAGATACACCGTCTGGACGCTGACGCCAAGAAAGCGTGCAGCCTCCTTGACCTTCATGGGCAGCTCTGGGTCTGAGCTTCCTCTGTCTCCCGCGGCCGGTGAGGCAAACGCCTGTTGCGTCATGCGGGTAGAATACGCCGAAGACAATTTCCGCCAAACTCCCGCAGCTTATTGGCGAGCCGCCAGAATGCAACTGCCTGAAAATAAACTGGCTAGGGGAAGAATATTCAGTGCCAAAAACTTCGGCGGAGATTTCACTGCGAGGCCGGAAATTAGCGGAGGTTTCAGGCGCCGGACGGTTGGTGCGCCTTTGCCATTTTACAGCGGTCTTTGACGGCCTTCACTACCAAGCGCGGATAGTTGACGAACGCCCGCTTCCACGAAAGGGATTTGGCGTCCTTCCTAGTTGCCCAGGTCTTTGGCACGGGCACTCGCTCTTCGTCCAAACTCTCGCAGATCTGGCGCAGGTTGTCTTCCGCCGTCCAGGTGTCGCCGAATCGGGCGATGATCCTTAGCACCTTGCCGTGGTTTTCGAGGTCGGCTTTGGGCCCGCGCCTTCGCGGAGTCCCGGCTGGAACCGGCTTTGGCGGACCGTCAGAGGCAGAGAATCCGCCACCGCTGGTTCGTTTCCAGATAGGATCGGCGGCAAGTGCCGATTTGGTTTGGGTGTGGGCTGCGGTCCGCAGAGATTGGCCGCTGGTAGCAAACTGGACGAGCTCGCCGGCGCCCGTTGTCTCTTGTAGTAAAGCAGTTTCTTGTTTGGCGATCAAGGCGTCAGCTTCGGACGCGGTCAGAGCTGCCTGTTTCGCAAAGAGGCGGGCTGTGTACCACTGGCGGTTGGCCGTCGGCGTATACGCCTCCTCCACAAATGGCACCAGCAGGGGCTGCGTCTTGGCGTCTTGAATTTTGATAAAGCAGTGCCGCGCGAATTGCTCCTTGAGGGCGGCCGTGAGTTCCATGAGTTGTTCCTCGTGGGTGTAATACTGGACGCCGGACAGCTCTTGGAAGGGGACCGGCACAAAGATCGGGATATCGGCCTCGGACTCGCTGAAACTGTCACCACTGCTCCACGAGGAGCCTTTGGAAGCGCCCGACATGCGGGCGGTGCCGGCCCCGTTTGTCGTGCCGAGCGACGGACCCAGGCCCAGCCAATCGTTCGGCCCAAAAGTCTCTCCGGTGCTACTGGTAATGAACGAGGCGAAGCTGGACGCTTCCATGCCCCCGGAGGAACTGGCATGTCCGCTGCCCCTGGTGTAGACCTTATCGCGTGAATACTTCGGCCAGAATTTGGTCTGGTAGATGGCGGCCTTGACCTTCTTGGCGTCCAGGTCGCCGATGAACAGTTCCTCAGCCATTAGCTTGGCGCTTACCACCGGTAAGCCGCCGAACACGGCTTTGATGCGGCAGTTGGTGAGCACCGCGTCGGTAATGTTTTCGTCCAGGTGGCCGAAGCGCTGATGGGCCAGGATGGTGAACAGGCCGAATTTCCGTACCTGGTCGAGCATGTCGGCGATGTCCATGCTGACGAAATTCTGAAACTCGTCCAGGTATAAATAAAACGGGCGCGGCGGCCGGCCGAGTGAATCCCGCTGGCGCCGTCTCGCGACCTCGAAAAACTCGTTGACCAAAAGGGCTCCGAAGACGCGCGCATTCTCCTCGGACAATTCGTCGCTCGGGGCGAGATTGATCAGCAGGACCTTGCCCTGATCCATAATCTCTCTGAGATTCAAGGTCAGGTTCTGCAGGCCCATGAAGCGGGTGAGCGCCGGAGAGGTCAGGAAACGAAACAGGCGATTACGGGCCGACAGGGTCTCGTCCCGCCATTCCTTTGCTTTCATGCCCAGCAATTCCCGCCACTCCTTTTGAATGACGGGCGTCTGCAGCCGATCTATGAGAGCGCTGCGGACTTGTTGGGCATTGAAGTCAATCAAGTGCTGCACCTGGGGGAGACCAAGGTTCTGATCGAGCATCACGGTGTAGATGAGGCGGAGCGTCCGCTCCAGCGTCGGAGTTTGGTCGGTGTTGTCCACACCCCAGGCGTGCATGGTGGCGGTGATGCGGCGGTCCACTTGCACGGAAATATCGGCGTCATCAGCCCGGAGGAATGGATTAAACGCCACGATCCGGCCGGGGGAGGAGAGGTTCAGCAGGACGATGTCCCGATCCAACACACGATGAGCGCAATAGTTGAGTACGTCGTTGTAGAGCGTGCCGTGGGGATCAATGAGGCAGAACCCCTGGCGGTTGTGGAGATCGCCTCGGATCATCCATTCCAGAAATTTGCTCTTGCCCGAGCCGGAGGAGCCGATCACGTGCATGTGGATTCTGCGGTCGTCAGGAGTCAGCTGAACGGTCCGGCCGGCAGCGTCATGACCGAGCAGGAGCGGCTTCATACCAAGTGCTTGCCGAGCTGCTCGCGCAACTCGTCCCGGCTGTCTGCGTACATATTCTGGATTCGGACGCGCTCTTCGTCGCTGCGCGCATTCTTCACCTTGAGCGCTTCGTCGCGGTCAAGCCGTTCTATACGTTCCTCGATCTCGATGCGCTTCAGCCGCCGCTGTTGATCTGGAGTGAGGGTGGCTTCCGGCGGGGGATTTTGAATGGCGCGCTTTTGCATTTTCTTCTGGCCGATCTCCAGTTCAAGCGTCAGCCGCTCATTTTCGAAATGAAGCTTCTCCAGAGCCACTGCCTGCCGAGTTTTGGCCTGCAGGTCCTGTCTTTCAAGTTCCAGCCGAAGTATGCGGTTGTTCTGCTCCAGTTCCATCGCCTTTAGGTCGTCTACCAGCACCCGATACTGTTTCCCGAGGTCTAGCTGTTCGATCTGGGTGCGCAAGAATATCGTCCGGCGCTGGGCGGTCCGATTGTCCGTATCGAGGATGAAACGCTGCTTTAGCGATTCGATATAGTGAGGCAGAATCTCGGGGCGCTGCCCAGCAGCGGCGATTCGGGAAGATATTTCAGTCTCATCCCAGACATTAGAGAGGGACGCCGTACTATCCAACGCTCCCCCCACGACCGGCGTCTTTGCACTACTCCGGCCACTCGCTTTTGCCTCAACGAAGCGAATTAGGCCGATGACGGCGCAAACGATGCTGACGAGCAACAAAAAAACCCAAAGTTCCATATCTGTTCTCCAAAGTGCTTAACGAACTATGGGGATATTTCGAAACTGCACCTGAAATTCCCTCGTGTCCATCGGACTGTTGACACTTCCGCCAACACGCGCCGAGAGGGTGATTAAAGAAAGTGTACGCGCGGACTGGTTGAGGTGCCTGAACTCAAATTTCGCCGGGGTCGAGATCCCGCGCACCATCGTGCTCTGGGAAGCGCCCGTGACTCCACTTTGTCCTTTATTGGCGAGTGAGCAATTGTTGTCACGGCTCTGACCGCCCGAATCATCATATGCCTTTGATGTTTCGCACCAGAACCAGAGATTCCGATCACCCGCTTGGTTAATCATACGGAAATAGCACTGGACCGCATCGCCCGAACCGCGACATTGAAGCAGATCGAATCTGAAAAATTCTGCCGCTACCGATTGAATGGCGGGACCGTCAACATCTGGTATCTGAGGGAGTGGCGGCGAACCTCCACCGATGCCAGTAGTGGCGGCGGCCGGTGGTGGCAGAGGCTCGCGAGAAGCTGGTGCCGCTGAGGCGCCGCCGCAGGAAGCTAATAGTTGGCTTATTGTGTTTGTCTTCGGTAGATCCGTCTCGTCGCCGGCAACAATGCGCGCGGTATTCGTAGCCAAGGCTTTTGCCGCCACGTGAACGCTTTCACTGAACGGTGTCATGGTGCCGGTTACGATAGTGTCCGCGCCGGTGAATTGGCCAATTTTCATTGCCGTCGCCTGGTCAATCAGACCCGAGGCGGTCAATTTGTGCTCGCTGAGAACGGCGTGGAGTTGGTTGCGCTCTACTAGATCAAAGCCCTTGCGCGTCCGCAGCAGGGCAACGGAAAGCTCCTCGGCCAGATAGCGGCCGAGCTCGCAGGATTTCCCCTGCAGGTCGGTAAAGTCAATCACGGCGATGGTTTTCTTTCCGTTCGAAGCGATGTCCTCAGCCAAACTGGACGCAAGGCTGCGCAGTTCATTCTGTTGGGCGTACGCGAGCCTGCTACCGGGCAGGCTCAGAAGGGCGACCGCGAGCAAGGGAAGGCCGAATTTCAGCATGAGCGGTTTCTCCTAAAGGATCGTGTCCAGAAGTTTCTGCTTGACCTGGAGCGCAAGATTTTCCGTAGCCTGCTGCAACGCCTGATCCTCGGTGAACCCAGGACCGGCCACGGTGAAGCTGCCGGAACGCACTATTGTGCCGGCGTGATCCGCCAGTTTGGCAGATAGAGTCAAGTCGCAAGTAATAAGAGTGGGATCAATATCGGGCTGGCGGCGGAACGAGATCGCTGCTTTGCCAAGGAGCATGTAGTCGATGTGAGACTTTTGGGCGGCTGCTTTGAGGAATTGGCCGTTGCCGGCGTAAAGGTCTTCAAAAAAGCCACCCACCTTCAGGGCGTCCATGTCGGCGATGTTTCCGATTAGCTGAGCCTGCCCATCGTTCCCAAGAAATCCTTGCAAAGCCTCAGCGACGGATCGTGTTCCCGTAGAACCACTGGAATCGATTACCACCGCCACGTTCGGTCGAGTAGTTGAAATTGTCAAATCGCCGTTAATCAATCCAAGGAAGACCTCTTCGCGACTTGGTGTTTTCTTTGGGGGTGGGTCCTCTTTTTCCTTGACCTTCGCGATTACCAGCGGAGTTTGGCGATGCGTAGCAAAATATGCCACGGGAACAGCAACCGCCGCAATCACTGCCACAGAAACAAAAATAGCCCAATCTTTATTGGCCCCAGGCCGGGGCCGTAATTTGGTAGGGGCCTCCGGGGCTCCTCGCGGGCCGGCGTCACCGGCAGGTTTAGGCGGCGGAGGGGTCCCGTTCTGTGGTGGTTCGGCGCTTGGTTGCGCGGTGTGGGCAATGGGGGCAGCGCCCGGTAAAGTTGACGCTCCAGCAGCTGACAAATTCTCGTGCTTCATCGGGTCCGGCTTGACCTGATCTTGCACAGACTGCGGGCAGCGAGGCAATACCTCTTCTAACGCGCGCTCGAAGGTCAAGTGGGCGCGTTCGACCTCTGCTAAAGTTGGGAGGGAAGCGCCCGGATCTTCGTGGCTGATCTTATTACGAACAGGTCGAGCACTCTGCACACCGCGAAAATCCGAAAAAGTATCCCTTCCGCGGTGCTCTTCAATGAGCTGTTCAAACGTAGGCGGCGGCTTTCTGTCTTTAGGAATCCTGCTGATTGCTCGAAGACACGTCTCCAGGCGCCTGCCCAAACTAAAAGCGGCCTGACACCGGGGGTCGTCCCGGTCGAGGAACTTGTCGGGAGACATGGTTTAAGACCCGTAATCGATGTAGTTTACTACAAACAGAGTTCAAACAGGCGTCCCTCCCATTTCTTACATGAGCTAGTAGGGAACCTTCTGACCTCATGGCTGCTTTTTGGCCTCTGATTCATCCGGTGGCGCCACCAGGCTCCGAATGTCTTCGAGATGCTGCATCACTTCTCGTTGATTGGGGAACCTGCCCGCCCAATTGATGTAGTCCAAAAGGCTGTCAACGTGGGCCCTAATGTATTTCGTTGTCCCCACTCGCTCTTCTTCTTCCTGCCCCTTGTCGAACTGGTCCGGTGAGGGAGAGAAGTCATGTTCATTGGACATGATTCGTTGGAATTAGAGTTGTTTGAAGGCGCGCCACGACCTCGGCGCTTTGACGTTGTTAAGGGAATGATGGGGGAGAATCGAGATCCCGTCAAGAGAGCTGAAGTCGTCCTGCCCTCAAGTTTGACGCTGATTCAACTCAGCCCGCAGCAAAGTCAACGGTTGGTCCAGTGCATACGAGCTTCCAAAAGAAAAAAGCGATAAACTATCACCCAGCCAGGAGGTAGTTGGTATGTATCCAAGCAATGAACAGCGTTACATTGTGCAACACATCAGCACAAATGATTCATTCAATGAGGCCCGGCAGCTACAAGAGGAAATCCGGTCGGCTCACAAGGCAACAAAGAGGCTTGATGACCAAAAACGTTTCCTGTTGCTCGCCAAGCTGAATAGCATCGACCCTGCACGGCTGCGGGCCGTTCTTGGTCCCGATTATTTGGCGAATCTCCAAACTCTCTTGAACCAACTGCCCACTACGGCAGAGAGCCCAGAGGAAGCCAAGATGGCGCTTATTCATGAGCACGAACATATTGAACTTCCTGAGGAGCCTGAGGAAAGAATTGCACCACCAAAGCCTGGAATAGTAAACATCGGCCCCGGCAATCTGCCTCGAGGAGGTAAAAGGCCACATCCCGCCGGCCCAAAGTTGGCCATCGATCAGGCACCGGGGCAGACTCACACCTTGCTTTGGGCATCTGTGGTTGGGGTTTGCATCATCGGGATCGGGGTAATCTTTAGCTTGCAAAGCACCGGTGTTGAGCCCGAGACAAACAGTGAGCGGACCACGGAGGCCAGAAGCGATTCAGTAATGAGCAAAGATACAGGTTCTTCCGAAATTGCGCCGCAGCCCTCCGGAAATGAGCTTGCCCCAAACGTTGCTGCTACAAGCCCGCCAACGGTAGAACGTCCCGGCACCATTGCGGTCATAATTACGCCCCTGCGCACTAGCTTTGGAGCCCCCTATGGAGCCGAGGCACGCGATGAGGCGTCAGGTACGCTCCTCGCAAAGGCGGAGCAGGTGGCGATGGAGGGGAATGTACTCGAAGTCGACGAGCTTCAATATTCTCCGGCAGGAAACGTTATCTATAGAGGCAAGCTCTTCTTCGATGCAGGAGGCGACCTTGTCAGACAGGAACAGATTGAGGGCTATAAGCGGTGGCACATCTTCGAAACCTGGAACCTCGGATCGGGATTCTGATTCTCATAACGCCGGAGAATGGTCTCGCGACACGGGGGCATCAAATCGGAACGTCGTGGCTGGCGCTCTCGGCCGTGCTCCGGCGCCGCTTGTCGTAGATCTGGGTGGTGGTGATGGGGCGGTGCCCGAGCAGGTCCTATACGGATGTAACGCCGGCCTTCCAGGATTACGATAAAATCCTGCGCCTAAGGTTATGTAATATCGAATTCAGTGCGGCCGTATCTTCCAGCTTCGCTGGAATCCCCACTGCGACCCTGAAGTCTATAGCTCCAAAGCTCCCATCCTCGGTATAATCAGCCTAACCGGAGAGCGACCGTGATGCTGGCATTTTTGCGCGTTCTTCTTCCGCTGACGGTACTGGTGATCGCCTCTAAACCGGCTGTGGCTGGCTGCCTAACAACTCTGCCGTCCAATCCACCCTTCGTACCGCCAACCCCCTACCAGGCCAACACCGGGAACGGGTTTTGGTACGGTACCGAAGCACTTTGGACGCACCTGCCACTTCAGAAGAACTGGACGGGTGCCGGTGTCGGACAGAAGTTCTTTGTCTGGTCCCAAGGTTTTGACTGGCGGACGGCGGCCCATCCTTTTCTCATAGTGACTGGCAAACGCCTTGACGGGGAAGCTCCACCGATTGCCATTTCAGGAGGAACAACAGCCCTTTTGGGTGCCGAACGTGCCGCGGCGATGTTGATCGGCGTTAGTTTTCCGACCGAGGGTTGCTGGGAACTGAGCGCTTACCATGACAACCACGTGCTGACGTTTGTTGTTTCGATCGGCCCGTAGACGAGCTGCTTCCTATGCGGGTTCTCGCTTTATCTCTCTTCGTGACGGCGACAGTATTGGCGCAGCCAGGATTGGAGCACGTATGGGGGCGCATCACCGCCATAAACAAGTCTGGATTTGAAGTGGACCAGAATTTTAACGCCGATCCGCGGTCGGGATATCGGCGCCGCAAGCGTCAAATTACATTCAATTCCACAACGAAGTTTGAGGAGAGCACACGCCAAGACCTGAGGGTTGGCAGGACCGTGGACATTATCGGAATCGACACAATGAACTCGGGCGTGCAGGCTAGGCGGGTCATTGTTTATGACGGCAATCGTCCTGTACGAATGCCTGCTGGGGTACGAGTGACCTCCCCAGACGGTTCGGTTCAGTAGAGAAGTAGGTGGGCAAGAGTTGCACACCAAAGCGAAGCCCACTCTTCCTAAATAGGAACGTCGTGAGAGGCGCTCTCGGCTGTGCTGCGGCGGCGTTTGTCGTAAATCTGGGTGGTGGTGATGTTGCCGGTGGCCGAGCAGGTGCTGGACCTTGGTGATGTCCATACCGGCATCGAGCAGCAAAGTAGCGGTGGCGTCTTCACCCGACGCCTGATTTACGGGCGAAATGATCGTCAGGCGTTCTTGCAGTGCCCACGACCTCGGGCCGGGTTGCCTATCGGTGCCAACTTCGGCCAGGGAGGCGCGGCTTTCGTTTCAATCCCTTCGCTAACTCCCTTAGCCCGTGCATAATGTTGTCGTCATTCTGGAGACTGCCGTCAGGGAGTCTGAAAGGCCGCAACACGGCATCGATAGCCTGAGTGTATGTGGGGTGCTGCCTATAAAAATCGTTCACGAACTTTTCCAGTACCTGAACTTGCGGTGAGATCATATGGCGCATGGCTTCTACCTCTAACTCCATTATTTCGCTAGAGGCTGCATTGAAAGCAATATTAAAAGCCACAATCGGGGAAGCGGACAGGAAAGAATCGCCACTTCATCGCACTCCTTCTGGCCCCGAAAGCAACCCGGTCGGATGAGAGCCGTCCTGGTCTTGCTCAAATCGCCAGCAAGTGCGAGGCGCTTTCGGCCGTGCTGCGGCGGCGCTTGTCGTAGATCTGAGTGGTCGTGATGTGACGGTGGCCGCAGCGTTTGCGAAAGCAGCGTAGTCCAGCCTTAGAAACCACTCACTCGAAGATGTTCGGGGCGTCCGGAGGGCGCGTGTACTCCATTCGCAACGGACGGTCTCTTCGTTCAAAGTGCTTGCGCATGAGCTTATAGCGGGCATCGTCGGTGTGTCTCGACCAGCTGTGAGCGCCCGTCTCATAAAAGTGCGCTGCGGGCGCGAATAAATCGCACTTCGCGCAATACACAAGGCCGGTATTGTGTTCGGCCACATCGCCATGAAAGTAGTAACGCATCTGATATTACTCCAAAGGGCTTACCTGGACGAGAGGGTCCGACTCCGGACAGATTCAAACACTTTCCGCTCAACACGGTTTAAGGCAGGCACATTTTCTACATGAAGGGGATATGGATGCTCTCCGCGGACAGGACGAAGCTCCTCTCGAAACTTGGCTTGGATCTTGTATGAGAGTATGGAGGGGATCTTTCGTCGGTTAGGTTTGCGCAGGTACTCCTCCACCAATTCACTCGCATGCTTCTCAACAATCTCCGCGGCCATGTGATCAATGGCCTCGGAAAGCGTATACGACGAATTCTTGATCATCATCAAAAAAGGCTGAACTCCCGAAACATTTTACCACCGATTCGTTTTTCGACACCAGCTTCATATCGGCACGTCGTGACTGGCGCTTTCGGCCGTGCTGCGGCGGCGCTTGTCGTAGATCTGGGTGGTGGTGATGTGGCGGTGCCCGAGCACCTGTTGAACCTTGGTGATGTCCGCGCCGGCATCAATGAGGAAGGTGACGGTGGCGGTTTCCCGCTGCGACCGCGCAAGGAGTCTGGAAGCATGCCGTTGCGCCAGGGTGATTGCGGCCCTCGGCGCCCTGAAGTTGAGGACGCCGAAAACGCTAAACGGTTACCGGCTGAGGCAGCCTAAACGAAAAAGCAACCAAAGCCTGGATGGCTTTGGTCGCTCCCTGCACGCAGTGTGTTACGCCGCCGAGCGGCCGTGAAATCGGTCCTTCGGGTTTTTTCGAATCGCCCTCCTTTAGTCTTGCAGCTTCCAAGAACGCCTCGCTGCTGTATAATTTAAATGGCTATTGTGGGGCCCACCCCCTTGGACATCAGTGGACCAGACTGATGCCGAGGTCGGGTACGCAGCTATGAGACAGAGTACTCAACTCCCAGGACGGACCCCTGGGCAGACCCGCTCTTTAAAGCGAGCCTACACAGGAATCCTGCCAGAAAGTCAAGACTCTTCCCTCTGCACCGCCGGGCCGGATAAGTGTATCAGGACTAAGGAGTTTGTCAATGGGACTCATTGTCGCGCAAAACGCACTCCCAGTTACTACAGCACCAACCCGAAGGGCTTGGATGAAGCAGGGGTCACTCATCGTGGCCTCCACTCTGCTCGCGCCAGAGATGAACTCGCTGCGCTGGAAGCCATTTTCCCCAGACACCGACTTTGAGTCGATGGCAGTAGACCGCTTAGTCGGTTGTCGGGGACAGCGTTTCTTCGAGGCCGAGGCCAATCCGTTGTTGTTCCTGTTCGCCTTGATTGGGGCGATCGCCGCGACCCTCGAAATCCTAAAATATTTTGGCATTCAGCCGAGGTTCGCCAGTGAGGTCCAGTATTCGCAGTTGAACCCTTCTTCTGTCTCCGATTTCCGAAGAGCTGAACTGCGGGCGCGCCAAGCAGGTTTCAATTCGTTCAACGGTGTTTCGCGTTCGCCGCTTGTACAGCGAGACTTTTCAGTTTTCGTGGCGAAAGACGAAGTTCAGAAACGCGCAGAGATGGTAACGGCATATGAAGGCGCCGGTTCATCGGTTGACCTCCGTGGTTGGGAACCCTCGATCATCCATGCCGCTCTCAAGCATGTGTCCGACCGGTACCGCCTAGTCGGCGGTCAGCTCGGAGAATCCATGGCTATCAAAGCCAAAGTCAACCGCGTCTCGTCCGAAGGTTTGGCGGTCTGCAGTTACCAGACGAGCGGTGGAGGTTTTATTCTCCACGACCGTAGGCCAACGGATGATTATCCGCTAGGCAAGATTTCGATCTGCGTACCGGGAGTAACTGAGTCAGATCCGGACAAACTGCCAGTGCTCTGGCTCCAGGTATGAGACGCCGAGTATATGCGGCTACTTTGCTCTGCGCCGCAACTCTAGGTTGCGCAGGACAAGTCCCACGGACCCAATCCTTGAACACTGAGCAGCGAAAGCGAGCGGAAGCTGCAGCCGCGGAAGCTCTCGTGAAAAAGACGGCGCCACCCGCTAATCCTCGCCCAACGATGGCAAGAGGCTTTCCTTCGGAAACATCAACTCTGCTGAACTCAGAGCTGGCAGAAGCCGCGCGAAGCAGCAAAGACGCGGTGCACTCGCTCCTTAAGAGGCTAGACTCCTTCATAGTTCACTTCTGATGTCGAAGGTCAAGTTCGCCTATCCAAACGCCGCAGTGGCTGTAGCCGTGCTTAGCGGCCTGCTTTGCAGCTGCAACTCGAACAGCGAAGGCGACGCTGCCAAGAACAAAACGATAACAGAACTTACCACCAGAGTTTCTCGATTAGAGAAACGTCTTGCTGACGACGAAGGTCGCCTTCAGAATATACCGCGGCAACAGGATCTCGATCCGATTAAGGAAAGCATCCAATCGGTTAAGCCTCAGCTTGAAAGACTGGAGCCTTTGTTAGCCGCGTTCTTCATCAAGCGCGAACCGGGTGAACGTGAGGAACAATGGCTTGCACGGGTTAAGCAGGAGGTCGGGAACAACGACGCGGAGACAGCGCTAGGCTTTCCGGTAGTCAGCAATGAGGTGAACTGCGAGGGCGGAGGCATTAGATTGACGGTCTTAAGTGTGCGTCCGTTTAAGAAAATTACGACAGTCTATATTGAATTCAATGGGCGTGTAGATACTGAGGTTCACGTCGATGTCGCGGGAACCTACCTGACGACTAATACCGGCCGCCGCTTTCGCCTATTGTCTTTTGACAAAACTCATTTAGCCCCGGAGAATGATTCGGTGATACGGCTTCATGCAGGCGAGAGGATCACAACCTATTTTCAAGTGGCTCCAATTGATCTCACAGTGAAAGCCTTTCAGTTATACTGGCCATCTTGTGGAATCATAGATTTCGTTCCCAAGTCAGGCCTGGCGATATTGGAGTAACCTCTCCAGACCGCATATTCAAATCGGCACGTCGTGGCTGGCGCTCTCGGCCGTGCTGCGGCGCCGTTTATCGTAAATCTGGGTGGTGGTGATGTGGCTGTGGCCGAGCAAGTGCTGGACCTTGGTGATGTCCACTCCGGCATCCAGGAGCAGCGTAGCGGTGGTGGCCCGGAGGGAATGGGGGGTATAGACGCGGCGCTCTCTGGCTTGGCCGTCCTCCTCCTTCATCTCCGCGGATTCGGCTCCGGGCAACTGCTCCAAGTAGCTTTCAACTAGACGATATAAGCTGGCGGGGTCCATGAAGCGGCCCGCCAGTTTTCTGCTGCGCGGGTTGAGCCGCGGCCGGAACAGGGGACCACTCTTCAGCTCGGCCTTCTCTATATACTCCGCGATGGCCTGCGCTGCCTGGAAGTGCAGGCCAATTGTGCGGCGCTTGTCGCCCTTCTCGTGCAGCCGGATCGTGGCTCCGTCGCTGTCCTGGTGGAAGTCCGAGACCTTCAGGCGGCAGGCCGTGCCTAGCCTGGCGCCGGAATAGAGGAAAAATTTCAAAATCCCGCGGTCGCGGTAATCGAGTACGCCGTCACCAGCCGGCAATCCCATCAGCTGCCGGGCACGGGTGGCGGACAGAGCACGTGTTTCGTCGCGGGCGTCCGTGGACTGCCGCGAGATGAATTGAGCGTGCGCGGGGTTAGGCACCGTGATCGGCAGCCGGAGCTCGGCCGCCGCGGCGGCCAGGTACTTGTAAAAACTCGACAGCGAGCTGATGCGCCGGTTTAAGGTCTTCGGCGCGGCATTCTGGCACAGCAAGGAATCTCGAAAGGCTAACACGTCTTTGATGGACACCGAGAGTAGGGAAGTGGCCTGCTCTGGCCAGTGAAGGCCCATGAACTTGACGAACGCCATGACGTCTTCCCGGTAGGCCCGCTGGGTGTGCGGCGACTGCCGGCGGGAAACCCAACTTTCAAAAATACTAGCTACGGAAGAAAAGAACTGCTCGACGCGTTTGTGCACGTCAGCAGTAAAGCGGCCGGCCAAGATTGGCGGCATCGGTTGCAAGTCTTTTCCTGTGGTTAGTCGGTTCATTTGAGGTGATCGATGACAGTGTGATAAGCCCAAATCAGAAACAGGATCAGTACCAGTGCCTCGACGGCCACAATGTGGGCTTCGCGTAAGAACTTAATTAGGCGCCTCATCTTCAATCCTCCTTGCTGCCACCCATCAACACGGAAACGACAGAAAGGAAAGCTCAAAATGAGTTCTCGGAAACATAGCAGGAACCTCGGAACTCGTCAAAGTCGTTGTTCCTGAAAATGTAGTTGCATGAAAGCCGGCAGAGGGTCTGATTCTATGCAAGATAAAATCTCTTATCTTGCACGGTCATAGGGGAAGTATAGCCGCTCCGCAGGGAACGTCAAGAGCGACACTTGGGAGCGCGTTAGACGGCCAAGTGGACTCGTCTGCCCAGCTTCCGAGTGTGTCGAGACACCACCGGAGCCTAGCTTGCGATAATCAAAGAACGGGGTCGGACGGGTTGGACCAGACCATCAAACAAAAGCTTAATGTGTTGGGGGCCGACTACGAGGAAGTAGCCGGTAAACCGTTTTTGTATTTCTATTGCCCGGTTTTGTTCCGCGATGAAGACGTCGATCTTTGTCAGGCACATATTGTCAATCGCGCCTTTCCGGAGTCCGGTAGAAACTGGACAGTTCAGCGCAGCGATGTCGATAATTTTTACGGTCGAGTCTTCGAAGGAGATTTTGTAGATCTTCAGTATCGAGGGAGACAGTTGCCCGAGGATGTTATTGTTGATCCGGGTCTATCGAAAAAGCTGCGCCCGAGAATACAAATGGCTGGCGAGGAGGTTCGGCATTTTGTAGCGCGGGGGCCAGTGCCCGCGCATTTTACGGAGGCCGTTGTTACTCGCCCTGGCGGTACGGTCCGGCTCGGCCTTAAAATTCACCCGGTTGACGTCGCCGCGGCATTAAATAAAGGGTGCGAGATCGTCGTTGAAAAAGATGTCCGGCTAGCGGCACTAGCATCGTTGCTAAAGGCAGCTCACCTTACCCTTTTTGAGATGCTCGGATATCGTTACGCACTTTCAGCGGGAGGCCAATTTCTCGGCTGGACTGTGCTCGGCGAGTTTTTCCTTCGGAATCGAGACCTGACCAAGGCTGACATCCTCGCAGACGCAACATGTCATTTTCGCGAATTTGCGAACATGATTCGGCCTGTTTTGGCTACTCCCATGGGAATTCAGGGCACCATGACAGATCATTTCTTGTATGTGTGCCGCTGTGCAGACGAAACTCCTTGGGCTTTCGTTGTCTTCATCAGAACATCAGATTTGCTTCATGCCGTGCTCGTTCCGGTGCTGGAAACACCGAATGCCGCTGAGCGGTTCGTGACGTTCCTGCGTGCGGAGGGTGGTAGTCTCCGAGCGAACCGCTGCCGCTTTGAAGATGACAAGTTTTGGGGGGCAAAGGATTCTGAACTGCTCAGCTGGCCCAAGGCCGAGTTTCTGTAACAATCATCTGGCCCGCCCGCTGGAGAATTCGTCTCCGGCTCACAACCCTCCGTAGATCGAGGTGACGGCTCCCAGAACCGCCGAAATGCCGGTCCAAATGGCTGCCGATCTATTGAGGCGCGACGATTCATTAACCATCTGACAAATTGAGAGTATATAGAGCTTCGTCGCTTCAATGTGTTCCTCCTGTGCATCGCTGATGGACGCAACCGGCTCACGAAGCTGATCCGATCTCAAAAGTGCGGACCGGAACCAGTAGACCGCTGCTAAAATCGCCGAAACGAGAGTAACAACCGACAAGGCGACAAGCGTGAAACGGTGAATGGCATTTATAATAGCGCTGCGTTTGATTCTAGGCTGACGCCCTGGCTGCAGTGCAGGACAATCTATAATGGAAACTCTCCTCTTTCGATGACGGCGTATGAACATAAATAGCCATGCAGATCCAGCCTCTGAAAAGCGCGAGGCGTACGGTGCCGCATCCAATTTGCTCAGCAGGCAAGATGCCGACTCATTACGATACGCGGCCTTGGAACTTCGCAGATGTATTGAGGCTATCGTCTACGAAAAGCTGAAAGGCTATGGACAACTCCTTCCGGAGGACTCGGTCCATCAGTGGCAGCCACCGCAAGCGTTCGATGCTTTAATAGCCATTGAACCGAAAGCCGAAAACACCCTGACGTTTGCAGTCGCCAAACAGGCTGAACTTTCCAAGCCGGCCGCGGGGCCGTATCAGGTGCTTGGTGTGGATGAACGCCCGAAAGGCAGATGGATCAAAAAGACATGGCATAAGCTCGGGTTCTACTTACATGCGGATTGGCCTTTTGCCGTGGATAAACCTAGAACGTCACCACGGCCATTTCTCGAAAAGACGCTGGCCGAGCTAGCGCCCCTAGTCAATAACTCCTTCACAGCAATGTTGTCGAACGAAATCAGCTTCCCGTGTTCCGGCTGCGGAGAGATCGTCCGAGTGATGGAAAAGGCCGTCGAGAGCACCCGTCAAGCAACCTGTCTAAAGTGCGGAATGCCATACAAGGCGGAGGAATCAGAAAATTCCTTCACCTTCTATCCGGACCAACCGCCATTCACCTGCGATTGTGGAGTATCAACTTTCATTCCTCTCGCGCATGTTGAAATAGGCTATAGATTTTCCTGCCGAGGTTGCAAGCGTACCTTCGAGACTGTCGAATGCGAATGGAAATATGTCCCTATTGAAAACGCACACCCACCAGGGTCGGGAGGGTAGGTTAGCTTCCGAGCACGACTTCGCGTCCGAGACCGCCCCTGCAAACCTTCGCCCGCGAGCGGGAGTAATCGGAAAGGATCGCGGTAACCGTTGGGACGGTTCAATTGAAGATCTGATTCACGACCGTGAGAATGCCACCGTCCACGCAGGTGTCAACAAAACACCGGTAGAATGTTTTCACTCCCCCGGAATAACGAAGCCCAGAGCCATTTGCGGGCCTGCTCGCTTACTGTTGTTGCCATGGGTAACGAGATGAAGGATTAGCTGCGGAAGCCAAGACGGCGTCCACCTTCACAGTGTTACCGATGTATCTCATCTTCTTCAGAGCATATTCATCGCCCCGTACGACCCGAGATTGCGCTACAGTAGAGCCGTTGGCTTGGATGGCCTCTCAGGCCTCCTGCGCGGATACTATAAGCCAAGCTGCAGGGCGTGGATTTTGAGGCTTCGGCGCGACGTTGACGTGCTGGTAGTAGCGGGCATGTTGGAAACAACCGCGGAGGTTCCGGCAACTTGTCCGGCGGCTCCGGGCGGAATCAGAGTTCACCGCGCCGCTGTCTACCGGGTCCATTGAACGCAGCGATCTGGTCCACCTAGCGCCGCAGCTCTGCACCAAACGGACAAACCAGCTTTAACTCAGCTTGCCCCCGTTAGTGATAAAGACGCTTATGGCAAGGCACATAAATCCGACAAGGAAGAGCGCAGGCTGGACGTACAGTAAGATGTTCGTTGCCCGGTTCAGTAGATTTGCAGTCTTCTTCAGAGTGCGCGCGGTCTTGATGAGCTTCTCGTCATTCACCAGTCCGGGGTTGTCCCGCGAGATGACGGCGCTCTGAATGGTGCGCCGATAATCTTCAAGCCGCGTAAAGAGAATAGTTATCCCAATGAACGCATCGAGAAAAAGCGATACAAAACTGGCGATCAACCAATCGCCAGCATATGCATTCACCGGTCCCTTCGAGTTGACCAGGATATTCACGGCGAAGGCTATAACCCCGACGGACAGGGTCAACAATACATTCACGGTGTTCGTTACGTTTGCAGCATTGATCGCTTGAAAATGCTTTATCAGCCCGTTGTAGTCACGCGGTTCATCGTTCATGACTGGTATCGTAGCAGCCGGGAGTTCTGATGGATCGCGCCGACCCACCTGCTCATCGCGGTTCTTCGCAGCTTCATCCCGGCATTGGCCGCAGAAACCGGCTCCAGCTCTGACGAGCAGGCGGTATAAACGCTGTCGGAATGATTCTGGGCAAGAATATCCACTGTGACCTTGGCGCAACGAAATCATCCGGCCACGGTGATCCCGGAGCCTGACGCGATGCAGCCGCTCTTCAATTCGTTCAGCGCGCGATAATACCAAACCAGGCACTGGAGGGCGAAGCCGAAGAAAAATAGGTTCCGAAGTTGAATCCAGTGAATGAACATGCCCTGGTATGGGCTAGGTTTGAGGCTGCTGAAGAGGGCGGCTGTCATTGGAATGGAAATGGCTGCCGCAAGGAGCAGGATGCTCCACAATGCTTTGAGGGGCAGGTAAATTACCCTATTCGGCGCTGCCCACATTTTGTCGCCGGCGAAAAGTGCCCGAATACTCGCAACACGCCCCGAAGCGAGTTCCCGTTTCATCGATGCTGCAAACTGAACTGGAATGAGCTGAAAGAAAATCGCTATCGGAAGAATGTAAAGAATCCCTTTCAGGTATGCAACATTGGCGGGCTGAGCTTGAGTTGCCTGCTGGGTAAGCGGGTGGCTGGGAAGGTAAAAACAAACCCCTAAGTAGAGAATGGCTGCCGACATCAGGAGCACGGCAACGGGAAGGGCGACGCCCGGCCGGTCCAGAGAAAAGCGACTTGCAAGCAACGTTGTGCCGAGCACCCACAAGAAAATTATCGCGGCGACCCAACCAGCCGTGGCAGCATACCGGTCGAACGCATATGAAACCTCGGCCATCAAACCTGCTGCATAGGCACCGGCATACAATGCACAACCCAAAAGCATGCTAAACGTAAGGAACGGCGGCCGAGGCGGACTCTGGGTAACGCCAGGCTGAGGAGTCGTAGCTTGTTCGGGCATTAGTACTCCGAGCCCGGCTTCCAGCCAACGATCAAGCTCAACCTGATAGGCGATAACCCGGCCGGCGTGATTACTGCGGCGCACCGGTAACCCCTTATTTTGTTTCCAATACTGCGCAGTTCGAACGCTCACGTCCAGGTAATCGGCGATTTGCTGCCAGGTTTCGAGCTTCTGCGACCCCGACCCCGGCCTTTGCGAATCCATAGAAGATAAACGGTTTTCATTATATCGAACCTTGCTTGCGTCCAAAAATTGCGGTTTGCGTATTTGATTTGCGCGGTTTTGCATATCAAAACATTTGACGGGCCCGAATTCCGATGGTAGAGTTGCGCTCACAGTTCTTCTAAGGAGCCACTCGTGCGATTCTCCGGCCTTGCTACTTTGCTGCTCGTGATTATGAGTTCACCCCTGCCGACTCTAAACGCCCAAAACGGCTGGCGCATGAGCGGCTATAACGGCTCGCGTACTAACAGTACTCCCGTCGCCGGACCGCCCACCCAGCCGGTCTTTCAGCCATTGATTTCCAATGCGCCAGGCTCGCTGAGCCGAATTGGGCCGGACGGCTCGCTGCTACTGTACGATGGCGTGAATCTTAACTACTACTCCAGTGCCGGCGCCCCAAAGTGGACAACGAATGTTGGCAGCATTGCCGATGTAGCCATAGGGCCGTCGGGTACTATTTATACCTCGACTTCGACGACTCTTTCCGCTTGGAGCGCAACCACGGGGGCCAGTGCATGGTCGCAACCGTACACAGTCAACACCGGGAATGAGACGAGCGCCCTGGCAATCGACTCTCACGAAACCGTCTATATGGTCTCGGGCGCCAGTTTTGTCGGGCCGCCGGGAAAGGTCACGGCGATTAATGCCGACGGCAGCCTGAAATGGGACAACCAGCTTACGTTCCGCGGATACGAGCAGTTCGTCCTCAGCACGGACGAGTCGCTGGGCTATATTATGGATCTCACCAGTACTTCTGTCGGTAATCAAACACTGGAGCATGCCGTCTCAACCGCTAATGGCCAAGATGTCTACAGCATCACTTCGTTTCAAGACTTGCGTGACAATACCTATGGTTTCGCGCCGTGGAACGTACTATACACTGGCCAGTACAGTGGCCAGCTAGTTGGCTGCTCATTGAACTTCAGCTCGTGCACCGATGTCAGCACGGGCGGTTCTGTGGGCGGGATAGTAACGCTGACCGCGAAGGGTTTGATAGTTGTTCCGTACGGCACGGGGGTGTATGCAGCGATTACGCAGTCGGGCACCGTCGTTTGGACTTCGACCGAAACATTATCAGGTGGTTTCTCAGACGGCGCCGGCACGCTCTATGCCTTTGCGCCCAATACCACCGATTTAGTTGCGACAAGCATCACTCCCACCGGCGGGCAGGAACTGTGGCGGCAACATTTCACCGCTCCGGGATCATCCTTGCTGCTGGGGGATGATGGAAATCTCTATCTGACGGTTGGCACTACGGTTTATAAGAGCGGGCCTAACGCCGGTACAATCCAAGTAACTACCAACCTTCCGGCAGCCAGCTTCTCCATAACCGGGCCGACCACCTATAGCGGCAGCGGTACGTCATTCACGCAGGCAAACGCTCCAGCGGGCGTATACACGATCACATTCGGACCGGTTGCAGGCTATTCGGCACCCGCCAGCCAGACGCAAACCCTGGCTGCGAGTGGGACGATCAGCTTTAGCGGAACGTACCAGTCGCTCACTGGAAGCATTTCTGTCACGACCAATCTCGCCAGCGCGACGTTCACGATTACGGGACCTGCAACATATAGCGGTACGGGAACCTCCTTCGCCCAGACGAACGCTCCAGCCGGAGCATACACGATTACATATAGTGCGGTTAACGGCTACGCAACCCCGGCTTCCCAAACGCTGTCACTGGCAGAGGGAAGCACGATCAGTTTTTCGGGTGTCTACACGCTAGTAAGCGGCGCTATAAACGTAACAACTAATCTCGCCGCGGCAACATTTTCGATCACTGGACCGACCACCTACACGGGTAGCGGCACATCCTTTTCCCAGCCGAATGCGCCGGCAGGCGCATACACGATCAAATACGCTGCCGTTCCCGGCTACACCTCGCCGGCCTCCCAGACGCTCACACTGTCTCCTGGCGGGACAATAACCTTCACTGGTACGTATATTTCTGCGGGAATAGGAACTATTCAAGTTACTACCAACCTTCCTACCGCAACATTCGACCTGAAAGGGCCTGCTTCGTATAGTGGCCGAGGTCCCTCATCGACTTTTCGAAATGCCCCTACCGGCAGCTATACGATTACCTACAATGCCGTTGCCGGCTATTCCACTCCGCCTCCGCAGACTCAGACGCTCCTGAATGCCGGACTGATTACATTCTCTGGCCGGTACCTTCCTTCTTTGATTACATCTCTGCCGAGTTTGTCGTTTCAGTATGTTGCCGGCCAAACCGCTCCGATTCCTTCGCAGGCACTCACGGTCACACTTAGTAACAACGGACAAACTACCGTGGCCGTAAACGTTTCGAATGGAAATAATTGGCTGATGGTGACACCCCCCGCCGGTACAACTCCTGCCCGTTTCGCCGTTTCGATCAATCCAGTAGTCGGCCCCGGTGTATACAGCGGGACACTTAGAATCAATGACAGTGGGGCAAGCAACAGCCCTATTACTATTCCCGTCAGTCTTACTGTAACATTGCCACAGGCTCAAGAGTACAGGGTCATTCCAGCGTCGATAAACACGGATCAATCACAAGACTACGCCGAGGAGCCATCTCTAGCAATTGACCCTAACAATAACCAGCATCTTGTTATCGGGTACAGTGCTCTCCACTCTTCTGGTGATCGTAAAACTGTTTCTGTGAATTGTGGTTTTATCGAAACTCTTGATGGAGGCAAGACCTGGATTAATAGCGGCGTGATACCGCTGCCTTCTGGTTACTCCGCATCAGGCAATCCGTGGGTTATCTTTAGCTCCCAAGGAGACCTATTCTATTCCTGCATGGCTAACAGTACCGCTCGTACTGGCGCCTACATTGCCCACGCCGCAAATGGTCGCGTGGGGAGTCTGAAAGAACAGGTCAAGCCTATCGTCGATATGGCCGTTTCCGATGGAAAGAATCAGGTGATCGTAGACCACCCGTCGTTGGCGTCGCTACCTAGTATTCGAGGAGGAAGCCGGGTTGTGGCGTGTTGGACGGAAGTCCACGGCTATTTTCCAAACACTGTAAATTCGTTTTTGTTATCCGCGTACTCTGATGATGGAGGGTCCACTTGGTCGTTACCACAGCACTTTTCTGCCACGCCATTGGCTCAGGTGTGTATGCTGGGGAGCGGCAGTTCGGGAGTCGCCCTTACCTGGTGGGAACAGGATCAGAGTGCATTAATGTACCAAACCTCTGTAGATGGGAGCAAGTGGTCAGCAAAGAACCAGTTATCGTCAGTTGGATTGCTGGTTCCTCAAAGACAATGCGAAGGCAGTGGCTGCGCTCCAATAAACACCACTGATTTAGTCGTAAGTCCGCCATACGCCGCAGTCTTTTCGACATCGGCTGGCCTTTCGGCCACCTGGCAGATGAGAAAGGCAACTGGTAGTGATGTCTTAATGCAGCCGCTAACTTTAACCCCCCGAGCTCAGCCGGCCAGCGTCGGCGATCCACTCAAACCGACGTTTCTTCCAGCTGCCGGTCAATGCGGCCTGTTCACAGGAAGCTACCAAACCATGGCCGATGGAAATCATTTCTCGTACAGCGTATGGGCAAACGAATTTGCGGCTCCGTCGACCCCGATTTTTACGAGTAGCTTTCAGCTCGTGTCCGGCAATAACCCTTTGGACCTTCTTAATCGTGGCTATCGAATCGGGGACTATACTGCCATCGGTTGCTCTTCCACAAGTGTATGGGCCGCCTGGATGGACACACGCTCTCAAGTCGGGCCAGGTCTACCCGAAATCTGGCTTGCACGAATTTCGAGGTGAAGTCCTCCTTTTAACTCTGCGTTTTAGATATGTTGTTAATCCAATCACTCCCAAGATACAATATAGAAATAGCCATGCGGATAGGTCTTTGAGGAGATCTACAGGAGAGATATAGTAGTACTCGAAATTCGCCTGCCTTGTAGCAAACCGTAAAGGCACTAGACCTGGAAATGGAGGGGGGTTAGTCATATCCGGCCCGAGGTGGCTCCAACTCACGTCCGCCCAGGGAAAACCGCCGCAGGGCAGGTTAGTTACATTCTCCCAAGCGAATACGCAGCTGCCACCGAGTCCAAACCAAAGTAGGGGTAGGAGCACTACCAAGAAAACTATAATACCTCCCAGCAGTTTCACTAATTTACCTCTCATAAACTCCGTAGAATTAGCACTCTTAAGGTCCAGGATCGTCACACTGGATGTTCCCTGAAGCCTGACGAACTCACATCTATCAGCACCGATGATATTCGCCGTCTTGCAATACTCTGCCGCAGCCGCGGCATCGCAGCGGCCGGGCATGGTCAGTGTCCATGTGCCGCTTGAGGCTGCCATGGGAACGAAATCCCCGGCGGCATACAGAACAGTGAATCGGCCGGTCTTCACTAGGCACGGCGTTCCTCCACTGCCGCCTGCTCGCGACGACGCACCTGCTCATGGAGGTTGTTTACGGCTTCATCCCGGCACTGGCCGTATGAAACCAGCTCCAGCTCTGGCGAGCAGGCGGTATAGAAGCTTTCCGTTTTGGTTGTCAGAATTGAAATTTGCATATTGATTGGGTTGGGGGCGGTCCTTCTGGCCTTCCAAATTGCCGGTCTTCAGGCCGGGGGTGGGTGGGTGCCGCCTCCCTCATGTCCGAACGTACTGGAATCGTAGCAAGCCAGATTAATTTCGTCCAGAGCTTGTGCTGTGGACGGGCGAATTGCCATTGCTATGCAATTCGCCCGCCCCTCCTTAGCCGCGAACAAAAAAAGAGAGGGCAAGGTTTCTCCTGCCCTCTCTGGCTACCGGAGGCCTCTGGTCAGCAAGCCGAGAATCCCGGCTGCCGCCACGGCCACAATGCCGATAGCTAGGTCAATGAGCTTGCGCTTGAGCATAGCCTCGCTCCTTTCTGACCGGCTGGCTGCCGCCCTCGCGGAATTCTTTCCGGACGTGGCCGGCACCGGCCTTGCAGCCGTTCTTGTAGCTCTCCAGGACCTTCTCCCGGATGGCTTTCTTCACCTCTGCCACCGCTGGCTCCCAGTCATCCTGGGTAGCGTTGAACGCTGGAGTGATGACGTTAGCGTCAGTCCAGTGGTCGAGCTCCTGCATGAAGCTCATTTTTTGTTCGGACATGGTTTTGTCCCTTTCGGCAAGCCTGAATGCTTTGGCAGCGGGGCAGCTTGCCTTGCTCGCTGCACAGACGGAGCAGCGGCCTGGGCGCCCGATCCTGTCAGGGCTCCGCACCCCGCCAGGCCGTTTGACGGCCCCCCTCGCGGGGCCTTGACAGGTCGGGCAGGCCGCTATAATTCCCAACAGCTGAGCAAGGCACCCCCTCACCGTCGCGATGTTCTGCTGGGGTTTGTCGTGCGGCCGAGGCGGAGGGAACTCACACGGCGATGGGGCGCGCGTGGGAGGCGGTGGGATAGTTGGGCCAGAGGGACCGCCCCTGTTCCCTGTCCCGGTGGTGGCGCGCGACCGAAGGGAGCGTCACCAAGCGGCCCCAGCAAGATTCGCCGCCACAAAAAAAAGACAGGCACGCGAAAGCGTGCCTGCTTGACCGCCATCAATATTCCGATGGCAGGAGCAACGTAGTGCTGCTGCGATCAGCCTCTGTGATGACCCAGAGCTTTGTCCCATTCGAAAGGCTGTAGGCCGAGAGCAGACGACATCCGGTCGCCAGGGAGCGTTCATTTTCGCCGCGATCGTGCTCGTCCAATTCTCCCCAGTCGCCGGTCAAATGCCGTTTCATCAGAGTGTCGGCATTCTCGCCGGCCTCCTCCAAAGCTTGCAACGCTCCCGGCGTGGCCACTACCCGCCCGAGCGGAAATCGGGCGGTTCTCAAGAAGCCTCCAGGAACCCAGCCAGCTTGGCCGTGGCTTTGAACTGCGGAATCGGCTCCAGCTGCTTGAATGCTGACGTAAAGGCGTTGGAAAGGCTCCACAGGGTCCGCGGCTGGAATTCTTCGTGCTGCGGATTGAAATAGAGATCGTGGACCGGCCGGGCCAGGTGCTTGGGCACTTCCAAGTCGGATTCGATGAACGCCCGGTAGATGACCAGCTTGGCAGCGGCGTCCGAAAGCTGGGACTGCTTCCAGCCTTCGACCTGCTGGCGCATGCCGTCGAAATTGCGCTGCATCTGATCTACACCGATGGACACGGCGTTCTGCAGGGAGAAGTTTTTGGAATGCTTGGCTAGCACCGGCTGAAAATCGCCCGAAAAAGCCATATTCTCGCAAACGAACACCCTGTATCCAACGGTCATGGCCAGGCGCATACTCTTGTCGTGGCTATTGCGAATGCCGATGGAAAACCGGCAGCCGTGCATAGCGGTGTCGAGGTCCAAGACCCCGAACAATTTCATGCCGTCTTTGGAGACGGCATATTCATCCCGGACCACGCCGATGTGCCGGAAGCCCAGGGTTTCCACCAGGGCCGAGACTACCTCCAGATGGGGAATCGGCCGGTGCGTTGCGGTTGCCGGCGGCGTGGTCACGAGAGCCAGTTGCTCGCGCGCCAACTTGCCGCCAGAAGACAGAAGCGTAGACGTAGCTTCGCTCAAGGGATTTCCTCCTTCAGTTGTGTTTTCGGAAAAAGGTAAAGGCGGGTTCGCCTGTGCCGGTAGTATAGCGGCCAGAGGGATTCTGGCAAGTTCTCCCGGCTGTCTGTTCCGCAGCCAGTTTTTCCTAGCGCCAGTTTTCGCCTTTTTGCGAAACTGCTTCAGGTTACCGGTTGCGGTAGCGCCGAGCGATAGGTTTCAGCCGCCTGTTGGCGGCTACCAGTTTTGCTAGTTCCCGCCGCCGTAGCTGTAAGCGCAGGCTACCCTGCTTTCAGGGTCGGAAGGCGGATACGCCTGAAGACCCCGAAGCGTCCGGCGTTGATAAACGGCGGCGGATTTCGGCTGGTGCCGAAAGCCGAGCGGAGCGGCCCGTCACGAATCGAGTGTGCGAGTATTGTGACGGGCCGTGGAAGCAGGGTAGCCTGCGCTAGCAGGCGGCGGGAACTAGTTTATTTCTGCGGCCTTGGCCGCAACCAGTGGTAGATTGCTAAATCTACCAGTCAGTCTACCGGCAGTCGCCGAATTTCCGGACCTCAGAGAACTCATTTAATGGCTGTGAAACTAGCCGCGATTGTTTCACAGGTTGGGCCAGGAACGGCTCTAGCCGACAGTGCCGCTATTCCGTACGGTCGTGCTCGATAAAAAGCACGAAACCAGCGTCAGACCTCTTGGTGAGGTCGGGTCGCTGATTTGGTGCTGGGTTAAATCAAAAAAACTCCACCAAGGGCCGGTGTTCCGGCCCTCAGATGGAGCAAACTTCGTATGAAGGTTTTCCGCCCGTTATAGGGCCAAATTTGGCAACGTCGATCTCAGCGCGTCGTCGTACAGATGGGCGGGCGCCAGGTCCATGCACTCGGTTTCGAGGTCGCGGATCATCCGGCGGCGGATCATCTGCACGAAAAGCTGGCTGCCATTTTTCCAGTGTCGGGCCACGAACGAATTTTCGGTCACGAGCCCGGCCTTGGCCTGCTCAAACCGGCATTGATACTGTTCTGTGGTAAGGACCGATACGCGGATTTGTCCCCTCCCCGGCGCCGTTGGCTCAATGCTAGTAAGGACCGGCCTGTTGGCGGGGATCGATTTGGACGGTGGCGTTTTGCTCAGGCCTTCGATATCGGCAATGGCGCGCGACGCATAATTGAGGACGGCTCCGAAATGCGTCGCGTGGTAATGGGTTTTGGCCGCCTCACGGTGCGCGAAATCCACAACGTGTTTGGCCTTCTCAAATCCGTACTGCGACACCAGGCTCACCGCCTGGTTGGTCTCTTTCAGTTGTGGCTCGTGAACGCTGACGCCGTGAAAGGTCTTATGGAAATGCCGGACCAGTTGCTCACCATTCAGTCTGACCTCGTCCTTTACCCCGGCGTAACGGTTAATGACGACCGGTTCCGATTCGGGCAAAATGCCAGGCTCGTCAACCGTCGCTGCGTCGCGGCTAGTGGTCTTTATGAACACTACCTTGTAGTCATGTCCACCGGACGTCTCCTGGATGGTCGCCGACTTCAGCACACCATGGTTGAGCCGCACACCCTGGAGCTCCTTCAGCGCCCGCTGGAGTTTTTGCTTGCGGTTGGATTTATACCGATAAGAATCCCCCGTCAGTCCCAGATCCACAAACAAGTCTTTGGTGCACCGCTCGTAACGGGTTTTGCCAAACATGATGAGATCAATGTGGGTGTAAATCAGCTGAGCAATCTCGCTCTCCAAGCTGAAGAAAACTTCTTCCAGCAACGGCTTCGTGTAGTTGGCTTGAAGGTTTGTCTCGATGTGCCGATTGAACTGGAAATAACCCTGCTGGTTGGTGACGTGGCCGTGCGCTTTTCGCGTGACGATTTTCAGGTCGTCGAGCATCTGAAAGGGAATCTCTTCCTCGTACTCCTGGCCCACCTCGTCGCTGCGGTGAAAGGATTTTATCCAGCGAAGTGGAATAGTCCGAAGGCGCCGCAGCGATCCGGTGATAGCGTCGATGACATTGGTGCCCCAACCCTTCTTCCGCAGCAGACGGCTGAGGACGCGATCGGAAAAGTACACCGGCCTGCCGAGCGGTTTACCGGAATTCTCCCACTGCCGGATCAGCGCGTAGAACATTCTTTGGTCCTCGGTAGTCAGTGTGCCAAGATCGGTGAAGCCGACAATGAGCTTGGATGAAGCTCGGTCGCCGCTGGGTAATTTCACTTGGCGCTCCAGCGTTCGGGCGGCGAGTTTGGTGTGCCCTTTGGACGGCTGCCAAATGCCCGGCCACTTTTCGATGTTCAATTCGACCCGAATCTTCTCGGGCTGCTTTTCGCCGGAAGGGCTGTCGCGCTTGGTGCTGTCCCGCGCGCGTGGGGTCCTTTCACTTTGTTGGCCAGCTGAGGTGACACTAGTCTGGTCCATGGTCATGGGGCTGTTAAGAATTAAGAGTTCAATTCACACACGCCGATATCGCCGGAGTATCCTCCTGAGCCTATCCCCCGGCTAGTGTGTGGTATCTAAGAAGTATTTAAGATGTATCCAGGTCGATTTGGTTGGCCAAAAACCCTGTGATTATTGAGGATTCCTAGTTGCCACTCATCTCATCAGCACCAAACGTTCATCTCACCAGCACCAAGTTCTCATCTCACCAGCACCAAGAATTCATCTCATTAGCACCAAATCTCATCTCATTAGCACCAAGGCCGGATACGCTTTAGGCAGAAGTCCTCGACGCACGCTTTATCTCATCAGCACCAAGCGGATCGGCGGGTTAGAGTCGGCCCGCTTTGATCTCTTCCTGGAGCAGCTGCGCGAGCAGTTGCTCGGCTTCAAAACGCGCCAGCTCGGTTAGGATGCCGGGTTCTGGAGCAGGGGAGAAGCGGACTGCACCTGCAATGAGGTGGCCATTGAACAAGGTGTTGAGGTGAAAGGTTTTTTGGGTTGGTTTCCGGGGCATTGGACCTTGGTGTGAATTGATGTACGGGTAGCGTAGCAGTTTTTTTTGGTTTCGAGTAGACCACAAAGTGTGGATATCTGCCAAGCCTCGTAGCACCTTGCCGTACGGTCAACGAGGCTGGCCCCGACCTGAGTCTTCATGACTGAAAGCGCCGTAGAGGGAAAAGCCGCTTCAGCTTCCGATTCGCTTTAGCCATGTGCTCTACTGGCGTTATAACCTGTCGTCCTTCCCTCTACGGAGGACGACAGCTAGCGAATGGGAAGACCGGCGGGGCCAGTACTAGAAGTTTAACATCCGAAATTGTCGAAACTAAAAAACTTCCCTATACTACCTCCACGAAAAAAGGAGGGTCATATATGGAAAGCAATTGGGTGGACTTCAAGACCATCAAGCAGGCCGTAACCATCGAGCAGGTGCTCGGCCGCTACGGCGTCAAACTCCGCCGCAGCGGCAAGGAACTTCGCGGCGCGTGTCCGATTCACCGGGGCGAGGGCACTGACACTTTTCACGCCAACACTGACAAGAACGCCTTTCACTGTTTTTCTTGCCAAGCCAAAGGCAACGTGCTCGACCTGGTGGCGGCCATGGAACGATGCAGCCTCCGGGATGCGGCGCTGAAAGTCCGGGACTGGTTTTCGATTTCAGGCCCGCTGCCGGAGACGGCAAAGCCGGCCACGAGTACTCAACTGGCTAAGGCAGAGATAGGGGAGAGGGGAGAGCTAAACAAGCCGCTGAACTTTCAGCTCCAGGGCATCGATTACCGTCATCTTTACCTGGCCGGCCGCGGCATTGATCCGGAGACGGCCGAATACTTCGGCGTCGGCTTCTTTCCCGGTAAAGGTTCCATGCACGGGCGCATCGTCATCCCCATCGACAACGAGAGGGGAGAGCTGGTGGCCTACGCCGGCCGGTCCATCGACGGCAGCGAACCCAAGTACAAGCTGCCAGCGGGATTCAAAAAAAACCAGGTGCTTTATAACCTGGTTCGGGCGGCGGAAGAAACCGACGGCCACGTTATCCTGGTCGAAGGCTTCTTTGATTGCATTCGCGTTACTCAAGCCGGCTATCCCTGCGTGGCGCTGATGGGCTGCTCGATGTCGGAGGGACAGGAGAATCAACTCGCGGCTCACTTTCGGCGGGTCATCGTTATACTAGACGGGGACGAAGCTGGCCAAAGGGCGGCAGCGGAGATCGCCGGACGATTGGTGCGCAAGACGTGGGTGCGAGTAGTGGAGTTGCCCGATGGTAAGCAGCCGGACGAGCTTGGGCCCGAAGATCTGCAGCGATTACTTGAAGGCGAGATTCGCCTATAAGGTGGAAGCGTGCGGCCACTATACTTGTGGCCGCGCCCTTTTTATGGTTCTGCGAAAACGGCACACCATCGATGTTAACGAGTTACGGGACCCATCCATCCTGATGCACAATCTCACGAATGCTGACGACGTATACACAATCCACTACGATGAGACAAACAACATCAGGCGTCTTCTCGTCACGCCAAACGGTCTCAATGTCCCGGAACTGAAGTGCTTCGTCCTGGGCGGCATCGCTCGCAGAGGGCCGAGTCGCGACCTTGATTACGAAGGTCTGCGGTCGGCGCTCAAACTACAGAAGTCGACAAAGGAGTTAAAACTTACCCACCTCGGAAAGGGGAACTTCATCCAGCTTCTCAGCTCGACCAAGGTTGAGACATTTCTTAAGTGGCTGCTCAAAGAGGACTTGTTCATCCATTATAAAGTGCTAGACCCTCTATATTGGTCGATCGTCGATGTTGTAGACTCGATCCTCACAGAGGGCCGCAATCATCAACTAAGGATGTCGGCTGCCGCGATGAAGAACGACCTCTACACCATACTGAGGCATGATGTGGATCACACCGCCGATCTCTTTCACCGATATTCTTATCCGAACGTCGGAAGGCAAAAACGGGAGGCCTTCATAGCCGAGTTGAAGGACGTGCTGGAGCACTGTCGCGATTTAATTCCAGATTTCAACTTTCAAATCTTGAAGGGTCTTCTGCAACTCGCGACGAGCCTCAAATCACTACCTTACCTTGAGGATGAGGAGCCGAACGTGCTGATCGATGGATTCAGCGACCTTTATCTTCACCGGATATGCCTCTTCAAGAATTCATGGCACATCCTGGATATCGAAGAGACGATTAAAACGCGCCTCGCTGAGCTGACACTTTATGACGGTGAGCGGGTGTTGCAGAATTACCGATTCGTGAAATCGGAGGACGAGCCGGGGGTGCAAGTTTCTGATGTGGTAGTTGGTTTGCTGGGAAAATGCTTCAGCTACCTGAACTGCACCATGGAGCCGCAGCTGATTGCTGCAAGAACAAGGCTCTCGCCGCTTCAAGAGCGCAATCTCGGTGTCCTAACCGAACTCATCGGCCTGGCAATAGACGAGAACGCCGCATTTGTGGAATATATTCTGAGCCTTGAAGATCAGCGGAAGGGCGCTATCCTTTTGCAGCAGGTCTGATCTGTCGCCCGCACACTGTTCGCCCTGCCAAGAGCTCCGCAATTCGTTGCCGGAGTGCGCTGGTGGAATCTAATTGCCACGAACAAGCCAGGCTTGAATGCCGGGTATTCTCTTTGAGCACGCCTGCCGTTACGGGCCAGCGATAGGAGGCCTCGCTGACCGACTGGCCTGCAAAGCTAGAATGATCGTATGGAATCGAAAGCTGTGGCGGACACCGCAAACGGCGGGAACCGCTCTGAGCGACTCGCCGAGATCCGCCAGCGACACGAAGACGGTTGGGTTGTCCTTTCTTCCCTAGTCTTTTTTCGGACGATTGGTGAGCGAGAAATGCTGCCGCAAATGCGGGCTGCGGCCCAGGAAATTGCCGATTACCTGATGAGCCAGCCGCAATACGTGGGAATGGCGCGTGTTCTTGGCGGCCTCGAACCTGAAAATCAAGATTCCGTGAAGTCCGCGCTGGCTAAGGATATGATAGGCCATGCTTCCGCTGCTATCGACGGCGCTATGATCGTGTTCGCTCACTCACTGTTCGACTCGTGTGTGGATGCCCTACTTGACTTCAGTTTCGAATTCAGTTCTGAAAGGTGGGCAAGTCAGGTCGGTAGAGTGGAGATCAAGGCGTCGTTTGCTGAACTGAGCGGCGCTTCCCTGGATCATTACCGTCGCGTCGCGCTAAAGCAGTTGCTTGGACGTTTAAAGACCAAGAGCCTCCAAGATAAGATACGAGCGCTATGTGCGGCCTGCGAGCTACAACGCGGACAAACGCCAGTCGACTTTGATGACCTGAAAGAACTCAATGCAACGCGGAATGCCATAGTGCATGGAGATATGCTCGGCCAGCACATCCCGGACACCCTAAAACTTCTTCGGCAAGCAGGAACCACCGGCCCGCAATTGATCGACCTAGTAGGATCAGTGCCGTAAAGCTCGCTTGTGGCGCTGCTGAGCAGGTCTCCGACTTCAAGTCGTGGGTTAGGCGACACTAGTGTCTGAGATGCGACCTTGACCCAGTCAGGGTCGGCAGCAAACGCCCGCCGCGATTACCGTTCGACTTCCCGTGCAGGACAGAATGCTCGAATGTGCTTAGTAGCCAAGTGAGCCTGGAAACCCTTGCCGAGCTTGTATTTCGTTACGAAAGCGCGGCTCTCTACCCAGGGTGTCGTCAGGAAGCCACTCTTGACTAAGCGCGACGCCGCAGCGCGAACACGAGACTGTGGAACGTCAAGTTCGGCGGCGCACTGCTGCTGACTCGCGACGACGAACTCTTCCAAGGTTGCCGGGATCTGTTCCTTTGTAAAACAGGGCAAAACGGTGACGTCGGCACGGTCCCGCTTAAGATGCCGCACTTGGCAGCAGGCGAGCTTCCGGCCATGGCCCCAGGACTTCAGCTTCGCCCAGGCGAGTACGCGTTGGTCTGTGTCAAAATCCGCGTTCCTCACAATGTCTTCGAGGATGCGGCGCTCCTCTGCCTCCAACGAAAACGCTTCGGGCATTTTGATACTGTCGGCGCTCATAGTGTTCTCACCCATTCGCAGCCAATCTTCAAGGTTCCAATCCCGACGCACGCCCGGCGCCGGTTCATTATATCCAGTCTTTGCCAGAATAGAAAAGGCAGCGGGATCGCCACCAGCCGCATAACACCCTACCGGCCGAACTGGCCGAAGGGGATTGGGCACGGTTGGTCGGCTTCCGCCGCAACCAGCGCTAACGTTTCGCCTCGGATTCCTCGGAGGGGGATTGGCGGGCAAAGTTCCTCATCGTGGCCGAGCACGCGGACAAGGGGACTATTTGTAGGTGATGGAAGTTCTGCGGGAGATGTCAGTTACGACAATCTGCTTTTCGGTCATGAGCAGGTCGTAGAAGATTCTGTAATTGCCAACACGCCTGCGCCAGCCAAGTGGCTGCAAGCGTTTGATGTCGCCGCTGTAAGGGTCGTTCTCCAGTTCGTCGAGGGCTCTCTCAATGCGCAGCTGGTCCCTGTTAGGAAGCTTTTCGATTGCTTTTCTTGCTGGTTTGGTGACGAGCAGTGTCCAATTCATCGTGGAGCTGCTTAAGGGTGGTGTAGTCGCCGCGTTTGTAGGCGGCTCGGCCTCTGCGGATGCCTGCTGCTTCGGCTTTGGTCGGCGTGTAGATCGGGAAGCGGCTTTCATCGGGCAGTTTGGCGGTGCGGATGGTGATGGTGCCTTTGGCCGCGGTGAACTCGATCAAATCGCCAGGTCTGATGCCGGCTTTTTTCTGAATGGCCTGAGGAACCGTAAGGCCAGGCTTGTTTTTCACGAGTACGGTCATAAAGGGAAAGCAAAATTACTGCTGTGGGTAGCATAGCAGACGGGCTGAAGGTGTCAACGTTATGCCCCGTATCCGCCGGATAGCTGCGGCGGATTTTCACTATCGCCCAGGGCGTGCAGGGTGCGGCTGAGTTCGCCTGGCATTGGGTTGAGGAGACTGGCTGGAAAGACTGCTCTTTGCCGAGAGCACAGTCGAAGGAGCTTTTCTTGGCTTGCGGAAGTCGTATGTACAGTCAAAAAACCCGAGAACTGTGATGACAGCCAGACAGATGTAGGCATACCAGGGGTAGACCTTGTGCAACCAGACGTACCAGGCTGCGGAGAAAAATATGATTCGGAAGAGCCGGTGACGCAACAGCCAAGCTATGTCCCGGACGACAGAAGCCATCATCAATCTGATCATAGGCTGATTCAACAGGGATGGAAAGGGCCGGGGGGCGTTGGGATGCCGTTCCTTAAAGCTTAATGTGCAGCGCTTCTTCCAGCTTCTGGAATTTGCGCTCGAACGCCTTCAGCTGCGCCGTCACATCGAGTCGCTTTTGAAGGTCCTCGAATCCCGTCGCGGTCAGGCGGGCCAACTCCTCGACGCCTTCACGGACATCCTGCTTGGTGGCCAGCGGTCCTACTACCTCGTGAAGCTCGTCCCTGGTCAAAATGCTCTTTGGTGAGTTCAGACATAAACGGGGAATGTTAATAGTGAAGGAAGCATAGAACGAAAAGAAACAACGGTCAAGGCGTTGTGTCTTTCTAAACTGTCGATAGCTGCTGTGAATTTTCAGAATCGCCGAGGGCGTGCAGGGTGCGATCGGGGAGAGCCCAGATCTTTTCCAGGATGGTTTCCGGACGCTCCAGGTAATGCGGCAGTGCTCGCTGGCCCGCCCCGGCCGTCGCCACCGGATCGGTGAACAGCGAGGATATCGTGAACCAGAACAAGCCGGCGCGTTTGGCCGGCCCGCAGACCAATGGGTGGTGTACCAGCTCCATGAGCTTGCGGCCTCTGGCTTCATCCGTCGTCTCGACCAGGACAGCGCGGATGGGGTGGACGCCGAACGCCTCCCGGTGCTGCTGGTGCTTCTTAATAAAGTGGTGGTAGCCTCTCAGCTTTTTCAGCATATCGGTAGCAACCATACTGCCGCGATCGGCCTCGTAGAAAAAGTGCGCGAGCTGCTGGCCCTCGGGCCGGTCACGAAAGCGGAGCGTAAACATTCCATCCGGCTCAACCGGCAGCCGTTCCATGTCGTCCGTCTCTTGCCAGAAATACTGGTCAGCCTGACGGCTGGAAATGACCCGCGGCGCTTCCACTTTGTGGCCGGCAAGCTGGCTGCCTTGTCCCCAGGCTTCGAGACTGACGGTGCCGCCCGATTTTCGGCATGCCATCTCCACCATGAAGTGCATGCGCGAAATCATCAGGCTGTGCCGCAAGAAACCGAGCTGCATATGCTGGCCGCGCAGGGCAGCGCCGGCGTAGTCTTTCTGCCGGTTGTTGCGCACCTCTTCGAGCATCTGCGGGTGGATCTGAATGCCCCTTCGGTCGGCCAGTAGCTCGACCGCATCGCGCTGGTCGAGGTAATAGTAAAACTCGCTCTGCGTGCGAAAACCGGGGAAGGCCCAGCGATTGACCAGGCCGCGCTCCCAGAGCCTCCGCAGCCGTCGGTGCGTCACATCCTCGTTGCCGCCGACTAAGCGCACGAGTTGGGAAGCAGGGGAGAAGCGGTAACGGAGAATCGCATCGATCAGATCGAGGTCCCGCTGCGTGATCGGCCCGGTCGGCGGCGTCTCGGGCCGTGTGAATTTGGAAAAAATCGCTTGGGTCATAAAAAGGGCCTAATAACTGGATACGGTAAAGAAGCGTAGATCGACCTTTTGCTTATTGGCCAAAAGGTCGCCTGAGCCGACCACACCGTATCAGAACCGTATCAAAATCGATCTATTTAGGCGATTGGGGTTACTGTTCGAGCGAGAGCAGACTCCCCAGATTGTTGAAAACCCAAAGACAGGATGGAAGCAATGGAGCCAAAAAACGCGCTGCATGCGGCTCCGGAGCAAAAGGTCGGTGGTTCGAATCCACTCGGGCGTACCACAACCAGTCCGTTGTGAGCAGACTGCACGTTCCCCAAGGCAAGTCACACGGACCTTTCCGCCGCGCCGCACGTCCCCTTCGCCCGTGATACGATATGCCGGTTAGTGGAGGGTGGCATGGTCTGCCTGCGTCGAATCGCTTCCGGAACCTCGCTGTTTTTCCAGGGCAAGCCCCAGTTCGAGCAGCGCGGCATCACTGGCCGGCAGCTCAGCAATCGACTTTGACATGGAAACCCCGCAGCTCCGCCCCTCGACTTGAGCGGCGAAAAAATGGAAGTGGTTGATCGGTAAAGGAAAACTCGAAACTCCGTCCCTCAAGTGTAGCGGCGGAGACTCGATCTACAATGACACACGACACGGCCGAGGCAGCGTTCCGTGCTGCGCGCCGCGAGGGTTAAGTGGAAGGCAGCCGATGAGTTGGGACAATTTGGCGGAGGCGTGAATAGGTTCGAAACATCCCTCCGATGAACCGTACCCCTGTCAAGCCGTCATTTTTTGGGTTGAGGGAGTCGCGACCTCCGCACGAGCCGCGACGGGCCCGGAGGCGGCCTTGGATCGCGAGAGTAAGCGCGCAGAATTCAGGATGAACACCAATTCGGAGCTGACATGGATCAAGGCGGCCAGTACCGGGTTCAAGTATCCGACGGCCGCCAGACCAACTCCGACTCCGTCGACGGCCAGGGTCCCTGCGAAGTTCGTCATGATGATGCGATTGCACCGGCGGGCGATTTTCACGACCTCGACTACCTTCAACAAGTCGTTTCCGAGAAGGAGCACGTTGGCGCTTTCGCGGGCCACCTCGGTGCCGGAGCCCATCGCGATTCCAACATTGGCTTCCATGAGTGCAGGAGCATCATTAATGCCGTCACCGACCATCGCGACCGTCTTGCCGGCCGCGCGGAGCTCTGGTACCCGATCCAGCTTCTGCTGCGGCAGAAGTTCCGCCTCCACGTCATCGACTTGCAGCTGACGTCCGACCGCGCGGCCGATCGAAGACGTATCCCCTGTCAGAAGCACGGTCCTGATGGACATCTCCCGCAATGCTCGAACGGCTTCCACCGCTTCGGGCCTCAGAACATCGGCGATTCTCAGGCTTCCCAAATGAACGCCGCCCTGGGCCACCAATATTTCGGTGGAGGAATCGTGGTCCGCGGCCGCTGCCGCAACCGCCACGCCCTGGGCCAGCAGAAACGCCCTGGTTCCGACGACAGTTTCCTCTCCGTTCACACGGCAGGAAATGCCTTTCCCAGGAGTGTAGGAAAACCTCTCCGGGTCCACCAGTCTGACGCCTGTTTCGCTGGCCGTCTTCAGAATGGCACGCGCCAAGGGATGCTCGGAGAAACGCTCGGCACTCGCAGCCACGCGCAGCAGGCGTTCGCGCTCGATTCCGGCTGAAGGTTCGATGGATACGACTTCGGGATTGCCAAGCGTGAGCGTTCCGGTCTTATCGAGGACAACCGTGTCCACCTTGCTGAGGGTTTCCATGTACAGGCCACCCTTCACGATCGCCCCGTGTTGGGCTGCTCGTCCAATGGCGCCAAGGATGGCCAGCGGTGTGCCTGCTGCGATGCCACACGCACCAGCCACGATCACTACCGAAATTGTAGAGCGGGCGTTGTGCGTGAGGATGAATGTGAAAAGCGCACATGTCAGAGCAAAGTAGACCAGGTAGCCGGCCAGACGATCAGCCGTTCTCTGAATGGGCGCACGCGAGCGTTCGGCCCGTTCAACCGCTTCGATGATCTTCCCGAACGCGGTATCGCGGCCAATGGTTTCCGTCCGAATTTCCAAGACTCCGGACTGATTCACGGTACCTGCAAAAACGTGCGCGCCCGGAATCTTTTCGACCGGCATGGATTCGCCCGTAATGGTGGCCTGGTCGATGAACGAGTGGCCGCCCACAACCACACCGTCAACGGGCACCCGACCGCCAGGCCGGACCAAAACCACGTCACCGGGGTGCAACTCGGTCAAGCTTGCGGATTGTACGCCGTCCGAACGCCGAAGTTCTACCAGCTGCGGCAAGAGACTCAGCAAATCCTGAATGGCGCGGCGGCCGCGGCCGACCGTCAATTCCTCGAGAACCTCAGCGATCAGGACAAAGAAGACAATCACCAGCGCGGTGAACACTTCTCGGATAGCGAGCGCCGACACGAGCGCGATCGTCATCGAGAGTTCCATGGTCATGCGCCGGGTCAGGAGATCGACAAAAGCCTCCCGAAATATGGGATAGCCGCCGATCAAGACAGCCGCAAAGCCCACGACGTCGAAGTGCGGTAACGGCTGCCAGAGCCGAAGCCACGTTGCAACGATCGTCAGGCCAACAAAACCGATGCGCCCCAATTCAACCCATTCCACGTGCCCGCCGCCGTGGGAATCGTGCTCGCGGTCATGAGATTCTGACATGGCGTGTTCCCTCCAAATCCTGATTCTTATTTCATGTACATCTTGATGACATCAATTAGCTCTTGAGCTGCCTTGGCCCGTTCCGAAGTCGGGTGATGGTCCGGATCGACGACGTGAAATCGGATGTGGCCCTCAATTACCTCCGACATCAACCCGTCTATCGCACCCCGGCAAGCGGCGATCGTGTGCAGAATATGGGAGCAATCGGCGCCCTCCTCAAGTGATCTTTCGACCGCGTCAATTTGACCCTTGATGCGGCGGACCCGATTCAGGAGCTTGTTCTTGTCGCGAATGACGTGTGCCAATGGAGCCGTCTCTCCTTCAAAGGTGTGCTAGCTACGACGCATCCCCTCTTTTCATGATAATATACCCCGGTAGGTATAATTGGTCCACAATAGGAGCGCGCCGGGTCCACTGAATGGCGCTAGAAGGCCCTGTTTTTCAACCGGGCCAAACTGAATTTTGCGGTCTCCGCGACGGCCATAACCGTCATCACCCCTGCTTGTAGTGGATCGGTGACCACCAGGTCCGCCGCGGCCGGCACGCTTCCCGCCATATTCAAACTCACCACCATTAAGCCCTGCGCCCGGACCTCCCGAACGGCGCGCTCGATGTCGCCGCCCATCAGTGAACCGGCCAGCACCAGAGCCTTCATCCTGGGCAGCCGTCCGCAGGCTCGCACGGCATCGGCCAACGGCTGCTCGCCCACGAGCGGGATCGTGTCCACCGAGATGTGCTCGCCGCGAATATTGTGCCGGTCCGCTTCCGAAATTGCGCCGATGGCGACCTGCCCCACTTGCGCGCCGCCACCCATAATTATGATTCGCTTCCCGAACACAGTCTGAAACGTCTTCACCTGGGTGACGGTTCGAACGATAGGAAGCTTCGACAAATCCTCGATCACCGCCGCTGCTTCGTCCGTGACCTCGATCTCGAAATAGGTCTGCCTTTCCTCGATGATGTCGACAGACGTGATGTTGGCGCCGTGCCCCGCGATCACCCCGGTCAACTTGTGGAGAATCCCAGGCCCGGGATCCGCTTCGACCAACACGCCGATTATTTCGCTCATTCCCCTAGCTTATAGTCCCGCATGCTGCTACTCCATCAGGTAGAACCGATGGGCGGCGCCGCTCGCGTCGTATCAGCCGGAATTGCCGCCCCCGGCCGAGGCCCCACATCTCCACCGGACATGATAGATTCGACTCATGTTTCGGACGACACTCCTCACCTCCTTCTTGTGTCTCGCGATCCGGGCCCAAGACGCGGATGCCACTCGTGCGGCGCAACTGCGAATTCTTCTGAATAACACGCCCCGCCTCGCAGTCGAAGAAGTGCCCATGGCCGCCAAGATGGCGAATGCCGCATCCCTCGGCATCGTCTCTTCGATCGCCTCCGATCGCAATGGCGTCATCTACATTTTGCAGCGCGGCGACAAGGCCGATCCCGTCATCGCCCTGGATCGCGAAGGGCGTGTGCTGCGCACTTGGGGCAAGGGGATGTTCACGGTCCCGCACAGCATCCGCATCGACCCGGATGGCAATGTCTGGACCGTGGATGCCGGAAGCTCCGTGTTGTTGAAGTTCACTCCCGAAGGGAAGAAGCTGCAGGAGATCTCGGTGGGAGAGATCGCGGTAGGATCGGCCTGCGCCTTTCCGACGCTTTGCGGCACCACCGACATTACCTTCGCACCCGGCGGGCGGCTGTTCTTCTCCGACGGTTACGGCAACGCGCGCATCCTGGAATACACGGCGGACGGCAAGCGCGTCAAAGTGTGGGGAAGCGCGGGGAGCGGTCCGGGACAATTCCAGATTCCACACGGGATCGCCAATGACGGCAAAGTTCTGTACGTCGCCGACCGCGGCAATGCGCGCGTGCAGCGTTTCGATTTCGACGGCCGCTACCTGGGCGAGTGGACACACCTGGGCAGGCCATTTGCGCTGAAGCTCACGGGCGGGGCCTTGTGGGTAGCAACCATGACTCTGGAGCCCGGCGGCCGGGGTTCCGCCACCCGGCCATCCCCGTGGATCTTGAAGGTGGACCCCACAACCGGCAAGGTGCTGGGACAGGCCGAATCGCCGGGGCCGCACGCCATCGACGTCAGCGCGGCCGAGGAACTGTTTGCCACCGGTTGCTGCGGCGGATCGAACCCCAACGGCTTCTCCTGGTTTCGGCGGGCCCGGTGACGGAGCGGCAACAACTCGACTCGTTTATCGGGAAGTACGAGCCTGCGGTGGCAAGCGTCACCCGCGCAGCCTTCCGGTGGATGCGGAAGAAATTCCCGAACGCCACGGTGCTGGTGTACGACAACGACAATGCGCTAGCGATTTGGTTTGGGCCGAGCGGCAGAGCTTCCGATGCGGCGTTCTCGATTGCGGTATTCCCGAGGTGGGCGAACTTGTGCTTCCTCAACGGCGCTTCGCTCCCCATCCTCACAAACGGCTGAAGGGCAGCGGCAAGCAGGTGCGAAATATCCTGATCGAGTCGGTTCCAGTGCTGGAGGACCCGGTTGTCATCGAGCTGCTGGAGGTTGCGGCGGCGCGATCGGGAATGCGCTCGGGGACCGGCGCCGGGAAGATCATCATCAAGTCGATTTCGGCGAAGCAACGTCCGCGGCGGGCGGGTTCGCAGATGGGGAGCCGCTCGATTTGATAATATCTGGGCGATGCGCGGTCCGGTCGTCCTCATCTCTTTATTTGCGTTGGCGGTGATTCCGGCGGTGGGCCAACCCGATCTAAGCGGAGTCTGGCAGGCGGTCAATACGGCAGCGTGGGACATTCAAGACCACTCCGGGCAACTGGGCGTGCCTCCGGGGCAGGGCGTCGTCGAGGGCAATGAGATCCCCTATCAGCCGTGGGCGGCGGCCAAGAAGCAGGAGAACTTCGCCCACCGGTCGACTGCCGACCCGGCTGAGGCCAATTGTTTTCTGCCCGGTGTTCCGCGCGCCACCTATATGACGTTTCCGTTTGAGATTGTCGCGACTCCGAACAAAATCGCAATCGCGTACGAGTTCGCGCACGCTTTGCGCACGATCCCTCTCGACGCAAGTTCGCATCCCGAGGGCCTGCCCGATACGTGGATGGGCGATTCGCGCGGCCGCTGGGAAGGCAAGACGCTCGTCGTCGACGTGAAGAATTTCAACGACGATACATGGTTCGACCGGGCGGGCAATTTTCATAGCGATGCGTTGCATGTGGTTGAGCGCTACACGCTGACGGATCCGGACCACATCGCGTATGAGGCGACCATCGAGGACCCGAAGGTGTTCACGAAGCCGTGGAAGATGAGCATGCCGCTTTACCGGCGCGTGGACAAGAATGTGAAGTTGTTGGAATATGAGTGTGTGTTTTACCTCCAGGAGGAGAGATTCAAGAATGCTCCATTTACGCGGCGGTAGGAAACACCAGACACAGACAAGGATGCCTGTGCTACTTGTTCTGGCGCTGCCGTGGCTGGCGGCAGCACAGCCGGATATCCAGGGTATCTACACGCGCAACGGGGTCGTGGGCCTGGAGGCCAATCCTCCGGAGAATCCGATTGACCCCAGCGATCGGAACCCCCTGTCCGTCTCGAATCGCGGCGACGGGCTGGGGCCTTATCCGAAAGTGTTCGGCGAGGGCGGCACGGTTTTGCGCGGAGGCCAGAGAAGGCAGCAACGGAGCGCGGGGATCGTGGATCCGCCCGATAAGAAACTTCCGTGGCGGCCGGAGGAGGACGCCATGCGGCGGGATTTCCTCCTGCACATGAACCCGCCGGTGGATCTGCGGCACGTGGAGCTGAATGCGCGCTGCGCGTTGCCTGGCCTGTTTCAGGGTGAAGACGGCAACAACCCGTACCAGTTCCTGCAACGTCCAGGGGAAGTCGTGATGCTCTACGACTACAACCACACCAGCCGCATTATCCACCTGGACGGACGCCCGCACCTGGGAAAGAATATTCGCCTCTTCATGGGAGACCCACTCGGCCACTGGGAGGGCAACACGCTGGTGGTGGACACCACTAATTTCAACGGCAAGACCGCGTATTCGCGGGAGATTCCCTACCTGAGCGACCAGCTACATACGACCGAGCGCTTTACGGTCGCCGATGCCAACACCATCGACTACGAAGTCACCATCGACGATCCGGTTCTGTTTACGAGACCATGGAAGGTGGCCGGTTATTTCAGCCGAGCTCCGAAAGAGACGGAGTCGCTGGAATTCGCTTGTGCTGAGGGCAGTCAAACCCTGGTGAACATTTTTGGCAAGCCGCCAGAGAGGTAAGGACCAATGCCGAGATCATTCTATATTACGGTTGCGGTTGGTAGTCTGCTGCTGGCCGCCGTTCCCGCGACGGCGCATCACGCGTTCGCGGCGGAATTCGACGTCGATAAGCCAGTGAAGGTGAAAGGGACCATCACCAAGGTGGAGTGGGTGAATCCCCACGCATGGCTTTACGTCGATGTGAAGGGCGCGGATGGCACGGTGGTCAACTGGCACTTCGAGCTCGGGCCGCCCAATGCACTGATCCGGCTGGGCTGGAAAAAGGACTCGATTCCAACGGGAGTGGAAGTTGAGATCTCAGGCTATCAGGCCAAAAGCGGAGAGCCTGTAGCGAACGGCCGATCCATTAAGCTGCCTGATGGGCGCGAGTTGTTCTCGGGCGGATCGGGGCCTGGAGAAGGGGCAGGTAAGCAGTAATTTAGTGGACTGCGGGGAATTTTGAGACACGCTGTCAGTTAGACACGTACGGTCCGCTGAGAATTGCTCGACGGACCACTCTTTATCGTTGCACAATGGCTCTGGCCGGGAAAGCGGAGGCAGG
>Ga0182024_10000501_pt1 | contig 100809 bp, 100 predicted proteins | sample P32metaG_FD_120480 | JGI IMG/M metagenome (GOLD analysis project Ga0182024, IMG submission 120480) | Permafrost microbial communities from Stordalen Mire, Sweden - P3-2 metaG (Illumina Assembly) | ecosystem: Environmental > Terrestrial > Soil > Wetlands > Permafrost | place: Sweden: Stordalen... | reverse complement strand
CTCGAAGCGTGACAATCGGACGGCCAGCCAGCTGTTTAGTGGGCCCACGCGAGAGACGGTTCAAATCATTGGCGGCCGGTAACGCACGGCGATAAGTCCGAGAGCCCCGGCCGCCGCGACACCTTTAGAAGGACTGTCCTCAGCCGTAGTGTGTCCCGACTTAGTGGGGCAGGTCTCCGACCTGCCAACTGCTAACGGCCTTCTTCGTCGATGGAGATTTTCAGCGCCCGCAGGAACTTCTGATCCTGAGAGGTCAGCTTGATTTTCCCCACTCGCCTTCGTCCGGTCTCCGGCGGCGTTTCCAGCTCGATCACTTCCGCGTTCTCTTCTTCTTCCGCGTTCTCTTCTTCTTCCGCGTTCTCCTCGCGCTTGTTAAAGCCGATTGTTGCTTCGAGCACCAGGAAGACGTCGTAGCCGGCTCGCTTGATTTCGCCAATGGCGGCGGCAATGCGGTCGGAGTCGGATAACGACTCGTTGATCGCATTCCCCAACTCTTGCATGAGCTCCTTCAATCGATCTTCCAAAGGAATCCCCTTTTCTCCTGTGGCGGCTCCTGCACCTCTCGAAGCCACCTACAGCATATCATCTGATGCCCCCGCAAGACACCCGGTTTCTGCCGGCTCCTCCCTTTCATATCGGACGGCCCCGCTTGTTCCTGTAAGCCCCCGGCGGCCCTTAGCCGGGACTCGCTTGCTAAGATGAAGGAAGCGCGCAAGATCGTGTCCAACATCGTCCGCCATTTCATGAATCACGTGGTCCCAGGGGTCATGCGCCCTCTGCGGATTCTTTGGAACGAGATCATCGGCTTCGTCTTCCTTGTCTTGGCGGGGTGGATGGTGCCGGGCACCATCCGCAGCGTGCGCCAGCTCAACTCCCCCGACGGCAGTATCTTCCGCGTGGTGATGTTCATCGGCTTCGGCGCGTTGATGGCGTACTTTGGCGTCACCTCCTTCCTCAGGGCCCGCAAGATCTCGCGCTCATGAGCGGCGCCCATGAACTGCCGGGCGAGTTCCCCTTCACGCGGGGCATTCACCCGGACATGTACCGGGCCCGGCTGTGGACCATGCGCCAGTACGCCGGCTTCGGCACGGCTGAACAGAGCAACCGGCGCTACCGTTATTTGCTCGCGCAAGGAATGACGGGCCTCTCGGTGGCCTTCGATCTTCCCACGCAGATGGGCATGGATTCGGATCATGCTCTCGCGGCCGGCGAGGTCGGGCGCGTGGGCGTCGCCATCTGCTCCCTTGCCGACATGGAGCGGCTTCTCGATGGCATCCGCCTCGATCAGGTCACCACGTCGATGACCATCAATTCCACCGCGGCGATTCTGCTCGCGCTGTACGTGCTGGTGGCGAAGCGCCAAGGCGTGGATTTGCGCAAGCTCTCGGGCACCGTCCAGAACGACATTCTCAAGGAATACATCGCGCGCGGCACCTATATCTATCCGCCCCGGCCCGCGATGCGCATTGTCACCGACGTTTTCGCGTGGGCCTGCACCGAGATTCCCGAGTGGAATCCCATCTCCATCAGCGGGTATCACATCCGCGAGGCCGGTTCCACCGCGACTCAGGAAGTGGCGTTCACTCTGGCGAATGCCATCGCGTATATCGAAGCGGCCCAGCGCGCCGGTCTGGATGTCGATTTCTTCGCGCCTAGGCTTTCGTTCTTCTTCAACGCGCACAGCGATTTTCTTGAGGAGATCGCGAAATACCGCGCAGCCCGCCGCCTGTACGCGCATCTGATGAAGGAACGCTTCGGCGCCAAGAATCCCAAGTCCATGATGCTGCGGTTCCATGCGCAGACCGCGGGATCGTCGCTCACCGCGCAGCAGCCCGGCGTGAACGTCGTGCGCGTGGCGCTGGAAGCGCTGGCCGCGGTGTTGGGCGGCGCGCAATCGCTGCATACGAATGGAGCGGACGAGGCGCTCGGGCTGCCCACGGAGGAATCGGCTCGCCTGGCTCTGCGCGCGCAGCAGGTTATCGCCTACGAAAGCGGCGTCACGCGGGAGCCGGATCCCTTGGGCGGCAGCTACTATATCGAAAAGCTGACGGACGATATCGAACGCGGTGCACGCGAATACATCCAGCGCATCGACTCATTGGGCGGCACTCTTGCCGCCATTGAGAAAGGCTACATTCAAGGCGAAATCCAGAACGCGGCATACTCCTATCAGCAATCGGTGGAGCGCGGCGAGACCGTAGTCGTGGGCGTGAATCGCTTTCAGGAAACCGAGCATCACTCGCCGCCTGTATTTCGCCTCGACCCGGAATCGGAGCGGCAGCAAGTGGAGCGGCTGCGGGAACTGCGCGCGTCTCGTAACATTGCAGGGGTGGAGCAGAGCCTGTGCGATCTGGAGCGCGCCGCCCGTGGCTCCGAAAATCTCATGCCGCGGATTCTGGCGGCCTGCGAGGCTCTGGCCACGCTCGGCGAAATTTCGGACTGCTTGAAAGGCGTGTTCGGCGAATATCGCGATGCCTGAGATCCACACCCAAGTTCACATAATTGGCGGCGGTTTGGCCGGCTGCGAGGCGGCTTGGCAAGCGGCTCGCGCGGGAGTCCGGGCGGTGCTGTATGAAATGCGCCCCCATCTTCAAACGCCCGCGCACAAGACCGGCCTGCTGGCCGAGCTGGTGTGCAGCAACTCGCTCAAGAGCGAACAGGAGAATACGGCTCCGTGGCTGCTCAAGGAAGAATTGCGCCGGTCGGAGTCGCTGTTAATCGATGTGATTGCCCCGCGCGCGCGCGTTCCGGCGGGGCACGCTCTGACCGTGGATCGCGAAGTTTTCGCTGCGGAAGTCACTCGCGCGATGGAGAGCGACCCATTGATCGAGATCCGCCGTGAAGAGGTGAAGGCGCTTGATACTTCGAAGATCTGGATCGTCGCCAGCGGTCCTCTGACTTCCGATGCGCTGGCCGCCGAAATCGCGCGGCTCACCGGTTCCACCAGGCTGTTCTTCTATGACAGCATCAGCCCAATTGTGGATGCCGAAACCATCGACACGGCGATTGCGTTTGCGGCGTCACGATACGGGAAATCGATCGACGGCACGGACGACTATCTGAACTGCCCCTTCGACAAACCGCAGTACGAAGCGTTCTTAGACGCTCTGCTGGCGGCATCCAGCGTGCCCGCGCATATCGAGGGAGATCACGTCAGATATTTCGAATCATGTCTGCCGATCGAGGAGCTGGCTCGCCGAGGACGCGAAACCTTGCGATTCGGTCCCATGAAACCGATGGGTCTTGAAGATCCCCGCACCGGACGCCGGCCCTACGCGGTGGTTCAACTGCGCAGCGAGGATCTGCGCTCCGGCAGCTACAACCTGGTGGGATTTCAAAACCACATGCGTTTCGGGGATCAGCAGCGCGTATTGCGCATGATTCCCGGCCTTGAGCATGCCGAGTTCCTGCGCTACGGGCAAGTGCATCGCAACACGTATATCAACGGTCCGGCGCTACTCAGTGATGCGCTGCAACTTCGCACGTCTCCCAATATTTTCTTCGCGGGGCAGATTTCCGGCGTGGAGGGCTACGTGGAATCGATCGCGACGGGCTTGGCCGCTGGCCGTGCCGCGGCCGCTTTGGCGCTCGGCGAAACGCCCCGGAGTTTTCCACGCGAAACTGCAATGGGATCGCTATGCGCGTACGTCTCCGGCGCCGATCCGGCGAATTACCAGCCCGCCAATATCACCTTCGATCTGCTGCCGAAGCTGGAGCATCCGCCGCGCGACCGCAAGCAGCGCCACGCGCAGGTGTGCCAACGCGCGCTCGCGTCGCTCGAGGAGTTTCGGTGTGCCCAAGTATGAACGCGCGTCTGAACCCACCTCTGAGCTGAACTCCGCTGTCGAACGCTATCTGGCCGATCTGCGTTTGAAGAACGCCTCTCCGCATACGTTGCGCAACTATGCGGTCGATCTGAAGGATTTCAATGAATATTTTTCGCCGCCCGGCGCACAACCTCCCGCGCCGGCTGCGATTACGGCGCTGGAGCTTCGGGAATGGCTGGGGTCGCTGTACGAGCGCGGCCTCGACCCGGTCTCGACGCGACGGAAGCTGGCCGTGGTGCGTTCGCTGTTTCGCTTTCTGGCGCGCGAAGGATCGATCGAGACCAACGTAGCTCGTCTTGTTCGCACACCCAAAACCCCCCAGCGGATACCCATCGTGCCGAGCGCGGAGCAGACCAACGGGCTCATCGATTCCGTTCAAAGCTCCGAGATGGGCCGCACGCACCCGGAGCGCGATCTGCTTCTGTTCGAGCTTCTGTATGGCTGCGGGCTGCGCATCAGCGAATTGGTGGGATTGAATCTGGATGACTTCGACCGCTCGGAAAAATGGATTCGCGTGCGCGGAAAGGGACGCAAGGAGCGCCAGGTTCCTTATGGCTCGAAGGCCGCGTCGGCGCTGGAGCGCTATCTGCCGAGTCGGGCTGCCGCGAAGCCCGAGGAACGCGCCCTGCTGTTGAGCCGCCGGGGCACGCGATTGAGCGATCGCACCGCCCGCGAGATCGTCAAGTTTTATGCCCGCATGCTGGCCGGCGACGGCTCGCTGCATCCGCATAGCTTCCGCCACGCCTATGCGACGCATCTTCTGGCCGACGGCGCGGATCTGCGAGCCATCCAGGAGCTGCTGGGCCACGCGCGCTTATCCACCACGCAAAAGTACACCCAGGTCTCGCTGACGGATTTGATGGCGGTGTACGACCGCGCTCATCCCAAAGCGCGCGGTTAGCGGTTAACGGAAGACTTCGGCCAGGGGAATTTCAAAGGCGGGATTCGCGGTTGTCAGCACGCCGGTCTTCACTTCGCGCAGCCCCTCGGGGGCCGTCGCGACGTAAGCCTGCTTGGTTTGCGGATCGAGCACCCACACATATGCAACGCCCATCTCCAAATAGTCCTTGATCCGCGCTTCGATGCGGCTCATGCGATCCTCGGGCGACAGGACCTCGATACAGAGGAACGGCGGCTTGGTCAGGATTGGGTCGTCCGAGTGGTCCACCGCGATACAAATATCGGGGACACGAAAGCGCGACGGCTTGACCTGAACGCGAACCTCCGGCAGGACTTCGGCGCCTGACGCCGCTTGCCCGTTCAAGAGCACGATCAGCCTTCCTTGCATCCTGCTGTGCGGACGTTCACCCAAATTGCGCTCCTCAATGTGGCCATCCACATAGTCGCAATCCGGCTTGTACGACGACGCCAGATACTCTTCCACTGAGATCAACGGCCGCGAAATCAACGCGCGGGTGGACATGCTTTTACGGTATCACGCCGATTTTGCTAGCGGAAAATCTCGGCCAGAGAAACTTCGAAGATGGGATTCGCGGTTGTCAGCGCGCCGGTCTTCACTTCGCGCAGCCCCTCGGCGGCCGTCGCGACGTAAGCCTGCTTGGTCTGTGGATCGAGTACCCACACGTACGAAACGCCCATTTCCAAGAAATCTTGGATACGCTTTTCGACGCGGCTCATGCGATCTTCGGGCGAAAGGACCTCGATACAGATATAAGGAGGCTTGGTCGGAACTTCTTCTCCGGGATCGCCCAGAAAGACGCAAACATCGGGAATCCGGATTCGTGTCGGGCTCACCCGAATCCGCAACTCCGTCGCCGCTACCGCGCCGCTGCGCTCGTAGTGGGTCAGGAGGTAAGCCCCGATTCTCAGTTGCAGTGTGGCATGCGCTTTTTCGCCCAAATTGCGCTCCTCAATGTGGCCATCCACATAGTCGCAATCCGGCTCATACGACGACGCCAGATACTCTTCCACTGAGATCAACGGCCGCGAAATCAACGCGCGGGTGGACATGCTCTTACGGTATCACGCGCGTTCGAGGTACGCGGATTCCGAGGTCGAAACGCGGATCTTCTCGCCCTCGATGATGAACGGCGGCACCTGAACCACCAGGCCGGTTTCGAGCTTGGCGGGCTTGGTGACGTTGGAAACGGTCGCGCCCTTCATGCCCGGCTCGGTCTCCACCACCGTGAGATCCACCGAAGGCGGAAGCTCCACACTTATGGGCTTACCTTCATAGAACTCGACGTTGACCTTCAGATTGGGGATCAGGAAATTGGTCGCGTCGCCCAGAAGGTCCTTCATCAGATGCATCTGCTCGAAGGATTCCGTGTTCATGAAGTAGTAGTACTCGCCATCGTCGTACAGAAACTCCATCTCTTGTTCGTCGAGAGACGCCCTTTCCACCTTGTCTTCCGAGGAAAAGCGGTGTTCCATCATGGTGCCGGAGCTGAGCTTCCGCATCTTCACCTGCACGAAACCGCGCAAGTTACCCGGCGTGCGGTGTTCCATCTTGAAGACCGAGAACAGCTCGTTGTTGAATTTGATTACCATGCCCGGACGCAGTTGGGTGGAAGAAATCATAAGGAGAAGTTTTTTTAGTCTAACAGAGATTCCTCTTGACAGTGATCTAGAACAGTAATACATTAGCAGTATAGATGACAGGAACAGCAAGAGCGCCGTTTCGATTTCGCCTGGATGCGGAAAGTGGCGTGCCGGTGTATCGCCAGATCATCGATCAGGTGCAGGGCGGCCTGGCATCGGGAGCATTGGCGAGCGGGGATCAGCTTCCGACGGTTCGGCAGGTGGCCGTGGATCTGGCGATCAATCCCAACACGGTGTTGCGGGCCTACCGGGAGCTGGAAATCCGGGGCGTCCTGGACACGCAGCAGGGCACCGGCACGTTCGTTGCGGATCGCCAGGTTGCGCAGGATCAAACCGAACATGGCCGCAAGCTGGACCAACTCGTGAACGAATTTGTGGCGCGCGCGGGGGCCGGCGGATTCACAGTGCGGGAATTGATCGAGCGGTTGAACGGATTCGACGACAGGAGGAAGTGAACCATGAATGCATTCAGTAGTCCGGTCAGCAGCCCCGGCCGCGCTTTCTGGGGCGCCTGGATTCTCGCCGGCGGGCTGGGGACCTACTTTTCTCAGCGTCTGGAGCCGGTGATTGCCGGCGCCCTGATCGGGTTCTATGGTCTATTCGCGATCAAGGTGGTCCAGCAATGGGAGAAGGTCGCGGTATTGCGTTTCGGGCGCTACATCAAACTGCAAGGGCCGGGAGTGTTCTGGATCGTTCCGGTGATGGACACGCTGACCGCCTACGTGGATCAGCGCATTCGCGCAACCAGCGTGAGCGCGGAATCGACGCTGACTCGCGACACGGTGCCAACCAGCGTGGACGCGATCGTGTTCTGGCTGGTGTGGAACGCGGAGAAGTCGCTGCTGGAAGTCGCCGATTTCGAGAACGCCATCCTGCTGAGCGCGCAGACGGCGCTGCGGGAAGCTATCGGGAGGCACGAATTGTCGCAGATGATCGCGGAGCGCGAAACGCTAGGCCATGAGCTCCAGCGAGTGCTGGACGAGAAGACCAATCCCTGGGGCATCACGGTGCAATCGGTCGAGATTCGCGACGTGCGGATTCCGCAACTGCTCGAAGACGCGATGTCGCGCGAGGCGCAGGCCGACCGCGAGCGGCGGGCGCGCATCATTCTGGGCGAGGCCGAGACGCAGATCTCCGGCAAGTTCGCCGAGGCCGCCGCCATCTATCGCGACAATCCCGTCGCGCTGCACCTGCGCGCGATGAACATGCTGTATGAGGCCATCAAGGAGAAGGGCGCGATGGTGATCGTGCCGTCGTCGGCGGTGGACACGATGGGGTTGGGCGGAATGCTGGCGACGACGTCGCTGGCGAAAAATCAATAATCTTCGCTCGTGCAAATATCATATGCTTGGGGTTTGGATTGGGGGTTTCTTGGGCTGCTTGTCCTTTGGACAGACGTTCGACGTGGCCTCGGTCAAGGTCAGCCAGCGGCAGGTTGGCAAGGACGCACAGGGTGAAGTCTCCATCGGTCCGGCGGGGCTCAGCGGCAAAAACGTGACGTTGAAGAGCCTCATCGCCGAGGCCTATCAGGTGCAGCCGCATCAGGTGACCGGTGGGCCCAGTTGGCTTGACTCCACCGAATACGATGTCGAAGCGAAACCGGCGGGACCAGCAAGCAAAGAGCAGCTCCTATTGATGCTTCGAGCGCTGCTGGCGGATCGTTTCCGGCTCTCGCTTCATCGCGAAGCCAAAGAACTCCAGGTGTATGAGCTGGTCGCGGACAAGAACGGGCCGAGGGCCCACGCCGTGAAGGATGGGATGACTATGCTGCAACTTGCCAATTTAATTTCCATTCAACTGACTATCCCTGCCGCAAGTGACGATCCGTCGAAGCCAAGCGTCGCACGGGGGCCTCTGGTTCCCGTGCTGGACAAGACCGGCCTCGAAGGGACTTACGACATCAAGGTGGATCCGAAGCTGGAGCCGGGCGTGGAAAGCTTCACCTTGTGGCAGAGATTCTTGCAGGATCGGCTCGGGCTCAAATTGGAGAGCCGGAAAGAGAAGATGGACGTCCTGGTCGCCGACAGCGCGGAGAAAACTCCAACGTCAAACTGAATCGTAAAGATGCCGCGGGGGCGTCAGCGAAGCAGCCCCAATACCCTTTGATATACTCTCCCATCATGGATCATCCGTCTCAGGGCGACCCGGTCCCTAGTCCCGATGACACGACGCAGTTCATGTCTCCTATTCCGCTGGGTGCAGGTTCTCTCTTAAACGACCGCTACTGGATCGTGCGTGAACTGGGCCGCGGTGGCTTCGGGAGAGTCTTTCTTGCCCATGATCGGCAGCTTCACGACCGCCCCGTGGTAGTTAAGATCAAGCTGGACCACGCCGTGGAGGACCCCTGGTTTGAACGAAAGTTTAGCGAAGAAATCCGCGCGCTAACGCTCATCGATCACCCCAACGTTGTAGGTGTTCTCGACAGCGGACGGACCCCTGACGGGAAGCCTTTCCTGGTGATGCAATACATTGATGGGACGACCTTGCGCGTCGTGCTCACTCCGGAAGGTCTGCCCCTTGACCGGGTTGCGAACTTGGTCCGTCAAATCGGGCAGGCCCTGGGCGCCGCTCATGACAGGAAGATCTGGCACCGCGACCTGAAGCCCGAGAATATCATGCTCCAGATGCTTTCGGGCGGCGACGAGCGCGTGAGGCTGATCGATTTTGGCATCGCGACCGTGGCGGATCTGGAAAAGAGGGACACGCACACGCGAGTAGCTGGAAGCCTGGCTTATATGGCACCGGAACAAGTCACCGGCCAAGCTTCAGCCAGCGCCGACATTTACGCCTTCGGCGTGATTGCTTACGAAATGGCGACCGGGAGAAAACCCTTCGTCGCCGAGAGTGCCGCACAGCTTTCCGTGCTTCAGCGCGCGGGGCTGCGGGTGAAACCCTCCGCGCTACGCCCCGGAATATCGGGTGCGGCCGAGAAACTGATCTTGCAATCGTTGAGCTACAACCCCAACGAGCGCCCGCCGAGCGCGCGCATTGTCGGGGACGACTTGAGTCGGGCGCTGCTGGCCACCGGATCGTCCGGAGCGCGGCAGGGCTCCAGCGGCCAACGGGGCCAGCGCGGGGCTTGGTTGGCCGCGGGCGTGCTCGCATCGGTTCTGGCACTCGGCGGTGTGTGGATCTACCGAGGCCGGACTGCTTCCGTCAAAACGGAACCCGCAAATCAATCGGCCGTCGCGCAGCCTCTCCACCAGGATGCTGTCCAGAAATCCGATTCCAGCGCGAATGAAACGGCCGTGGAACTCGCGTTCTGGAACTCAGTCAGCGCTTCATCGGATCCTCGGCAGTACCGCGAGTATCTGGCCAGGTATCCGCAGGGACAATTCGCGGGATTGGCGAAGCTCAAACTCGAACCGCAACCCGCCAAGGCCGTAGGCGCATCGCCGGCCCAGGACTCCGGACCTCGGAAGGGAGAGACGAAGCTGAATCCTGTGGACGGGCTGCAATACGTGTGGATTCCACCGGGGACTTTCCGGATGGGCTGTTCGCCCGGCGACGGAGAATGCGGGCCGGAGGAGTTGCCCGTGCACAACGTACGGCTCAGTAGAGGCTTCTGGTTGGGCGTAACGGCAGTAACGGTCGAAGCCTGGTCCCGTTTTGTGAAACAGGTGAGACGAGACATGCCACCGGAACCGAAACTGGGGAATCTGGCTCTCAACCCAGGGTGGTCGGAGCTGCGGTTGCCGATGGACAACATCTCCTGGGATGAATCGAAGGGATTCTGCACTTGGGCAGGCGGCAGGTTGCTAACGGAGGCGGAGTGGGAGTACGCCGCGCGAGCCGGCTCGACGGACGCGCGTTACGGTCCGCTGGATGAGATCGCGTGGGTGCAGGATAACAGCGGCAAAGAACGCGCCGATTTCAGTGCTATCCGCGATGACAAAGAGCTGTTTCAGCGCGAGGAACAGAACGGGAACCGGATGCACGCGGTCGCAACGAAACGGCCCAATGCGTTTGGGCTATATGACATGTTGGGAAACCTGGGCTCTTGGGTAAATGATTGGTGGAGCGACATGTACTATAAACAATCGCCGGAGCTGGACCCTCCTGGTCCTGAGTCCGGCACGTATCGAGATGCTCGGGGGGGAAACTTCTTTCGCCCAACAAAAGGGGCTCGCGCCTCGGCACGTGGAGGTGTGCTTCCCAACGCCAGAGTTCTTGGGGTCGGGTGCCGATGTGCGCTGGACGTGGTTCCAGCCCAGTCTGCGCCTGCTCCACCGCCCGCCCCGAATGTGCGTTAGGAATTGGACGCGACGAGCTGCTCCGGCGAGCCGGCGCCTACGCGACCGAGATAACGATGACGTGATGTCGTCGATACGTCGCCGGATCGTGGTACTGCAGTTCAGGCTCTGGCAGAGGTTCTAGCTAGCAGGATCGGCTCGGGCTCAAATTGGAGAGCCGGAAAGAGAAGATGGACGTCCTGGTGGCCGACAGCGCGGAGAAAACTCCTACATCGAACTGAACGGTGAGTCGGCGAGCGGGGTATCATCAAAAATAACCCGCATGATCCCCGAAACGATCCCCGAAGGTCTCACGTTTGACGATATCTTATTGCTGCCGGCCCGCAGCGAAGTAGTCCCCACCCAAACCGATACGCGGACTTGGCTGACGCGCAAGATCGGTTTGAACATTCCCGTGGTCAGCTCGGCCATGGACACGGTGACGGAATCGCACCTGGCGATCGCGCTGGCGCAGCAGGGCGGCATCGGAATCATTCACCGCAACATGTCCGTCGAACGGCAGGCGGAGGAAGTGGATCGCGTGAAGCGCTCCGAGAGCGGCATGATCGTCGATCCGGTGACCATCGATCCGGAGCAGCGTATTTCCGACGCGCTGGACGTGATGAAGCGCTATCGCATCTCCGGCGTGCCCGTGACCAAGGAGGGCAAGCTGGTGGGCATTCTCACCAACCGCGACCTGCGCTTTGAGACTCGCTACGACCTGCCGATTTCGGCGGTGATGACCAAGGAGAACCTCATCACGGTCGGCGTGGGCACGACGCTGGAGGAAGCCGAGGCGATCCTGCACACGCATCGCGTGGAAAAACTGCTGGTGGTGGACGACCATTACAACCTGAAGGGTTTGATCACGGTCAAGGACATTCAGAAAAAATTGAAGTACCCCAACGCAGCCAAAGACGCGCAAGGGCGTTTGCGCGTGGGCGCGGCGCTGGGCTCCTCGGGCGATTTTCTGGAGCGCGCGCAGGAGCTGGTGGGCATGAAGGTGGACGTGCTGGCAGTGGATTCCGCGCACGGCCACAGCCGCGGCGTGATGGACGCGGTGGCGGCGGTGAAGCGCGCCTTTCCCGAAGTGCAGTTGATCGCGGGCAACGTGGCGACCTTCGAGGGCGCGCGCGATCTGATCGGATTGGGCGTGGACGGGGTCAAGGTCGGGATCGGGCCGGGGTCGATCTGCACCACGCGGGTGGTCAGCGGCGCGGGCGTTCCCCAGATCACCGCCATCGCCGAGTGCGCCAAAGCCACCGCCGGCACGGGCGTGCCGCTGATCGCCGACGGAGGCATCAAGTTTTCGGGCGACGTCACCAAGGCCATCGCCGCGGGGGCGGATTGCGTGATGATCGGCAGCCTGCTGGCGGGCACCGAGGAGAGCCCCGGCGAAACCATTCTGTACCAGGGGCGCACGTTCAAGAGTTATCGCGGCATGGGGTCGATGGGAGCGATGGCCGCCGGCTCCGACCGCTATCCGCAAGACACCAGCGGCAAGCTGGTGCCTGAGGGCATCGAGGGCCGTGTGCCGTATAAGGGTCTCCTATCGGACCTGGTGTACCAGTTGGTGGGCGGCCTGCGCGCGGGGATGGGATATTGCGGCTGCGCGACCATCGCGGAGCTGCACGAACGCGCCAAGTTCGTGCGTCTGACCGTAGCGGGCCTGCGCGAAAGCCACGTGCACGACGTGATTATCACGAAGGAAGCTCCGAACTACAGGTTGGAGTAGGGCGGATGCGGGCGTGAAATGACTCGAAGACGATGCCCTCTTGTGATCGAGCCGACGAGCGAAGGCTACTCTCGTTCTAGCTGGGCTATGTAGTGGTAGTCAAATCTTTGTAGGTGATCCGCTTCCCAACCACCGCGTCCACGAACCTGTCAAGTTGCTCCAGCGTGTGACGCTTCACGTCGCACTCACTCAACCGGAAGGTGAATTCATTAACGTAACGGGTCATGTGCTTCGCGCTGGGCCTATGGTATATGCCATACAGCCCGCGCCTCATGACGGCGTAGAAGCTCCCAGCGTTGTCTGTGCTAATCGGCGCGGCCTTGACCTCCCCAGATCTGCGACCTCCACAGGCTTCGCGGAGCCGGTGAAGGACGAACCATGCCGATTTCTGAGTGATACCGATCTCTTTCGCCAACTGAATTGAAGAGATTCCCTTGCGCGCCGTGGCCAGCAGGTACATGGCATAAAGCCACTTGTGCAAGGGCACATGTGACCGCTCGAAGATTGTTCCTGTGCGGACTGTGAAATCGAGCTTGCAGGCGTTGCAGCGGTAGAAGTCCCCGTTGCGGCCGGTGATTCGTTCTCCCTTTCCGCACTCCGGGCACGTGGCGCCGCTGGGCCACAGGCGATGCTCCAGATACTTCCGGGCCGCATGTTGATCCGGAAAAAGCTCGAAAACCTGAAAGGTGCTAATTGTGCCTCTGCTCATTTGGCCCTTCTGGGTACCATTGTAGTACTCGTGTTCTCGCTCCACGGACGATGGCTTACTTGTTTTCCGCCGCACGTTAGCTCTGGTGTTTCGCGATCAGCTCCCGAACTTTGGGCACGAGGTCGCGAGGAACATTCATGACGGTCTCGGATGACTCGATACCGGCCTCGTCCTCCGCCACGGCCTCATCTTCGGTCTGCTCTTCGTAATGAGCAATCACACGCTGTGTTCGGTTCTCATCCCATCCGCCTGGAAACTTATTCCCACTCATTGGTGTTTCTTCCTTCTACGCCGGCGATATGCAGCCAGAGGCTTCCCGGTTAGCTCGTAGGCCGTGATCACAAATATAGACTCCGGTTCAGGGTCCGGGACATAGATGACGCGCAAGTATCTGCCGGACGTTGTCCGACCCAAAGCAATCCTGGAACCTTCACGTCCCGCCCGATCCTCTCCCGGTCCCTCCAAGACATCAATGACCTCGCCTTCGTTCACCTGGTGACTATAAATGTGCGGCGACCCTGTCGCAGGGTCGATATAGAATCGCGCGTTCAATCTTCTTCGACTTCAATTCTAGCGCCGAAGGCCAAGTGGTGGATGCGCCGCTCTTAAGCGATGTTCCAACTATGATAGATCGAGGAGAAAGCAGGCGCATATGACGACGTATACCGCGGTAGTCGAGCAGTGCCCGGACACTGGCCTGTACGTAGGCTACGTGCCTGTCGGACCTGGTGTACCAGTTGGTGGGCGGCCTGCGCGCGGGGGTGGGATATTGCGGCTGCGCAACCATCGCGGAGCTGCACGAGCGTGCCAAGTTCGTGCGCTTCACCGTGGCGGGCCTGCGCGAAAGCCACGTGCACGACGTGATTATTACGAAGGAAGCTCCGAATTACAGGTTGGAATAGTGCGGGGGTTTCGGAGTGCCGGCATGCCGATGAAGGTGCGCGAGGTGATCCGGCTGCTCGATTTCAAACACCCTGATCGGGCGCACTTGACCCGCGGCCGACGCCCTCATTGGCACTGCTTCACGCCCCCAAGCCGGACCGGGGGTCCGGGCGCGGGCCGTTAGGAGCAGAGCCGGAGTCCGCCCCACCTGGGCTCATAGAAACTGTGAAACTGGCCTGAGCGCGATCGAGAGCCGCGCTCTCTACTTGCTATCCACCTTCACCACCTCAAACGTGAGGAGCTTCGGCACCAGCATCTGATGAGGCACTTTTACGGGGATGTGAAAGACGTCGCCGGCTGCCATCTTTTTGCTGACGCCGCCCTTGATCGACTTGGCGCGAGTCTCTCCCGGGGCCGTGGTGCGGGGTTCCACCAGGGTTCCGCCGATGACCAGCGTGCCTTCGCCGGAGGTGACGAAAATTATGTCCACCTGCGTGTCGTGCACTTCGGCTTCGCCATCGCCTTCGCGCCGGATCACCCACAGCGCATGGTTGTCCCAGGTGGCGAGCTTATCCACGCCGACTTTGTGATCGTCGAGCTTGACTGCGTTTACGTCGGCTTTCAGTTCGGCGCCGGTCCACATAGAGAACCCGGGAGGGTCGGCGGCAACCAGCGGCAGGGCCAGAAGAAGGAATAGAGGTTTCATATACGCGAATGTTATCAAGCATCTCCGAGCCGGGCAACCCTAACGGGCATACAGAAATGGCAGCGCAGAAATGGCAGCGCCATTTGACTTCCTTTCCCGGGGGGAGTAGGATCGCCAAAAGACACCGATTTTGGGAGGGCAGCGATGCGCCTGAAAATTGCCAGCGCTTTTGCGCTGGGATTGTTACTGGGGGCGATGCCGGGAGTGGCGCACCACTCCTTCGCCATGTTCGACTCGACGAAGAAGACGACGCTCACCGGCACGGTCACGGACTTTCAGTGGACCAATCCCCATTCCTACATCGAAATGGACGTCGCGGACGAAAACGGCGCCGTGAAGCACTGGAGCGTTGAGATGGGCAGCCCCAGCATCCTACAGCCGGGCGGCTGGAAACACGGTACGCTCAAGGCCGGCGACAAGATCACGGTGATCCTCAGTCCGCTCAAGAACGGCGACCCGGGCGGTTTACTGGTGCAGGCGAATCTGCCCGATGGCCGGAAGCTCGGCAACGGGCCGGGCCGAGGTCCTAAGTAAAGTGTTGGGGAAAACGGCCACGCTGCTGTTGCGCATTGGGATGCTCGCCGGGATCGCGGCGGCTCAATCGTCCGGGCAAGCTCCACCCGACCTCGCAGGGATTTGGAGTCCTTCCAGGGCAACCGGGCCGGGCGCACCGCCCGCGGCGGGGCCGCTGCTGCTGAAGCCCGGCTATAAGGAACCTTACGATGCGCGCCGCGCCAAGGAGCGGGAGGCGAGCGCCCGCGGGGAGCAACTGGCTGCGCCGGGTTCGCTCTGCTCCCCTTATGGCATGCCGACGATGATGCAAGTGGCGGTCTATCCGACGGAGGTCATTCAGACCCCCAAGCAAGTGACCATCATCGGGGAGGCTTTCAGTGAAGTGCGTCGGATCTATATCGGCAAGCCGCAAATCTCGCTGGACGATGTATCGCCGGGATACTATGGGCGCTCGGTGGGGCGTTGGGAAGGCGACACGCTGGTGGTGGACACGATCGGCATCAACCCCTCGGTGCGCGGCTACCAAGGCATGCCGCACAGCGAACAGATGCACATCACGGAGCGCTTGCGGCGGCCCGTGCCCAACACTCTGCACGACCAGATCACGATTGAAGACCCGGTGGTGTTGGAGAAGCCGGTCACCTACACGCTGGTCTACGCCCTGGTTCCGAATTACGAGATGGTCGAGTTTGTGTGTGACAATAATCGCGAATACGTCGATGAAAAAGGCGTGGTCCGGATGCGCTTAGGCGGAACGGGTAAATGAGGATGAAACGTATGAAGCAACCATTTTCATGGACGGCCGCCGTGGCCACGGCGATCCTTGTGGCGGCGGCGCCGGGCTTGACGGCTCAGTCCCTTGCGCCCCTGAACGAAAAGGGCGTCCCCGTGGGCGCGCTGGCGCCGGCATCGATTGCCAAGGACCGCCCCAAGCCGGCGTTCGATATCACTGGAACCTGGCTGCATGGAGGCGGGCAGAACAACCCCTGGCAGTTCGCCCCGCCCCCGGGCGCCAAGCTCACAGCGTCGGCGCAGGTCCAATACGATGCGGCTAAGAAAGCCGCCGCGGAAGGCAAGGCGTATCACGACGACATCGGCGCATGCTGGCCCGCCGGGCTGCCCATCATCATGACCCGGGTGTGGCCCATCGCCATGATCCAAAAGCCCACCGTCATATACATGATCAGCGGCTTCATGAACAGCGTCCGCATCATCTATCTGGACGGCCGCAAGCACACCGATCCCGACATCGTCATCCCCAGCTTCAACGGCGAATCGATCGGGCACTGGGAAAACGACACGCTGGTGGTAGATACCACCGCTTTTGTGGACCATCATCACTGGATCGATAACGGGGTTCCGGCCAGCGACCAGCTCCACGTGCTGGAGCGGATGCGGCTGATCAATCAAGGCGCGACGCTGGAGATCGAATACTCCATGACCGATCCCAAGAACTGGGAAGGCGAGTGGAAGTGGACCAAGCGCTGGCGCCGGGTGGACGATCAGGAGATCACCGAAGCGACGTGTTTGCCGGATCTGAACCAGAATCTGCTGAGCACCGGCCCCAAGCAGAACGTACGTTGATGAAGAGAGGAAATTCCATGAGGGCGTTAATCATCGCGAGCACGTGCGCGGCGGGGTTTTGGATGGGATCGACTCCCGCCCAAGCGCACCATTCGATGGCTGGCTTCGATCGCAAGCAGACGGTCGTACTGACAGGAACTATCCAGGAGTTCCGGTGGGAAAATCCGCACTCCTCGATCGACATCGACGTGCCCGGCAAAGACGGCAAGGTGGTCACCTGGAAGATAGAGATGACCGCGCCGGCCTATCTGGTCCGCCAGGGTTTTAAGCGGAACTCCGTAAAAAAGGGCGACACTGCCACGGTCACGGCCAACCCGCTGATCAGCGGCGATCCCGGCGCACTCTTTGTCTCGATCAAGCTGCCCGATGGCCAGGTGCTGCCTCAGTCGGCCGCCAATAAGGCGAAGTAAGGTGGGGCAGGCGATCCTGTCGCCTGCCTTCGGCAACGCACGGGCAGGCGGGCGACAAGATCGCCCACCCCACCGCCTCAGGAGGTCGCGTGTTCCGCGCTCATCCCTCCAACCTCTTCGGCCAGCCGGTCGAGGGACATGTTCCAACCCATCTCCGCGCCTGCCAGGTGTGGCGCCGCCTCCGGCTTGACCTTCGAGAAGGTCAACTCCACCGTTAGCTTGGTCTTGGCGCCGGCCTCGGCGAACGTCACCGTAGTCACTTGTTCAAACAGCGGATCGCCCTTCGCATCCAATGCTGATGCGGCGAAGACCAGCCGCTCCGGCTCGGCGATCTCGCGATAGACGCCGGTCATCGGATAAATGGTTCCGTCCGGTGCGCGCATGTGAATTCGCATCGCGCCGCCCGGCCTCACATCCACTTCGCAGACCGGATTGGTAAAGTTCTTCGGACCCCACCAGCGCTTCAAACACTGGGGATCGGTCCAGGCCTTGAACACGACCTCGCGCGGCGCATCGAAAACGCGCGTGATGACGATTTCGCGCGCCTGCGTCCCGAGATGCTGGGCAAGCCGGTCGTAGGTTTGGCTCGCTCCGCGCTCCATTCCAGACCGAAGCACCGCGTCGCGGATCTCGCCTGACAGATACCGGACCGTGATCGTAAGTGTAGTCTTGCCATCCTCCTCTGAGAGAACCAGCGTGTTAAGCGATTCGCCCGGGTAATCGTCGAACGACTCCGTGGAGACGAACCGGCCGGGCTGGGCGATCTCCCGATACACGCCTCTCATCCCCATCTGCTTGCCATCGGGACCGCGCAGAACAAAGCGCCAAGCGCCGCCAAGGCGGAAATCGACCTCGCACACCGCTAGTGTCCAGCCATGCGGTCCAAACCAGCGCGTCAAGTGCTCGGGTTTGGTCAGCGCCTCGAAGACCAGATGGCGCGGCGCATCGAAGATGCGAGTCATGACGATCTCCCGATCCGACTGCTTCGTCAACGTAAACACGGGACTATTTTGAACGGTGCTTGCGGCCATGCTTCTTCTCCTTCTTTTTCAACTCTGCATTTTTCAGTTCGAGCAGATAGTCGTCTAAGCGATCGAAGCTCTGCTCCCAGAAACGGCGGTAGTCTTCCACCCAATCGGCGGCGTCCTTGAGCGGAGCCGCCTCCAGCCGGCAGGGCCTCCATTGGGCCTCGCGCCCGCGCGCGATCAGCCCCGCGCGCTCCAGTACCTTGAGGTGCTTTGAGATGGCCGGCATGCTCATCTCGAACGGCTCCGCCAACTGCGTGACGGAAGCCTCGCCCGAGGCCAGACGCGCCAGAATCGCGCGCCGCGTGGGATCGGCAAGAGCCCCGAAGGTGGTGCTGAGTTGATCCGACGATATGGACTGAACCATATGGTTAAATAACCACTGGGTTAAATATACCGGGAGACAAATCGGTTGTCAAGAGGCTTCGCCAAGAAATTTTGCGCTCTACTCCCCGGTCAGCCAAAAATCGCGGGGATACAGCCGCCACACGCGCGCTTCGGCCGAGTCCTCGCGTTTCAAGTACTCCTCCCAGGCCGTCAACTGCTTCTCCGGCCCGATGACGAAGTACACCGCGCCCGCGACATCCCTGGCTTTGGTTCCCATGCCGGGCAGGACCTTCGCGTCCACCAGGCTGGTGCGCCGGAACAGCTCCGCCTCGAGATCCGGGGATTTCTTCAAATCGAGAATCGCCTGGTGAAAGCGCTTCACCACGTCGGGCGTGAGACCATCCGCCAAATCTGCCGCCATCCCCTCGCCGCGCGTCTCATAGGAGGACGCCACGCGCGTCGCCTGAAATGCGCCGGCGATCGCATACTCCGCCAGTGACGCATCCGGCTGCGCCGATTTCAGCACTCCAATCACGAACTTCAAGGTTTGCGGCAGCTCCGGAGTGCGCTCGGCGTAGTAGCCGATACGCCCGGTGGCGAGCGACACGCTGATCCCGTTGCTATAGGCCAGCCCCGCGCCGATGGTCTTCATGAACACGCTGTGCGCGCCGCCGCCGCCGTACAAATTCACCGCCAAGTAATCCAACAGCTTGTCGCGGCCGGTATCGTGGTAACTCGTCAGCGGCGCCGAGTTCACGAACACTCCGCCCTGCGAATTGGCGTTGAGCAGCCCGACAAACAGCGGAGCCGCCGCGCGTTTCTCACTGCCGAGCGGCTCACGTCCAGCCAGTCGCGCTTCGATCCTTCGCGCAGGACTGTACGCGGCCTTCTTGAAGGCGTCATTCCGCAACTCCGCCGACAATCTCTGGATTTCCGGGCCGAGCCGCGCCTGAGTGGCGCTCGATCCGATCACGAACATTCTTGCGCCGCCCGTGACCAGAATGGACCGCCTCACTTCATCCAGAATCGCCAGCGTGCGTTCCGGCCCCTGCCGGAGATCGCCCGCCATCTGGCCGCAGAGATAGCGCCAATCCGCCGCAAGAGAGGAATCCGGAATGTCTCCCAGCGTCGCCTCCAGATCGCGCGCGGCTTCCACCGCCGCACCGCGCTCCTGGTCCGATAGCCTCGCCATTTCTAAAAGCTTGGCCATTTCTAAAGGCTTCGCAGGGCCCGCGTATTTTCCGTCGCGGATCGCGGCCAGGATCGCCTTCCGTTCCTCCCTTGATCCGGCGACCTCGCCCAGCGCGGTCAAGAAACCGTAGACTGCGTCCGAGCCGCCGTCCTTCAGCATCCAGCGCAGCCTTTGCGCATTGTGCGCGCGCGTCAGAAACGACGAGCTCGCCAGCATCAAAGGATTCGCCTGCTTGCGGTACGCCGTCTCCGGATTGCGCACCCAATTCTCCTCCGCGCCCTGCATGGTTCGGCGCAATCTTCCCAGCGCCTGATCCACGTAATCGCGCAAGCGCGGCAGGTTTTCCACGCGCCAGTAGGGATGGTACAGGGCCAGCTCCATCCACTCGATGGCCCGCCTGGATTCGGCCGCGTTATTGCCCGCGCCGCGCATCACCAGCTCATCACGATCCGTCGCGGCGTTGACGCTGAAGCCCGCATTCAGGCTCAGAATCTCGTTGCGCAACCGCTGCGACATGTCTTCATAGGACACGGCTTTGCCATCCTCGATCACGCCGCTGTTCATCAGCAGCTCCGGCAGCAGCGAAACGTACACCAGCCGGTCCTCCGGCACGCTATCCAGGCGCAGAGCGATGCCCGTGGTCGCGCTGGTCATGCTTTCGAAAGCCGACTCGACCAGCGGCACGCCGCGCGCGAGCTTGGACGTCTTGAACTCCAGCGCATCGTCGAGCGTCATGGGAGGATGCTCCACGAACTTGGCCGATGCAGCCTGTTTCTCGGCTTCCTCGATGGTTTTTGTGGCCGCGTCGTAATCCGCGCGATACCGCTCCAGCGCCTGCCGATCGCTCGCCGCGCCGTACTGTTGCCGGAGCCGCGCTGTTTCCGCCGCCGCGCGAGCAGCGCGCTCTTCCGCCGCCTGCCGCACCAGCGCGGGATTGGGCTTGGCCGCCTCAATGTACGGCACCGTCCCCAGGATTTGCCACTCGCTCAGATATTCATGCCAGATGTTGTGAGTGCCTGAAATCAGCTTTTCGATCGCCGCCAGATCGTCCTTGGAAGTCACGGTCTTGCGGAAACCCGGCTCCTGGTTGAGTTCGTACAGCCGCTCGAGCCAGGACGTGTCGCCTCCGCGAAAACCGAATCCTGGAGGGGAATTGACCAGCTTCGCCAGCGACCGCCGCGTCTCCGCGATGCGGCTCTTCAACCGCTGCTGGAACTGCGCCAGCTCCCCCGATCCATCCGGATACGCCGCAATCTTCGCAAATTCATCCAGCACTTTGCCGCGCAGCGCGCTCAAGTCGGCGTCGTTCATCTTCGATACCGGCATGTCGCGGAAGGTCACCATCACCGGATTGCCTTGTCCGTCGTCGACGTATCCGTCCACGCCCTTGGCTCCGATGTCCGCTTCCCTGGTCTTGCTGTCGATCAGCCGCTTGTAGAGATTGGTATCCGCCTCTCCCGCGATGTTGTCCATGAAAAGCGCGATCAGGAATTTATCGCGCAGCGCCAGCTTCCGGGCCGCCGGCCACACCAGATACACGCTTCCCGGCTGCTGGTCGTTCTGAAGAGGATATTCCACATATTCGATGCGCCCGGCGGGCGCCGCTTTCGGCGGCGGCAGTTGCGCCTCCGTCATCATGCCCGGGCGAGCAGCGCCGTTCGAGCTCCGCGCACTTTGGTGTAAGGCGGCGTTGTTCAGCGCCGCGTCAAGCCGTGCCAGAGCCGCACCCGGTGCAACTTCCTTGGGCAGCGAAACGATCGCACCCATGTTGGCAAGGAAATAATGCTGGTCATGGAAGCGCCGGATATCGGAGGGTTGGATCACCCGAAGATCCGCCGGCAACCCGCCCGCGGAGAACGACAACGGATGTCCGGGACCGTACAGCGAGAGCAGCGCCGCCTGATACAGCCGGCGATTCGCCTGGTCCATCGACGTGACCATTTCGTTATAGACCGTTCCCTTTTCTTCCAGGTGCAGCGAGCCGTCCTTGGGGTCTTCGCCGATTCCGAAATTCCGCACCTCCCGGCGGATTTCCTCGTCCGAGTAATCCGGATAGAGCAGCGCGTCCATGGTGCGGTCGAAATTCTGGAAGAACACCTCCGGCCCGGCGGAGGTGTAGAATGTATAACACGTGCGCCATTGCATGGTGAAGGCGGTCGATGTCGCCAGCGACATGGTCTCCTGGCTGCCCAGGTCCCTGCCTTTGTTGCCCTTGCCCAGCAGCAGGTGCTCCTGCGTATGCGGCTCGCCCATGTTGGAAGTGGGGAAGGTGGTGACCCAGATGAATGCCTGCGGGGCGGACTGGATTTGCAGCAGGTCCAGCGTGAAATTCGTACGCTCATGGTGCAAGCGCGCGCCGATGGCGTGGCCGGAATCGTCCAGATATACCGCCGTCGCGCGAAAGCCGTTGAGGACCTGACCTTCCTTCAGATTGCCGTAGATGCTTTGCTGTCCCATCGCTGCCACGACAAATAGAAGTGCGAGCAAGCAACGCCGCATGGCGTCTAGCGGTTAACTCCCGCCATGCGCTCCCGGCCGACGCGCTCCAGGCTGGCGTCCAGCCTCAGCGCAAAATCGTCAACGTCGCTTTTCGAAATATTGAGCGGCGGCGAGATGCGAATGACGTTGCCGTACAGGCCGCCCTTGCCGATCAGCACGCGATTTTCCCGCGCGGCTTCCATCAGCGCCGCGGTGGCTTCCGGCGCAGGCGCGCGCGAATCGCGATCCTCCACCAGTTCGATGGCCTGCATCAGACCCATGCCGCGGACGTCGCCGATCAGAGAATGCTTGGCCTGCAACTCCTCCAGGCGAGCGCGCAAATGAGCGCCGATCTCCGCGGCGTTGATCAGAAGGTTGTTGTCGTCGATGAAATCGATCACGGCCTTCGCGGCGGTGGCGGCCACGGGATTTCCGCCGAAGGTGGAGATCGACGCGCCCTTCAGACCATCGGCGACCTCCGCACGCGCGACCGTCAACCCCACCGGAGTGCCGTTGCCCAATCCCTTGGCGCTGGTAATAATGTCCGGAATTACACCATAATGCTCGATGCCGAACCATTTCCCCCCGGTGCGTCCCCATCCCGTCTGCACTTCGTCGCTGATAAACAGGCCGCCAAACTTTTTAACGATTCCCGTTACGATCTCGAAGTACTCTTTCGGAGGCGTAATGAATCCGCCGACGCCTTGAATCGGCTCCGCGATGAAAGCCGCCAGGCGGCCCGACGTGGAGGTGCGGATCATCTCATCCATATCCCTCGCGCAGCGCACGTTGCAACTCGGATAGGTCAATCCCAGCGGGCAGCGGTAACAATACGCGTTCAACGCGTGCGTGAAACCTGCCGCGGGAGCGCCTCCCAGACGCCAGGACCCCTGTCCGGTAGCGGCCATGGCCAGCGCCGAGCGCCCGTGATAGCTGTGGCGCAGCGCCACCACTTCATGCGAGCCGGTATAGCAGCGCGCCGCCAGAATCGCGGTTTCGTTCGCCTCGGTGCCGCTGTTGGTGAAAAAGCTCTTGGTCAGCTTGCCGCCAGGCGTCAGGCCGGCGACGCGCTTGGCCAGCGCGGCTTGCGGTTCGTTCGCAAAGACCGTGGAAACGTGTTGCAGAGTATCGATCTGCGCGGCCACCTTGCGATTCACCGTCTCATTGCAATGCCCCACGCTGATGGTGACGATGCCGCCGAAGAAATCCAGGTATTGATTGCCGCGCGCGTCCCACACGAATTGATCCTTGGCGCGCGCCACCACCAGCGGTTCCTTGAAGAAGTGAAATACACAGGGGAACAAGTACTGCTGGTTGGCTAAGATGATTTCCTGCTCAGTCATGCGGTCTCTCGAAGCCGTTATAGCATAGTTCGGCTTACGTCGCGCCATATTCGACCCCTCGCGGACTACCGATAGAACAAATGCTTCGTTTTGGAGAGTGGAGTGAATTGCCGGGAGAGCGCCAGCACGGACCCGCTCGACAACGCGGCGGACCTCGTGGGATCCGGTCGCCTCCCGGCAATCAACTTATCGGCTGCCGCCGCCGGAACCTGCATGTCCGGGCTTTCCTGTCCGCGGCAATCCAGCTCATTTCATCCAGTTCATTTCATTCAGTTCACTTCATTAAAGACACGCGTGGCCGACGTCCCGGTTATTGTTGCCGGTAGCACACCGGCGCGCCGCGGCTCCAGCGCACACCTGGCATTGACAATTGTATATTGTACATATACTCTAGACATATATGGCCGCCCCTGTGCTGCGCATCGATCCTGCATCGCCCGCGCCGATTGTGCGGCAGATCGTGGACCAGTTGCGCGTCCCGCTGGTGGAGGGTTCTCTCAGGCCCGGCACGGTGTTGCCACCGGTCCGCCGCTTAGCCACCGACCTGGCCGTGCACTTCAACACCGTCGCCGAAGCGTACCGGCAGTTGGCCTCGGAAGGCTGGCTGGATTTGCGCCAGGGGCGCGGGGCCACGGTCGTGGAACGCGAAGCTCCCGCGCCATCGCGGCGCGAGCTCTCCGGGTACCGGCAGCGGCTGCGAGAGCTGGTTTCTCAGATGCGCGCCCACGGCGTGCCGTCCTCCCGCATCGCGGCGGAGTTGAAGGCGATCGCGGAGGGTATCGAATGAACGTCCTTCTGTCTATCGTTAGCCTGCTGTTCCTATTCGCCGTGCCGAGCAGCGGGGGAGCGAACCTGTTCTTCGGCGTGCCGGTGCCGCCAGGATTCCGCTCGACCGAGGTGGCACGCCGCGCGCTCCGGTCTTATCTACTTCTGTGCGCCATCCCGTGGGTGGCGAGCCTTCTCGCGCTGACCTTTCTTCGCAATCTTCTCGTGTTTAGGGTCGCGTCGCAACTGGCGTTCGTGGTCGTAGCGGTGGCGGGGTATATCGTGCAAAACCGCAGACTGAAGCCGTACGCCGTTCAGCCTCCGCTGGTCCGGGAATTGGACCTTAGTCCGCCGGAACGCTTGCCATGGTTCACCTGGCTGGGAATCCCTCCGCTGCTGTGGCTGGCCGGCATCGCTTTGTGTCTGCGCTTGCGTTGGGACCGGCTACCGGCGCGCTTCCCGGTTTACATCCCTCCGGAGGGGCCCGAGCAGTGGGCGGATCGTACGGCCCGCTGGGTCTATGGCGGACTGCTCCTGGGTGGCGAACAAGCCGCCTTGCTCTTCGGTATTGTGCTGGCGGTTTGGTACGGATCGCGCCGTTCCGAATCGATGCGCAAGCCGGCTATGCTGGTGATGCTCGCGGGAGAATGGCTAGTCGCACTTAACCTGGGAGCCATTCGGTTCAGCCTAGCCACAGGGATCGCGATCCCGAGCCTCGCGGTGCAGCTCGTTCCGCTCCTGTTGGTGATCCCAGCGGTGGTCTACTTCAGCGTCGCTTTCTACAAACCACGCGACCCGCTGGACCCCACTCCGGGCGAATGCTGGAAAGGCGGCATCGTTTATTACAATCCCAATGACGCCGCGCTGTTCGTGCGACGGCGCGACGCCATCGGCTTCACGTTCAACTTGGCAAATCGCTGGAGCTGGGCGATCTTCGGAGGCTCGCTGGCTGTGCTCGCCTCGATGCTCGTGGTCTGAATGAACCCCCGCGTTCTTTCCCTTGCGATCGCCATGCTCACGCAGATCGTGGTGGCGCTGGCGATGCTCGCGATCCCGCATATCACGCCGCGCGATCTGCTGTTCGGCGTCCTTGTGCCGGAGGGATTCCGTTCCACGGAAGCCGGGCGCGGCGCGCTCCGGTCCTACCGCTTCTGGGTCGCGATTCCCGCTGCCCTGAGTTTGCTTGGAACGGTCATCCTTCCCGTCCCGCAGTTCTTTGTCACCGCGGTGCTGGCGACGGCCGTCGTTGGTATCGCCGCGTTCGTCACGCTGAACCGCAAGCTGAAGCCCTTCGCGATTCAGCCGGTCCTGGTCCGCCAGACGACGCTTGGTCCGCCACAGCCCCTGCCATGGTTCACCTGGTTGGGAATCCTTCCGCTGCTGCTGCTGGCCTGCGCCGCGATGTATCTGCACTCGCATTGGGATCAGATTCCGGCGCGTTATCCGGTTCACTTCGGCTTTGACGGAACCCCGAACCGCTGGGCCGATCACACCGTCCGCGGCGTCTATGGGCCGTTGTTTATAGGGGGCGGTCTCACGGTGTGGCTGTTCGGCCTCGCTCTGGCGGGCTGGTTTGGATCACGCCGTTCCGAACCGATGCGCAAGCCCATGGTGATCGTGATGCTCACGGTGGAGCTAATGATTGCGCTGCTGTTCGGAACCCTTTCGCTCAAACTCACCGGCCTTATCGCGATCCCAACTGCCGTGATGGTGCTCGGGCCTTTAGCGTTGCTGATTCCCGCGTTGGCGTATGTCATGCACGAATCCAACAAGCCCCGCGATCCGGACCCAACCCCGAATGAGTGCTGGAGGGGCGGCATCATCTATTACAATCCCAATGATGCCGCACTGTTCGTGCAGCGGCGCGACGGCATGGGCTTCACCGTCAATATGGCCCACCGTTGGAGTTGGGCGATCTACGGGAGTCTGCTGCTGGTGCTCGCTGGACCGTTCGTGCTTGGCTAGCCCACCGGTAACGCTGCGCCGCTGTGCTAATTTGAATTTAGGCCCCCAAAACCGGCGGTAATCCCACGTGTCTCAGCGTCTCTCTCCATATCGAATTCTCGCGGCTGGCGCTTTCGTCATCAGCCTTGCCGGCTGCCAGACGCAGAAGACGCAGAGCGCCGGTCCGCCTCCGCCGGTTCCCGTCAGCATCGCCGTCGCGGCCGAGCAAGCCGTTCCCACCGAAGTCCAGGCCGTGGGCACGGTCGAAGCGTCCTCGGTCATCCAGGTCAAATCGCAAATCTCGGGCGAGCTTGTCAAAGTCGCGTTCGCCGAAGGCGCGGATGTGAAGGAAGGCGATCTCTTGTTCGAGATCGACGCGCGCCCTTATCAGGAAGCTCTGCGCCAGGCGCAAGCCACGCTGAATCGAGACACCGCCAATCTGCACCAGGCCGAAGCCAATCGTGAAAAAGATGTGGCGCAGTCGCGCAGCCTCGATGCCGACGCCTCGCGCAACGCCCAGCTCGCCAAGGAAGGCATCGTTTCGCGCACGCAGGACGAGCAATCGCGAGCCGCCGCGGAATCCAACCGCGCCGCGATCAACGCCGACCAGGCCGCCATCGAGAGCTACCGCGCCGCTATCGATAGCGACAGCTCCGCCATCGACCGCGCCAAATTGGACCTGACCTATTGCCAGATCCGCTCTCGCGTCACCGGACGCGCCGGGAATCTGCTGGTTCACGAAGGCAACATTATCAGCGCCAACACCACCAATCTGGTGGTGATCAACAAGCTGGACCCGATCTGGGTCAGCTTCGGCGTGCCGGAGGAGCATTTGGCCGCCATCCAGCGAGCTAAGTCCGAACGTTCTGGCGCCGGCCACAAGCTGGTTGTGCAAGCGATTCCCAAGGACACGCAGAACCCCACGCCCGTACGCGGCGAGCTCAGCGTGATCGACAACACCGTGGATTCCACCACCGGCACCATCCGGCTGAAAGCCACCTTCGAAAATTCCAAGCGGGTGCTGTGGCCGGGGCAGTTCGTCAATGTGTCGCTGACTCTGGACACGCAGGCTCGCGCCATCCTGGTGCCTTCCGAAGCGGTGCAGCCGGGCCAGAAGGGGCAGATGGTGTACATCGTGAAACCGGACCAGACCGTGGAGCCGCGCAACGTGCGCGCCGGAGCCATCCACGGCAATCAAGTGGTGATCCAGGAGGGGCTCGCCGCCGGAGAAACCGTCGTGACCGACGGCCAACTGCGCCTCTATCCCGGCGCGCATATTCAACCCGTGGCCGCGTCCAAAGTGGATTCGCGCACGCTCTAGCGTATGCATTTTTCGCGCATCTTCATCGAGCGCCCGGTGATGACCGCTCTGGTCATGCTGGCCATTCTTTTGTTCGGCACGGTCGGCTATCGCGCGCTGCCCGTGGCCGCGCTGCCCAGCGTGGATTACCCCACCATTCAGGTCACTGCGGGCTTGCCCGGCGCAGATCCCGAGACCATGGCCTCGGCCGTGGCCACTCCGCTCGAGAAAGAATTCTCTACGATCGCCGGAGTCGAGTCCATGAGCTCCAGCAACACCCAGGCCAGCACCACCGTCACGCTCCAGTTCGCTTTAGACCGCAATATCGACGCGGCGGCGCAGGACGTGCAGGCGGCCATCGCCAAAGCCGGAGGCCAGCTTCCGGCGGAGATGCCGCGGCCGCCTTCCTATCAGAAGGTGAATCCTTCCGATAATCCGGTGCTGTACATGGCGCTGACTTCGCCCACTCTGCCTCTGTACACCGTGGACGAATACGCCGAAAATCTTCTCGCCCAGCGCATCTCCATGGTCAGCGGCGTGTCCCAGGTGTTTGTCTACGGCTCGCAGAAATATGCGGTGCGCGTGCAGGTGAATCCCGACGCGCTGGCCGCGCGCAACATCGGCATCGACGACGTGATGCGCGCGGTTCAACAGAGCAACGTCAACCTGCCCACCGGCAAATTGTACGGCCCCAAGCAATCCTTCACCGTGCAATCGAGCGGTCAGTTGACCAATGCCGCCGCTTACAAATCCATCATCGTGGCCTACCGCGACAACAACCCGGTCCGGTTGGAGGACGTCGCGCAGGTGCTCGACAGCGTGGAGACCGATAAATCCGTGGCGTGGATCAACGATACGCGCGGCGTGATCCTGGCCATCCGGAGGCAGCCTGGGACCAACACCGTGGAGGTGGTCCGAGGCATCAAGGCGCTGCTGCCGAATTTCCGTCTGGAGATTCCTCCCGCGCTCAATCTGTCCATCATCTACGACGCCTCGGTGCCCATTGACAATTCCATCAATGACGTCAAGCTGACCCTGGTGCTGACTATCTGCCTGGTGGTGATGGTCATCTTCCTGTTCCTGCGCAATCTCTCGGCGACGTTGATTCCAGGCGTGGCCGTTCCTCTCTCCATCGTCGGAACCTTCGCGGTGATGTACCTGCTGGGCTACAGCTTGAATATTCTTTCGTTGATGGCGTTGACGCTTTCGGTCGGCTTCGTCGTCGACGACGCCATCGTGATGCTCGAAAACATCGTGCGCTACCGCGAGATGGGCAAGCCTCGCATGGAGGCGGCGCGGCTGGCCTCGAAGGAAATCGGGTTCACCATCGTTTCGATGACCATCTCGCTGGTCGCCGTGTTCATTCCGGTTTTGTTCATGGGCGGAATCGTGGGCCGCCTGCTGCACGAGTTCTCCGTGACCATCACGGTGGCCATCCTGATATCCGGATTCGTGTCGCTGACGTTGACCCCGATGCTCGGCAGCCGGTTCCTCAAGTATGAGCCGAAGGAGCGGCACGGGCGCTTGTACCGCGCCCTCGAAGGCGGCTTCAGCGGCGTAACGCGAGCCTACGACGTCACGCTGCAACGCGTCCTGCGCCATCCCTTCGCAACCGTCGTGTTTGCGTTCGCGATGCTCTGCGGCACGGTGTATTTGTTCCTTACCATGCCCACCGGATTCATTCCCAGCCAGGACACCGGCTTCATTCAGGGCGCGACCCTCGCCAGCCAGGACATCTCCTTCGAATCCATGGCCAAGCATCAGCGCGCCGTGGGCGACATCCTCGAGCACGATCCCAATGTCGAGCAGATCGGAGCCTTCGCCGGCGACAGCAACCAGGGTTTCATCTTCGCCATGATGAAGCCGCGCCCCGGCCGCAAGCTCAACGTCGATCAAGTCATGATGGAGCTGCGCAGCAGCCTGTCCTCCGTCCCCGGCGTGATGGTGTTTTTGCAGAATCCGCCGCCCATCACCATCAACGGCCAGAACACCAACAGCGCGTACCAAATGACGCTTCAGAGCGCGAATTTGCAGGAGATCTACGATTGGGTTCCGCGCCTGCTCGGCCAGATGCGCGGTCTCCCCGGCTTCCTCGACGTCACCAGCGACTTGCAGATCCAAAGCCCGCAGGTGAAACTCGACATCGACCGCGACCGCGCGCTTTCGCTCGGCGTCTCGGCCGAGCAGATCCAGGACGCGCTTTACAGCGCCTACGGCACCCGCCAGGTCTCCACCATCTTTACGCCCGCCAATCAGTACGCCGTGATCGTCGAGATCGCGCCGGAGTTCCAGCGCACGCCCAACGCTCTATCGAAGCTATACGTGCGCTCTTCCGCAGGGCCGCTCATCCCCCTCGATACCCTGGTCAAGAGCTCGCGTGGCGTCGGCCCGCTGTCGGTGAACCATTTCGGCCAGCTTCCTTCGGTGACCGTCTCCTTCAATCTCGCGCCCGGAGTTTCGTTGGGCCAGGCCGCCGATAAGCTGAACGCCGTCGTGCGGGAGATGCACATGCCGCAGACCCTGAGCGTTGGTTTCCAGGGAACCGTGCGGGAATTCGAACGCTCCTTCCGCGGCCTGTCCATTCTGCTGATCGTCGCGGTCCTGGTGATCTACATCATCCTGGGAATTCTCTATGAGAGCTTCATCCATCCCATCACCATTCTTTCCGGACTTCCCTCGGCCTTGTTTGGCGCGCTATTGACGCTGGCGCTGTTTCACAGGGAGTTGGACCTGTACGCGTTCGTGGGCCTGATCATGCTGATGGGCGTGGTGAAGAAGAACGCGATCATGATGATCGACTTCGCTCTGGATGCCCAGCGCAATCAAGGCATGGGTCCTCGCGAAGCCATCTACGCAGGCTGTCTCATGCGCTTCCGCCCCATTATGATGACCACCATGGCGGCGCTGTTCGGCACTCTGCCCATCGCGCTCGGCTACGGCGAGGGCGGCGACGCGCGCCAGACGCTCGGTCTCGCAGTGGTCGGCGGACTGGTCGTCTCGCAACTGCTGACGCTGTACATCACTCCCGTAATCTATCTCTACATGGAGAAGTTCCAAGGCCACCTGCGCCCGCAGAAACGCCGGGGGCCTCGCACCACCGATGAGGCTCTGGCGCGCACCTAGGCGCGCCGGTTTACACTAAGAAGTCAAACCGACTAGTTCATGCCCAATCTTGAAGTGAAATGTTCCAAGGAGCTGGAGCGCTTCTTCCTTGAGAATGACGGAGAGCTGCTTAGAAAGATGCATGCTCTCCTCAAAGACCATCAATCGTTAGATCCGGCGACGGAGGAGCCGAAGAATACGGTTCTGCGAAATCGCGTGGCGACCACGCTCACGCCCTGGGCATTCTGCATCGTAGGCGATGAAGAAGGCCCCAGCAAACGGGTTTCCGTGAACTTCGCGCTGGGAGACAAGCCCGATCGCAAGGGGCCGCTCGGCGACCGGCTGCGCAAAGATCTGGGTCTGGATTTAGAGGACGTCATCGTCAACCATCTTTCGGAGAAATACAAGATGGAGGAGGGCCGCGAGTACACGATGGTCTCCGAGACTCGGGAGGTCAACCGGCATCACTATAACGACAAGCCTCGCAAGAAGTCCAAGCCTCTTCCCAGGAATCTTGAGCCCAACCCCGCGCCCGACACGCCTGCCTTCGCAATGCCGCCCGGAGCCATCAACACGCATTGCCACGTGAACAGCAACGGCATGACTCCGTTTCGCTGGTCGGACGATCGAAAATACGATCCGGCCTTTGCGCCTTGGAGAAAGCTGGAAGAACTGGATAACCATCTGGGTTTCTCGGGTGAGGTCATCGTTGCCGCCACCTGTCATGGCGCCGACAACAGCTACATGCTCAACGCTCTGAAAAAGGCCAAAGGCCGGGCCTTGGGTGTTGCGTTTGTTGAGAAGACCATATCGGACGAAGAACTCGTCGAGCTCGATAAGGCCGGCGTGCGCGGCGTGCGCTATAGCTACGTGAAGCGCCTCACCAACCCCCCTGCGCCTGAGGAGATGGCGGCCATGGCCAACCGGCTAAAACGCCTGAGGGACGCCGGCCAGTTGAAGCATGACTGGCATATCGATCTGTATTGCGAAGCGGCCGATCTCAAGGATCTGGAATCGCACATCAAAACAATTCCGATCCCCGTTGTTTTCGATCATATGGCCGTTCCGGTAATCGCAAACGGTGTGAGCGATCCAGAGTTTCAGCGTTACCTGCAACTTTTTCGCGACAAGCAGGACTGCTGGGCCAAACTGACGTGCCCCGAGCGTCTAACGGGTTCCGGTAATCCGGAAGACTGGAGCAAGGTGTTGCCGTTCGCCCGCGCGCTGGCCGAAGAATTTCCCGGCAGAGTGATCACCGGCACCGATTGGCCTCATCCCAACATGAAAGAAGGGCAAATGCCCAACGACGGGAAACTGCTGAATCTCTGGATCTGGGAGACCGTGGGCCGGAACACGGATCACTTAAAGCGCATCCTGGTAAACAACCCGCGCAAGCTTTTCGGTTTTGTTGGAAACTAGATTCGATGAACGCAAAATGGACACTTCTCTTAGTCGGAGCATTGTGCTTAACCTTGACCGGGGAGCGGGCACTTTGAAAGTCGCCGGCGGAACCGAGAAACTCGCGGCCCTGAACTTCAATTACGGTGCGGACGCCTCCAAGCCGGAGGTCCACTATAGCACCGCGGCTGGCCGTGGCAGCCTCACAATCAAGCAACCCGGAAGCAGCTCCACCTTGAGCCACACATCCAAGGATTGGGACATCCGCCTCAACAACGAAGTTCCCATGGAAGTCGAAATTCACCTTGGTGGAGGAGGCGTCCACCTCAATCTAGGAAGTCTGACCCTGCGCAACCTGGATGTGGAGATGGGCGCTGGCGATCTCGATCTGAACCTGCGGGGCGCTCCCAAGAAGAGCTACGAAGTTCGAGTCCGCTGTGGCGCGGGCGATTTCACCGTCCACTTGCCGTCTGCCGTTGGGGTGGAGGCGCAAGCCACGATCGGGACCGGCGACGTCAGCGCTGCCGGCCTTCACCAGGACGGCCACCGCTATTTCAACGACGCCTTGGGCAAGTCAAAAGTGACCGTTCACCTGGACGTTCAGGGAGACACAGGGGACATCAAGCTGATCTCGGAGTGAGAATAAGAGAGCGATGCCTGCCGGAAATAACAAGTCTGAGAATGACAAAGCCCTGCGCGAACATCTCCACTACCTGCTCAAGGGCGGCGGAGCGCATGCGGGATTCGATGCGGCAATCGAGGGTCTGCCGGTCGCCATGCGGGGCAAGAGGCCGAAGGGCGCGGAACACTCGCCGTGGGAAATCCTCGAGCACATACGGCTGGCCCAGTCGGACATCCTTGAATTCAGCCGCGACCCTAAGCACACCTCGCCGGAGTGGCCCAGCGGGTATTGGCCGAAGACGCAGGCTCCGCCGAGCAGTGCGGCGTGGAACAAGAGCGTGAAAGCTTTCCAGGCCGATCTCAAAGCCATGTCCGACTTGGTGGAGAACCCATCAACCCGCTTGTACGCACGGATACCGCACGGCGACGGTCAGACGATTTTGCGGGAGGCGCTGCTCATCGCCGACCACAACGCCTACCATTTGGGGGAGCTGGTGTTGGTGCGCCGCCTGCTCGGCGCGTGGAAGTAGATCCAACGGCTCGCCGAGCCGGGAACGCCTGCGCGCTAAGATGATTCTGTCGTTCCTCACCTTATGGAATCTCTGCTCGCCGGACTTTCGCAGCACGGCTACGCCATCCTGTTCGCGGCCGTGTGTCTGGAAGCGATCGGGATTCCGGTTCCCGCCGCGTTAGCCTTGCTGATTGCAGGCGCGGCCGCCGGGCACGGCGCTCTGATCCCTTGGCTCGCCGCCGCGAGCGCTCTTTCGGCCTTCCTGCTCTGCGACACGGTCTTGTTCCTCTTGGGACGCTATACCGGTTGGTGGCTCCTCGGCCTGCTATGCCACATCTCGCTCAACCCCGAGTCGTGCATCCTGCGCTCCGCGGATTCGTTTTACCGCCACGGCCGCGTGCTGCTGCTCTTCGCGAAGTTCGTACCGGGCATCAATTCGATGGCTCCGCCGCTCGCCGGAAGTATGAACATGCGGATGCGCCAATTCCTCGGACTCGATTTTATCGGTGCATCTCTGTACGTCGGCGCGTACCTGTCCGTGGGATTCCTTTTCAGCGGAGCCATCGAACCCATTACCCGCGGATACCACACCTTCAGCCGCGTGCTGAGCTTCGTGCTAATCGCGGTTGTGCTGGCTTATGTAGGTGTCTTGGCCCGATCGTGGAGAAAAGCGCGCGGTCTGCGCTCCGTGCCTTTCGTGAGTCCCGCCGAGGCGGCCCGCGCGGCCGGCGCCGTGATTTACGACGTTCGCAGCCACGGTTATTACGACCTTAAGGCAACCCGCGTCAAGGGTTCCCAGAGGTTGGATCCGAACGCTCTCCATCGCCCCGAGAACGATATCGCGCCCGCAGGGCCGGTTTATCTGTACTGCACCTGCATCGGCGAAGCGACCAGCTCCCGCGCGGCGCAACTCCTGTTGAAAAAGGGGATCGACGTGGCGGTGATTAAAGGCGGCCTCGGCGCTTGGAAAAAGGCCGGCCTGCCATTGGAGGCTGTTCCCAAGGAAGAGATTTCGCCCTTGCCGACATTCGAGTCATAGAACGCCCGCCTGACGGTCGGCGCGGGGACGCGATGAGCGCCTTCATCGCGGAGTCGGCAGCGGCAAGGGAAACATCAGGTTTCAGCCGCGGGCGGCAACTCCAGACTGGATTGAACTTGCGCCGACTCGATTCGCGAAGAACTGCGCGAAGGCAGGCTACGACTCTCTTTGGTGGCGGCTCAGAAACCGTTACTGAGCCGGGACCGAAGGGAGCGGATGCGCAAGTACTTGTGACGCTATGTTTAACTCGCAGGTTCGAGTGTTCTTTCGACGATCTTCAGGAACACCGGTTGGTCGATCAGTTCGGTCCGGTCCACCAGCTTGATCGCGAAACCCAAAATGCCGGGAGGAGTATCTTCGGGTACGCGAAAGCTCATGGCACGGTCGGACTGGGTAAGAATACTGACCTTGTAGTAATCCTGGCCGCCACCACTTAGATACAGCTCGCCGACGTGCCTAGCGTCGAGCTGGAAGCCGGTGACGGTCACCACAGCACCTGCAACGGCTTCAGGCGGGGTGACCGCCTGGATCAGCGGGGCAACCTCGCCCACGCCTTTCCAGGCGCACAACCGAATGACGGGGACCGCCGTCAACACCAGAACCAGCATCAGGAAGGTTCTATGTACGCGTAGCATGTTCGGGCCTCCTTTGCTCATTGTTGACGGGTTCGCTGCTGCCGCCTCCGCTCGGCTTGAAGCACATGCACCGCCATCAGGGCGCCGACTGGTTGGGATCCTCCTCCGGCGGCCGAGTGAAGAGCTGCGGCGCATGCATCGTGGCCAAGGCTGCAACAATTTGTCCCATGCCGATTCCCGTCTCCTTATTTGGCTTGAACCTGCTCCAAATACTTGGCGAGATTGTCGATTCGCACACGTCCTAGATCCTGGTCCCATGCAATTTGAGAAAAGATGGGACCCCACAGGGGCATCTCGCGGGTGCCGTGACCGGCCTCGACCGCCACTTCGCTTGAAAGAATCTCTTCTACGCTCTTCATGGGGAATCGCCCTCCATTGCGCATCGCAAGGCGGGTCAAATCCGGCGGTGTAACCCTGAGATTCCGCCCCATGGGTCCATCGCCCTTGGCGGTCTTCCCGTGGCACACGGCGCAATAGGCCTGGTACAGGTCGGACCCCGCCAGCGAAGCGATCAAATGCCTCTCTTCCGGCAGTTTCGGCGCTGGAGGACTTTGCGCCGAGGAGACCATGAGCACGACCGTCATGGCCAGCAGACCGAAGCCAATCTTGATATTCACGCCAAGGGTAAGTGCAGTCGGAATACCACTCCGGATACGGGAGTAACTAAGGGGAAAGAGCGCACACTCGCGCGAATTGGCGCACCCAGGGCCGCGAGCCCTGCGCGATTCCGCCCACATTTAGCCTACAGCCGATCCGACACTGCCTCTTGACGAACTTGCAACCACGACGCTGCGCAGGTTCAGGGGCGCCCTTCGCTCGACGGCGGCACGATGTCCTTCAGGCGCAGATATGCCACCGCGGTACCGTACATTTCGTTGTCGTGCGCGGTGTTGAAATTCAGCACGCCCAGTTTGGTCAATTGACGCCCAAACATAGTGACCTTCGCGGCGCCCGCCGCGTCGGTCATGGAATCGTACACCGTATCGCAATAGTCGAAGGATGCCTTGAGCGCCGCGGCGACGTCGGCTTTGGATGTTTTCGAGCCTGCCGTGCCGGTCTTCTGCTCGCCCTTGGCGATCCCACACAGCATCATTTGCGTATCCGCGATGTGGGTCATGATCTCGGCGTAGGTGCGCACCTTGTCGGTGGTGCGGAAGGAATAAAACTGCTCCGGCATTTTGTCGGCGGCCTTCAACAAGGTGTTTTTGATCCCGATGTAGCTCTGCTTGGTGTCGGCGCTAAAAGGATTGCTTTGTGCGGCCAGCGGCGCTGCACTCGCCAGCGCCACGGACACAATCAACTTGGGGATACGATTCATTCCGATTTTCTCCTTCTGCCGCAAGGATACCAGAGGGGGGGTGATTTCCTGGCGCGGGGCGACTATAATCTTCCAGAGCCGAGTCTGTCTCGCCGCGACTGCTCAAGGAGTCGCGCGGCGGTTGCTCAAGGAGAAGAAGCCATGAAGCGAGTGTTTTTCTGGATCGCCAGCACGGTCCTGACGATGTGCGTGGTGCACGCCCAATCCGGGGCGAAGAACGGAGAATGGCCCACCTACGGCGGGGATATCGGGAACACGCGTTATTCGCCGCTGGACCAGATCAACGCCGGCAACTTCAACCGGCTGCAAGTGGCCTGGAAATTCAAGACCGACAACCTGGGACCCACCACCGAAAACAATCTGGAGGGAACGCCGCTGATGGTCAAGGGCGTGCTCTACGCGACGGCGGGAACGCGGCGCGACGTGATCGCGCTGGACGCCGCCACCGGCGAGTTGCTGTGGACCCATAGCGAGAATGAGGGTGAGCGCGGCAATGTCGCGCCCCGCAAGCTCTCCGGACGCGGGCTGGCCTATTGGACCGATGGCCGCGAGGAGCGCATTCTTTATGTGACCCCTGGGTATAAGCTGGTGGCGCTCAACGCCAAGACCGGCATGGCGGTGACCGCCTTCGGCAAGAACGGCCTCGTCGATCTCAAGGACGACGACGATCAGATCATCGATCCCATGAGTTCGGAAATCGGGCTCCATTCGGCGCCCATTATCGCCAAAGACGTGGTGGTGGTCGGGGCGGCTCACAAGCCCGGCGGCGTGCCCACCAGTAAGACCAATGTGAAGGGCTACGTCCGGGGCTTCGACGTGCGGACGGGCAAGCGCTTGTGGACCTTCCACACCATTCCCAAGCCGGGTGAGCCGGGCCTCGAGACCTGGCTGAACGATTCGTGGTCCTACACCGGCAACACCGGCTCCTGGGGTCAGGCGTCGATTGACGAGGACCTCGGCCTGGTCTACCTCGGCGTCGAGCTGCCGACGGGCGACTATTACGGCGGCCATCGCCCGGGCAACAACCTGTTCGGCGAGAGCCTGGTCGCGGTGGATCTGAAAACCGGCAAGATGAAGTGGTATTACCAATACGTTCACCACGGCATCTGGGACATGGATAATCCCTGCCCGCCCATCCTGGCCGACATTACCGTCAACGGCCGCACGGTGAAAGCCGTGGCGCAGCCCACCAAGCAGGCGTTTCTTTACGTGCTGAATCGCGAAACCGGCGTGCCGATCTGGCCTTTCGAGGAGCGGCCCGTGGCCAAGGGCGATGTTCCGGGCGAGTGGTATTCGCCCACGCAACCATTTCCGACCAAGCCGCCGGCCTACGACCGCCAGGGCATCGCCGTCAGCGACCTGGTCGACTTCACGCCCGCCCTGCGCGCCGAAGCCGAGCAGCTCATCACGCGATACCGCATCGGCCCGATGTTCACGCCCGGAGCGCTCAGCAGGCCCGAAGGCCCGCTGGCCACGCTCACATTGGCCACCGCCGGCGGCGGATCGAACTGGCCGGGCGGATCCTACGACCCCGAAACTCATATCGTGTACGTGTCCTCACAAGCCTCAGTGACGCAGATCGGGCTGATTCCGGGGAACAAGGAACGAACGGACGTCGACTACATGTCGGGAACGGCGGCGCCGGCGGGCGGACGCGGCGGCGGACGTGGCGGACGTGGCGCAGCAGCTCCAGCGGCAGCAGCCGGCGGACGAGGTGGCCGAGGCGGTGCAGGCAATGACATCGTGCCCACGCCGGCGACCGCGGCCCAAGGCGCGGATGAACCGCCTCCGGCAGTTCCGGTCGCCCCGCCTCCGGGCGGCGGCGGGTTGACGGTTCGCGGCCTGCCCTTGATCAAGCCGCCCTACGGTCAGATCACAGCCATCGATCTTAATAAGGGCGAGATCCTGTGGCAGGTGGCTCACGGCGATACGCCGGATAATATTCGCAACCACCCGGATCTCAAGGGCCTCAACATTCCGCGCACGGGCCGCACTGGCACCGCCGGACAGTTAGTCACAAAGACGCTGGTGGTGGTGGGCGAGAAAGGCTCCGTGACTCCCAACGGCCCGGCGTACTTGCGCGCGTACGATAAGGCGACCGGGAAAGACGCCGGCGCGGTGCTGATGCCGGCTCAGCAGACCGGTTCGCCCATGACCTACTCGGTTAACGGGAGGCAGTACATCGTGGTCGCCATCGGCAGCGGGCAGTACACCGCCGAATATCGGGCCTACCGGCTGCCGAACAACTAAGCCGGGCGGGCGATCGTTTTGGGCGGTCTGCGTGTCGGTACAAAGATGGACATGCGCCGCACATGTTTGTATGCTGAGAGCATGTCGAAGATGATTCAGGTTAGAGACGTGCCGGAACAGGTGCATAACACTCTGAAGGCTCGCGCGGCTCGGGAGGGCATGAGCCTTTCCGATTTCATCAAGAGAGAATTGGAGCGTACAGTGGAGCGTCCGACGATGCGCGAATGGTTGGAACTTACGCAGCGGGCAAAGCCGATCCCTGCAAAACGAAGCGCCGCGCAGCTCGTGCGCGAATTGCGAGATACCCGGTGATTGTGCTGGATGCGTCCGTAGTTGTGGAGCTCCTCACCAACGCCGTATTGGCGGATTCCCTGAGACGGGACTTGGCCGGAAGCAGCGAAACCTGCATCGTTCCGCATTTGCTTGACGTGGAAGTAGCCAGCGCTCTTCGAAAACTGGCGGCGGCCCAGCGTATCGATTCACATCGCAGCGCGGAGTTTCTCGGCGGACTCGTGGCGCTCCCCGCCCAGCGCTATTCGCACATACCTTTGTTGGGACGCATGTGGGAACTGCGCCACAACTTCACGGCCTACGATGCAGCCTACATCGCGCTGGCGGAAGCAACCGACTCCGTCCTTTACACCAGCGATGAGAAGTTGTGCCAAGGCCACCGCGCGCGAGTCGGCCTCTTCACGCACTGACCGTCGCCCTGTTTAGCCTGCTAAGTTTCCGAGAAGGTATCTTTCTTGCGCTTGGGCCAGAACCGGTCGAGTAGCTTCCGTAGGTAGAACGATCCGCCCAGGAATGCCGCATACGCAGCTTGATACATGAATGCGCCCGTGCCCGGATCGGCATAGGCGGACGCGCGTACCGGAGTTGCCAGCAGCAGCGGCACCAGGAGCAGCAAAGCCCTGGCTACGATCAAAAGAGAAGCAGAATCGCGAGCAGTCTGTTTGCGCATAAGGCTTTACCTCGTGGGCATCATGAGGGCTACAATACTGTTGCCCAAGCTGCCATAGATCAACGGCTGAGAAATTACGGCGGTGTAGCCGGCCAGCATGAAGCAAGCCAGCGGATCCATCTTGCGCCAGGCCGGCAGGTCAAAAATGTCCGCGAGCAGGGACAGGATGTCGCGACAAATTGACCCTTTTTGAAGCGATTTTGTACGCGGGGAACCGACCAGAACGACCGGGCCGGTCAGGCCTGGGAGCGTGAAGATTCTCCGTGTTTTCCTAGAAAAATGGTCGTTCGGCAGCGCTGGTAAAGATGACTTCGCGATGCTGGATGAGTCCGGAATCGAAACGGTGGCATTGTGTGACATACATTTTCTCTTTAGCACTTAGGCTGCCAAATGACATGCCCGCCTCGCAGTACCTTGATCCTCGCGGTACAGTTGGATAAGATGCGTCTCAAGGGATCTCCCGGCTGGGCTTTCTGCGCTTGGTTGCTCATGACGGGCTCCTCCAGCGCCCAACCGGTTCCGGCACTGCCCAGCGGGCCGGCGCCGCCCAGCCTGAACGATCAACGCATTCTTCTCGCCCGGGTGCGGCAGGAGGCACTCCGCTACCAGCGTGAGCTTCCGGATTTCCTATGCACCCAGTTGACCACGCGTGCTGTCGACGACACGGGATCCGGTAAGCATTGGAAGCGCAGGGACACCTTGGAGGTTGAAGACGTTTACGTCAGCGGCTTCGTGAACCATAAGCTCATCCAGCTGAATGGCATGCCTCCGCACAAAAACTATCAGCAGCTGACCGGCTTTCTCTCGGAGACCGTGTTGCACTCCGTGGGCTTCCTTCCCGCGTGGCTCTTTGGACCGCAGGCCCAGACGCAGTTCGAATGGATCCGGGAGGCCACCCTGGATGGACGGCGAGTGCAGGTGTTTTCGGTGCACCTGCCCGCGGACGATTCCAAGCTGACAATTTCTACCCCGCGGCAGTCCTTCGTAGCCGGAGTCGACGGCGCAATTTTCGTTGACGCAAACAGCGCGGTGGTCCGGCGCTTCGAGATCCGGATGGATCTTCCCGCCGGCTCCGCGGTTCAGGAAGGCCAGATGGACATCGACTACGGCCGCGTGGATATTTCCGGACGGGCGTTTTTCGTGCCGGTGCGATTCGAGGTGCGGGCGCGCTTCGGGCCGTCGCTGGTGAAAAATGAAACCGAGGTGGTGCGGTATCAGAAGTACGCCGCTGAGACAACCATTCATTTTGACGAGCCTCCGCTGGAAGGAGATCCGCCGAGCAATGACTAGGCCCGGCTTCCAACCTCCCGCGGGAAGGAGTATAGTCGGACAAAAGGGGATTTTATGCATCACAGCATCAAGCACTGCATCGGCAAGCGCTGCATCGGCGCCGCGGTTTTGGGGATCGTCACGGGTTGCGCGCTGTTGGCGGCCGATGCGTCGGCTGGCCTCAGGGCTTTCCAGGAAGGCGATTACAAGACCGCGCTTCGCGAATTCAAGGCTGGGGCCGACACGGGGCAAACCGACGCCGAGTACAACCTTGCCGTGCTGTATCTGAAGGGGCTCGGCGTGGCCGAGAACCTCGACGAAGCTTTCCGCCTGTTTCGCATGGCGGCGGATCAGGGGCACGCGCAAGCCGAATTTCGCGTGGGTGAGATGCGCGAGAAAGGTTGGGGCGCCCCGCCCAACTACGCCGAAGCGCAGCGTTGGTACCAGAAGGCCGCGGATGGCGGCGATGCGGAGGCCGCCGAAAGCCTGGCGGAGCTGCTGGAGGAAGGCTACGGCCAGGACCCCGATTTGAAGCGCGCTGCCGAGCGCTATCGGCAAGCCGCCGACAAGGGGTTGCGCGAGGCCCAGTATCGCTTAGGTCTATTGACCGAGCAGGGCCGCGGCGTTGCTCACGATGACGCAGCGGCAATGAAGTTGTATACCGCGGCCGCGAATCAAGGCTATGCCGATGCCGAGGAGCATCTGGGATTGCTGTATTTGCACGGAAAAGGAGCGCCGCAGGATAACAAGCAGGCCTATTTCTGGTTTACGCTCGCCACCAAACAAGGCCTGAAATCGGCCGAACACAAAAGGGCGGAGGTGATTAAGAAGCTCACTCCCGAGGATGTCGTCCAACTCGAGACCACCGCGTGGAAGTGGCGGCCGAAGCTCGAGGCTCAGCGGAATCCCGCGATCATTCAGTAGGGCACACGGTAAAGGCACAGGGCCGGAGGCTCCGTTGTGCCTTTCCAAGCAAAAGCGGCACAGGGCCGGAGGCAAGCGGCACACAGCGGGATGCGATCCCGGTACGAGACGATACTTGTTTCCCGTTGGTCCGGCACGGGCGACCTACCTTGACTTATTTATTGCAAGCAAGACCCTTTCATGCTACGCTTAAGAAGCTTTTGAGAGTTCCACCGCATCGTTTGAACCTTCCAGCAGGGCCCGCCCCTCCTCATTCGATACTCCAGGACTTCCATCGCTAGAATTTAGAGGAGAATTATGAAAGAAACAGGAACTGTGAAATGGTTTAACGCCGCCAAGGGCTTTGGATTCCTTGCGCGCGAGAATGGCGAAGATGTGTTCGTGCACTTTTCGGCGATTGAAGCGTCGGGCTATCGCTCGCTCGATGAAGGCGCCAGGGTCACCTTCGTGGTAAAGAACGGACCCAAGGGTCTGCAAGCCGAACAGGTTTCGCTGGCTTAACTCATTCAGCCTAAGTCGTCCGAACGACGATTTAGGCCACTGAGGCAAATATGTCTAGCCGAAACGGCGACAAGTCACGCCATCATCGGATGCGCAAGCAGAATATCGCCCGGCGTCTTAAGTCCCGGGAACTACAGCAGAAACTGGCGCTGGCTTCAGCACCTTCGGCTGTTCCCCTGAAGACCAAGCCATCCGCCGGCTAATTTGCTTGCTGGCCTAATGTTTTTCCCGTACTTCTGCCGATATAAGAACTGTGCCAGTCTGGTGTGACGATGTCGCGGCTTTCAGCTTGGACGAAGTCCTTGAGCGGCAAGTTGAGAATCGGGTGTGGAGCAAGGAGCTTCGTCGTAAGAACAGCTCTTTAGTGAACAGCCGATTGGCGAACCAGATCACACAGGCCGATTACCTCGCGGAGCGAAAGCTTGGCAACGCAGAGGCCGCCGAGTGCCGGCGCCGGGCAACCATTCTCGACGCCCAAATCATCCTCCGCGCCGGCCGGCCCTTGATTTCGGCGCCCCTTTAAAGAGCCTCCGGCATCGGTCGAGCCGCATAACCCGGGCATTCCAACACCGGAAGCCCGGGATATTTCCGGAAGCGCGGATCGCTGAAGCTCAGTTGGCAGAGATAAAACACACCTCCACGATCGGACACGATGGTCCGCGAATGCCGGCAGGTTTCGCACAAGCCCGCTTCAATGGGCACGCGTCTACGATTATGCCAGTGTAACTGGCCGCAGTCACAAAGAGCACCAGTCCGACGCCGGGAAGGCAAGAATGCAAAGAGCCATCGCTGCGTAGCGCGCCGACTTGATGTGACGAAACAGGCCGAAGCTACCAACCCGAAACCGTGGCCGGCGTCAGGCACCCCACTCCCGCGATCGCCATCAACCTCGCAACTGTCCCGACGTGGAATGGATCTGTCATACCCACCCATCGGCTCGGGGCTCGATTTATGCTCTACGCCAAGGCGTTCTCCGCGCGGACGATTTCCCCGGCGTGCTCGACGCCCAGGAGCCGGCGGCCGTGAACTGCCAACTCGAAGCGGTCTTTCACGCCGGTCTTTTCGAAGATGTGCATCAGGTGGACTTTTACGGTTCCGGCGGTGATGGAAAGGGCCAGGGCGATTTCCTTGTTCTTCAAGCCGCCGCAGACGTGATGCACGATCTCTTTTTCGCGCGGAGTCAGCCGCGGCGACGCGCGGCGATCGGAGGGCCCATCCGGATTGGGCAGCGAGTTCTCGATCCACACGTTGCCTCGGCCCACCGAGCGCAAGCACTCCCGCAGCGAATCCACGGGGAGACTCTTCTTGATGATGCCCCGCGCTCCCAATTGCAGGGCGCGGAAGCAATCCACCTCAGCCAGGTCGGTCACCCACAGCACCGGCTGGCAACGAGCCCAGGTGCTCTTCACGTCGGTAATAAACTGGAAGACCATCTTAAGGCCCGAAGTCTGATCCACCAGAATCAAGTCGGGGCGATGCTGGCGGACGGCCTCCAACGCGTCGCTCATGCTGGTTACCGCACCGAGAAGTTCCAAGTCCTCGCAACCGGCCAGGACTTTCGCCAAACCTTCGACGACAATCGGCTGAGATTCGCACGCAAAAATTGTGAGTCTGTCCACCAGATTTTCCCTTAATGGGGTAGATCGACGGTGAACGAAAGGGGGTGTAGGTACTAGGTGTCGATTGCGTCAGGGGTAAGTGAACGATACGTCAGTCCAAGCCCCAGAGCGGCCACCGCTGCGGCCACTAAACCCCATCCAGTCAATAATCCGCGCTCGATCAGATAGCCTCCCAGCGGCGGAGCGCAGATCTGTGCGACGGAGGTGAGCGATTGGGTCAGGCCGAGCACAACACCTTGCTCCTCGCGGGAGGCTTCCTGGGTGATCATGCTGGTGAGAGTCGGCCGGACCAAGCCGCCGATCGATGTCACCACCGTGGCCATGAGCAGCACCGGAAGGCTGTGGCACAACGCCAGGATCGCGTAACCCGCGGCATATCCAAGGAAACCCGTCCGCAATAGCGGTTTTTCACCAAAACGCTTGACCAGACGGCCCAGCGTCTGCGGACCCTGCAAGAGAATGCCGAGGAATCCCGCGAAGGCCCATACGTACCCAAGTTGCACCGGACCGAAGGGCATCCCGTGATAGGTCAAGCGCCGCTCGACGAATAGCGGAAGCCCGGAAACAAACATGGAGAAGCTGAAAGCGAAGGCGGAAAACTCGAACAGCCGCGGGGCCAGACGGCGTCGGCGGAAATAGGCGGCATAGGCGCCCCATTGGACCAGCGAAATCCTCGTGCCGCCCGGCCCGGTCACCTTCCCGGTTCCCGGCCTGACCGCGGGCAGCAGCAGCGAAGTCGCCAAGATGCTGGTGGCTGAAAGACACGCCGCGGCGAAGATCGGCGCGCGATAACTATAGCGGGCCAGAAAGCCTGAAATCGCGGGTCCGATAAAGAACCCCAAGCCGAAAGAGATGCCGATGATCCCGAACGACTTAGCGCGTTCCTCGGGCTTGGTCACATCGGAAATATAGGCCTGCGCGAGCGATAGATTGCCGGCTGTGGCGCCGTCGATGGCCCGGCCCAGAAACAGGACCCACAGGTTGGGCGCGAAGGCCGTGACCAGGAACCCGATCAGCGTGCCCATCTGGCTGACGATCAGCAGCGGCTTCCGGCCGGTGTGATCCGACATGCGGCCAAGCAATGGCCCGGAGAACAACTGGAACATCGCGTAGATGCCGATGAGCCAGCCTACCTGAAACGGGCTCGCCCCCAGTTTCTCGGCATAAAACGGCAGCAGCGGGATCATGATCGTCAGTCCGAGAACATCGACGGCGACGATCAGGAATATGGGGAGCAGCGGCGAAGAGCGCAAGTCCTATGATGCCATGCCGTGGCCGGTACCGTAAGATAGAAACAATGGAGACCCCTCAGGAGTTCTACCGCATTCAAAAGCTGCCGCCGTACGTGTTTGCCGTCATCAATGAGATGAAGGCGAAGGCACGGGCGGCGCAACTGGATGTGGTCGATCTGGGGATGGGCAATCCCGATGGCGCCGCGCCGCGCGCGGTGGTCGGCAAGCTGGTGGAGGCCGCGCGCAATCCGCGCAACCATCGCTATTCGCTCTCCCGGGGGATTCCGCAGCTCCGCAACGAGATCGTCAAGCGCTACCAGAGGAACTACGGCGTCGAGCTCGACCCGGACAAAGAAGCCATCGTAACGATCGGCGCCAAGGACGCCCTGGCGCACCTGCTGTTCGCGGTGATCGGGCCCGGCGACGCGGTGGTGTCGCCGAATCCCTGTTATCCGATCCATCAATACGGAGTCATCATGGCGGAAGGGCACGCCTGCATGCTGCCCATGCCCGATCCCGCGGGGTTTCTGGAGAGATTGGAGGATTTGTACCGCAAGTCGGCGAAAAAGCCGAGCATGATTCTGATCTCGTTCCCGCACAATCCCACTACGCAGTGCGTGGATCTGGATTTTTTCAAGGAGATCGTCCGTCTTGCGGCGCATCACGGCACCATGGTGGTGCACGATTTCGCCTACGCCGACCTCGGCTTCGACGGCTACAAGCCTCCCAGCATTCTCCAAGTGGACGGCGCCAAGGAAGTGGCGGTGGAGATTTTTTCGCTCTCCAAGAGCTATAACATGGCGGGCTGGCGCGTGGGCTTCTGCCTGGGCAATGCACGGATGATTCACGCCCTGGCGCGCATCAAGAGCTATTTGGATTACGGCGTATTTCAGCCCATTCAGATCGCCTCCATCATCGCGCTGCGGGAATGCGAGGAGGACACCCGGAAGATTTGCGCGGTGTATCAGAAGCGGCGCGACGCGTTGATTCAGGGATTGAATCGCGCGGGCTGGCCGGTGGAGCCGCCCCAGGGGACCATGTTCGTGTGGGCCCCGCTGCCCGAGAAATACAAACCGCTGGGATCGCTTGAGTTCTCGAAATTGTTGCTGGAGCAGGCCCTGGTGGCCGTCTCTCCGGGAATCGGATTCGGCCCGCTGGGCGAAGGGCACGTTCGTTTCGCCCTGATCGAAAACCCGCACCGCACCCGTCAGGCGACCGCCGGCATCAAGCGCATGTTGCAATCCGGCTAGGTGGAATCGGCATATGGCTGCGCTTCCCGATCGCTACCCGCCCTCCCCGTCTCGGGGAGCTCTGATCGATCTGCGCGATCTTCAGCCTGAGCACCTGGCGCCGCTGCTCGAGGAAGAAATCGAGGCGTGGAGCGGCGGCCTCGACTGGGATTTCCGCGCGTCGGCGGATCTGGTCAAGCGATTCGTGCAGGTGCGCGCGCTCAACGGATTCGCGCTGTTGGAGGGCGGCATCCACACCGCCGCCGTGACCGGCTACTGCTATTACGTTGCCGAAGAGGGCAAGGGCCTCATCGGAGATTTCTACTTGCGCGAATCCGCGCGCACGGTGGAGAACGAGAATCGGCTGCTGGAGGCGGTGCTCGAATCCATGTGGAAGACGCCCGGGATGCGGCGGGTCGAGGCGCAAATGCTCATGCTGAGTTCGCATCTGAACCGGCCCATGCCCTTCCCGCGCTGGTGCCGGATCTTTCCGCGCGGCTTTTTCGAAGCCCCGGTGATCGCGGGGGCGCTACCCCGCCGCGAGCCCGCCGGCTCCGCCATCCTGCCCTGGACCGCGAACCTGAGCGAGGAGGCGGCGCGGTTGATCGCCACCTCCTACCGCGGCCACGTGGACAGCCAGATCAACGATCAGTACCGCTCTACCGCGGGCGCGCTCCGCTTTTTGGCGAACATCGTCCAGTTTCCCGGATGCGGCCTGTTCTCCGCGCCCGCCTCGTTCGCCGCGCGGGACCGCGGCAGTGGAGCCTTGTGCGGAATATCGATGGCCAGCATGGTGGCGCCCGATGTCGGCCACATCACGCAACTATGCGTCGCGCCGTCGCACCGGGGCCGCGGACTCGGCTACGAACTGCTGCGGCGTTCCCTCGAGGCTCTGGCTTCGCAAGGCTGCCGCAGCGCCAGCCTGACCGTCACCACCGCCAACCAGACCGCCATCCAGCTCTATGAGAGCGTGGGTTTCCGCAGCCGGCGCGATTTTGCGGCGTTCGTTTGGGAGCTGGGCTGAGCTTCCGTCCGGCGTTGCGGTCCTAGGACTCTTGGCTCCCTTCGGCGTTGTGGATTCAGTATCGATTGGACTATCTTCCCATTGATCCTTGGTATTGGCTCCAGCAGACTGTGGATGGATGACGAAAGGTCCAGCATGAGCAGAGTAGCCGATGCCCTTAGACGGGCGAATGCAATCCAGCCACCGCTGGCGCGAACCGAGCATTGGCCAGGACGCGTTCTCTTAAACCGGGAAGAAGAACGCAACGGACCGCCTCGGCCCTCCAAGCCGCCGGAGACTCCCAATCGTTTTGCCGAGCCGGACCACGCACACCCGCTCCAGCTTGTGCAGGCTATCTTCGCCGGTGCGGCCGGCAAGCTCTTAAATTCATGGGGCTTGAAAGCACGCACGCTGCTCCGCCAACCCTGGGTTCGGCGGCTGCTGAAGTTCGCACGCATCCCCGTGGGAGGGCCCGCGCCAGCCTGCGGGAGCTTGACCCGCCGGGGCCAACCCTGCCGCGGCCCCTCCATGGCCAACGGATTCTGCCGGCTGCACGGCGGCTCACGCTCCGGCATCCTGGCCGAAAGAACCCGCAGCCTGCTGGAACGGATCTCGGCCGCACGCTGAGGAAGCCCGCACCGGGCCGGCGAGGCCCTCCAATCCGACGTTTGTCGGACAATGGAGGTTCATGGTCGAAACCATTCAGTGGACCGACGCGGGCGTGGTCATGATCGATCAAACCCGCCTGCCTCGCGAGCAAGCATTCGTCACCTGCACCACCTATCGCGAAGTGGCCGAAGCCATCCGGTCCATGGTGATTCGCGGAGCGCCCGCCATCGGCGTCGCGGCCGCCATGGGCGTCGCGCTCGGCGTGCAGGAAGGTGCGGATTTCGAAATCGTGTGCCAGACCCTGGCGCAAACCCGGCCCACCGCTGTGAATCTATTCTGGGCGATTGACCGGATGCGGCGGCTCGCCGCCTCCCTTAACGGCGCACCTCGCTACGAGGTTGTCCAGCGCATGATTCAGGAAGCCCGCCAGATTCGCTCCGAGGACATCGCCATCTGCCGGGCCATCGGCCGCCACGGCGAGCCGCTGGTTCCCGATGGCAAAACCGTGCTCACGCACTGCAACGCGGGGGCGCTGGCGACGGCCGGCTACGGCACCGCGCTCGGCGTCATCCGCGCGGCGGCTGAGGCGGGCAAGAAGATCGACGTGTTCGCCGATGAGACCCGCCCGTTTCTGCAAGGCTCCCGTCTGACCGCCTGGGAATTGCAGCAGGACGCCATCGCGACCACCATCATCACCGACAATATGGCCGGACACTTCCTGCGCTCCGGGCGTATCGGCTGCGTGGTTGTCGGAGCCGACCGCATCGCCGCCAACGGCGACGTCGCCAACAAGATCGGCACCTATTCCGTCGCCGTCCTGGCCAAGGAAAACGGCGTGCCGTTCTATGTCGCCGCACCGGTCTCCACCTTCGACCTGACGCTCGCCTCCGGCGACGCCATCCCCATCGAGCAGCGCCCGGCATCCGAGGTCACCCACGTCTTCGGCGTTCCCATCGCGCCGGAAAACATCGCCGTCGAAAACCCGGCCTTCGATGTGACCCCGGCGCGCTACGTCACGGCTATCGTCTGCGAGCGCGGCGTGGCCTGGCCGCCATATGAGGAATCGCTGAGAAATATGCGCTGACAAACATGCTACGTTGACCATGATGCGCATTTTTATCGCTTCTTTGCTGTGCGGCGCGCTGACGCTCACGGGACAGTCGTCCCTCGCCGGCCGCCGCGCCCCCAGCTTCTCGCTTCCCGATTCCAGCCAGATCCAGCACGACATCCTCGATTACCGCGGCAAGTGGCTGCTGCTGACGTTCATCTCCACCCAGGCTTGCCCGCACTGTGCCCCGCTCTCGAAGGAGCTCGAAAAGCTCCAGAGCTCGAAGATCGCGGTGCTGAGCGTCCTGCTTCCGCCGGAGAACTACAACACCGGCACCCGCTACGCCGCCGAAAACAAGATTACGTCGCCCATCGTCTTCGATCAGAGCCAGGTGGCCATCGCCTACTTCAAGGCCTCTCCGGCCAACCCGAGAATCGATACGCCCCACATGTTCGCGATTAATCCCGCCGGCATGATCGTGCAGGACTGGCCTGACGGCGCCGTGGGAACGATGCTCGCGGCCAAGGGCGGAGTCGCGGGGGCGATCCAGGCCCTGATGGCCGCGTCCAAGTAAAGCTGACTCCGGCGAGAACAGCGTTGAGGTGCAGGCGAAATTCAACGCTTCAAGTCCATCCGCATTCGCCATCCTGCGGAGCGATCGTCGTAGTAATCCGGCACCGTCCCGGTCCGCACAAATCCGAATTTGCGGTACAGCCGGATCGCCGCTTCATTCCGGCGCCGCACCATCAGCCACACCGCCGCCGCTCCGGATCGCCGCAGCTTTCGAATCGTCGCGTTGAGCAGCGCGGTCGCGACGCCCCTCTGCCGGTACAGAGGCCGCACGGCCAGCGACGCAATCTCCGCTCCGTGACGCGTCAGGCAAGCGATGCAGTATCCGGCGATTCTCCCGTCAACTCTGGCTACCAGGAATAGATCCGGCACAGCGGCGGCGTAGTTCAGAAACACCTCCCGCGGCCATGCATCGCGATCGAAAGATTCCCGTTCCATTCGCAGAATACCGGGCAAGTCGCGATTTTCAAATACACGAACAGTGACGATGAAGACGATTGTATCGCGTCTTTCCAGAACCTGACGCGAAAAATAGCGGGATAATGGGAGACTTCCCATGCCGTCCGAGCCTTCCACTCCCGAGCCCGGAACTCCGCCCGGCACTCCGCCCGGCACTCCATTGATGCGCCAGTACAATGGCATCAAGCAGCAGGTCCCCAACGCGCTGCTGCTGTTCCGCCTCGGAGATTTCTATGAGCTCTTCTATGAGGACGCCGTCACCGCCGCGCGCGAGCTCGAAATCACGCTCACCGCGCGCAACAAGGAAAAGGGCCAGCCCATTCCGATGTGCGGTGTGCCCTACCATTCCGCCGAAAACTACATCGCCCGCTTGATCCAAAAGGGCTATCGAGTGGCCATCTGCGATCAGATGGAGGATGCCAGCGCAGCCAAAAAGCTGGTCAAGCGCGAGGTCACGCGCATCGTCACGCCCGGCACGGCCATGAACGCGGCTGTGCTGCGCTCGCACGAGAACAACTACCTCGCGGCGTTCCTCCCCAATGGCCATCGAGCCGGCATGGCGTACGTCGATGTCTCCACCGGCGAATTCCGCGCCACCGAAATCGACTCGGCCGATGTGTCTCCCGCACTCGAAGCCCTCAATGCTCGCGAGGTTCTGACGCCCTCCGGCACGCAGGAAAAATTTCCGTGCCTGAAAACTGACGTCGAGCCCTGGGTCTTCGAGGCCGACTACGCGGCACGAAGCCTTCGTGAGCACTTCCGCCTATTGGCATTAGACGGCTGCGGCCTGGATCATCGCCCTCTTGCCACCGGCGCGGCTGCCGCGATTCTTCACTACTTGCGCGACACCCAGCGCGCCGCGCTCGATCATCTGGAGAGGCCCTCGTTCTACGACCGCGCCGATGCTCTGGTGCTCGACGCTACCACCATTCGCAACCTGGAGCTGGTCGAGCCGCTCTTCGCCGGTGAATCCCGGGACGCCACGCTGCTTAGCGTGTTGGACTGCACGCGCACCGGCATGGGCGGGCGTCTGCTCCGCCGCCGTCTGCTCGCGCCTTCGCTCGACGCCGCCGAGATCGAAGCTCGCCTGGATGCCGTCGAGGAGCTCCATGCCGCGGCGATCCTGCGCGCCGGGCTCGCCAAGGACCTCGCGAGCATTCTCGATCTCGAACGGCTGCTGTCGAAAATCAGCCTCGCCTCCGCCGGGCCCCGGGATCTTCTGGCGTTGGCCCGCTCTCTCGCCGTCGTTCCCATGCTAAAGCAGCGCGTTGCGGACGCTCGCTCGGCGCGCCTCGCCGACCTCTCCAGGCAACTGGACGACATCGCCGACGTTCGTGATCGCGTGCTCGGGGCCATCGCCGAAGAACCTCCGGTCAGCCTCAGCGACGGCGGCGCGATCCGCTCCGGGTTCGACCCGCGTCTGGACGAACTCCGGGATCTGTCGCAGAACAGCAAGACCTTTCTCGCCCAGATCGAGCAGCGCGAGCGCGACCGCACCGGCATCGGCTCCCTCAAGATCCGCTTCAACAATGTCTTTGGCTATTACATCGAGATCTCGAAAGCCAACATGCACCTTGCGCCCGCCGAGTATGAGCGCAAGCAAACCCTGGTCAACGCCGAACGCTTCACCACGCCTGAGCTGAAGGAATTGGAGGTCAAGATTCTGGAAGCCGAGGAGCGCATGCTCACTATCGAGCGCGAAATCTTCGAGGCTCTGCGCGAGCTTGCGTCCTCGGAAGCCGTTCGGATAAAGGCCACTGCTGCGGCCATCGCGGAACTCGACGTAACCGTCGCTCTCGCCGAAGTCGCCGCCGAACGCCGCTTCGCCCGCCCGAAAGTTTCTTCCGATGGCGAAATGAAAGTCGTTGCCGCTCGGCATCCGGTGATCGAGAAGCTCGCCGAACAGGACGCCCAGCGCTTCGTCCCCAACGATCTCTACTTCCATCCGGAAACCGAATTTATCTCCGTCATCACCGGACCCAACATGGGCGGCAAATCCACCTATCTGCGGCAGGCCGCGCTGCTCTCGATCCTGGCGCAGATGGGTTCGTTCGTGCCCGCCGAATCCGCGCTGGTTCCCATTGTCGATCGCGTCTTCACGCGCATCGGCGCGGCGGATAATCTCGCGCGCGGCCGCTCCACGTTCATGGTGGAGATGACCGAAACCGCGGTGATCTTGAACACCGCCACCGCGCGCAGTCTCATCGTGCTTGACGAAATCGGCCGCGGGACTTCGACCTACGACGGGCTGGCGCTCGCCTGGGCGGTGATCGAGCACATCCATCGCCAGATCCGCGCCAAAACGCTCTTTGCCACGCACTATCACGAGCTCACCGAGCTCGCCGGCCAATTGGAAGGCGTCCGCAATCTGCACGTCTCGGTCAAGGAATCCGGCGACCAGATCCTGTTCCTTCGCCGCGTCGAGCCCGGCGCGGCCGACCGCAGCTATGGCATCGAGGTCGCCCGTCTGGCCGCGCTGCCGATGAGCGTGATCGAGCGGGCTCGGCAAATCCTGGCCCTTCACGAATCCGCCGAGCACACCGTCACCGAGGAGCTTTCGCCCAAGCCCGCCCCCATGCAGATCCAGCTTTTCGAGCCGGTGAATTATCAGATCGCCGAGCGCATCCGCAAACTTAACCTCGATCAGCTTCGCCCCATTGACGCGCTGCAATTGCTGGCCGAACTCCAGCGCGAGCTTTCCTGAGGATCTGCAAATGAGAGTCGCATGAGAGTGGCAGGAGTCATGAGCGGGACGTCCCTCGACGGCATCGACGTGGCGGTCGTCGATATTCGCGGCAAGAGGATTGAGACGATCGCGTTTCATAGCGTGCCATATCCCCGGCCGGTTCGAGACGCCCTGCTGAACATTTCGACGGTTGCTGAGGTTTCGCGCCTGAATTTTCTGCTGGGTGAGTTGTACGCAAAGGCGATTCTGGCGACGCGGCAACGCGTCGAGCTGATCGGGCTGCATGGCCAGACCGTTTATCACGAAGGTGGCAAGCATACATTGCAAATCGGTGAGGCGGCCGTAGTCGCGGAGCGCACCGGCATCGACGTGATCTCGCATTTCCGCGAGGCCGATATCGCCGCCGGCGGTCAGGGCGCGCCGCTGGTTCCTTTCGCCGACTTTCTTCTCTTCCGCCACGCCAGGAAGAACCGCGTCGCGCTCAACATCGGCGGCATCGCCAATATCACCGCGATTCCCGCGGCGGCGAAGAGCACGGAAGTGGTCGCGTTCGATACAGGCCCCGGCAACATGGTGATCGACGCGCTGGTAGCTCACATGACGGAGGGCAGGGAGACCTTCGACCGCAACGGCCGCATCGCCCGCTCCGGAGCCGTTCAAGACGAGCTGCTGCGGATGCTCCTGAAGAATCCGTATTTCAAGCGCAAGCCGCCCAAGACCTGCGGCCGTGAACAGTTCGGCCGCGAATTCGTAAACGACTTGCTGGCCACAGGCCTCTCGCTTCCGGACCTGATCGCGACCGCCACCGAGTTCACGGCGTACGCCATCGTGCACCAGATTTTCCGCACCATCGAGCCGGATGAAATCATCGTCTCCGGCGGAGGCGTGCACAACCGCCGGTTGATGCGCCGCTTGCGCCACCACGTGACCGATGCCGCGATCGCCACCAGCGCGGAATTCGGCATCGACCCCGACGCCAAGGAAGCCATCGCCTTCGCGGTGCTGGCTTACGAATCCGCGCGGCGCAGGCCGGGAAACTTGCCCTCCGCGACCGGCGCGCGGCATCCGGTTGTGCTCGGCAAACGCAGTCATTCGAGCGTCTCCCGCTCTTCGTCCTGCTGAGCCTGAAAATCGAGCTGCTTCACCCGCTCCGCCGGATCGGAGGACAGATCCTGATTCTCCAGATCCTGCGGGACTCCCTGAGGTACGACCGCCGGAACGGGCTCCTTCTCGTCACGTTTCTTTTTCAAATCCTCGAGCATGTTGCGAATGTACTTCTTCATGCCCGAAGCTTCGCACGGCCGAGCGCAAACGCCGGCCATTACAAACGGTATCCCCTTGAAACTGGGTGAAATAGAGTTCTAAGAAAGCGTGTTACGCCAATGTGTCGATCGACGCCGGGTGCCTGGTTTCGAACGCCGCGATGGCGGATTCCTGCTGGAGCATGTAGCCCAGCTCATCCACCCCGTCGAGCATGCAGCGCTTGGCGAAGCTGTCGATCGGAAAGTCTACGGAAGGGCCCCCGGCCAAGGTCAAAGTTTGTCCCGCGAGGTCGATGGCGACCTTCATGCCAGGTGAAGCGATCAACTGCTTGTGAATATCGGTGGGCACCACCACCGGCAGCAGGCCGTTCTTCAACGCGTTGCCCTTGAAGATATCCGCGAAGGACGTGCTGACCACCGCGCGGATTCCGTTTTGCACCAGAGCCCACGGCGCGTGCTCGCGGGAGCTGCCGCAGCCGAAGTTGTCGCCGGTCACCAGAATCTGCGCGCCCTTGTTTTCCGGCTTGTTCAGGGGAAAGTCGGGCTTCAGAGTGCCGTCCGCATTCTTACGCCAGTCTACAAAGAGCCCCTCGCCCAGACCGTCCATCGTGATGGCCTTGAGATAGCGCGCCGGGATGATCTGGTCCGTATCGATATTGTCGACCGGCAGCACTACGATTTTGCTTTCGAGTTTTTCGAATTTCATACCAGCTTCCTCACGTCGGTCACGACTCCGGTAATCGCCGATGCCGCGGCGGTCAGAGGGCTGGCCAGGAACGTACGCCCGCCCTTGCCTTGCCGGCCTTCGAAATTACGATTGCTGGTGGAGACGCTGTACTCGCCCGGCTCCAGTTGATCGCCGTTCATGGCCAGGCACATCGAGCATCCCGCCTCGCGGAAATCGGCGCCGGCATCGCGGAAGATTTTGTCGAGCCCCTCGGCTTCGGCCTGATGCTTAACCTGTTGCGAGCCCGGCACCACCAGCATGCGCACGTGCGGATTCACTTTGCGGCCCTTGATCACCGAGGCCGCCGCGCGCAGATCCGAAATGCGGGAATTGGTGCAGCTCCCCACGAACACGACGTCGATGCGGTGGCCCTGCAAAGGCTTGCCCGGCTCCAGATCCATGTATTTCAGAGCCTTCACCAAATCGGATTTTTCAATCGGGTCGGAAACCGAGGCCGGGTCCGGGACCGCGCCCGAAATCGGAATGCCCATGCCAGGATTGGTTCCGAAGGTCACCATCGGCTCCAGCTCGCCCGCGTCGATGGTCAGCTCGCGAGCGTACGTCGCGCCTTCATCGGAGGGCAGTTGCTTCCAGTGCTTCACCGCCGCATCCCAGGCCGCGCCCTTGGGAGCGAACTCGCGGCCGTTGAGATATTGATACGTGGTGTCGTCGGGGGCGACTAATCCCGCGCGAGCGCCGCCTTCAATCGACATATTGCATACGGTCATGCGCTCTTCGATCGAAAGCCCGCGAATGGTCGAGCCGAGATACTCGAACACACAGCCGGTCCCGCCGCCGATACCGATCTTGGCGATCACCGCGAGAATGACGTCCTTGGCGGAGACGCCTGGCTTAAGCGCGCCGTTCACGCGAATCGCATAGCTCTGCGAGGGGGTCTGCAACAGGCATTGCGTCGCCAGCACATGGCCCACCTGGCTGGTGCCGATGCCGAACGCCAGCGCGCCAAATGCCCCGTGCGTGGCCGTGTGGCTATCGCCGCAAACGATGGTCATGCCCGGCTGCGTCAATCCCTGTTCCGGGCCGATGATGTGCACGATGCCCTGATGGTCGCTCATGCGGTTGTAGAGGCGCACGCCGAAATCCTTGCAGTTCTTCTCCATCTGATCGAGTTGCGCCGCACCGGTCGGATCCAGCACCGGCAAGTCCCGCGATGTGGTGGGCGTGCTGTGGTCCATGGTGGCTATAGTCAGATCCGGACGCCGCACCTTGAGCCCGCGATCGCGCAGTGTCTGAAACGCCTGCGGCGAGGTCACTTCATGGGTCAGGTGCAGGTCGATGAACAACAGCGCGGGCGCGCCCGGCTCCTGCGACACAACATGGCTGTCCCAGATCTTTTCAACAATCGTTCGCGGTTTCGTCATTGGTTTGTTCAAAGTGGAGTTGTTCATAGTGCCTCACTCACTGCTTCCCCTACTTCTATTGTCGTCGCCGGCTTGCCCTTCGGCCGCAGATCCGCCGTGACCCGGCCCGACTCGAGCACCTTGCCGATCGCGTCATTCACTGCCGTGGCTTCCTTCACCAGTCCGAAACTGTATTCGAACATCGCGGCCACGGAACCTATTGCTCCCAGCGGATTGGCTTTGTTCTGTCCGGCGATATCCGGCGCGGAGCCGTGCACCGGCTCGTACAAACCTTTGGATGCTCCCAGTGACGCCGAGGGCAGCATCCCGATCGAACCCGCGAGAATCCCTCCCACGTCGCTCAGAATATCGCCGAAGGTATTCTCCGTCAGCATCACGTCGAACTGCGTGGGCCTCAGCACCATCTGCATGGCGGCGTTGTCCACCAGCATGTGTTCCAGGCGCACATCCGGGAAGTCCGCCGAAACCTCAACCACGACGTTTCGCCAGAACTGCGAGACTTCGAGTACGTTGGATTTATCGACGCTGGTCACCTTCTTGCGCCGGTTCAGCGCCAGCTCGAAGGCCCTGCGCGCCACGCGCTCGATCTGCGGCCGGGTATAAGACATGGTGTTTCGAGCCGCGCCGCCATCCGCATCGATGCCGCGCGGCGTGCCGTAATATAGGCCCCCGGTGAGCTCGCGCACAATCAGCATATCCGTGCCCGTGACGATGTGGTTCTTGAGCGGCGAGGAATCGATCAGCGACGGATACGTCCGCACCGGCCTCAGGTTGGCGTAAACGTCCAGCACGGCGCGAATGCCCAGCAGCCCCGCTTCCGGACGCTGGCTGGGAGGCGTATTGTCGAACTCCGGCAAACCAACCGCGCCCATCAAGGTCGCATCGGCCGCCAGCGCCAGTTTCCTGGTCTCTTCCGGAAACGGCGAGCCGGTCTTGTGAATGGCGATGCCACCCAGCAACCCCTCGGTCAGCTCCAGCGTATGGCCGAATTTCTTGGCGGCGGCCTTGAGCACTCCCAGGGCCGCACTGGTCACTTCGGCGCCGATCCCGTCGCCGGGCAAAATCAAAATTTTGAGGTTCATGTCTTAGCTGCTAACAGTCACGCTGGAGGCTCTTGTGTCCGCGAGAACCCCCTGCGCCAGCTCCGCAATCTCGTCGTTGCGAAGCCCTTTCTTGCGGTCCGCCAGCGCGGTGAAGCGCGTGTACATCACGTCCAGCTGGTCCCGCGTCAAAGGGCAGCCCAGGTCCTCGCAGCGCTTGGCCAGAGCGTGGCGGCCGCTGTGCTTGCCCAAAACGAGTTTCGATTCGGGCACGCCCACGGACTTAGGTTCCATGATTTCGTAGGTCGTCCGTTCTTTTAAAAAACCGTCCTGATGGATGCCGGCTTCGTGCGCGAAGGCGTTCTCGCCGACAATCGCTTTGTTGGGTTGCGGCCCGAACGTAATCAGCGAGGTCAAAAGTTGGCTCGCCGGAAACAGATGCTCGGTGACGATTCGCGTTTCAAACGGGTAGCGGTCGCGGCGAGTGTTCATGGCCATCACCACTTCTTCCAGAGCCGCGTTTCCGGCCCGCTCTCCGATGCCGTTGATGGTACACTCCACCTGCCGCGCGCCGTTTTGCACCGCCGCCAGCGAATTCGACACGGCCAGACCCAGATCGTCGTGGCAATGCACGCTGACCACTGCGCTATCGCCCAGAGCCTTGACCATCCGCTTGATCAGCGCGCCGTATTCATCCGGAACGGAGTAGCCGACCGTGTCCGGCAGGTTCACCGTGCGCGCTCCCGCGGCAACCACCGCGCGCGAAACCTCTTCCAGGTAATCCCAATCCGTGCGCGTGGCGTCTTCGGCCGAAAACTCGACATCGTCGCAATACTCGCGGGCCAGTCGCACCGCTGCCACCGCTTCGTCCAGCACTTGCTGCCGCGACTTCTTCAGCTTGTACTTGAGATGTATGTCGCTGGTGGCGATGAAGGTGTGGATGCGCGGACGCCGCGCGTTGCGCAGCGACTTCACCGCCGCCATGACATCCAACCGGTTCGCGCGAGCCAGCGCCGCTACATGCGCCCAGGGATATTCGCGAGCCACCGCATCCACCGCTTCCGAGTCGCCCTCGGAGGCGATGGGGAACCCGGCTTCCAAAATGTCCACGCCCAGATCCACCAGCTTTGCCGCCATCCGTACCTTCTCAGGCACGGTCATGCTGCAACCCGGGGACTGCTCTCCGTCACGAAGCGTGGTGTCGAAGATATAGACGCGATCAGGCATCCGTTGCTTGCCCTCCTTCTTGATTATCCAGCCCCGATTTGGATTTGGCAAATCAATAACATTCGAAGGTTGTATAATGACTCTTTATGGAGCTGCACGCCTTGAGGGTGTTTTTGACGGTGGCAAACGAGAAAAGTTTCTCCCGGGCGGGGGAAAAGCTGCTGCGCACCCAGCCTGCGGTTTCCCTCGCTATCCAACGCCTGGAATTGATGTTAGGCGAGAAGCTGATCGACCGCTCCGCCAAGGATCTGCTGCTGACCGATGCCGGCAAGATCGTGCTGGATCACGCTCGGCGGTTCGAGAATCTGCAAGGCGAACTAGAAAACGCCTTGGCCGAGTTGCGCGACAAATCGGCCGGCCGCCTGACCATCGGGGCCAATGAATCCTCGACGTTGTATCTGCTGGATCACATCGAGAAGTACCGCCGCCGCTATCCCAAGGTGCGGGTGCAGATCCGCCGCAGCCTTTCGAGCAAGATCCCGGCTGAGTTGATCGACGGCGACCTCGAACTGGGGATTCTGACCTACGATCCCGAGGACGACCGTTTAGTCTCGCGCATCATCTTCACCGATCATCTGGCCTTCGTGACCTCCCCGGCGCACCGGCTGGCATCGCGGCCCAACGTCTCCATCACCGAGCTGGGCGAGGAAACGTTTATCGCGCACAACGTTGTTTCGCCCTATCGCCGCGTGGTGATCCGCGAGTTCCAGCGCTACAAGGTGCCTCTGCACATGGACGTCGAGATGCCGACGGTGGAGGCCATCCGCAAAATGGTGGAACGCAATGAAGGCGTGGCGTTCCTGCCGCGCATGTGCGTGGAAGAGGAGCTGAGCCACGGGCTCCTGCGCGAAGTCAAGGTGGATGAGATGGAAGTGGAGCGCAAGATCCGCCTCGTGTATCCCGCTCGCCGCAAACTCAGCCACGCCGCGGAGGCGTTTTTAGAGGTGGTGGGGGGATAACACCGATTCGAAATACGCCGTCGAGGCGAGCCGCCGGTAGTGGGTCAGTTTGAGATTCTCGGTATAAGAGTCATCGCATTCTCGTGAATGCAACCTCCACGATACGGACCGTCCCCGTCAGCGTCCCGCTGTGGTTCGTCGAACCATACCCAGTAAACGGTCGCCTCGCCTAAAGCACTGCGTTCTTGTCGAGTCAGATCGTCGTCCCAAGGGCAGCTCAGCGTCGTTACCTCCGACGGCGGCGTAGAAATAGTTCCGGCGGCCCCTTTTGCCCAGAAAAACTCCGGCGAAATCAAAACCCGGTCACCCACTGAAAATGTTGCCATCACGCCACCTTCCTCGGTAATCCCTTGCGCAATAGTGCCATCGATTGCCTGACGCCGCAAACAGGGTCAAATTGACCCACTGCCGAGCCGCCGACGTGCTTCCTGAGGGGCGGTACAATCTGAAAGAGGCTTCCCGTATGGGTTCGCAAGTTCTCAGTTCCAGCTCCGAAGCCGCTATTTGGGCCAGATTGATGCAGGCGCAAAAGGATGAACTGTCTTCCGAGGCCGCGGAGTTCCTGCTGTCGATCGATTTTGGGGAAGGCGACCGGCAGAGGATGCTGCGCTTGGCGGAACTGTCGGAGGCGGGAACCTTGACGGCCGAAGAGCAGGCGGAGTTTGACGGCTACCTGCATATTGGAAACCTGCTTGCCGTTATGCAATCCAAGGCCCGGCTTGCTCTCAAGAGGAAGCCCCACAATCGCCCCCACTCGTGATCCGGGACGTTGTCCGGAAGGTCCGGCATCGCGCGCAAGACCGATGCGAGTACTGCCACCTTCCGGCTTCCGTGTATCCCTTGCCGTTCCACGCCGATCATATCGTGGCGCGCCAGCACGGAGGACGCACCGTTCTCGAAAATCTTGCCCTGGCTTGTCTTCACTGCAATCGGCACAAGGGTCCGAACATCGCTGGAACAGATCCCAACACCGGCGAAATCGTCCGGCTCTTCCATCCACGCTCAGACCGATGGAACGACCACTTCGAGTGGACAGGAGCAGCGCTGACCGGACGCAGGACGATTGGGCGTGTCACGATTCAGGTGCTTGCCATCAACGATCCGGATTTTCTCGCAGTGCGGGAAGCGCTCATCCAAGATCCCGCATTTCGACTCGAATAGCAGGCCTGTCCGATGCTGCCCACGCGTTGCGCGCGGATGGTGCCGCCTCAGACCACGTCAGCGCCCCGCTCCGCCAGAAGTTCTCGCAAAACGGAGCGGTGGCAGCGGCTCTCGTCCTCGCAGTAGCAGCCAAGCGACAGATTCGTCCGGCGCGACAGCGCCGCCAGCACGTCCAGTTCCCGGCTCCGGTCGGGCTCGCTCATCTCCCGTCGGAACTTCCGCTTGAAGGCGGCCCAAGCTCGCTCGTCCGCCGCTCCCAGAGCCTCGTGCACGAGCTCGGCGCTGGGCGACAGGTTCGGGAACCAGATGTCGTAGTAGTCCAGCCGGGCGAAGTCAGCCTTCCGAACGCCGCGCGGAGGCCGCCGCACCGTGCCCAGCCGCAAACCTTCCCCGCGTTTTCGGGGCGTGCCGAGTTGGACGATGAAGATCGGCATGCCGCACGCGCTACTTGGCGGGCAGGGAGACGTTGTATGGAGGCATTATGGTGCCCTGGACGAATGCCTTGCCCTCCCGGCTACTTCGCCGGGATCTCCTTGGGACCGCCGTCGAGCCCGTAGATCACGATCTTGCCGCCGTTCCGCGGAGGCGGCACGGGTGTGATCGCGCCGGCAGGCGGTGCGACAGCCGACGCCGGCCCTCCCAATCCAAGCATTCCCAACAGCGGCGTCAGTTGCGCGGGCAGCCCTCCCGAGGCCGCCTGCTGTTGCGCGAGCTGCTGACCCATCGCCATCAGTTCCGGCGGCACCACAAAATGCAAGCGAACTCTGGAGCCGTCCTGCCTCATGCTCAGCGCCTTCGCGGCGACGCCGGCCATGGGAGTGGCCTGCGCTAACTGCCCTATCCCGTCCTGGAACGTTTTGAGCATTTCGCCCGCCGCGGCGGCGTCCGTGGCGGTCAGCAGCATGTTGATCTCGGGGGCTTCGCCCAAATTGAGACCCAGGGAGACGTCGTGTACGCCCTGGAAGACCGGCGGCGTTTGCTGGACCGCTGCATTCCCCGCCTGAGCCGCAGCCTGTTTTGCGAGAAAGCTGGAACTTGCCCAGAGCCAGATGTCGCTCTTTTCCATCTCATCTCCGGGCATCGGAGGGCCGGAGGCCATCCGTTCGGTTGCCTGCGCGAACGAATCCCCTTCGCCGATCAGCAGCGTGTGCGGACCCACCACCTTCACCTTGCTCTTGCCGGTACTGGGGAAAAAGCCCGCGATGAGCTGTGGATCGAAGCTGCCGGTTACCTGCGCCAGCACGTCCATGTCGCTGGGCCCTCGTTGACGGCCCGACACCGAGATGCGATCGACCGTCTTCAGCATCGTCATGCCCAGCTCGATTTGCGCGGCGTTGTCCTTGGCCTGCGATTTGGCCTGATCGATCGCTTTCATAATCGACGGCGAGTTCAAGATCGCCTGGAGGTTCAGGCTGATCCTCATGTCGGCGTCGGGTTGAGCGAAACGCCAGTCCGTTTCAGGCGGCGTTTGTGCTAGCGCCAGGGAGCAGAATCCAAGCAGGATCAAGGCCCGCGCAGGGCCGGTTCCGCCGTCCAAACGACCAGACGACCGCAGCGGTTTCGTCGAACATGCTTTGTTGTAACGGCGCTCCGTTGTGCGGGCAACTTCCATAAACGTTCGGGCCACAGGAAAGCCCTCCTGAAGTAAGTCTAACCGGGATTTCTACGGCCGGAAACGAGGGGAACGCCTTAGTGAATGCTAAAATTGAGTCCAGCCCATGAGAATCGCGATTGGCGCCGATCACGCCGGATTCACTCTCAAGAACGATTTGCGCGACGCGTTGCGCGGCGCCGGCTATGAAGTCGCCGATCTCGGGACCGACTCCACCGCGTCCACCGACTACCCCGACTATGCGCTGAAAGTCGCCAGGCAAGTGGTCTCGGGCGAGGCGGATCGGGGTGTGCTGGTGTGCGGCACCGGCATCGGCATGTCCATCGCGGCCAACAAGATTCACGGAATCCGCGCGGCCCTGGGCACCAATCCCGAGGAGGTCCGGCTGGTGCGCGCGCACAACAACGCCAACGTGCTGACCTTCGGCGAAAAGTTTATCGACGCCCCTACCGCCGAAAACTTGACCAGGATTTTTCTCGAAACGCCGTTTGACGGCGGCAGGCATGAGCGGCGCGTGAACAAGATCGCGGCCTTGGAACACGTGGCGGAAAATCTATGACAGAGCAGGAACAGATGGCTCGCCCGCTTTCCGAAGTGGATCCGGAGATCTATGCGCAGATCCGCTCGGAGACGGAGCGCCAGAATTCGCGCCTGGAGCTGATCGCCAGCGAAAACTTCACCTCCGAGGCAGTGCTGGAGGCGGCCGGCAGCGTTTTCACCAACAAGTATGCGGAGGGCTACCCGGGCAAGCGTTATTACGGCGGCTGCGAATACACCGATGTTGTGGAAAACCTGGCTCGGGAACGGGCCAGGAAACTGTTTGGGGCGGAATACGTCAACGTGCAGCCGCATTCGGGATCGCAGGCGAATCAGGCCGCCTACGCCGCGGTGCTCCAACCCGGCGACGTCGTGCTGGGAATGAACCTGGCTCACGGCGGCCACCTGACCCACGGGCACCCGTTGAATTTCTCGGGGAAGACGTACAAAATCGTGCCCTACGGCGTGCGCCGCGAGGATGAGCGCATCGACTATGACGAGCTCGCCCGGCTGGCCGCGGAGCACCGGCCCAAGCTGATTATCGCCGGCGGCAGCGCCTACCCTCGCACTCTCGATTTTCCGCGCTTCCGCCAGATCGCGGACAGCGTGGGCGCGCTGCTGCTGGTGGATATGGCCCATTTTTCCGGCCTGGTCGCCGCGGGATTGCACCCCAATCCCTGCCTCCACGCCGACATCGTCACATCCACCACCCACAAAACTCTACGAGGCCCTCGCAGCGGAATCATCCTGGCGAAGGAAAAGTACGCCGCAGCCATCGACCGCAGCGTATTTCCGGGAACGCAGGGCGGTCCGCTGGTGCACATTATCGCGGCTAAAGCGGTGTGCTTCCGGGCGGCGATGACGCCGGAGTTCGTCGCGTATCAGAAGCAGGTTCTGGCCAACGCGGCCACTCTGGCGGCGGCTCTGGCCGAAGCCGGCTGCCGCGTTATCTCCGGCGGCACCGATACGCATCTGCTGCTGGTGGACGTCTTTGCCAAGGGAGTGCGGGGAAAGGAAGCCGAATCTGCGCTCGACCGGGCCTACATCACCGCCAACAAGAATGCCATTCCGTTCGATACCAATCCGCCCCTAAACCCCAGCGGCATGCGCTTTGGCAGTCCGGCGGTGACCACGCGCGGTTTTCGCGAGGCGGAGATGCGCGAAGTGGGCGCTCTGATCGTGCGCGTGCTCGAAAACATCGCCAACGAAAGTATCCTCGAAGAGGTGCGGAAGCGGGTCGCGCTCCTGACCACGCGGTTCCCTCTGTACGCCTGGAAGCTGGCCGCCGCGGCCACGCGCTAACTCCGGTAGGTTCAACCGAATGCCTTTTCATGCCGTCGCCCCGTTTCATGCCGTCATCGATGTACGCCGCTGGGGCGATTTTGGTATCGGCACCTACATCCGCAACCTGGTGAGCGCGCTGGCCCGGCTGGACCGCGAAAATCGCTATACGTTGATCGCGCGCCACGAAAACCGCCCGGAGATTTCCAGACTTGGTCCGAATTTCCAGTCCGCCGCCTACGAACGGCCGGATACGGATCTTGCCCACAACATCACGTTCCCGCTCTTCTTGCGGCGCTTCCATGCGGATCTTTATCACATTCCGCTGAATTCGGTGGCCTACTGGATGCCGCGGCCGTATGTGCTCACCATTCATGACATGAGCAGCCTCCTGTTTCCGTCGCGGAGCGACCTGCGCGGCACACTGCACGAGGAACGCTACCGCCGCGGAGCCTTGCGCGCCGCCCGCGTGATCGCGGTTTCCAATTCCACCCGGCGCGACCTGGAGGGCGTGCTGCCGATCCCTCCTTACCGCATCCGCACCATCTACAGCGCCCCCGATCCCGCCTTCACCAGCGATCATGTCGATTCCAGCCATGAGCGGCAGGTGCTGGAGCGTTACTCGATTCAATGGCCGTTCATTCTGTATGCCGGCACCGTCCGTCCGCAGAAGAACGTTCCGCGCCTGGTGGAGGCATTTGCCGTGCTCCGTGGCGAATTCGAAAACCATCCCGAGTACAAAGATCTGCGCCTGGTCATCATCGGCGACGAGTTGTCCGGGAACCCTTCTGTCCGGCGTGCCGTGATTGCTACTCGCGTGGAGCCCTTCGTGCGCTTCCTGGGATTTGTCCCCACCGATACGCTGAGGGTTTTCTACCGCGCGGCCAGTATCTTCGCTTTCCCATCGCTGTATGAGGGATTCGGGCTGGCGCCGCTGGAGGCGATGGCTTGCGGAACGCCGGTTGTGGCCTCCAATCTTCCGCCCTTGGTGGAGGCTGTCGGCGACGCTGCCGAGCTGGTTATTCCCGACAATGTCTTCGATATCGCCAGGGGTTTGCGCGAGTTGCTTCTGGACCACAAACGCCGGGAGGCCTTGTCCTGGGCGGGCCCGTCTCATGCAAAGCGCTTCAGTTGGGACGCAACTGCCCGCGATGTTTTGGAGGTTTACTGCGAGATAATCAACGAATTACGAAAAAATGTTTGACTTTTCATCGGAGATAGAAGTACCATACCGTGTCGGTAGTTCCAGTACTCCTAAGGTGGGTGCCGATTGGGCTGCTTTTATGTCCGAGGGCGGCCCTGACAGGAGGACATTTGGATGGAGTGGTCACGGTCGGAAACACTGGCGCTCGCCATGCATCATTGCACGCACTGCCACGGTTCGGGATTGCGTTTGGGAAGAAAGGAAGTTTTGTCTCCTTGCAACTGCGTTTTACGAATGATTTTCCGGGTCTGCTATCGGCGCTTCGTCGCTTGCGCGACGCAGGAGCGGTCCGTCAGCAGGATCGGGTTGGAGCCGCAGATGGGCCGGCAACGGCCCATGACATGGGGTAGAAAAGACGAAGAATATATGGCCGACTTCTGCCTGGTTTCACGCAGAAGTCTAGACGAGTTCGAATACCGCCTGTTCCGCTACCACTTCCTGCTGGCAGCGGATTGGAAGCTGTGCTGCCGCAGATTAGGTCTCGATCGGGGCAATTTCTTCCATGCAGTCTATCGGATCGAGCAAAAACTCGGCCGCATATTCCGCGAGCTAGAGCCGTATTCGCTGTTTCCGGTGGATGAGTATTTCCGGGGCCCTTCACGGTTGCAGGTAGCCCAGGCAGCCGCGTCCAGGCCCCTGAGCCGCTCCGCACTGCCGGAACGCTTGCGCTTTCCAGCGATTGCGCAAATCGCTTAGTCTCGTCGAGATTCGAAGAATTTCCGCATCAAATCCGCACATTCCGCTCCGGCGGCGCCCTCGATCACTTCGACGCGATGATTGAGAAGGGCTGAATCGGCCAGGCGGAATTTACTCCGGACGCCTCCAAAACGAAGGTCGCGCGCGCCGAACACCAGGCGTGCGACGCGCGCCGCGATCAGCGCGCCGGCGCACATGACGCAGGGCTCGAGAGTCGCGTAAAGCGTTGCGCCTTCCAGGCGGTAGTTGTGGATTGCCGCGGCGGCTTCCCGCAGCGCCAGGATTTCGGCATGCGCGCTGGGGTCGGAGAGGGCGATGGGCGAGTTGCGCCCGCGTCCGATCACGGCTCCGTCGAGCACGACCACCGCGCCGACGGGGACTTCTCCGGCCCGTTCGGCTTCGCGGGCGAGTTCGAGCGCCTGGAGCATGAAAGATTCGTCGTCGGAGGAACTCATCTATGAGTTACATCTATGGGTCAGGCGAAGATTTCGCTCAACGGAACTTCAAGCTCGGGGTTTTCGGTTTTGAGCACGCCGGTCTTGACCTCGCACAGGCCTTCGGCGGGTGTGGCGGTATAGGCTTGTTTGGTCTCGGGGTCGAGGACCCAGACGTACGGAAACGCCCATCTCCAAATATTCGTCGATGCGCTCCTGGACACGCTTCATGCGGTCTTTGGGGGAAAGGACCTCAATGCAAATAAAGGGAGGCTGGGTGAGAACCTGCTCATCCGTGTCGCCAAGGATCACGCAAACATCCGGAATCCGAAATCGCGTCGCCTTGACGCGGATTCGCAGCTCGGTGATAACGGTTATATTCCATTGGCGGCGACGGTTAAAAAAATAGGCGGCCACCGCAAGTTGCAGCCAACCGTGGTCTCGTGTTCCCAAGTTTCTCTCGACGACCACCCCGTCCACGTAATCGCAATCGGGACGATAGCTCGTCGCAAGGTATTCTTCCACGGAGATCAGCGTCCGGGCAGCCATGGTTTTATTTGACCACGTTATCGCACGATCTTGGCATCACGCGAAGATTTCGCTCAACGGAACCTCAAGCGCGGGGTTTTCCGTTTTGAGAATGCCGGTCTTGACCTCGCGCAGGCCTTCGGCGGGCGTAGCGGTGTAGGCTTGCTTGGTCTCAGGGTCGAGGACCCAAACATAGGGAACGCCCATCTCCAAGTAGTCGGCGATGCGCTGCCGGACGCGGCTCATTCGATCTTCCGGCGACAGAACCTCGATGCAGAGGAACGGAGGCTTGGTGAGGATTTGTTCGCCTGGCTCACCCAACACCACGCAGACGTCGGGAATCCGGAAGCGCGTCTTCTTGACTTGGACCCGCTGTTCGGTAACCGCGCGGATGCCATCTTTGTGGTACCGGTTCCAGAGGTACACCAGAATCGCGCTTTGCAGACTGCTGTGATCCCATTCGCCCAAGTTTCTCTCGACGACCTCCCCGTCCACGTAATCGCAATCGGGACGATAGCTCGTCGCAAGGTATTCTTCCACGGAGATCAGCGTCCGGGCAGCCATGGCTTTATTTGACCACGTTATTTGACAACGATGTTCACCAGCTTATCCGGCACGACGACCACCTTCACCACCTGCTTGCCGGCGAGGAAAGGTCGCGTGCTGGTATCGCTCAGCGCGGCGCGTTCGAGATCCTCCCGTGACGATCCAAAGGACGCGAGGATGCGGCCGCGCACCTTTCCATTCACCTGGAGCACGATTTCAGCGGCGTCTTCCTTGGCCAGCTCTTCGTCGTAAACGGGCCACGGCTGGCGGAACACGGGGCCCGCGCGGCCGAGATGCTCCCACAGTTCCTCGGCAACATAGGGCGCGAAGGGGCCGAGCAACAGCACCAGCGGCGGAAGGATTTGATCGAGCGCTACGCGGGAAAGCTTATCTTCCTGCGCATACAGCTCGTTGACCAGCTCCATCAATCCGGCGATGGAGGTGTTGAAGTGCCAGCGATGATTGAAATCCTCGGTGACGCGGCGGATGGTCTGATGCAGTTTGCGCAGGGCCTTCCGGCCCGCTTGCGGATCTCCTGGCTGTTCCTCCTGGCCCGCGGCGGCGCGATCGGCATTGCGCGTGACGAAGCGGAATACGCGGCCAAGGAAGCGGTAAGCTCCTTCGGCGCCTGCGTCGGTCCAGTCCATGTCCTTTTCGGGAGGCGCGGCGAAGAGCTCGAACAGGCGGCCGGTGTCGGCGCCGAAACGGTCGATCATCTCCTCGGCGCTGACGACGTTGCCCTTGTTCTTGGACATCTTGGCGCCGTCCTTGATCACCATGCCTTGCGTGAACAGGCGTGCGGCGGGCTCGGCGTTGGCGATCAGACCGAGATCGCGCATTACCTTTGTGAAGAAGCGCGAATAGATAAGGTGCAGGATGGCGTGCTCGACGCCGCCGATGTATTGATCGATGGGGAACCAATAGGCGATCTTCTTCGAATCGAACGGCGCGGTGGAGTTCCTGGGATCGCAGTAGCGGTAAAAATACCAGGAGGAGTCGACGAACGTATCCATGGTGTCGCTTTCCCGGCGCGCGGGCTCGCCGCAGCGGGGACACTTCGCGTTCATGAACGATTCAACTTCGAGCAGCGGTGAAGCTCCCGTTCCCGTGAGCTTCACGTCGGTTGGGAGAATCACCGGCAGATCGCTCTCCGGCACCGGAACCATGCCGCATTTGGGGCAATGAATCACGGGAATAGGCGTGCCCCAATAGCGTTGGCGGGAGATGCCCCAATCCTTGATGCGATAGGTGATGGCGGCCTCGCCGAAGCCCTGTTGCACCGCGAGCGCATTCATTCGGCGGCGGGCTTCCGCGCTGGGGAGCCCGCTGAACTCGCCCGAATTTTCGACGATGCCGTCCTCGGTGAACGCGCCTTGCGGATTTTCGTCGAGCGCCGCACCCTCCGGGCGGATCACCGGGCGAATCGGGATGCCGTAGGTTTTACAGAAATCGAAGTCGCGCTCATCATGAGCGGGAACGGCCATGATCGCGCCGGTGCCGTAATCCATCAGCACGAAGTTGCCGATCCACACCGGCAGCCTCTGGCTGCTATATGGGTTAATCGCGTAGTGTCCTGTAAAATGGCCGTCCTTCTCGAGATCGCCGGGCCCTTTCGCCGCGCGGGAGTCGACCATGTGGCGGGCGCGGGCTCGGCCGGCTGCATCGAGCAAGTTCTGCGCGACGGGATGCTCCGGCGCGAGGATAACGCAAGTCGCTCCGTAGATGGTGTCGACGCGAGTGGTGAAGACGCGGATTTTTTCACCGTTGCCTTCAACCATGAAGTCGACCTCGGAACCTTCCGAGCGGCCGATCCAGTTGCGCTGCATGGTGAGCACCCGGTCGGGCCAATGCCCTTCGAGCTTATCGGTAATGTCGCGCAGTAACTCATCCGCATAGGCGGTGATTTTCCAGAACCATTGTTCCAGCGCGCGCTGCTCCACCGGCGTGGTTTCGTGACGCCAGCAGCAGCCGTCGATCACCTGTTCGTTCGCCAGCACGGTGGCGCACAGCGGGCACCAGTTCAGCAGAGCCTTCTTGCGGTAGGCCAAGCCGCGCTCCAGCATCTTGAGGAAGAACCACTGATTCCAGCGGTAATATTCAGGCTCGCATGTGGTGATTTCGCGATCCCAGTCGTAGCTGAAGCCCATGCGGAGATGCTGGCGCTTCATCTCGGCGATATTGGATTGGGTCCATTCGCGGGGATGGCGTCCCCGCTGGATCGCGGCGTTTTCCGCGGGCAGGCCGAAAGCGTCCCAACCCATCGGGTGCAGGACGTTGTAGCCTTGCATCCATTTATAGCGCGCCAGAGCGTCGCCGATGGCGTAGTTGCGGACGTGCCCGATGTGCAGGCTTCCGCTGGGGTAGGGCAGCATTTCGAGCACGTAATATTTCGGGCGAGTTGAATCCGGATCGGCCTTGTACAGACCGGGGTCGTTCTTCCAGCGCTCAAACCATTTCAGCTCGACTTGTTTGTGGTCGTAGACCGTTTCCGCCATAAAAGTTTCAGGGTATCCAGATTGCGCTTGTCGTCGCCGTCCTTCTCCACCGGCGTTTCAAGAATAAAGGCTTTGTTGCGGAGACCGGGGTGGGCAAGAATGCGGCGAAACCCGTCAAGACCAATATACCCAACGCCAATGTTCTCGTGCCGGTCCACGTGGGAGCCCAGCGGAGTCTTGGAATCGTTGGCATGGATCACGCGGACGTTGTCGAGGCCCAGCAGGCGGCCGGCTTCGGCGACAGTGTGACGCAGGCCGGCGGCGGTCGAGACATCGAATCCGGCGGCCAGAAGATGGCAAGTATCGAGGCAAAAGCCGATAGGGAGATCGGTCATTTTAGCCGCGTACTCGCGCATGACATGAAGCTCTTCAAAGCGGCTGCCGAGCTGCGCGCCGGCCCCGGCGGTGTTTTCGATCAGCAGCATGAGCTTGCCGAAAGTGAGCCCCTGGGCGGCCGCGGTCACGTTTTCGAGGACATTGAGAATCCCCTGCTCGATGGTCTGGCCTTTATAATTGCCGGGATGCGCGACCAGGTATTCCGCGCCGATGGCGATGGCGCGTTCCAGTTCGCCGCGAAACGCCTGAATGGATTGCGCGCGAACGCCATCGTGGACCGAGGCGAGATTGATGAGGTAGTTGTCGTGGATCACCAGCGGAGTCAGGTCGTGCTTCTCCCGTGCGCGCTGGAGCAGCGCGATAGACGATGCGGCGGGCACGGAGGCCTTCCATTGCCTGGGGCTGGAGGAGAAGATCTGGAACGTGTTGGCGCCCAGCTCGGCGGCCTTGAGCGCGGAGCGTTCGAGCGACCCGGCAATAGAGGTATGGATTCCGATGCGCACGGATCTCTCTATAGTACGTGCGGTCCGGGTTAGGAACGGGAAGTTGTGTGTGAGAAAAGTATCGTGTTACGATATAACATTGGTGGAGGTTTCGCATCAGCAGATTCGCGCCCTGGCCGAGTTTCGCCACCAGATCCGCGAATTTCTGCATTTCAGCGAGAAAGCGGCCAGAAGCGCCGGGGTGGAACCGCAACAGCATCAGTTGATGCTGGCAATCAAGGCGATGGAGCCGGAACCAGCCAGCATTCGGGATCTTGCGGAACGCCTTCTGCTCCGGCACCACAGCGCCGTTGGACTGGTGGACCGGCTGGAGCGCAGCGGAGCGGTTCGCAGAATGCGCTCGTCCGCGGATCGCCGCAGCGCGCAAGTCTCTCTGACTCCGAAGGGAAGCAGAATCCTGCACAAGCTGTCCCTGCATCACCGCGAAGAGCTGAAGTCCGCGGCTCCGGCGCTGATCGAGAGCCTCACCTTAATCCTTCATGGAACGGAACCCAAGCATGCGAAAGGCGCATAGCGCCTCAACTCACGTCAATCAAAGCAAGGAATTCAAGAAGCTGGGGGACTTCACCACCACGCCGCGCGTGCTCTGGGTTTCCCTGCTGGCCATCGGCATCGGAGTCGTCAGCTCCTACGTCGCGCTGGGATTGCTCCGGCTGATCGGCCTGTTCACCAACCTTTTCTACTATCAGCGCTGGCGCACGGACCTGGTGTCGCCGGCCGATCATCATATGGGACCGTGGGCGGTTCTTGTGCCTGTTGCCGGCGCGCTGATCGTCGGCCTGATGGCGCGCTACGGCTCAGAGCGGATTCGAGGGCACGGCATCCCGGAGGCGATCGAAGCCATCCTCATGAAAGGCAGCCGCGTGCAACCGCGAGTGGCGATCCTGAAGCCGCTCTCCTCGGCGATATCGATCGGCTCGGGAGGCCCGTTTGGCGCCGAAGGGCCGATCATCATGACCGGCGGCGCGTTCGGCTCGATTGTGGCGCAATTGTTTCACCTCACCAGCTCGGAGCGGAAGACGCTGCTGGTGGCGGGCGCGGCAGCCGGGATGGCGGCCACGTTTGCCGCTCCGCTGGCGTCGGTCCTGTTGGCGGTGGAACTGCTGTTGTTCGAATGGAAGCCGAGAAGCTTCATTCCCACGGCGCTCGCAAGCGTGACGGCGGGCACCGCGAGGCGATATCTTCTGGGCCTGGGTCCGTTATTTCCCGTGCCCGCGCACCCGCTCTTTATCGGCCTGGAGGGTTTGCTGGGCTGCCTGCTGGTGGGCGTGCTCGCGGGAGGTTTTTCAGCGCTTCTGACGGGCGCGGTGTATGCCTCCGAGGACGCGTTCGCCAAGCTCCCGATCCATTGGATGTGGTGGCCGGCCATCGGCGGCCTGGCGATTGGCTTGGGTGGATTGATCTTTCCCGAGGCGCTCGGGGTTGGATACAGCACCATCGGCGACCTGCTTCAGCATCAGCTTCCGATTCGAACGATCGCCGGAATCCTGCTGGTGAAGTCCGCCATCTGGGCAATCTCGCTGGGATCCGGAACCTCGGGTGGAGTGCTCGCGCCCCTGCTGATGATGGGCGGCGCGCTCGGGGCCGTGCTGACGCCCGTGCTTCCCGCCGAGGGCGTTGGTTTCTGGCCGCTGGTGGCGATGGGGGCGATTCTTGGCGGCACCATGCGTTCGCCGTTCACGGGCGTAGTGTTCATGATCGAGCTGACCCATGACGTGAACATGATGCTGCCCCTGCTGACCGCGGTTCTGGTTGCCCACGCCTTCACCGTGCTGGTGTTGCGCAGGTCCATCTTGACCGAAAAGATCAGCCGGCGCGGATACCATCTGACCCGCGAATACTCTTCCGATCCGCTCGAGATTCTGTTCGTCCGTGAGGTCATGCGCACCAATGTCGTGGCCATCCCGGAAAACGCCGAGCTCACGGGCCTGGCCCACCGCATTTCCAAGAAGCATCATCGCGGCCAGGTCCTGTACCCGGTCGTCGACCAGGATTTACGCCTCACGGGAGTGATCACGGGGCATCATCTGAAGGAGTTCCTGGATGCAGCTCCCAGCAGTGGAGGCGCGAAACCGGCGACGCCGCTGGTGGCGCGCGATCCCGTCGTCGCCTATCCGGATGAGCCGCTGCGCGCGGTGGTCTATCGCATGGCCGAAACCGGAAAGACCCGGCTCCCGGTGGTCGACCCGGCCGATTCCAGGAAGCTTCTAGGACTGATCTCTCTAAACGATCTACTTCGCGCCCGCGTGCGAGCCCTCGACGAAGAACGGAAGCGCGAGCGAGTCTTGCGCATTCGCCTACCAGGCCTGTAAATATAACATAACACTAATAGGTTTCAATATATACCATTCCCTATCAAGATACTTGACAAGGCGCTGAGAGGAATGTACTATAAACTCTATCGGCACGGTAGAGTATTGCCAAGCGCCGGTTATCCAGAACTTCAAAATCGGAGTCAAGAAAGAGAATGTTCGATCGAAAACTGTGGCTGGCATCGGCGCTGGCCATGAGCCCAACCGTCGCGTGGGCGCAAGACCAGGCGCAGCAGTCCACCGACCAAAAGATCCAGCAACTGGAACAGAAGGTCGACGAGTTGGAAAAGGAAGTCAAGGCCGAGCAAACCACGGACAACGGCCAGAATGCGGCTTCTTCCACGGCCGACACAACCGGCTTCACCATCCGCTCCAGGGACGGCAATTTTGTGCTGCATATCGGCGCGGACCTGCAAGTCGACAATCGCAGCTTCTTCGGCGCGGGGTCCTCGGGGGACGTTGACTCGATCGTGCTGCGCCGAGTCCGGCCGACGATTTACGGCACGGTTTACAAGTATGTCGATTTCTTTTTCCGCCCCGATTTTGGGCTGGGGACCACGGCCATCTACGACGCCTACATCCAGCTCAACTACTTCTCCTGGGCCCAAGTCCGCGTGGGAAAGTTCAAGCCTCCCGTTGGGATGGAGCGCTTGCAATCCGACGACGACACGAATTTCGTCGAGCGCGGGTTGCCCACCCAATTGGTCCCGCAGCGCGATATCGGATACCAGATCGGGGCGAATCTATTCCATCGCCGGCTCGCGTATCAGGTCGGCGTATTCAACGGGGTGCCCGACAGCTCGATCGGCAGCGATATAGCGGCCAGCAATCATCGCGATTATGCAGCGCGCCTATTTCTGACGCCCTTCCAGCCGGACTCGAACGTACTGCTCAAGGGACTCGGCTTGGGATTTGCGGCGTCGGGCGGAAACACGGACGGGGAAGCCTTACCGGCCTTCAAGACCTTCGGCCAGCAAAGCTTCTTCACGTTTGCCTCGGGCGTGACCCCGGCCGGGCACAGGACCCGGCTGGCGCCCCAAGGCTACTACTACGTGGGGCCTTTCGGCGTGCTGACCGAGTACGGCCTCAACGAGGAAGGCTTTCAGAAAGGTGCGGTGCGCAGGAATATCGCATTTCGCGCGTACCAGGGGCAGGTGACATACATCCTCACCGGCGAGACCAAGAGCTTCGCGAGTCCCACGCCTAAGCGGCCCTTCGATCCGTTCCATCACGGCGGCTGGGGCGCCGTGGAACTGGCGATCCGCGTAAGCGACTTTGAAGCCGAGAATGGCATCTACACCTATGGTCTAGTGAACCCGGCAAGCAGCCCGCGTCACCTGCATGAGTATGTTGGAGGCGTGAACTGGTATTTGAACCGCTTGGTACGGATCAGCGGCGACTACGGGAACACGTCGTTCGGCGGAGGCGCGGCTGCCTCCGCGGGCGGCAACCGGCCCGCGGAGAAGGTGTTCATCCTGCGGTTCCAGATCGATTTCACGTAGCAAAAACCGGGACAGTACACTCAATCTCTATTTTCCGGGAGTCGCGCATGTCGGGATTAGGACGATGGCGCGCGGCGGAAAATAGAGATTGAGTGTACTGTCCCGGGTTTTTGCGATCATGGCCGTAGTATGGGGACGAGCCTCTCTTGGCTTTTCGCGGCAGCCCTGGCTAACGGGGCGGCGATCGACTTTGCCGATTTCGGGTCGTTGACACAACTCAGCCTGGTTGGATCGGCGCGGCAGGAAGGCCGGGTGCTGCGCCTGACTCCGTCGTTGCACGATGTGGCCGGCGCGGCGTGGTTCCGCGACAAACAGGCGGTCGGCGGCGGGTTCGAAAGCGTTTTCCAATTCCAGCTCACGGAGCAAGGCGGGCTAGGGCGCGGCGCCGATGGCTTCGCCTTCGTGCTCCAAAACAGCGGACCGACCGCACTGGGCGCGGACGGATCGGGAGGCGGATTCGCTCTCCGCGAGGACGCGCCACCTGGAGCAACCCCCGGCATTCCTCAAAGTATCGCGGTGTTCTTCGACACCTTCCGCAACGCGGAGATCGGCGATCCTTCCAACAACTTCGTCACCATCTGCACCGCCGGGACGCCCCAGGAAATGCATTGGCCTCCGCCGCGCCTGGCTTCGACCAAGAGGCTCGCAGTCAATCTGAAGGATCGCAAGGTCCACACGGCGCGGATCTCGTATCAACCTCCGGTGCTCGCGGTGTATCTCGACGGCGCCCGCGTCCTGGTCTCCACCGTCGATTTGTCGACGGTGACCGGCCCGGATGGCGCGGCCTGGGCCGGCTTCACCGCGTCCACGGGATCGGGGTATGAGAACCACGACATCCTGAACTGGTCCTTCTCACGGCCGGACTTCTCCAGCGGCATGGTCTCGTCGATTCTCTCGTTCCCGAGAGCCGAGTGCCTCCCCGGACGCAATCTCTGCACGCCGGAGCACGCCGTGATCGATGAGAGCGGCTCCGGCGCATTTCACATCGTCCTACCGGGGAATGTGGAGTGGGGCGCGAGCATCCCCAATCCCGAGGGGCGTCCGGTGACGATCCGTAACGCCAGCGGCAGCGTATGCCATGACGTCGAGAGGCTCGGCGCGGCGGGTTGTTTGGGCCCCACGGCATTGATCAAGCGCACGATGGAGGGGCGCACCTGGTTTTCTGTCAGCGGCTTCGTCAACGGCAACGAAGGCTACTTCGAATTCGAGGCGCAGATTCAGTGACGCCGCTCAAAGGGTCGTTCTACGTCCTGATTCTTTATGACGTCGCGGAGCAGATCCAGCTCGACCGTCTGCGCAAGATCATCGGCGCCGAGCCCCCTCGCCGCGAACCGAGCTTCAAACATCGAGCGCCGGAGTACGTGCGTTTCGAGCCGGCTCCGGTGGTGGAATATGCGGGCTCGATCACGGTCTCCGGCGGCGTCCAATTCGAGAGCCGCATCAAATATTTCGACTATGGCGTGGTGTGCGTGGAACTGGAGCTGCCCTTTACCGCCGGCTGGGAGGACCTCACGCGTCTATCCAGCCGGCTGACCTCGGCCCCAGAGATCGAGGCCCGCACTCTGGAGCTGGCGCAGGCGCAACTCAACCGCGTGAAGGCCGCGCTGATTCAGCCCTACAAGAGCTGGCTGAGCGAAGACTACTACGTGATTCACATCACGGATGCGCGCGCGGATGGCGCCGGAGGCGGGGGCGATCCTCTCTCCGCCGCGGCCATGCTCCAGAGCCACGGCGAGCACGTCGCCAGAATCGTGCGCGGCGAGTCCGTTGCGCTTTCGGAATCCGAACGCGATGAAGCGCTGACCGCGCGGATTTCTTACTACCCCACCGACCTGTTTGTGGCCGGATGGGTGGCCGCGCTGGTCTATGACACGCCCGAAAGCGCCGCCGCCATCGTGCAATTGCTGGAGTACGCCAATTCCCAGCTTCTCGAATACCGCCATTATGACGAGATTCTTACGCGCGTACTCAAGAACGCGTATGCAATGCTCGAGCACAAGGGTCTGCCTCTGATTCGTCACTGGAGGATGGCGCGCCAAGCCGAGCGGTTGAACGCCATGCGCCTGGATATCATCGAGCTGACCGAGCGGACCGACAACGCCATCAAGTTCCTAAGCGACATGTATTATGCGCGCGCCTACCGCATGGCATCGTCGAGAGTCGGCGTGGCCGATTACCGCAACCTGGTGGAGCAGAAGCTGCGCATCGCCGCGGATCTGTACCAATTCATGGTCAATGAATTTCACCAGGCTCGCGGATTCGTCCTGGAGGTGATGGTGGTGGCGATTCTGGTGATCGAGCTGATTCACGTCTTCCGATAAAACCCGTGAATCAGCTCAATCGGCCCGCTTAAAACAACAGCTTTAGGCTGAGCTGAACCTGCCGCGACGAGGTTGCCGTGCTGGTGATCAACCCGGCCGTCGGCGAAACGCCGGTTGGCGTGAACGTCACGGCGTTGGGCGTGTTGAAATTGGCGCGGTTCAGGATGTTGAACAGCTCGGCGCGGAATTGCAGGTTCAACTTTTCGCGAATCCTGGTGTCTTTGTGGACGGCCAGATCCCAGGTGGCCAGCCCCGGCCCGATCAGCGTGTCGCGTCCCAGGTTTCCGAAGAATCCGCTATTGTTGGGCGGCGCGAGAAACGCCGCGGGGTTGAACCACTGATTCGGAGATCCCAGAATGACCGGGTCGGTAAACGCCGGATTCACGAACGGGCGCACCGGATTGCGCGTATCGCCGGAATTGGAGGGGTTGTAGCTGAGCTGCGGCGTGAATGGAAACCCTCCCTGCATCGTGAGGACGGTACTGAGACTCCAGCCGTCGGCCAGGCGATTGTGGGCGGAAGGAAGCTGGTACAGCGCGCTGATCACCGCGGCGTTTCTTACGTCGAAATTCGCGAGACCTCGGTCCACGCGAAGATCGAAGGGGTTTGACGCCAGTGCCGGTTCGTTGCCGGAGGTGGTGGCGTTGAGAGAATCGCCGTCGTCAATGGTCTTGGACCAGGTGTACACGCCGCGCGCGGAAAAGCGGTTGCTAAAGCGGTGGTTCAGGTCGATTTGCAGGGCGTTGTAGGAGCTGTCGGCCTCTGAAAAGTAGGTCCAGGTATTGTTGAGAACTGCGTTCGGCTTGGTCGCCGTCGGATTGTAATACGATCCAGCGGGCACCGGCGTCCCCGCCAGGCCGGCGGGGAAATTGGAGGGATAAGTGGCGGGGCACGGCGCGGCCGGGCAAATTACCGGAAAAGGCTCATTCGCATCGATGCCGAGCAGCTCGTGATATCCGTGGGAGCCGACGTATCCGACCGTCAGGGAAGTGTTGGAAGTGATCTCCTGCTGGATCCGCAGAGACCAGGAGATGAGCGTCGGGGTCTGAAGGTCGGGCTGCACTCCTCCGGGCACCAGCTTGGCAGCCGCCGGAACCGGAGCGCTGGTCGAAAGCGGGAGCTTCGCCACGGATTCGTTCGCGAGGCTGTAGGTGGGATTGAACGGGGCGTTCTGATCCGTGCGATAGCCCAGCGCGTCTTGCAAATCGTTGTACATTCCGAAGCCGGCGCGCACCACAGTTTTGTGTGCATTCGACGCATTGGTGAGGGGACTCCAGGCGAGTCCCAGGCGCGGCTGCGGCAGGAACTTCGCGTTGTTAACGGTGAATGCCGACGATCCGATGTTGGGTTGCGTATTGATGACGCCGTTAGTGAACGTATAGGTGGAGGCGCGGCCATGAGCCTCATTCCATCCCGTGTCGAATTCGTCGCGGAACCCGAGCGTCACGGTGAGCTTCGGACTCAGGCGAATCGAATCCTGGGCGTAGAACGCGCCCATTGTCGTACGCCAGCCCAGCGGCGTCGGGGCGGGATCGTAGAGCAGAGTCCCGGTTCCTTGCAGGAAGGTTTGGAGACTGGTGAAGGTGTCTTGACCGTATTGGCTCAGGGCCAGCAGCTCATTGGATTCGAGTCGCTGGAACCACGCGCCGACGCTTAACTGGTGGCGGCCTTTGGTGACGGAGACATGATCCTCATACGTGAAGATGTTGCGGGCGACGCGCAGATTGCTCCCGTTGTTGGCTCCGGCCAGGGCGATCGTTGCCGCGGGGTTCGAGGCCGCGCTTCCTCCCACCACAAGCGCGCCAACTGGGTCGCCCGTCAGAAAACCCGGGAGGCCCGCGGCCGGCGATCCCGGCGTCGGCTCGCCGGTGAAGAAATAGCCTGCGCGTGAGAATCCCAGGCTCGCCGAGTTGAGCAGCGTAGGCGAGAACACGTGCGTCTCATGCAGGCTGGCTACTTGTTCGCGCAAACTTTCGACGTCGGCGGTGTAAGAGTTGAAGCTGGTGGGCGTAAAATCCGCGCTGTCGTCGACGGTGTAGATCGCGCTCAGCCAATCTTTCTTCGAGACGATGTGATCCAGACGCATCGTTCCGAAGTCGTCGCGGATGGTCTGGAGCGGATTGTTGAACGCCTCGGAGATTCCGCCGAAGTCCGGAGCGCCGGGCGTGGGCGCGGGCCACGCATTGATCAGCGGCGATACGCCCACGAGCGATAAACCGGAGGAGCAGTTGCTCGGGGCGGGAGTGACCAGCGCGCAGGGCAAGGAGCCGTTGCGCGCGTTGTTGTCGGGCACCAGATCCACTCCGGTTTGGTGCAGATGCTGATTGAAGCCCTCGAAATTCCCGAACAGGAAGGTCTTGTCCTTCTTAACCGGCCCGCCCAGCGCGACTCCATACTGGTTGCGCTCAAAACCCGGCGCGGAGCCGGGATCGAAGAAGTTGCGCGCGTCCATGGCGTTGTTGCGCAGGAACTCATATACCGACCCGTGCACTTCATTGCCTCCCCCGCGAGTCACGATCACCACCTGCGCGCCGGGACGCTTGCCGTATTCGGCCCCGTAGGAATCGCGAAATAGGTTGAACTCCGCCACCGCGTCGACGCCCAGAAGCTGCTGGCTGGTTCCGCCCGGCTGCATGTTGTTCTCGGCCGCGCCCGTGAATTCGACGCCGTTCAACAGGAATAAATTCTGCTGCGGACGGTTCCCTGAAACCGCAAAATTGTTGCCACTGGTGGAGTTCGATACGCCGACGCCTCCGAACTTCTCCCAGGTGAAGTTGACCACGCCGGGATTGAGCGTCAGCAGTTCGTCGTAGCTTCGTCCGTTGAGTGGAAGATCGCGAATCTGTTGGCCGCCCACCAGGCCGGAAATGTCGGATGTGGTGACGCTGACGAGCGGAGCATCGCCCGTAACGGTGACCCGCTGGCTGGATTGGCCCACGCTTAAGGTCAAATCCACGGTCGCGGACTGGCCGACCACCAGATTGATCCCCGCGCGGATTTCCTCGGCGAATCCCGTCTTGACGGCGTGAATCTCATATTGCCCGACGGGAAGCGACGGCACTTGATAGCGCCCGGCGGCGTCGGTGGCGGTGTTGCGCACAGCGCCGGTATCGACGTTCTTGATGGTGACCTCCGCGGCGGGGACCTTAGCGCCGGAGGAATCGGTCACGGTGCCGGATAGAGTCGCGGAGGTTTGCGCGCAGAGCGGAGAGAGAGCCACCAGAAGAAAGAGACTTGAGAAGCGAGCGTGTGTCATGTCCGTGCTACAGTGTATCTCAAACAAGACAGCGATGGAAAGCGCTCCCGCCACTCGCGGCTGCCCGCCCTCTTTATCCGACCCCGAAACCGTGCTAGCGTAGGCCGCATGCGCTGGCTCTGTATATTCGCGGCATGCGCCGCCTTCGTTTTCGCTCAGCTTCCGGCCCCGAACGCCATGGGAGTGACGCCGGGACACCTCCACTTTGTGGTGCCGGACGCCGAGGTCATGACCAAGGCGTGGGTCGATATCATGGGCGCGGTTCCCTCCAAGGCCCCCTTGACGCCTCTCAGGCTTCCGGGGATCTTTGTAATCGTCAGCGGAGCCCGTGGCGGGCGCGGCGGCGAACCGGCCGCCAAACCGCTGGGAACCAAAGGCTCGGTGGTGGACCACATCGGCTTTGAGGTGAAGGACTGGGACGGCTTCAAGGCCAAGGCGATGGCCGCCAATATGCCATGGCAGGAAGTCACGGCCGGCAGCCAGGCGTTCCTGACCATGCCCGACGACGTCACCCTCGAAATCATGGGGAACAAGGATCTCAAGGCGCCAGTGCAGTTCCACCACATCCATATGGCCGTTGTCGATCAGAAGGCCGGCAAGGCCGCCCAGGAATGGTACATCAAGGAATTCGGAGCGGGCGACGGCTCGCGCCGCAACTCTCCCGCCGCGATGTTCAGCAGCGGCGAAGTCGATTTCCTGGCTACTAGAGGCGGCCGCGGCGGCGAACCTCCCGCTGTGCCGGCGGGCACCAAGGGCCGCGCGCTGGACCATATCGGCTTCGAGGTCGCGGACATCGACGGGATGTTTAAGAAATTTGCAGACGACGGCGTCATGATCAATAGCCAGGCCAAGGACATGACCAAGCAATTGGGCCTGCACTTCGGCTTCATCACCGATCCGAACGGCGCCTACATCGAGGTCACGCAGGGCTTGGCAGCCCTCAACAACAAGTAAGAGGACCATGCGCCGGCAAGTCGCCCGGTCAATCTCGATCTTACTCACGGTGCTCTGCCTTTCCACGTGCGCCTGCACGTGGCTCAGCCATCTGACGAATTTCGGTCTCCAGCGGGAGCTTGAGGAGCGATCCAAGCAAGGTCTCGCGGCAGCAGCGCTTTACTACGACACGATCGGCGTTCGATTTTTCGATGGCCGCAAAATCGAGGTTAAGGTCGCCTGCTGCAAAGTTTCGGAAACCGGGGTCATTGCTCGGAACCGAATCGTGTTGGTCGATGCGCCAGAGGACACCCTCCGGGCCGTCGCTAGCGGCTTTTATGGTGGCCCCGTAGTGGTAATGGATATGCATGGAGCCGTCGTCGAGCGGTCGGAGCTGGAGGTCCACGCCGATGTCGTGTCGCTGTCTCCCGATGAAAAGACATTCGCATTTGTGGGAGCTCCCCGCGGAGGGCCATTCAACGATTGGGGCGTCTTCGTCGCCGGATTCCACGGCCTTACCGCGCGGAAGGCGCAGAACGCTCCAGTCCCGGCGCCGGGCCACCCAACGGCATCGGCTCTCGATTGGTCGCCGGATGGACGAAACCTGTTGCTTTCGAGCCTGGGCGACATCGAGATATTGAACGTCGACACCGGCCAATCGCAGAAGATCGCGGATGGGAGCTATGCTCGATGGTCGCCCTCCGGCGATTGGGTCTCCTACGTCACGACTCAATGGCGCGCGGCTCTCCTGAACTTGCGTACTCACGAGACCAAGATCATCGATCCGAGCGCCAAAATGGCGTGGGAGATGGAGTGGTCGCCGGACGGGAAGTTTTTGTTGCTAGCAGAGACGGGAGACACCTATTTTGGCTTTGAATGGGTGTATCGAATCTCCGACGGGGCGTACTGCCCTCTCCACGACTTGGGAGGGGTTCCCCGCCCGAATTGGATCACGCTGAACTAAAACTGCCACTTTCCTCCTGCTCCGTGCATCTGTTACTCTTCCGGTGTAGTCACCTTGCATGGAAGCAGCCTGTATCCGCCACACCGACCTCCCCGGAACCTCCAGGCTGTTCGCCGATTTCAGCTATCATTTTGACCGCGTGGCGCGCTTCTACCGCCACGATCCCTACAATCCCGCCTCGTTCGCCGCGGTTGCCCCCGAAATCGAGTACCCGGATGCCCGCCGCGCCGCTCTCGTAAGCGCCCTGGCCTCTCAAAACGGCGGCTGCAACGGCGCCGGCGAGTCCCTGGCGCGCCTGGCCCAGCCGGGCACGGTGGCCATCGTCACCGGCCAGCAGGTGGGCTTGTTCGGAGGACCGGCATACACGATTTACAAGGCGCTCACGGCGGTTCGGCTGGCTCGCGATCTCACCGAGCGAGGCATTCCCGCGGTGCCGATCTTCTGGCTCGCCTCCGAGGATCATGATTTTGCGGAAGTCAGCAACGCCTTCAGCTTCAACGCCGAGCACCAACCGGTGCGCCTGCATATCGAGCCGCCGGCCGACGCCAAGGGCGTCTCACATCACGACGCCAAAGGCGTCTCACATCACGACGCCAAAGGCGGCTCAAATCAAAGTGGCCAGCGTCCGGTGGGGCCGTTGTGCATCGCCAATCCGCCGATTGACGCGCTTCGCCGCTCCCTCGCAGGTTTTCCGCATGGCGAAGAGGTTGCGGCTCTGGTGGAGGCGGCTTATCCGCCCGGCGTCACCATGACCCAGGGTTTCCGCGCGCTGCTGCACAAGATCCTTCCGAAGACGGACCTGCTGACGCTGGATCCTCTCGATCCGAACATTCGCGCGATCGCCGCGCCGCTGGTAGCCGACGCGCTTTCGGCCGCGCCCGAGCTCAAGGCGCGACTGCTGGAACGCAATCGCGAGCTCACCGCGGCCGGCTATCACGCGCAGGTTCATCTGGAGCCCAAGACCTCGCTCTTCTTCCTGCTCAAGGATGGCGAACGCCTCCCGCTGCGGCGCAAGGACTCCGAATTCGGTTCGCTGCGGGATCAGGCCGCGGAGATTTCGCCCAACGCGCTGCTCCGCCCGGTGATGCAGGATTATCTGCTGCCGACCGCTGGGTTCATCGGTGGCCCGGCTGAGCTCGCATATCTGGCTCAATCGAGCGTGATCTACGATCGTCTGCTCGGCCGCATGCCCGTGGTTCTGGCGCGCAGCGCATTCACGATCCTGGATACGCGCGCGGCCAAGCTGCTGGCGCGCTATAAACTCACTGTGCCGGAAACGCTGGTGCACGAAGAAGCTCTTAAGGAACGGCTGGCCGCCGCGCTGGTTCCCGAGAACATCGAGCGCTCCTTTGTCGACGTAAGCGGCGAGCTGGAGCGCCGCCTCAGCCGCCTGGGCGAGGAGCTGGAGCGTTTCGATCACACGCTAGCCGCGTCGCTGTCCAAGAGCCGCGCCAAGATGCTCTACCAGCTCGAAAAGGCGCGCCGCAAGACCGCCCGCGAAATTCTCCGCCGCGACGCTCGCGCGGGGTCCGACGCGCGGCATCTCAACGGCCTGCTGTTCCCGCATCGCCATTTGCAGGAACGGTTCTATTCGATCCTGCCATTCCTGGCCAAGCACGGCCTGGACCTGGTGGACCAGTTGCAGGAGAACGTGATGCTGGGCTGTCCGGATCACCGCGTGCTCACTGTCTGATGCAAGGCGTTTCGTGATGCAAACCAACCATGTCAAGAAGGCCCTGCGCGAGGGCCGGCTCCAACTTGGATGCTCCTTCGCGCAACTGCGCTCGCCCGCGGTGGCGACCATTCTCGGCAAGGCCGGCCTGGATTGGTGCTATCTGGACGCCGAACACGGCCCCTTCGATTTCGGCATGCTGCAAGACTTGTGCCGAGCCTCCATCGCCGCCGGCATGGCGCCCATCGTGCGCGTGGCCGACGTGCAGTATCACTTGATTGCGCGCTCGCTCGATTGCGGAGCCATGGGCATTCTGCTGCCGCGCGTCGAATCGCCCGAGATCGTGGCGCAGGCCGCAAGCTGGACGCGTTTTCCGCCCGTGGGCGTCCGCGGCTACGGCTTCACGCAGCACAATGTCGATTATGAGCCGGTGACGATTCCTCAAATCATCCAGCACAGCAACGACAATACGATGCTGGTTTTCCAGATCGAGACCCAGGCCGCGCTCGACCGCCGCGACGAGCTCATCTCAGTCCCCGGGGTGGACGCCGTGATGGTCGGCCCCGCCGATCTTTCCATTTCGCTGGGTATTCCCGGCCAATTCGAGCATCCCAAGTTGATTGACGCGATCGACAAGATCGTCGAGACTTGCCAGCGGCGCCACGTCGCCCCCGGCATCCACATTCGTTCTCTGCATCTGGCCAAATTCTGGCGCGACCGCGGCATGCGCCTCCTGAGCACCGGCGGCGATGCGCTGTTCCTGTTCGATAAAGCCTCGGAGACGGTGAAGGCGCTGAGGGAATAGGGCGGCGCACGCACTCCTGCGTGCCGCGTTGCCACTCTTGGCGACGCCTAAGTGCTCTGGCCAAAGCCTTCCATCGACTTCGGATTTTCGGCGAGGTCCTCGGGTTGACCTTTCACCGCGCCGGCAAGATCGCGGGCCAGGTCATAACACGACAAGAGCAAGAGGCTTTTTGCCTCTTCGAGGGCCTGAATCGCCAAGGAACGAGAGACCGTCGGAAATCCTTCCAGGAAATCTTCGAGCGAGTCGCCGCCCTCAAGATAGTCGAACAAAGTCTGGACCGGCACACGTGTCCCTCTGAACACGGGAGTACCGTGCATTGTCTCCGGGTCACTGGTGATCGCCTTTCCCATTGCCTTCATTGTCGCTCAATCTGCTCACCTGCCTCCGAAGCAACGGCGCGGACGCGACGCCCTGCTATGCTTAGGAACGAGCACGATATGCCGAACAATGGACATCCGACTGACGCCGATGAAAAGTTCCGGTGGGCGGCCATTTCCGGGTTGTGGCAATTTGCCGGGACTTCGGCAAAGTACCTCGGACCGTCTTCAGGCGAAGGCGTCGTACCTTACGGCATTGCACTCACGAATCACAATCTGACGGACGGGTCTGTTCGCGCCCATATTAAATTTTCGAAGGTTGACTTCGAAGGTCATATCTCTGCGGGCGTTGTGCTCGGCTTTCAATCCGAGCGATCTCGCTACGTGATTGTGCAACTCGGTGGTTACGGAAGGGCGTTCTCAATTGCGGAACTCGTCCCTGGCGTCGGCTGGCAGGGCATTGAGAACGCTGGTTCGGCGAAGAACCTCGAGGCGGGCAAGGAGTATGAAATAGAAGTACGTCAAACCGGGCAAGAGATCCGAATGAGTGTGGATGGCGTCCCCGTCATCGAACGCGTTCTCGCCCAACCCCTGGCCGGAAGCCAGTTAGGTCTTTTTGCCTGGGGCAGCGCGCCAATTGATTTCAGCCACCTCAAAGTCAGTTCGACCAAGCCCCAGGTTTTCGTCGCCATGCAATTTGGCCAGCCTTACGACACGCTCTACAAGGAAGTCATCTACCCGCGAGCAACGGATCTCGGCCTGAACGTAATCCGCATTGACGAGGTCGCTGGCCCAGGAATCATCTTCGAAGATATCAAGCGTCAAATCGCAGAGGCTAAAATCATAGTCGCTGAGATCACTGCACCCAATCAAAACGTCTATTACGAACTAGGGTACGCCCACGCCCTCAATAAGCCAACTATCCTTCTTGCTCAGCGCGGCAAAGAATTACCCTTCGATATTCGCAGTTACCGAGTCATATTTTACGACGACTCGATCGGCGGAAAGCCCACCTTGGAGCAACATCTCCAGAAGCACCTGGAGGCAATCCTCAGGGACTCATGAGGTGTTCCGGGGCAACCCCGCCACCGGGATAGGGCCTACCCCTTCGCCAACTGCCGCAGCACATACGGCAGAATCCCGCCGTTGCGGTAATATTCCGCCTCCATCGGCGTATCGATGCGCACGTGAGCCTCGAACTTCTTCCCGTCGGCACCTTGCAAGGCGGCGGTCACCCGCACGCGCGACTTGCCGCACGATTCGACGGCTGCCGGAATCCCTTCGATGGCGAACGCTTCGAATCCGGTCAACCCCAGCGACTCGCGAGTCTGTCCGTCCACGAACTCCAGAGGCACCACGCCCATGCCCACCAGATTGGAGCGATGAATCCTCTCGAAGCTCTCGGCGATCACCGCGCGCACGCCCAGCAGCAGCACGCCCTTGGCGGCCCAATCGCGCGACGATCCGCTGCCATACTCCTTGCCCGCGACGATCAGCAGCGGCGTGCCTTCGGTGCGATATTTCACCGAGGCATCGTAAATAAACATCTTCTCGCCCGAGCCCACGTGAGTGGTCCAGCCGCCCTCGGTGCCCGGAGCCATCAGGTTGCGCAGCCGGATATTCGCCAGCGTCCCGCGCGTCATCACCTCATGATTGCCGCGCCGCGCTCCATACGAATTGAAATCCCCCGGCTTCACGCCCAGCGAAATCAGATACTCGCCCGCCGGCGAATCCTTGGCGATATTGCCCGCCGGGGAAATATGATCGGTGGTGATCGAATCGCCCAGCATCGCCAGACACCGCAGCCCGGTTAGATCCTGCACGAACGTCGCCGGGTCCGGCATTTCGTCGAAGTACGGAGCCCGTTTGATGTATGTCGACTTATCGTCCCACGCGTAGCGATCGCCCTCGGGGACTTTGATGCCGTTCCACTGCGCGTCGCCCGCGAACACTTCGGAATACTCCTTCGCGAACATCTCGCGTTTCACGGATTTCTTCACCACCGCCGCCACTTCTGCGTCGGTCGGCCACACATCGCGCAGATACACATCGCGGCCGTCGGAGCCTTGCCCCAAAGGCTCATGCGTCAAATCGATATCCACGCGTCCCGCCAGCGCATACGCCACCACCAGCGGAGGCGACGCCAGATAGTTCGCGCGCACCAGCGGATTCACGCGGCCTTCGAAGTTGCGATTCCCCGAGAGCACCGCGGCCACGGTCAATTTCTCCTTGGTGACCGCCGCGGCCACTTCATCCGGCAGAGGGCCGCTATTGCCGATGCAGGTGGTGCAGCCGTAGCCAACCAGATGGAACTTCAGCGCCTCCAGGGCCGGCATCAACCCCGCGTCCGCGAGATAATCCATCACCACTTTCGATCCCGGCGCGAGACTCGTCTTCACCCACGCCCTGGATTTCAACCCGAGCTCGACGGCCTTCTTCGCCAGCAGCCCGGCCGCGATCAACACGCTGGGATTCGACGTGTTGGTGCAACTGGTAATGGCCGCGATGACCACGCTGCCGTCCTGAATGGTCGCGCGGGAGCCATTGGTCCCGATTTCCGCAGTCTTCGGCGCCGCGCCCAGTCCCGTCAGGAAATTCTGTTTCACATCCGGAAGATTGATGCGATCCTGCGGACGCTTCGGCCCCGCCAGCGACGGCACCACAGTGGCCAGATCCAGCGCCAGCGTATCCGAAAACACAGGCTCCGGCGCGCCGTCGAAGCGGAATAATCCCTGCTCCTTTGCGTAGGTCTCCACCAGCGCGACCTGCTCCGCCGACCGGTTGGTCATCCGCAGATAATCCAGCGATACGTCATCAATGGGGAACACGCCGATGGTGGCCCCGTACTCGGGAGCCATATTGGAGATAGTCGCTCGATCCGCCAGGCTCAGCGCACCCACGCCATCGCCGTAAAATTCGACGAACTTGCCCACCACGCCCGCGTTGCGCAGCATCTGCGTGACGGTCAGCACCAGATCGGTGGCGGTGGCGCCCTCGGGCAGCCGGCCGCTCAACTTGAACCCGACCACGGCCGGCAGCAGCATGGTCGCCGGCTGGCCCAGCATGCACGCCTCGGCTTCGATGCCGCCCACTCCCCACCCCACCACGCCGAGCCCGTTGATCATGGTGGTGTGCGAATCCGTCCCAACTACGGTATCCGGATACGCTGCGCCGTTCCTGTGAAACACCACCGGCGCCAGGTATTCAAGATTCACCTGGTGTACGATGCCGGTATCCGGAGGCACCGCGCGGAAATCCTGAAACGCCGATTGGCCCCAGCGCAGAAACGCATAGCGTTCGCGGTTGCGCTGATATTCCAGCAGAGCGTTCGCGCCAAAGGCATCCTTGGTCCCGAACTGGTCCACCTGCACCGAGTGATCGATCACCAGATCCACGGGAATTAGCGGATTCGCGCGCTTCGGATCGGCGCCCATCTTTGCGAGCGCGTCGCGCATCGCCGCCAGATCCACCACGCAAGGCACTCCCGTGAAATCCTGCAACAGCACCCGCGCCGGTCGAAAGTTGATCTCGCGAGCCGGGGCCTTGGGGTCCCAGGCGGCCACGTATTCGATGTCGCTGCGCTTGACCGTCGTGCCATCCTCAAACCGCAGCAGGTTTTCGAGCAGAATCTTGATGGAAAAAGGGATACGTTCGAGCTTGGCCGCGCCCGCGCGTTCCAACGCCGCCACGCGATAAATCTCGTAGGTCCGGCCGCCGGCGTGGAGTTTCCCGGCCGCGCCAAAAGAGTTCTGATTTGCCATCGGTACTCTTATTCTAACCGCTGCGCGATAATGACCACGTGGGGCAGGTCTGCGACCTGCCAGCATCAATGTTTAGCTCCATCCGCGAACAGATCGACACCGTATTCAAGCGCGACCCCGCCGCCCGCAGCGTGCTGGAAATCGTGCTGTGCTATCCGGGCTTTCATGCCATCCTGCTGCATCGCCTGGCTCACCGCCTGTATGTCGGCGGTTGGTTCACGCTGGGGCGCGTGGTCAGCCAGTTTTCGCGCACTCTTACGGGCATTGAGATCCACCCCGGCGCGCGCATCGGACGCCGCTTTTTCATCGATCACGGCATGGGCGTGGTCATCGGCGAGACCTCCGAGATCGGCGACGACGTTCTGCTGTACCAAGGCGTGACGCTCGGCGGCACCGGCAAGGATACCGGCAAGCGCCATCCCACCATCGGCGACGGCGTGGTGATCGGCACCGGCGCGAAAATCCTGGGTAACATTCGCATCGGCGATCACGCGAAAGTGGGCGCCGGTTCCGTCGTGGTGCGGCCCGTGCCGGATCATTCCACCGTCGTCGGCGTTCCCGGCCGGGTCGTCGGCGGCGCGGAAACCGATCCGCTGGAGCACGGAATGCTGCCCGATCCCGAAGGCCAGGCGATCGACGATCTGGCTCGCCGGATGGCCCAACTGGAAAATCAGGTCAGGAGTCTAGCCAATGAAAAAGTTTAGTGCCAGTGGGGCAGGTCCTCGACCTGCCTTCCTCCTGCTTTTGACCGCCTGCACCCTCGCCGCCGCCGACACGTCCTTCTATATCGCTCCCTGCACCGATCCCTCCACCGGCTGCGAGCCCGGCGATCTCGACCTGGCGCGCTGGGCTCTCGAATCCTGGCAAGCGGCCTCGCAGTCCGCCTCACCTCAAAGCCGTCTGCACTTCGTCGAGACCAAGGACGAATCGAATGCACTCTTCCGCTTCGTCTGGGCCAGCCCTGCCGGCGGTCTTTACGGTGAAACCGTCGGCATCGACGTGCACGGCCAGCGCGGCGCTCAGATCTATATCGTCAACACCACACGCGGCCTCACCGATCGTCTTCTCCGCGACACCATCGTCTACCTGACCTGCTTGCACGAATCCGGCCACGCCCTCGGCCTCAGCCACACCGATCAGTTCGCCGACATCATGTACTATTTCGGCTTCGGCGGCGACATCGACGAATACTTCGGCCGCTATCGCCGCAAGCTTTCGACGCGCGACGACATCCGCAAGAACTCGGGGCTGTCGGATGCCGACCGGAAGCGCCTGCTGGCCCAGCTTTCGGCGCGATGAAATCCGTGCGTCTCATGTAAGACTTCGGCCTCTTTGGGAGACTATCTGATTGTGGATGATCAGCAGGCTCCCACAGAGGCACGGTTCGAGCAATTGCTGGACACGCATGCTCCCGCTCTGCGGCGGCTGTGTTCCGCTCACCGGCGGGATCCAGGCGATCAGCAGGACCTGTTCCAGGAAATTGCGGTTGCGCTGTGGACTGCGCTTCCGCGCTTCCGTGGGGACGCCAGCGAGCGCACCTGGCTCTACCGCATCGCGCATAATGTCGCGCTGACGGATTCGGCCCGGCGGCAGCGCAAGCGCAGCCGTGAGGTCCCTTTCGACGAAGACCCGCCCGCTGTCTCCTCCGACGACAGCCGTCGCGGAGATCTGCTCGATGCCGTGCGGCGGCTGGAGCAGATTGAGCGCGAACTCGCCCTGCTGTATCTGGAGGGTCTGACCACGCGTGAAATAGGCGATGTGCTCGGGATCACGGAAGGCAACACCGCAGTCCGCCTCACGCGCCTTCGGCATCGGCTGACCGAAATGCTAAACCCCACGGAGGCAGGAACATGAACACGCCGGACGACCTACAGAAGCTATGGCAACAAGACAATTCGGGAAAGGAGAATCACACAATGTGGATGCAATTGATTCAGGAAAAGCGTACTGGCTTCGAAGAACTCGTGCGAGCGGCCAATCAGGCCGAATATCTGGTCGCCCTGACTCTGGGGCCCTTGCTGGCGCTGCTGGCGTGGAAAGCGAAGTTTCCGTGGGTGCAGGCCGGCTTCGGGTTGTTGGCGGCGACGCTGGTGATGTTGGCCCTCGTTTTGGCCGTCGCCTCTGGAGCCACGCAGCGCCGGCAGCCGCCCAACGATCACAGTCTGCGAGACCACCTCCAGGCTTTGATCGACTGCTACGACCAGCGCATCCGCAATATGTGGAGCGGCAGGTTCTGGGTCAGCCTTCCTTTCTCCGCCGGATTGGTTGCCGTGATCATGGGAAGGCCCGGCTTCGTGACCAGGATCGACGCCTGGAGTGTGGTTTGTATCCTGCTGGCGGGATTCTGGGGAGGGCAGAGGCTCTCGTGCCAACGCGCCAGGGCGTCGATCTTGAAGAAGCGCGAGGACGCGGCGCGCCTCTTGCGGGAACTGCCTGGAGCCGGACCGCCGAAATCTGGGATACTTGCGGTTGGAAACGGGGAGGGTGAATGAATACGTTTCGAGTAAAGCGCGCCGCCCGAGAGTTCGCTGTCGTCGCCTTCTTGTGGATCGCATGTGCAGGGGTGGTGTCGGCCCAGAGCGACATGCGCGGACATTGGAGCGGGTCTATCGACACGCCGCAAGGTCCGCTCGGCGTGGACGTCGATCTGGACAAACCGGCGAGCGGCTGGATTGGTTCGATTTCGATTCCCGCGCAGGGTGCAGCGGGGATTCCGCTGGATGCGATCTCCTTCGACAGCGGAAAAGGTTCGTTCCGTCTCAAGGGAATCCCCGGCAATCCGACCTTCACCGGAACGCTTTCCGCGGACAGCAAGAGCCTGGAGGGGACCTTCGCTCAAGGACCCGCGTCCTTGCCCATGAAACTCAGCCGGTCCGGCGAAGCCAAGGTCGAGGTTCCGAAAGTCAGCCCAGCGGTCGCGGCGGAATTCCTTGGGACCTGGGAAGGCACTATTCCAGGCGGTCCGCGAATCGTGCTGACGCTTTCAAACGGCAAAGCTGGTGCGGAGGCTCAGTTGATGAGCCCCGACCAAGGCAATGTCCAGATTCCCGTGGGAGCCGTCGCCCAGAGCGGCACGAAGCTGACACTTCAGGTGAACGCTGTCGGCGGCGGGTACGAGGGCGACATCAACAAGGACGGAACCGAGTTGAATGGCGCCTGGACCCAGCGTGGCAACAGCATAGCCTTGCAGTTCAAGAAAGCGCCGGCCGCCAAGCCATGAACGCGTTGCGATAGAATCGTCCTCATGGTTTTGAGAGGAGAAAAAAAAGTGCGCTCAAAATTCCTCGTCCGAAGTGCCGTCGGCCTAGTCGCTGTTGCTCTTCTGACTGCGGCGATCCTCGCCACCTATCCGGTTCCACGAGCCGCCGCGGCCACCGGCCCGATCCCGCTCAATTGCAACCGCGCCTGTCTGGAAGGCTTGATAGATCAATACTGGGCCGCTGTGGTAGCCCACGACCCCAAGCGCCTGCCGCTCTCGGCAGACGTCAAATACACCGAAAACGATCAGGCCATGGAGATCGGCGACGGCTTCTGGAAAACCGCGGAAGGCCGCGGCAACTACACGCACATCTTTGCCGACCCGGAATTCGGCCAGGTCGTCTTCATGGGCACCATGCGCGAAGCCGCCGCGCCGCTGCTGGTGAGCCTGCGCCTGCGCGTGGAGCTCGGCCGCATTACCGAAATCGAGGGCATCTACTTCAAGCCGGGCGGCGGCGGACCCAACAACATCGCCGATATGGACAAGCCCTTCAAGCCCGAGGACATATGGTTCAAGTCGATTCCGCCGGCGCAACGGCCGACCCGTCAGGAGCTGATCGCGACCGCCGACGGATACTTCACCGGCCTCCAGAAGAACGACGGCAAGGGCATCAACGGAACCGGAACCTATCCTTTCACCAACGATTGCCATCGCATCGAGAACGGATCGCCTACCACCAACGTTCCGCGCCCGCCCAACGAGGCTCCCGGCACCATCAACGCGTTTGCCATGGATTGCCTGTCGCAGTTCAAGCTGGGCTACTATTTTGTGGTCCAGAGCATTCACCACCGGCGCTACCCGGTGGTTGACATGGAGCGAGGCGTGGTCTGGTCGCACGCCGTGTTCGATCAGGGCACGGTGAACAAAGGCGTGCTCTCGGATGGCCGCGAGTACGCGTTCAAGGGCTTCAACCGGCCTTCGAGCATTCTAGTCACAGAGGCCTTCCTGATCGAGAATGGCAAGATCCGACGGGTGGAAATGATCGGGCCTTCGTCGCCCTATCACCTGAATTCGCCCTGGCCCGGCAGCCTCAGCGGAAATTAAGTCGCGGCGCGGTCCCTCTAGCTCCGTATTTCGAGAGTTTATTTATTCGCGTTCCTCGGTTCGCCGCGGCAAAAGCGTTTGGGGAACGCCCCCGACGACAGGACTCCACTCAACCTGGAAATGTCCCTTATAGCCGAACAGCGGTCCCCAGGTCCGGTTTCTAACCACAACTTCGATTCGAAAACAGTGTTCTGTCTCGTCGTACCATTCGCTAACGTCGGCAATGCCCGAAAAGAGCATTGGGAATGAGAATCCCACTCGCCCTTCGTAGAAGCGCTGTGCACCGGACCGCAAACACAAACCGCCATTGGAGGCGACGCTAAGATCGATATCCACCGCCAGATGCTGATGCGTCCCGAGATAATCGACGATGCACTGCCGTTGCTCGCTGTAGATCATGTACGCATCAAAACGCCGGGGACGCTTCGCGTGGAATGTGCGGACCCACGTGATCGTCTCTCGCCCAAAAGCATCCAGATAGCCGTAATTCTCAATCTGAAAGGGCACGTCCCGGCCGCTCTCTGGGAACATAATGCGGCGCCATGAGCCCACGTACAAGAAAGGCAACGTGTACGGTGGTCCATGCCAAATTTCTTCCATCACGCCAGTCCCTATGGAAGCGGTGTTGTCTTTGCTGGAGAAACCGAAACGGCGCTGTATTTCGGGATGCAGCCGGGCGAAATCGGAGCCGAGAGCGCGCTCGTAGATGGATTTCATTGGGTCTCTTTGGGAGCACGCCGCAGGCAACGAGAGGCCGAGGGAACTTCGGCCGCCGAAAGGTAACCGGCGATCGAGAGGATCGCCACACTCACGTTCAGCGTGACCGGATTGAATGCGGCCACAAGATAGGATGGCGATTTCAAACCGACGGCTAAAAGCGCCGCCGCCATCGCCAAACCATTCAACAGAAAAAACGGCCGCCACCGCCAAAGCCCTATTGTGAGAACAGCGAATGCGAGCTCAAGCAGCCCGACAGCCGGCAATAATGCGAGTGGCAGGCCCGCCGCCACGATCATCGCCTGTTCGTCGGCGTTTGCAAACAGCAGCTTCGGCACAAGTCCCTGCCACAGCCAAGTGAAGGCGATCCCCAATCGTGCCAGCGCATGAATCAGCGCCATTCGCATGCTGAATTGCGGCGGCACTTCGCGGTCAATCCAGAGACGAAGTCGATCGAAACTCCATGCGGTCGCCCAGCCGATCAGGGGGCGGAAGAGGAGCCGATCGATCAGCCTGCCGGCCGCGCCAAAGCGTGTCTGATAGTCGTACCAAGTTAGAAACCTCACGCCTCCCGCCGTTGGAACGTACTGCCAATATCCCGAGCCCTCTTCGATCAACGATTTTGGATCCGCGGACCAGAATTTCAGGGCGGATGTACGAAGCCCGGCAGCGTCTTCGCGTGTCCCTGTACTTTCACCCTCGCCATGGATCTTGAGTCCAAAGCCAAGCCGCGTCGAATAACGAAATCGCTGTGGCTCTTCTTCCGAGCGTCTCGGAAGGTAGTCAATTGCAGTAAAGCGCAGATCCCAGAGCTCGTGTAGATCGGGAACCTGGGTACGGCGCCAGACTTCTTCTATGCCGGCACGGATCTGAATTTCGACGTATATCCCCCGAGTTTGTGCCACTAAACTGAAGATAGCATTCCAATGTTCACCCAGCGGTCAATTGTCCGCCGGCTTTTCTTCCATGTGATCGATTACCAGCACGGGCAGCATGCGCTTCCGCGTCTCCAGCTTCAGCCCGAGCTGCTTGCTAACGGCGTCCACGAATGAGAGAGCGCCGCTTGGGTCCGATGCCGTAAGTATGCCGCCCGCGGGCTGCTGACCGGCGTCGCCGCCCCCGCTCTGCACCAGAGATTGCGGGCTGTAGCTTAGCGCGAAATCGTAGGCGCCCTTGATCCCGGTGGCATCCACAACTCCGTTGTTGGGAAAATTTCCCGGGTCCAGGCTTTGGAGCAGTTCCGCGAACTGCGCCATGGTGATGTTTTGGCATTGAATCAGCCTGGATCGTCTGGGGCTCGCGTCCCTCGGGTCGTGAGCGACGATACCAGCCTCCTTACAATTCGCGCGATTCGCCGAATCCGCCTTCACGAGCCTCGGCTTGACCGCCGTCAGCGTGTACGCCGGGACAGGGCGGTCCTCATAGTGGGTCTCCATCTTGAAACGGTCGATCAGGAGCGCGCGCAGCATCAGCCGCAGGTCGTCATCCATGAAGCCTGTTCCTCGCGGCCCGTCGGGTGCGGCGGATGTTTTCGCAAGGATGTCGAACCGCTTCGAATCGATCCATTTCGGCGCTCCCGCGAGCCTTTCGTCGATGTGTATCCAATCGATGTCCCACGCCTGGCTGATCAGATCTTTCATCGGGAAAGCGCGCATTTCAAGCCGGCCGCTGGGGTAAAGCTTGTAAAGTTCGTTTTCCTCCGGTGCGCTCAACTTGATTTCCGCCACTTCAAACTCCAGCAAGCGAGGAGGCAGAGCTTGTGCGACCCCGGGCGGATTGGCGGTCGGCTTTTCGTTGACACGGTCGACAACCAGGACGGCTGTGGGGACTCTTTGTAACTCCAGCGTCAGTCCTAATTGTTCATTGACCGCGTCAAAGATTGTGATGCGGTCCACGCCCGCTTGAAGAATCCGGGATCGCGGATTCCATTTGAGATCGAAATCCCAGGAGCCTTTGAGGCCCGTCGAATCCACCACGGGATTTCTCAAATAATCCGAAGCAATTCCACGCAGACTTTGCGCAAATGTCTCCATGGTCATGTTGCGGCACGCCACCATCGAATAGCCGCTCTGTGGCTGGGACCGGCAGCCGCTGTCCCCCGAGCCGTCCGCTTCCTTCAGTTTGGGTTTGCCTTTCCCCGTCGTCAGCGCAAATGCCGGCAGGGGTCGCGTGTCTTTGTGGAGTGCGAGTTTAAAGCGATCCGCCAGCAGGGACTGGAGCATCAGGTTAATCGTTTCCGGCGGCGTGGACGGCGGAGCCTTGGCGTCCACGTCGAAGCGATCCAGTTCCAGCCAGCTCGGCCCGCCCACCACTTTGTCGGGATCGACGCCGTACGCGATTCGAATCAGATCCAACATCGTCGCCTTCCGCAAGTCATACCGTCCGCCGCGAAGGAATCCGCCAGAAACCAAGGAGAATGGATTCGTGGCGCTAGCGCTCACGTGGACATCCACGGCGTCAAATGCGGGCCTGGCCGCGGCGTATTGCCCGAATGCCGCGCTGGACACAATGGCAGCGAAGCTCGCCGCCGTAAATGCGCGCGTTATCTTCACGCCTTGCGTTGGAACAAGTCGAACTGCTCAAAATCCCCATTAAGGATTGAGCGCGTATCTTGGAGCCCCATCCAATTCCCGATCATGGTCGCGTAGACTCGCCGGAAATCCGTGGTGTAGATCAAATTGTCGCCCGGATCGAGCTTGGTCAGGCTGGGAATCACGCCGTATTGACCGCCCTTGACTGGCTTTCCCGCGACAAACATCAGGTTCGCGGTGCCGTGATCGGTGCCCAGGTTCACATTCTCGGGAACCCTCCGCCCGAATTCCGAGAAGATCATCACCACCACGTCGTCCCCGCGTCCAATCCTGTCCAGATCCTTCAGGAAAGCCGATACCGCGTCGGAAGCGTAAGTGAGCAGCCGCTTGTGCGTGTCGTTCTGATAGACGTGCGTATCAAAAGCGTTATTGCGATAGGAGGTGTAGTAAAGGCGCGTCGGCATGCCCGCGTCGATCAGCGCGGCCACCTTGGGCAAGTCGAGTCCCGTGATGCCGTAATCCACCGGGGAATGGTATTTGGACCAAGCCTGCCGCACCAGCGCCGAAGCGTCCTTGGCGCTCCTGGCGGTATTGAGAAGAAACTGGCGCGTTGGATTCTCGACCTTCCCGCTGTCCGGGACGGACCCCAGCACTGCCTGCTCCTCGTAGAATTTCTCTTGTGTAAATTTGTTGGGGTCGTCGAACACCACCGGTACATGCTTGCGGCTGCGAACCGCCAGCGACTGGCGCGCGCCGATGTTGACCAAATAATTCGGCGGCGCCGCGGGAGCCAGCGTATCCGCCAGGCGGCCAACCCATCCATACTCCTCGCCGCTGTTGGGTGCCGCCGTGTGCCAATAGGCCATCGATGTGAAATGAGAAAACGAGGGGTTCTCGTATCCGCAGCCATGCACGATGGCCAGCTTGCCCTCTTTATACAGGCGCTCGAAACCCGTCATGCCCCCGCTGAACCCGAAGTGGTTGTCGATGGCGCGGAGCTCGTTCTTGGGAACGCCGAGATTCGGGCGGAGTTTGTAATAGGCGTCGTCTCCGTAGGGAACTAGCGTGTTGAGTCCGTCGTTGCCGCCGGAGAGTTCCAGCACCACCAGGATCTTTCCATCCGCTTTGGCCTGCGCCGAGTCTTCTTGAGAAAGACGCGCGGCGGCTTGTCCGAACACCGGCACGGGCAGGGATGCACCCGCGCTCACGCACACGCCATACATGCCGGCGCGCAACAGATCCCGCCGGCTAGACCGCGAAAACGAAAACCGCTTTGTAGACATAATAACCTCCTTCGCTTTTCGCCTAAGACAGTTGATACTCGGGCTGGCTCATGATCAAATGCAAAACCAGCCTTAGCGACTCTTCCATATACGTCTGCGCCACGGCAACCTCCGTGGTGCCCAAATCCTTATTCAAGAAAGCGATCAGATTCTGTCGAGCATCCTCGCCCGGCGGAACGCGCATGAAGCGGTGAATCAGATAATCGACAATCTGGGTTGTATTCTCAAGTTTTGTGTTCTGGAGCTTGGCGTCCAGCACCATGCGCGATAAATTGATCTGAGCGAGATCCCGCGGAATGGGTTTGACTCTTTCGATGGCCATCTGCGAGCCCCTGAAACTACCGTACCGCGTATTGAAGTCTTCATCGCGGTCCGCGTTCTTGTTGGATTCCGCGACGTCCATTTTATTGTCGTCCTTGGTGGCGGTGCTGATGTCCATTCCCTGGCGGATGCGCTCCGCTACTCTGCGGACCTCGCCGCCGCCGGTGTAGCGGTCGGGCGGAAGGAAGCTGATGTCGGGAAACAGAATGTCGCGCGCGAAATTGCCCCGCTCCAGCAGCAGACCCGGCGTGATCCAACTCTGGCCTCCAGCCCAGCCCGCCACCGTCGGAGGAGCAAACAGTTGCTGCCCCAGCGCGCCCGTCGCCAGGTTGAAATCCGGAACACCGGGAACGCTCTTCAGGCCCAGTTTTCGGTAGGTCGATACGGCCAGCTCCACCGGACTCTTGATCTGCGTGCCCACCGAAGCGGGACTGTAGAAGTCGCGCGATAGGAAAATTTTTTCCAGGAACGGAGTGATCTCGTAGTGATTCTCGCGCAGCACCGAGCCCAGTTGTTTCTGAAGTTCGGGGGAGAGATCCTCGCGCACGAAGAAACGGTAGATCTCGCCGGCAATGAAGTCCGCCGTGGCCGGCTGCTGCATGATTATGTCGATCACATCGACGCCGTCAAAGCGCCCAGTCTTGCCCAGGAAGGTTTTTTCGCCGTCATCGTGCTGGTCCTTGTTCACCACGAATTTCGTATCCACGAAATTCCAGCCGGTGAACGCGCGGGCGGCCTCGCGGATGTCCTTCTCCGTGTAGTGGCCCACGCCCATGGTGAACAGCTCCATGATTTCGCGGGCGAAATTCTCGTTGGACGCGCCTTTCACGTTGACGCCCGCGTCCAGGAAAGAAAGCATCGCGGGACCTTGGGCCACGGCGACGGTGAGGTCTCTGAAGTTGCCCATCCCCTGCTTCTGAAACAGTTCCAGTTGCCCCAGCAGCTTGCGGTAATCGCGGACCTTGGCTTCATTGGACACGAAGTGGCCGTGCCAGAACAGCGCCATCTTTTCCTGGAGCGGCCGCGGGCTGGCCACCATCCGGTTGGCCCACCAATAGGCCACGCGGTTGGTTTCGAGAGCGCTGGCGCGGAGCCAGTAAAAGAACTCATCCACGATGGGCTGGAGGCGGCGGTTGCCGGATGGCTTCACTTTGATGCCCAGCGCCTCGCCCTTCTCCTTGGCCATATCCGTAACGGCCGGGCGGCTGGGAGGAAAAGGTTCGAGTCCAGGGTCATGAATTGGCGACTCATCGTATGGCGCCAGATGGCTCGCGTCGGTTCCCTCAAATCGAACCATGCGAGCGATCGCCTGCGCCGGAGTCATTTTCGCAAGCGACGCGATCTCCTCCGGCGTTCCGCCGAAGCCGGCGCGCTCCAGCAGGTGCGCCGCAAAGTCGTAGTTCCAATCCGCGGTGCCGATCGGAGTCAAGTCGTTCTGCCACGCGGCTGGCCCGGCGGTCTGCGCCATTCCAATGCTCGCCGATAGCGCAACAAACAGTCCCAGTCTTCGAAGCATGTTCCGGCTCCTCCCGGCTACTGACGATGTTCCCACAATCGCTGGATCGCCGCCACCCCCATCTGTCAGAATGGAGCGCATGAAGACCTGTGTGTTCGTTCTGGCTTGTTGCGCGACGCTGGCGGGCCAGACCGCCAGCCGCCCGATTGTACAGGAGCTGGTCCTGGCCAACCGCATCCTTTCCGACGAGGGCGTGGTGGACGCTTACGGGCACGTGAGCGTGCGGGATGACCGCAATCCCAACCACTACTTTCTGTCTCGCCACGTGGCCGCCGGACTGGTGACGGCGGCCGACATCATCGAGTACGACCTGGACACCAACCCCGTCGGCGGCAGCCACTCCGATGGCTACTCGGAGCGCTTCATTCACGGCGAGATCTACAAGAGCAGGCCCGACGTGATGGCCATCGTGCACTTCCACGCGCCCGAGGTGATCCCCTTCGGAGTGACCGGAGTCCCTCTCCGTCCGGTGTTTCACATGGCTGCGTTCCTGGGAGAAGGCGTGCCGGTATTCGAGATTCGCGATAGCGGCGGCGTCACCGATATGCTGATTCGTACTCCCGCGCTGGGACACGCGCTCGCGCAGACACTGGCGGACAAGCCCGCCGCGCTGATGCGGGGACACGGCGCGGTGGTCGTCGGCGGCTCGCTGCACGTGGTGGTGGGCCGCGCCTACTACATGATGATGAACGCAAAGATCCAACAAGACGCGATTCTGCTGGGCGGCGGAAAGATGACCTATCTCGATCCGGACGAAGCCAAAAAGGCCGCTCCGCAGGATGGTTTCGAGCGGGCCTGGGATCTATGGAAGCAAAAGGTGAAGCTGCGCTAAGCCTGTGCTACACTACAGCCGCCCGTCACACCGGGGGTGAAGAGTTGCACGTGGAGGGGATCGTCGAAGAAGACACGGGGCCCATCAAGGCGTCGTTCGATTCCGCGCTCCAGTCGATCGTGTTCGACAAGCTGCCTGGCGTCGGCGCCGCGGCGGTCACGCACGGCAGACAAATCGGGAAACAGTGAGATCGGCTAAGATTGTGACGGTGATGGTCACGCCGGCTCGGCGCGAAGCGAAGTGGGCGGAGAAGGCCCTGCGGTGGGCGAAATGACCCAAGTTGAGTCATAGCCGGTAGAATCCACCCTCCGGCGCCTCCGGAGGGGCCCCTAATCTGTTGATAAGACATCGCGACCGATGGGCATCGGATTGCATCTACAGGGGTGGAGGCGCTTATGACAACATCTTCCGAAGTGCTCGATAAGGGGGTGGATCTCAGCAGTCTGCGTCCCGGTTCGCTGATCGATGTAGAGACCAGGAGCCGTCACTATCGCATCGAATGCCTAGGTGGGGACGCGATCCGCATTTCCGGCCATCCTGAGTACTGTCCCAATCCCGTGCCGGCGCACCTACAGGGTGCCATCGACAAGGAAGGCGAGTTGGAGTTTGGCTTTATCGAGCCCGGAATGCGCATGAGGTTTTTTCTGAATAACCGCCCGGTGATCACTTCCAAGGTCCTTCATGTCCACGTGGACCAACCCGAACCCGCTCAGCCCAGTTCATCCCAAAGGATCAACTAGCGGGCCATTCAGAACCCGAATCTCGATCACAACGCTCCCGAAAATTTCTTTCCCTTTTCGCTTCAGCTGCTTGCCGCTCTTCGTCGCCCTAATTCGCGACTCCCCCGCCTACGCTTGAATCGTAAGTTACTCCGTGCACGGAGCGTTGTAGTTTAAGATGATGCTGAACTTCCGGCGGCCCTGAAAAGCCATGCTGGGTCTTCTCAAGGGGATCCTGACGGGAGAATTTGAGGATCGATCCTGATAGCACTCCGGAGTGGGACGGGCCAGTATGG